>Ga0335078_10014330_pt1 | contig 11760 bp, 8 predicted proteins | sample Lox_Sample_32_FD_206711 | JGI IMG/M metagenome (GOLD analysis project Ga0335078, IMG submission 206711) | Soil microbial communities from Loxahatchee National Wildlife Refuge, Florida, United States - Lox_Sample_3.2 | ecosystem: Environmental > Terrestrial > Soil > Wetlands | place: USA: Florida...
GGACTGGAATTTGGTCGGGGTCGAGGATTGCCTCGGGGACAGCGAAATTATTGGAGAAAACCGCCCTCTCCCTTTGGGAGAGGGGGGACCGCGAAGCGGTGGGTGAGGGTGGCCACATAACCTTTGCCGTATTTCTGAAACGAAGTACTAAGCATCTCGTTATATCATAATCTTGGCAGACTCAAGCCCCCGCCCGTTCTTGCACATTGTCGATTGACGATTGTTGATTGCCGATTGAAAGAGCTCCGGCAGGCTGCCTCGCCAATCGGAAGTCAACGATCGACTATTGAAGAGCGCGGGACGCCCGCGCTCCGAGATTGGATGGCCCTCGCATGACTTCAAAGGTCGAGGCCTTCACGACGAAGGAACTATCCGAGAAGACCTGGCCGGATTTTGAGAGACTCTTTTCGCAAGGCAACGGGTGGGACCATTGTTTCTGCATGCACTTTCACCGGCCTCGCGGCCTGCCCAAGAGCCAGAGGCTGCGTACCAGAGCAGAGAGGGGCGCGCGAAATCGTCGCGAGAAGCGGGATCTCGTCGAGAAGGGGTGCGCGCACGGAATCCTGGTCTACGCTGACGGAGAACCGGTCGGGTGGTGTCAATACGGCCCTGCGGAGGAGTTGCCTCGCATCGACAACAGTCGAAAGTATAGAAGTTTTGCCCTCGAAAGTACCACTCCGAGACTCTGGAGAATCACCTGCTTTGCTGTTCCCAGGAATTATCGCCGACACGGGGTCGCGAGCGCCGCGCTGGAAGCCGCTCTGGACGCTATAGGAAAGAGAGGAGGGGGGCTCGTTGAAGCGTATCCTATCAGCCAGTGGGAATCCCACGCTTTCGGAAACGAGTCGACTCACGGAACGACGTCCATGTTCGAGAAGCAGGGCTTCAAGGTGGTCAGCCCTTTCGCCAGAACCAGGTTCAGCTCGCGCGTGCTGATGCGGCGGCAGGTCTGAATGACGTGACCGTAGCCTGCTAGTGAGAGCGGTCACCCACGACCTGTGCGCGCTATCACATTCAAAGCCGAGTGCTTTGGGGTATAAGAAACAAGGAGACTTCCGGCTGGCCGTCGGAAAGGCTGCTAGAAACTGCGTTGCGCAACTTCCGATCGAGTTACTTGAGGGACCGAATCATACTGGAGTCGGCGGCCGGTTATCGTGAGTGCTTGAGGAAAGATTATTTACAATCGTCGCGGCGGAGCCCGCGACGAGAGGTGTGTGATGAACATTCGCAAGCAAGACGCGCTCGATTATCACAGTCGGGGCCGCAAAGGAAAAGTCGAGGTAACGCCGACCAAGCCGTGCCGAACTCAACGGGATCTGAGCCTGGCCTACACGCCTGGCGTCGCTGAGCCTTGCCTCGAGATCGCCCGCGAGCCCGAGCTCAACTATGAGTACACGGCACGGGGAAATCTGGTCGCCGTGGTTTCAAACGGCACGGCGGTTCTGGGTCTGGGCAATATTGGAGCGCTGGCGGGCAAGCCGGTGATGGAAGGCAAAGGGGTGCTCTTCAAGCGCTTCGCCGATATCGACGTCTTCGACCTGGAAGTGAACTCCGAAAACCCCGACGACGTGATCAAGTTCTGCCAGCTTCTGGAGCCTACGGTCGGCGGTATCAACCTGGAGGACATCAAGGCTCCGGAGTGTTTCACTATCGAAGAAACGCTGCGCCGCACGATGTCGATTCCGATCTTCCACGACGACCAGCACGGAACAGCCATCATCTCCGGTGCCGCCCTGCTGAACGCGGCGGAATTGGTGGGAAAGCCGCTCGACCGGGTGACCATCGTCATCAACGGCGCGGGCGCCGCCGGGATTGCCTGCGCCGAGCACTATATCCGGCTGGGCGTCAAGCGGGAGAACATCATTCTCTGCGACAGTAAGGGCGTGGTGTTCCAGGGCCGTGTGGAAGGGATGAATCCCTACAAAGACCGGCTGGCTGCCTCGACCGGGGCGCGCTCCCTCGCTGACGCACTGGTGGGCGCCGACGTCTTCGTGGGACTCTCCATCGCCGGGTGCGTCACGCCGGAGATGGTGCGCTCCATGGCCGATCATCCGGTGATCTTCGCGATGGCCAATCCCGACCCCGAGATCGGGTTCGAGGAGGCGAAAGCGGCGCGGTCCGACGTCATCATGGCCACCGGCCGTTCCGACTACCCGAACCAGGTGAACAACGTCCTGGGCTTTCCTTTCATCTTTCGCGGGGCGCTGGACGTGCGAGCGCGCACCATCAATCATGAGATGGAAGTCGCCGCCACCCATGCCCTCGCGGACCTGGCGAAGCAGGACGTGCCGGACTCGGTGCTGCAAGCCTACGCCGTAGAGCGTCTCCGGTTCGGCCCGGACTACATCATACCCAAGCCTTTTGACCCGCGCGTGCTGATCTGGGAGGCGTCGGCGGTGGCCGAAGCCGCCATGCGCAGCGGTGTGGCCAAGCTCAGTCTGGACCTGGAAGAGTATCGGGAACAACTGTCGCGGCGCCTGGGGCGCACCCGTGAAGTCATGCACGGTGTCCGCCAGCGGGCCAAGGCTTCTCCACAGCGCATCGTATTCTCGGAAGGCGAAAACGAGAGGATCATCCGCGCCAGCCACCAGCTGGTAGAGGACGGTATCGCTCACCCGATTCTGGTGGGGCGCCAGGCGGTAATCCGCGAGAAGCTCATCGATCTGGGGCTCAACGATCTCGCGGTGCCGATCGTGGATCCCGCCACGTCCCCTCAGCTAGAAGCCTACGCCGAGGAGTACTTCCGGCTGCGTCAGCGCCGCGGTGTCACCCGCAAAGAAGCGCACGAACAGATGTTAAACCCCAACTACTTCGGCGCCATGATGGTGCACATGGGCGATGGCGACGGCTTCCTCGCCGGCGTTTCGCAGCATTACCCGGAGACCATCCGTCCCGCCCTGCACATTATTCACCTGCGGGAGCACATCCGCCGGGTTGCCGGCGTGTACGTTATTATCACCCGCCGCCAGTTTTACTTCTTCGCCGACACCACCGTGAACATCGATCCTACGGCGGAGGAACTCTCCGAGATCGCCGTTCTGGCCGCCGACGTGGCGCGTGGATTCGCTTTCGAGCCCCGCGTGGCCATGCTCTCTTTTTCCAACTTCGGCAGCACCCAGCATCCACTGACGGAGAAGGTTCGCAAGGCGACCGATCTAGTTAAAGCGCGGTGCCCCGAGCTGATGGTGGACGGCGAAATGATGGCGGATACGGCGGTGGTACCGGAAATCCTGGAGCAGGACTACCCGTTCTCGACCCTGAAGGGTGGCGCCAACGTCCTCGTATTTCCCAGCCTGGAAGCCGCCAACATTGCCTACAAGCTGATGATGCAAATCGGAGGCGCCGAGGTTTTGGGACCGATTCTGGCCGGTCTTTCGAAGCCCGTCCACGTGCTGCAACGGGGCGCTACCGTGGAAGAGATCGTCAACATGGCGGCCATCGCCGCCGCTCACCCCAATGCGGCGCGCCAAAAACTACCCCTGCCGGAGGCAGTGCCGGCCAAGGCCTGAGACTGACGATTGACGATCGGCAGCAGCCCTCAGCATTCAGCAGACAGCTGTCAGCGCCAAGCCGCCTGACAGCTGACCGCTGATAGCGGATGGCTGTTTTCTAGCTCGTCGGGCGATTCACCCGCAGACTAGCTCGATAGGCTTTGGCACGCGACGCGAGGTCGGCGCTCTGGGCCAGCGAGTCGATCGCTTTCTGCACCAGAACGTCGTTTTGCGCCGTCATCTGCAAGGCCTCGTCCTCGCCGTAGACGATCCCCAGCATCGCCTCCCGCACGTGCTCGCGCACAAACGCCTGATTGTCCTGGATGTCCTGGTCCGAGAGGGTCGCGCCTTGCCGGGTGAGGTAATCGCGGAAGTCCTGCACCACCTGATCGTCGGCCTGGAAGTTACGAGCCACGGTCTTATGAGTACCGAGATAGTAGCGCGCATATTCGTAGAAGGGGCCGCAGAGTAGGAAGTCGGAACACGATCCTTCCGCCACCAGTTCGCCTTCCACCCGGTTATAGGCAGGCTCGCTCGCCTCGATGTCGGGCGAAAGGCCGGCGCCGCCGAACACCTCGCGGCCGCCATCGGTGTGATGCACGTCCGAACGCGGCGCGGGCCCCTGCACATGCGCGAACATATAATCGTAAAGCGAAACGTTGTCGTAGTCGCGCTGAATCAACCGGCCGCTGGGCGTGTAGTAATGAGCAGTGGTCAGCAGCAGGCCCGTGCCCTCGCTGAGGTTGTAAGGCGTTTGCACAAGGCCCTTGCCGAAGCTGGTCTCGCCGATCACCAGGGCGCGGTCGTGATCCTGCAAAGCGCCGGTCACAATCTCTGCAGCGCTGGCCGTGCCGTGGTCGATCATCACCACGATCGGGTACGTGTGCTTGCCATCCATACCCTGGGCAAAGTAGCGCTTCTCGGCGGAGTTGCGTCCCTTGTGATAAACAATCAACTGGTGCTTATCGAGGAAGTGGTCCGCCACTCCCACCGCCGATTGCACCACGCCGCCGGGGTTGCCCCGCAGATCGAGAACCAGGCCTTTCAGGTTTTCTTCACCGAGCTTCGTGAGCGCTTCGGTCATTTCATCACTGGTGGTTTCCGAGAAAGTGGCGATGTGAACGTAGCCAATTTCCGGCCTGATCAGGAAGGCGTTGTCGATGCTCAGCCCTGTGATTTGTCCGCGAGTCAGGGCGAACTCCAGGGGTTTATCGTAACCCTCGCGGCTGATGGTGACCTGGACGAGGGTTCCCTTGGGTCCCTTCAGCTTTTTCGCTACCATGTCCCCGTCGAGGTCTTGCGTGGGCTGGCCGTCGATCTTCATCAGGACGTCGCCGGGCCGGATCCCCGCACGAAATGCCGGCGAGCCCGGCATGGGTTCGGTCACTGTCGTGGTCCACTGGCGGCCCTCAGGCACGGAAAGGATCCTCATCCCCACGCCGTAGTACTCACCCTCCTCGGTCTCACGCAGGCGGGCATAAGTGGCCTTGTCGAAGAAATTGGAGTGCGGGTCGAGGGTATGGAGCATCGAGGGGATGGCGCCGAGAGTATTGTTGTTCTCGGGGCCGAAGATCGCATAGTCGGGATTGACGGGCTCCGCGTAGTTCTGCTCCACCACCGTGAAAACTTTGGCAAAGGTATCCAGGTTGTCAGCCATCGCCTTCTCGGAGTCGGCGCCGTCACCCATGGTGGCCTCTACGCGCTGACCGTAAACGCCCCCCAGCACGGCACACACCAGCACGCTGGCACTAAAGAACCACGCTATGCGATACGACGTTTTCTTCATTATTAAAAATCCTCCTGACCCATCCGCAAAAGTATACCATTTCTCACCAATGTTCAACAATCCATTGAACATGAACAGAAGCGCTCTCGGCCATCCGCCGCCGCCAAGAGTCGGAGTCTTGCTGACAGGCTGATGGCTGAAAGCAGGAGGCTCCTTCACTCGGCGCTCCCGTCCGGATAAGCATACAGCAGGTGTGAAACCGCAGGTGGCTTCTCGCCCAGGTGAAACCGCTGCACGCGCTCTCTCACTTGCTGGTCGGCTACCGTCGATCGTTGATGCTGTCGGAGGTGCTCCACCCACGACTCCACGACAAAGGTCTCGAGATAGCGACCCGGCTGCGCGACATCCTCGAAGAGTCCCCAGCGCATGGCACCGTCGCGCCGGCGGACGCGGCCCAGTTCGATGGCAGCCTGCGTGAACTCAGCCGCATGATGAGGATCGATTTTATATTCCACCGTTACCAGCAGGGGACCACGGTCCGCAGGAGGCTCGCTGGCGGCGACGGGCGCGGCCCGCGTGGATGGAGCGAGGTCAATGCCCTCGCCAAAGCTCACCGGGAATCGAATGGCGACCGTCAGGCCCGCTGCCAGCGCGAACCCGGCCACCAGAAGCGCTCTCGGAATACCCAGATGCAGCGCCACCGAGCCCCACAACGCGCTGCATGCCCCCATCCCGGCGAAGTAAGTCAGTTGATACACCGACAAAGCGCGGCCGCGTACCCAGGCGGGCGTGGTGAGCTGAACGCTGGTGTTGAAGGTGGAGAGCTCGGTGGTCCAGGCAAAGCCGGCCCCGAACATGGCAATGCACGCCACCGGGAACTGTCGCCAGATCGCCATCACCCCAAGGGCCAACGCAAACAAGAGCACGCCTGCAGCCAGCAGACGGCGCAAGCCCAGTTCGTGCTGAAGGCGCGGCAGAAGGGACCCTCCGATCACCGCACCGGCACCGAAGAACCCCAGCAGCACACCGTAGCCAGCGGCCCCGCGTCCCAGCGTGGAGCGGGCAAAGAGTGGCACCAATCCCCATAGCGCGCTCGCCCCGAGCATGAAGAGCGAGACGCGCACCAGCACCGAGTGCATGAAAGGGGCGTGAGCGACGTACCGCACGCCGGCGCGCATGGCTCCCAGCACCCGTTCCGCCGGCAAGACACTGGAGCGCGGCGCGTGGTGCCAACGATAGAGAACCACAATCACGCCCAGAAACGAAATCGCGTTGAGCAGGAACACCACCGCCGATCCTGCTCGTTCGTCGTTCAAAGCTCTCGCGGCCGACGCGACCACCAATCCGCCCAGCGCCGGACCGGCGGCGCGCGCTACGTTGAAACCGACGGAGTTGAGGGAGACGGCCGCCGGCAGCTCGCGGCGGGAAACCAACTCGGGCACGATCGCCTGCCAGGCCGGTCCGTTCAAGGCGTTGCCGAAGCTGAGCAGGAAAGTGAACGCCAGCAAAAGCTGGGGCGTGGTGAGGTGGAGCAGGGTCAGGACGCCCAGCCCGGCCGCCGCGCCCAGCATCCAGCTTTGGCTGAAGATCAGAAGACGGCGGCGGTCCAGCACGTCGGCCAGCGCGCCTGCCGCGAGCGCCAGCAGGAAAACGGGCAGGGCCTCGGCCGTCTGAATCAGCGAGACCATCAGCGGCGAAGGGGCAAGCTGCGTCATCAGCCAGCTCGCCCCCACCTCGTGCATCCAGGTGCCGACGTTCGAGGCTACGGAGGCGATCCACAACCCGCGGAAGAGCTCCTGCCGCAGCGGCACCCAGGCGGAGGTGATCGCCGCCCGCGTCTCGCCTGCAGACTGCAAGGACAACGGTGCGGCGCGCGACGATTCCCGCGGAGTGGACTGAAGATCAGCCATAGAGACGCTTTCAGCGGTCAGCTCTCTGCACGAAGCTGCAGCTCTTGCTGAGAGCTGATGGTTGAGATGCTGATGGCCCTTCCAATGGTCAATTCAGTGGTCTTCAGTCTTTTCTGGCCGCAGCAACGGAAACAGGATCACGTCGCGGATGGAGCGTGAGTTGGTCAGAAGCATGGTAAGGCGGTCGATGCCGACGCCTTCGCCACCGGTGGGGGGCATGCCGTAGCTCAGCGCGCGGATGTAGTCCTCGTCGATGGCATGCGCGCTCAGATCGCCCTTCTCGCGCAGCAGTTGCTGATACTCGAAACGGTCGCGCTGCTCCTTGGGATCGTTCAGCTCGCTGAAGGCGTTGGCCACTTCCATGCCGGCGATGTAAAGTTCGAACCGCTCCACGAGATTGGCGTCGTCGGGCTTCTGCTTGGAGAGCGGCGAGACTTCCAGAGGAAAGTCGGTGATGAACGTAGGCTGAACCAGATGCTCCTCGGCCACAGCCTCGAACAGCACCTGCAAGGCCGCGCCGGACGCCGTGCCGGGCGGCGCGCTCACAGGCTGGCGCTCGCCGCCTGCCTTCGCCGCCCAAGCGTTGTAGGCATCGACAAAAGGGAAGATCGTTCTGGGATCCCGCAGGCCTTCCACCGTCGGGCCGACGCCGACTTCGGGCGGCCAGAACCGCACGACCGCTTCCCTCATCGTAAACCGCTGAAACTGAGCAAACGAAATGTGGTGCTGCTCGAAATCGAACTCCTGCGAGCCCAGCACCGCCTCGGCCACGCGGCGCAACATGCGCTCGGTGAGCGCGATCAAGTCCTCGTAGTCCGCATAGGCCTGGTAGAACTCCAGCATGGTGAACTCGGGGTTGTGCTGGGTCGAGATTCCCTCGTTGCGGAAGTTGCGGTTGATCTCGTAGACCCGGTCGAGTCCGCCCACAATCAGCCGCTTCAGGTAGAGTTCGGGCGCCACGCGCAGGTAGAGATCGATATCGAGCGTGTTGTGATGGGTGACGAAGGGCCGCGCCAACGCGCCGCCCGGCAGCGGCTGCATCATCGGCGTCTCCACTTCCAGATAGCCTTCCGACTCCAGGAATTCCCTCACCGTTCGCACAATCCGCGCCCGCTTCTCGAACACCCTTCGCACCTCGGGATTCACCATCAGATCGAGGTAGCGCTGCCGGTAGCGGATCTCCACATCCGTGAGACCGTGCCACTTCTCAGGCAACGGCAGCAGTGCCTTGGCCAGGAACATAAGCCGTTCGGCATGGACGCTGAGCTCGCCCATGCGGGTGCGGAAAAGATAGCCTTCCACGCCGATCATGTCGCCGAGGTCCAGGAGTTTGAAGAGATCGAAGTCGCGCTGGCCGATCGCGTCCAGGCGGACGTAAATCTGGAGCTGCGCTCCGCCCCCGGCGAGGTGCGCGAAGCCCGCCTTGCCCATCGGGCGCATGGTCATGATCCGGCCGGCAACTCGTACCGAAATCTTCCGCGCGCCCAGTTCCTCGGCAGTGCTTCCCGAGTGCCGGGCGAGGATCTCCGGCAGAGTATGAGTGGTCTCGAACTTGCGCGGGTAGGGTTCGAAGCCCAGTTCCACGATCGCTTGGAGCTTCTTTTGCCGTTGGAGAATGAGTTCTTGCGGTTCGTTGGTCGGCATGGCTTATTAACAGGGTAGAAACCCGATTATCTTAACGGTTGAGCGGGTTGGAAGTCAAGGTGAGCAACGCGGTTCCAGATTAAGTTATTTAGAATCAATTAAACTGCCGGACTATTCAAGCACAACTCTGGTGGAAGGTGGCGTACCAAAAGATGTCCATGAGATACTGTGTCCACCGGTCCCGCGGACCCTTGTATTCGGAAAGCGGCGGTATCCATATGGCATTCCGCCCTAGGCCTCCGTCAACACCAGAGTATTCCAGTCGAAGGCGGTAGGCAACTGGCAACTGCCGGCCGCCGTCTACTTCTCCTGAATCGACTTCAAATAATCGGTCAAATTCACCTTGCGTACTTGACCCAGATTTCGATCAGGTCCCATGCTGCGGAAGACAGGGCCCCAAATCGGCATGTCTTTGGAGCCGTGAGCCGCCAGGGTCGTGCCGTTCTCCAGGATTTCCATGACCTTGAGATCAGGAAACTTGCCGCTATTGTCCCTGGCCATCACCGTCAGGTCAGGCGGCGGAGTTCTAAGGGCCGCCGCAGCAGGACCGTTGCCTTTGCCCGCCATTCCATGGCAGGTAGCACAATAGTTTCGATATAAAAGCGGCCCCTGCACCATATTGCTCTGGTGTACAGGAACGGTTTTGACTTCCGGGTTCGGATTTGCCTGCTCCTGACACACCGCCCGCGGCGGGACGACGAGTGCAAACCCTGCCACCAACAAAACCGCCAGCCAGTTTAGCGCCGGCTCAACAATGGTTCGGTTGATCATAGTAACCTCCCACTCCCATTTCGTGAATACCGCGCGCTTTAGTGTCGGAGAGGGGGCAACGGTCAGCGTTGCGATATTAAAAACTCCGTCAATTAATAGATGCCCGGAACCGCCGCCCGAGGTCAGCCCAAAATCACGATCAGGGACGCTACCACCCTGCCAATAACTTCGAGCGAGCCACAACTCGAGAGCGGGCCAAGCGAGGTTACGTTACGACTTTCGAGTTTCTAATTTCGACTTTCGAGTTAAACTGGGTGGAGCAACTTCGTTCAATACGAGGGGTGGCGCATGATGACTGAGCTGCGGGACAAGGTCGCCGTGGTGACCGGCGGCACACGGGGGATCGGATACGCAGTCGCTGAGGCGCTACTTGCCGAGGGTGCGCGGGTCTTCATTTGCGGACGAGACGAAGCCTTCTTGAAGAAAGCGCTGGAAAGCCTTCAGCAGGACCGTAGCTCTGGCGACGACCGGGTCGTCGATGGTATGGTCGCCGATGTTCGCCGCTACCGGGATTGTCAACGCCTGATCCGGGCGGCGGCCGAGCGTTTCAGCGGGCTCGATATTCTCGTGAACAACGCGGGCACGGGGGTCTTCAAACCCGTGGACCAGATAACGCCCGAAGAATGGGCGCTGGTGGTGGAAACGAACCTGTCAGGCGCGTTTTACTGCTGTCACGAGGCTATTCCCTTGATGCGGAAACGAGGTGGCGGGTATATCTTCAACATCTCCAGCCTGGCGGGCGTCAACCCGTTCCCGGGCGGCAGCGCTTACAACGCTTCGAAGTTCGGGCTGAACGGCTTCAGCGAGGCCATCATGCAGGACGTCCGCCACGATGGGATCCGAGTGAGCTACATCATGCCTGGCAGCGTGGCCACCGATTTCGCGGCGGCCCCTGGGTCAAGAGCCAGGGAGACCTGGAAGCTGGGTCCGGAGGACATTGCCAAAGCGGTAGTCGATCTCTATCAATTCCCTTCGCGATCGCTTGCCAGCCGTATTGAGCTGCGGCCCTCGCGGCCTCCGAAAAAATAGGGGCCAGGTGTCGAGTATCAGGTTCGGAAGACAGGTGCCAGGTGTCAGGTCCTCAGTTTTCAGTTATTCGGCACGCCGCAAAAACAGCCATCGGCTTCGAGCGATCGGCACGAGAGTCATGAGAGTAATGTGGCTGAACCGCTGTCGGCTGAGGGCCCGCGGCTTTTTTCGCGCTGAAGACTGGCCGGCTGCGGGAAAAGGGCGTGGCGGCGGCTTACGCCGCCAGCGGTCTTGAAATCACAGGAAAGGTGGCGGGGTAAACCCGCCGCTACCCCCTTTTCCGCAGGCGGCTAGGACCGAAGACTCAGAACTGAGAACTCAAAACATGTCGAAATCGTCGATCGTCGGCTTGCGATTGTTGCCTGGTGTCTTGGTGCCTTTGTGTTTAGTCCTCCTGGTTTGCCGCGGGGGAGATGCCACAAGTGCACCGAAGCCGCTCGCCTCCGCCTCCCCGCAAAAACTCATTGCCCTCACCTTTGACGACGGTCCGCGGCCCTGGGTGTTGAAAGGAAACTCCCAGCCGGGATACGCGTCCGCCAGCCTGCTCGACCTGCTCGATCGCCAGGGCGTCAAGGCCACTTTCTTCGTGATGGCGTGGCGGCTGGCTCCGTCGGCCGACAAGGAGTGCCGCAAGATCGATGCCGGGATCACCTGCCGCCAGGCGGCGGAGGAGGAGCATCGGCGTGGTCACGAAATCGAGAACCACACTTACGGGCACGGCGATTTCCGTCGCATGAACAAGCGTTACGGCGAAGCGTGGATCCTGAACGACATCGACCGCGCTTCCCGCACCATCGAGCCCATCACCGGCGTCAAGCCGCGCTACCTGCGGCCGCCCGATTGGGACATCTGGCCGGAGCTCGCCCAAGACATCGAGGCGCACGGCTACCACGTCATGACCAAGTCCACCTCCGTTCCCCCGGCCTTGCGCGACGTCGATTCCGAGGACTACTTCTGCTACGGCAAAAACCAGTCCAAGTGCCCCCAGCCCTCACTTCACGACTATGTGCTGCGCACCATCGAGCAGCGCGAGCGCAAAGGCATCGACGACCAGATCCTCGTCTTCCACGAGCTGCCCGGCTCTGTGGAAGTCCTCTCCAAGCTGATCCCGGAGCTCAAGCAGCGAGGCTACACGTTTGTCACGCTGCAAAAATACATGCAAGCCGTAGCATCGCGGTAGCATGCGGCT
>Ga0335078_10014331_pt1 | contig 11758 bp, 17 predicted proteins | sample Lox_Sample_32_FD_206711 | JGI IMG/M metagenome (GOLD analysis project Ga0335078, IMG submission 206711) | Soil microbial communities from Loxahatchee National Wildlife Refuge, Florida, United States - Lox_Sample_3.2 | ecosystem: Environmental > Terrestrial > Soil > Wetlands | place: USA...
GCGTATATTGACATTTTCAAGGATATAAGTGTTAGTTAGTATGCTAGTGCAATTGCACAAAATGTACAGTTGCATTGTGTTACGTGTCTGCAACACGGTGAAAAGAGTCGAAATTGCTCATATATCAACACACTAGCAACATAATGTGAGTATACTTTATTCTGCACCACATACCCCAACTAGGCCAGTACTAACTGCAGCTGCATAGTACTAGTAATTACTACTAGTTAAACCCAGTACAGATTTCATTCAGCCAGGCATCATGTAACACTGGTGGTCACTGGTAGGATCAGTGATTCCTCACAAATAATAGATGCTATAAACTGCTGAATTTAGTACTATGAGTAGTATATGCAACAAGCTACTGGCAACAATCAGCAATAGGGGAATAAATGAATGCATCTGTTTCCCTCTTTATCTTGTTGACTTACAAATCTGGGCTGGCCATGTCTGAGCTGGATTCACCACCGGCAATGCTGGTATAGAGGTGCCAGTGTATGCCAATGAACAAACATGCACCGCTTTTATTGAAAGTTGGCGACCATTATTCTGCAAGCTGGCGAGACTGGCACACCTATCACACTTAGGCTTCAAGGTTAATTCGGATTCAACCTGTTTCGAGGGGCGAGGAACAGCCACTGCGAGCTTCTAGTAGTACTAGCAACCCTGAGGAACTGCTGGACACAGCTTCTCAGGACGAAGCCGTGGAACAAGACATTCGTGAACATCGAATAAACTCTGTATAGATCGCTATGTTTCTCAAATGAAAGGAAGAGTGACAAGTACTCCACCAAAAACATTATTCTGCCCTTTGTTTAGAACCCCCTTTCGCAGTCCGCTTTGCGGCATATGCACGTCCTTCTTCGTTCTTAGTTCCAGATCTGCGCTCTGTGTTGGCAGCCTGCTTCGAGCCTTTTGGATCCCCACCTTTTGCAGATTTCCGGCGTTCTTCAACGACAAGCTTGGTGGTGCTATCCAAATCGATGGGCGAGGCCGCGATCGCGGCTTGCAGAGAAGCCACGGTAGCAAATTCAACAAATCCACAGGACTTAAGATGGGTGAGTCGGGTCAGAGATGGATCATACCTTTTGGCGGTTAATATCGAGATCCTTTAAGGGACCGAATTTCACTAAGGCATCATGCAGAGCGTTCTTTTGAACTTTGGGGCCCACATGTTTGATGTATCCGAGCGCAGGTTCCTGCTTTTCTGCAGAGATTAGAACGAATCTGAAATTAACTTACCCGTGGTAGAGCTTTTCGGCACATCTTTACGATTCATCTGACCAGTGCTCGACTTAGGATGGGAAGACACAGCGGCAACCGGAGAACGTTGTTCGTGAGGCGCATGCCACTTCTCGGAATTGGTTGCAGCTAATGTAGCCCAGCTCCTGGCTGGTGGGGCACTTTGAGTGAGGACCGGCACCGAGTGTTCTTCGACGATTTGAGGCGCTGGCTCTGGTGCTGGAGCGACCGCTTGCAGAATAGTCTGGGGAGAAGGTTCCACCTCGAGATTGATGGAGGGGGAAGGGAGTATTGTACCATCCTGGTCAGGCTTGACAGAATCCGAGGCTGAAGTGTTCAGGTCTCGTTCATTGACGATAACTCCCAATCCATCTTTTGCGTTCTGAGTTGTGAGCAAAGGTGTGTCAGCTGAGGTCTGATGAGCCAGCGAAAGATCTCCAATCGTGGCCTCGTCCAGGACCCTTGTTTGTTCAACGGAGGGGAGGCTTGGGCCGGAGTGAAATCCGTTCATGAGTCCATTGCTACTGAGTTCAAGCTCATGTGCAGAGGAGTGACCGATATCAGTTGGAGGGTCGGGTTCGGTGTCATCATAATCAGATTCAGCATCTTCTTTAAGATAGCGGAAGATATCGTTCAGTACAAAATAACCATTAGGTTGTTCCGCAAGAAAAAATGTCTCAGCGAATTTTTGGCTAGGTTCATCGCGGTTCGAGAGCTCGCCCAAAACTTGAATAACGATTCCACCACCGGCGGAACCCAGGCTGTCAACACTTGACAACATCACGAGGCACTCGTTGAATCCAAGAGAGATGATCTTCTCGTGTATGGCCTAAGCGTGAGCATGATCATTCCTGAGCTTACCCTCTGACCAACGAAGGTCTGTGCAATCTCGCCTTCTACTCCATGACTCAAGGAAGATTGTTTTGTATAAAAACGCTACGACATTAGCTCATTACGACAAATTTCAAAGTACATGGAGTTGAGAGGGATCATTATTCAAAACAGTGTAGAATCTCTTTACGAACTCCCAGCCAATCTAGAGTAGTGAGTTTATGTCACAAGCAAAGCCCAAAGTACCTCGTCTTTACTGTATTCAGATGCAGGGGTCGGAGACGCCATGCTGGATGGACGCGAGAACGGCGAACCCGGGCTGGGAGAGTTGTTCGGTCTGCCGATCAAATAATTATAAGGGAAAATGGACCGATCTGCACGATTTTGCACAAAATTTCAATCTGGACGAGCTGACACATGGTAAGCCAAATAGGTTGGTGTCATATAGATCCTGAAGTTGCTATGAAGAAGGAAGGTACTCATAGATCTTCATAATCCGAACCGTAACGTAACCAAATCCATGATCATTTGTAAAATAAAGTAGAACTCCAAACAAAGGTACTCTCCCAGTATCTTAACAGCCCATTGAAAAACCTGTCCCTTAACATTTCTTTTCCACCGCGACCGGGGCCAGAGCATCTTGCTTTGATAATCGTCGGTCGAGGGCCTTTTCGAGTTTTGCCCCGATAGCACGTGTAGACATATCTTCTACCTTGGATTCACTTGGTACGAACCTCTGTCGATCTAAACTCGCAACCTCGAGCCTCCCGAATCCATCCGCAAGGTGTTCTAACAGGGCTTGCCTATCAACACTGGTCATGGCGGGCTCTGATGTTGTCGAACAGAAGCTGTAGGGACGGACAACGCTGTCACGCGCCTATCAAAGGGTTAGAACGGATTTGATTGAGTTCGGATGTACGGCATTGAATAGCAGTCCTGAGTTTTCTCCCGAGCGACGCGCTCGGGAAGCTTTGGTCTTGGATGAAATCCCTGAGAGGTCTTGCATCAAGGCCAGAATGTAAGAATGACGATGAGGAAGGGCAGTATGTGGGAAGAGAGGGGGATTGATTGGAGATTTTTAAGGGTGAAACGACTCAGGGGATCAAAGGGTTTCGGAAATAACAAATCTTTCAACCTTTTAAACTCGAGCCCTCTGATTGGATGATAGAGCTAAAAGGAGGTAGCTTGGCGCACACGTGGCAATGACTGAGTGAACTAAACCTTTTTACTCCTGTAGCGGGGAAGAATTATTAGCTACTGTGCAAAGCCTCTTTAAATATCATTTTGTCTCATGCGTGTTAGATAGATGTTTAATGTTTAATGCTCATGGTTATGCTTCATGCCCCCGTAACGCCGAAATATCATTTGCTTGCGAAATTCTAAATTGTCAATTGTTTGGCTCCCGGGAACGTTACCATAAAATACTTTTTAAATTGCTTGAGATCCATTCGTTGCAGGGCCTGAATGTATGTATGTCCAGTTGTAGGCGGAACACTTAATGACGGGAAAAGGGTGTTGTCAAGATAGGCGCAGAACGAATCTCCTTTCATCAAATAAATGGATTTCTGTAGCGCAGCGATTTCTGCCAAAACCTTAATCCTCAGCCAATTTCCAATGGTGGAAGACTACCAAACGTGCTTGGGCATCGCTGGAATTGAATGTGGCTTTGCTTGGCACATCGAAGCAAATTCGTGAGAGATGTTCAATTACGAATCGATCAAAGGCCTCTTGAAATCCGGCGTCTGTGGCAGGGGAACCTGTCGGGGTCCATGCCACAACCATCTTATTCAGGACAGAGAAAGCTAGTTTTTCAACACTGGCATCCGAGGTATCCATCGCGTACTGCAAGATACTTTCCAGGACGGCCTCGAATTTTGAACGATTTACTGGAAGCCATTAGAAAATGTCCTACACGCAAACAAACCTTCGCTGACAAAAATATCTTCCATTCTGTTATTCAACAAATTTAAAATGAAGGCGAGGTAAGCTTTTCGCATGTTGGTTTGCTCAATGATGTCGTCAGTGCCTTGCACTGGTTTGCTCAAGGACTGAAATATTCGACTCAGTAATGGCAGCATTAGTTCGTTCAGAAATTCTTGAATATTCGGCTAAAGATGAGAAGCTGCCCCGCAAAGTGTTACCTTGAATTTGTGGATCAATTGTCCAAGGAATGGGAGGAAGTCGATCAATTCTCCTGTTGTGCTCTTCCCCAGAAGACCTCCGATAAGTGCAGGGATTTTGTCCAATACACCTTCACCCATAACGGCCACGAATCTCGAAAAGGCGTAGCGTGTCTGGAGGAGTCAGCATTTGGTATGTAAGAGTCTCTACCGCGTCTCGTATTTGACTAAAGTCTTCGTAGACAGATAGGGCTTTCAATACTGTTTCTGAGGCCGGATAGAAAAATCGTGTTCCGGTTTGCTGGCGACTGCCAGAGGATACATCCGCAGCATTGTCAAAGCCTTTTGCCATGTCGCCAATCGCCATTACACTGTGATGAACATAATGAGCGCCTTGTTGATTTAGCCTCGAGCCTTGTAAATTCTCATTGATTGTGCCTTCAAGAGCTCGAATAAGCGCTTGACCGATTTCAAAATTCGAGCTGTGGGATAATGCAGTTAACAATCCAGCCGATTGAAAGAGATAGAGCTGGTTATCAAAGAAAACGTCACGATCTGACTCGTTCTCGGAATCCGAATCTATAGACTCAAATGATGTGTCCAATATCATGGGCGGGCGAATAACCAGGAGGTCAGTAAAGGTGCTCAATATCTGTTCTGAAATGGGCGCGATATCCTTTTGAAATTTGCTAAGCAACCGGTCGAAGAGATACCATGCGCGGAATTGGACTCTTAGCTCAGGGCTGTGTATCCCAAACTGGCCGACAAAGAATTCGAGAACCGAATGTATGAGATTGGACTGAAGCTGGACTTCCGTCGAGTATCGTACCAGGATATCCATGAAAAGAATGCGAACCATAGGATGAGTTAATTTCGGGGCTAGGCAAGTAAGTCGAGAGAATATGAACTCGGAATACCTAAGTTTATGGCCTGAGAGAGCATATTAGCGAACCGGTGTAGATGTGCGCTGTTGTCCCAAAGTCCATTCCCTAAAAGTGAGCTAGGGCAGACTCAGTTCGCTACGTTTCAAAGGCTCAGCGAATGCGCGCAGTAGGAAAAGAGCGACCTCGATGTCTTGCCATCCATTTGATGAGCCAGAAGCAAACTTAGTGAAAATTTGAGTAACGAACTCGTAAACAGAATCTGAGTATAAGGAAGCATGCAATACCGCAATGGTATCCTGAAATGATAGAATCCTCTTCCGAAGATCAAGGAAGTCTGTTTCCAGTTCGCTATCTTCATGGTCGGCGTCTTGCATTTCATCATCGTACTTCAGCTTCTTGAACAGTGCTTCAAGGAGAGCTCGAAGAAAAGCTAAGTCGACGATAAAGAAGTCCTGGTTCCTCGTTGATCGACGGGCCTGTTATTAGAAATATGCTAAATGAAAATCACCAAAGCCAATATTTCAGCCAAAAATGGAAAAACTGCCGAGCTGGTCTCATCGTATTCATCTGAAAGGAAACGTAACAAGTGGGGAAGAAGATCTCTCAAAACTTTTAGAGCCTTTGCTCCAAGGGGCGAAGTAGAGGTTGTCTACAGGTAAATAGTGAAACTTGGTGGCAAAACGTACCTCCGAAATGATCCTCGTAAGTTCAAGCCCTTGAGCATTTACTAATCGTGCAACGCTTTCCGTGAAATCGCTATCTTCGTCTTGACTCAAAGATGACAGTACGTCAGTGACGTTGAGAAAAGTGATGAGATCAAGCTTATCGGCTGGACCCATCTTTTTTGAGACGATACTCGAAAGAGCATCGGCAGCAGCTCTGCGAAGACCCGGTCTAGTAAGGAACCGATATATGAGTGTCAGATAAGCATCATTAACAATCAACGTTATGTCTATCCAAGCTAAACCCAGTCAGTGACCGGTCATATAGATCATTTTGATAGAACATACCGATCCATTGGCCTACAACCTGTAAACATTGAGTAATCAAATCTTCTTGAGTAGGGTCGTTCTCGAAAGCAACCATTATTTCGAGAACAAGTCGGAAGATGTTTGCAACATCGTAAGCTCTGATGCGGTCCTTGATTTCAGTATTCAACTGCTGATTTTTGTCTCTTTTCGCAGAGGAATAGATGACATCTGCTACTTCCTCATCAATTATCGACAGAACTCGCAGGAACATCAGGGCTGTGAAAGAGTCGAGGCCTTTTCCTTCCTTTGCATTTTTTCGTACTGATGTTGCGAAATCACCGAAAAAGTTTGTCCACGTCGTTGTGTATGACAAAAGGAATAAAAGCGTAAGCGAATGAGCAACCTGCTTCTGGAGGTCTGTGACATGTCAGCACTTGCAGGCAAGTTCTGAATACATGTGGGTTCATCTCTCAAGACAACGTATTGCTGATTGGACATGTTGGGGCTAAGGAGACTTAGGAAGACCGCCTTTGTTTGTTCGAAGGCAGAGATATCGTTCAAATATCTGTTTCTTGTAAGCCCAAGAAAACCCACAAGTTATTACCCTCGTTTTATTGCGGAATCCAGCATTTGAAGAGCAAAGTGTCGAACCGGAGCAGGGCTACTTGGTGTCAGCTAAAGCTTCCCAGTTTGAGTGGGAATACCGAACGGGTTGATTCATGAGCAGACCCAGAGCAAGTCTCCATCCATCGGAGGATTCTCTGATTTGAGAAATGAAGTCCAATGCCTGCATGCGGTATATCAGCAAGATTCAAGAGGCTGAAATGATGATGGCAACTCGGGAATACCTGCTGCTTGAGGTTATGGTCCACTTGTGGGTTTAATGCAACCTCGACCGCGTTTTGGACCTGCGCCTCCATAGGGAAAGGCCAAAGGAGGAGCAGGTCGGATGAATGACCAACGGGATACGAATTAAAGAGAGCAAAACAGCTAGACCCTGATGATTTTTACACTTTATTTATCTCCGCCTAGGGTAGCAGTTAGGTTATTTGATATTGAGGTTTCTCTGACTCGACTCCACAATTTCCCGAATTTTTTTCACCAACCTTTTTTTGATCATCGATCATTGAACACCTAATCACAAACTACAAGATCTTCAAAGATTCACAACTTTGTTCAAATAAGTGGCTTTAAGAATTGCGTGTTGGTTGTCTAGACGACAAGGGGGAGATTTTTCCAGCAAATTCCATCAAAGCGACAGGCCACAGCCAAAAAGTCACGAAAATTTTCCCTTTGGCAAATCGTCTTTCCATCGCTTTCGCTCCACCGCAAATCTCTCGTCTCCCTCTGATCCCCTATAAATTCTACATTGCGAACCCCCCATTTACCTACAACCAAACTTTTCAGGACACACACATATTTTCATCCCTTATTCTCTCCTCAATTGCGTTTGACATTCAAACTGTTATTTCAACGACATCTCTTAACTACCGCTTGATCAAGTAAAAGCAAATCACTGTTTCATCTTTCAGATCTTTCATCATGGCTCAAACTGAAAGCTTCGATTTTCAGGTTCGTCGCAATTCATTGCAATTCCCTTGCTGACTTGTCCTATAGGCTGAAATCAGTCAACTTCTTTCTTTACTCGTGAATACTGTCTACTCCAACAAGGTGAGTTTGGCTGAGTTTGACTTTCAGCAACATCTCCGTAACTTTTTGAGCATTTCTCTAACGCTTTTGGTGTAGGAGATCTTCTTGCGAGAACTCATCTCCAACGCATCGGATGCCTTGGATAAAATTCGATATGAAGCCTTGCAAGATCCCTCCAAGCTTGATACCGAAAAGGATCTCTATATCCGTATTACTCCTGACAAGGAGAACGGCGTTCTCTCGATTCGCGATACTGGTATTGGTATGACCAAGGCCGATTTGATCAACAACCTTGGAACAATCGCCAAATCAGGAACCAAGCAGTTCATGGAAGCTGCTGCATCTGGTGCTGATATTTCTATGATTGGTCAATTCGGTGTCGGTTTCTACAGTGCATACCTCGTTGCCGAGAAGGTCGAGGTTGTGTCCAAGCACAATGATGACGAACAATACGTTTGGGCATCTTCGGCTGGTGGATCTTTCACTGTCTCTCTTGACACGGAGGGCCCTCGTCTCGGCCGTGGCACGGATGTTCGACTCTACCTCAAGGAAGATCAGCTCGAATATCTTGAGGAACGCAAGGTATTTATCCATCGTCAAGTTATCGTGCTGATACAATTAGATCAAAGATATCGTGAAGAAACACTCCGAATTTATCTCCTACCCCATCCAACTTGTTGGTAAGTAGCTAATGTTGGTCTGTTGCTGACAGTTAGTGACCAAAGAAGTTGAGAAGGAAGTTGAAGAAGAAGAAGAGGAGAAACCCGCCGAGGAAGGCGAAGACAAGAAGCCGAAGATCGAGGAAGTTGATGAGGAAGCAGAAGAGAAGGAGAAGAAGACGAAGAAGGTCAAGGAGGCTGTCAAAGAAGTTGAAGAACTCAACAAAACCAAGCCTCTTTGGACTCGAAATCCGTCCGAAATTAATGAGGAGGAATACAGCGCCTTCTACAAGTCTTTGTCAAATGATTGGGAAGATCATCTCGCGGTGAAGCACTTCTCTGTTGAAGGTCAACTTGAGTTCCGTGCTATTCTCTTCGTTCCCAAGCGGGCTCCTTTTGATCTCTTCGAGTCGAAGAAAAAGAAGAACAATATCAAGCTTTATGTCCGACGAGTTTTCATTACGGATGACTGCGAGGAGCTCATTCCCGAGTGGCTCGGCTTCATTAAGGGAGTTGTTGATTCTGAAGATCTTCCTCTCAACCTTTCGAGAGAGATGCTGCAACAGAACAAGATTCTCAAGGTATCTCATCAAATTGTCCTATAGCTGACCATGAATAGGTCATCCGAAAGCATCTCGTGAAGAAGAGTTTGGAGCTTTTCCAAGAGATTGCCGAAAATAAGGATCAATTTAAGAGTAACATCTATTTTTCCATCGTCACTAATTCTCAGCCTTTTATGAAGCATTCTCCAAGAATATCAAGCTCGGTATCCATGAAGACAGCCAGAACCGTGCTATTTTGGCTAAACTCCTTCGATTCCACACCACTAAATCTATCGATGAATTGACCTCCCTCACCGATTACGTGACAAGGATGAAGGAGCCTCAAAAGTCCATCTATTATCTTACTGGCGAGAGTTTGACTTCGTTGAAGACTTCGCCTTTCCTTGAAGTCTTTAAGAAGAAAGGTATCTCTGTTTATCGCAATATGGACTTACATGTGCAGATTTCGAAGTCATCTTGATGACCGATCCTATCGATGAATATATGGCCACTCAGTTGAAAGAGTTTGATGGAAAGAAATTGGTCAATATCACTAAGGAAGGCTTGGAGCTCGAGGAGACCGAAGAAGAGAAGAAGAAACGGGAAGAAGAGGCAAAGGCGTACGAGGAATTGTGCAAGCAAGTAAAAGACATCTTGGGAGACAGCGTGGAGAAAGTGGTTATCTCCAACCGTATCACGGACTCCCCTTGTGTTCTTGTTACAGGTCAATTTGGCTGGAGCGCCAACATGGAGCGTATCATGAAAGCACAAGCCCTTCGCGATACCAGCATGTCATCCTACATGGCAAGCAAACGAACCTTGGAACTCAACCCTGCGCACCCCATCATCAAGGAACTCAAGAAGCGTGTCAGCCAAGGTCCACCAGAGTCTAGCACTCAGGTATTATCAATTTGATGCTCGCAAGCTAATTAAACAGGACTTAGTGAAACTCCTCTACGACACTGCCCTGCTTACCAGTGGTTTCACCTTGGATGACCCTAGTGTGTATGCCCGCCGAGTCACCAAGATGATCTCTCTTGGCCTTTCTCTTGGTAGTTTCCCTTGCTTGTATTAACTAATGTTTTCAGATAGCGAGGAAGGTGAGGAAATGGCAACGGATTCGGCCCCAGTAGAGGAAGTTACTACTGAGGGAGCCGCAAGCAATATGGAGGACGTGGATTAATTTGATAGAACGGGAGTTCCTGCGTATTAAGGCCTTTTATCAATTTGCATTCTATTTTTCATTCTATTTTTCTCTTTTTGCTGGAGACGTTATCTATTTCTACGTAGAATCAAGCCGGTTAGTCAAATTCTGAGATCAGATAAATGTCAGACCAGAAAATTGTGAGCAAAGTGAATTTCAATTCCACCTGACATTGTAACAACTGCTTGAAATAATTTTTCCCTTCGTCTACTGCGTCATGTCTGACTACGGTGGTGGGGACGATGAACCGTAAGTTTGCATAGGCTCTAAGTCACTGATAGTATATAGCTTCGATGATACGTACGATGCAGATCCGTTTACCTATGAAGAAGAGGAGCTTGAACCTCCTCCACCTGATGAGCAACAAGAGGCAATGGCCGACGAGGGTCAGTTGATTCACACGGGCGACGAGAAAGCGACCGCTACTCAAAATGGGATCAATGGAGTCAAGCCACAGGCCCATCAGGTCATTGCTAGTGGAGATGTGAGAGCCGCAACGAGTGAATCAAAGGCCATACCTCCGAATCAACGAAGTACAACACCGTACATGACTAAATACGAAAGGGCTCGAATTCTGGGTACTCGAGCACTTCAAATAAGGTAATTGAATCTGGAAAAGTATTGTGTTGACTGTTAAAAGTATGAATGCACCTGTTCTGGTAGATTTAGAGGGCGAGACTGATCCACTACAAATCGCATATAAAGAGCTGTCGCAGAAAAAGATACCTCTCGTTGTCCGGCGGTAACTTTGAATGCTTGACTTTTGTTGCTCACAAAATTCTAGATATCTTCCTGACGGAAGTTATGAGGATTGGAGTGTGGCAGAGCTTCTCTGAAAGCGCCAATTCAGAAAGAAACGATTTATATATACCCTGGAAATTGGATGTGTAACATACAGTTGGCGTTCAAAGCAATATATCCACCATCCTCATTGAGCTATATGATTCCACTTTATGACGTTCTATCTTTCCTGTTTTGATTGCTTTGATCCCCCATCATTGCATCCAAAAGCCTATCATAGGAAAGTCTTCCCTTGTTCTTGCCAACTTTTTCCACGAAGCCACTCAATACTAAATCTATCTGCTCCCCCGTCAATCTTTTTGGACCGCCTTGACTGAGATCTCGTTTGAATTCATTGTAATCGAGGAATCCGCTGTCCTTTTCGTCGAAAGCAGTGAGGGCTTCCCTCAACTCATCACGGTGGGATAGCACAGATAATTGAGATGTGATGTAGGTTAGAAAGGCAGGGAAGTCGAGTCTGTAGGGCATGAGAGATAACATATTCTCCACGGTGTTAGAGGACGCATCAAGCCCTATATATTAAAATCATGAACTTGGTTCTCAGCATTACCCAAGGAAGCAAGCATTCCGCTTAAGTCTCCCTTCGTGATGATCCCATCCCGATCTTTGTCGAGCATATTAAACAAGTCTCTCATTTCCTGAATCTGTTCTGCGCTCTAAAGGAAGATTAGTTTTAGAGTGAGATCTTTTGGTTTTACCTGATAATCACTTTGAGAACCATTCGGCAAGGGTCTTCTTTCTCCTTCTGTTTGGAGCGAATTGTTTCTCCCTATCACCGTTGACTAGCTCCTTTAGAATTCAAGGACATGGAAAAAGAGAAAGAGTAGCGTACGTACCATCATTGCGAATCTTGC
>Ga0335078_10014332_pt1 | contig 11758 bp, 8 predicted proteins | sample Lox_Sample_32_FD_206711 | JGI IMG/M metagenome (GOLD analysis project Ga0335078, IMG submission 206711) | Soil microbial communities from Loxahatchee National Wildlife Refuge, Florida, United States - Lox_Sample_3.2 | ecosystem: Environmental > Terrestrial > Soil > Wetlands | place: USA: Florida...
CTGGGAGCGCTCCGGAGTTCGGATCACGCAGAATCCGTCTTCCTTAGCTTCTAACGGAGCCCTCCGACAGCGATCTCTACTACGCATTGCGCGAATGGTCGAGAAAAACCATCATGGCCACCAAAATTTTTTTCTGGAGATTCGTGGAGGGATATCCGTGGGGAAAAACGAAAAGGCCGGAGCTTGGCGCTCCGGCCTTTCGTTTGGTTGTCGACCCTCAGTAAAGGGCGATCATGATCTCGTCGCCGCCGCTGGACTGGCTGCTGGCGATCTGCAGTTCCTTCTCGAGTTCCTTCTCCTGGGAGGAGCGAGGAACCACCGTGGCGGAGCCACGCGTCCAAATCTCGGACAGGAAGTATTGATTTCCGAGATGACGGAAGATCAGCTTGCAGCCCGGCTTGCGAGGAGACTCACGACGGGCGGTCGACATCACTCCATCGTTATTTTCGGTGTTTCGCAGCGAAATCAGGCCAGGCCCGATTTCCTTGACGGTATAGGTTCCGGCCGGCATCACCTTCGAACCAACGCTGAATGCGAAGGGCACATCGGCTTGGGCAAGAGACTGAGCGCGGGCCGTGACGTTGATCATCAAAGACATCACCAGCAGCGACAGGATCCCGATAAGGTTGCGTTTCATGACATCCTCCTTGGGGCTCCTCGCAGTGGAACCCAAACTGAATTTGTCACCGGAGCTCGTCTGCTTTATCGCTCTAAGCTTGCCGTGACGCCTTGCTATATTGCATTCCTCGTGCCAAGGCTGAAGGAGCGAGCAGGGCGCCTCGTTCTGTCGGTTTTGCAACAACCTACGCTGGTTCTCCCGGCGCGGCATCCCGATCGAGAGAAGCCAAGGGTAGCCCAAGGGATACTGGCGGGTAACCTTTTGGTTCCGCACCCGGCGCGGGGGAATGGACGAGGCTTTTCCGGTGGTTTGGGCTACACTGAAAACCCGGAGAATGACTTGATCAACCCGAGACTGGTGGCAATTTCGGGATTCCCCAAGGAGATGGTCCGGATCGCGCAAGACGGCCCCCTGATCCTGGGCAGAGATTCCTCCAACCAAGTGGAGGTGGACGACCCTGCGGTCTCGCGCAGGCATTGTTCGGTGAGCGAGGTTTCGAGCGGCGTGTTTGAGATCGCCGACCTCGACAGCCACAATGGGACTTTCGTCAACGGAACGCGGGTAAGCCGCTCCGCACTGCAGCATGGAGACCGCATTCGAATCGGGGCCAGCGAGTTCGTATTTCTCACGGGCGCCGAGGGAGTGCCGGCGCCCCGGTCGTCGTCCTCCGCCGGCCAGACGAAAGACATCGGGCTGAAAACGGTATCGCTCGATCGCTCCGGGCTGCCGACTGACGACTTGTGGATAGCCCGGATGGTTCGCGATCTGACCGCGTTTTTCAAGATCGCCGATGTCATCAACTCCACCCGCAGCGTGGAAGGCCTGCAACGCGAGTTGCTGCGGCTGATTGGGGAAGTGATTCCGGCGGCGCAGGCGGCGATAGTCCTTCAACCGAAGGCGAATGAAGAACCCGGCGCGCCTTGCCTGTGGAGTCGGAAGGGGCTTGCAGCCTCGGAGATGCCCATCCGCGATGATCTGGTGAAGCAGGCGACCTGGGAGCGCTGCGCCGTCGTCACCGTGGCTCTCGCGGAAGACGCTTCGGGGGAGCACGTGCTGTGCGTGCCACTGGTAGCGGTGGAAAGAATCCTCGGTGCGATCTACCTCAGCTCGCCGAGCTCCGCGCCCAGCTTTCAAGAGGACCACGCCTACTTCCTCAGCGCAGTTTCCCGCATCGCCGCGGTGACGCTGGAGAACTTGTCGAAGCTGGATTCGTTGCGTGCCGAGAACCAGCGGCTGCGGGCGGAAGCCAAGGTTGACAGCACATTAATCGGCGACAGCCGGGCCATGCAGCGGGTCGAAAAGTTCATCGAGCGAGTGGCCAAGGGAGACTCGACGGTACTGATTCGCGGCGAGAGCGGAACCGGCAAGGAACTGGTGGCGCGCGCCATTCACGGCAAAGGCTCTCGGCCTGACAGACCATTCGTCGCCATCAACTGCGCAGCGATACCCGAGGCTTTGCTGGAGAGTGAATTATTCGGGCACGAAAAGGGAGCGTTCACCGGAGCGGTGGCGACCAAGAAGGGCAAGTTCGAAACTGCCGAGGATGGAACGCTGTTTCTCGACGAAATCGGGGAGATGACTCCTCTCCTGCAGGCGAAGCTCTTGCGGGTTTTGCAGCAGCGTGAGTTCGAGCGGATTGGCGGCAACCGACTGTTGCCCTTCAACGCGCGGGTGCTGGCGGCGACCAATAAGAACCTGGAGCAGGCCATCAAAACCGGGGAGTTTCGGCAGGACCTATATTACCGTCTGAATGTAGTGTCGGTGGCCATGCCTCCGCTGCGAGAGCATCGCGAGGACATTCCCTTGCTGGCTCTGTATTTCGCCAATAAATATGCGGCGCACTGCGACCGTGGATTTAAGGGCATCACGGCGGAGGCGCGTGGTTTGCTCTTGAAATACAGCTGGCCGGGGAATATTCGCGAGTTGGAAAACGCTATCGAGCATGCGATGGTGATGGGGCTGACCGACGAGATTCTTCCCGAAGACTTGCCCAACGCAGTGCTGGAGGAGCAGTCGGCGGGATTGGCCGCGGCACGCTACCACAACACTCTGAGCCAGACCAAGAAACAGCTCATCCTCGCCGCGCTCGACGAGACCAGCGGCAATCACGTGGAGGCGGCGCGACTTTTGGGAATCCATCCCAAGTATTTGCACCGGCTGATCCGGAACCTGAATCTGAAGATGGATGTCAGGAAACAGGCTTAGGCGGGAACGTGCGAGTACTAAAATCACAAAAGAGCATGGGAGGATTTGAGGATGTGGCTAGTTCTTACCGCAATTTCCGTCGTGGTGGTGGTGCTGGCGGTTGTGCTTTGGATCAAGCGCAGCAAACTTAGAGTCAAAGAAGAAATGGAGGCGCACAGCATTACGGCCGAGGCGCTGCACGAATCGCTGGCTTCGGACAAGAAGCTACTTATCTATGACGTACGCCAGCCGCTCGATCTGCTGGCTTACCCTGAGATTATTCCCGGCGCGAAGAGGATTTCACCCAAAGAGATATTGGAGAATCCGGCGCTGATTCCCAAAGAAAAAGATGCAGTTGTCTACTGCACCTGTCCCAGCGACCGGACCAGCCGAGCCATCCTGGAGCGGGCTTTGAAATTGCACTTCGACAAGATTAAGTTGCTGAAAGGTGGGCTGGCTGGCTGGAAAGCGAATGGCTATCCGGTTGAGCCTTATCGGCAGGTGATCCAGCTCTAGCGAGAACGGCTGCTTTTTTCGAAACATTTGAGCCCGGCAGACCCGGATGTAACATTAAGCCTCATGCCGAAGCGTGCGGTTCGGATTGTGAAGCAAATTGGCGCGGTTCCCTGCGTGGCGGCTTGTACGGCCTGCGGCCAGCAGTTCACGGCTCCCGTCAGCCTGCTGCGCAGCGTCAAGGATGCGACGGACCATCTTCAGCAGCAATTCGATCGGCATCAATGCCAGGGTGAGACGCAAAATGTATGACTGCTAATCAACCAGTTGCAACCAATGGCCGGAGTTCGGTATCCAAATCAACGGGAACACTTGAGTAATGTTCGTGTGGTTCCTCCCCGCGTTGTATAATCGCGCAAAGCGGGAGTTTTCGATAAGCGCAAGATGGAATTGTTGAGACATTTCAGGTTGGGTGAGTCGGGGTGGCGTCGCCTCCTGATTGTCGCCGCTATTTGTTCGTTGACGTTCAGTCTCGCCACGCGCTTCTGTGTTCAAGCCGATTCTCCCACGCACACGGCAAAATCGCTTGATCGCCGCTCGGTCGAACCCAAACGCCAGCATCTCGACCGGGATGCCTCTCAATGGGTGGCGCCCAACATTGCGTTCGACATCATTGAGCCCGCGGCTACCGAAGTTATCCTGACTTCGACTGAGCCAATCGTTCCTGTCCACATCTTCACCAGCAGCTTATATAACCGCCCCCCTCCAGCCTCCGATTTTCTCCTTTAGTTCTCCGCGGCACTGAGATTGCGGGTGCGTTTTACCGGCCTCGTGCCGTGATGAGCCATTCCTGGCCGCTTCGACTTCATTCCTCGGCCCAAAACAACTTGAGGGATAAAGCCGCTGAAACAATTCGTGGGGAGATATCCGCATGGCTTTTGAGCCTCCTGCGAGCAACGCGGAACTGGAAGCTCTCCGAGGTATCGACACCTGCTCGGTTTCGAACGCGATCGAGGCCTTTCACATCCGGCTGCGGAATGTTGGGTTCGCCTCGGCCGATATCCGGTGCATGTTCGAAGGCTTTCCGCCGATGGTGGGTTTCGCGGCAACCGCGCGGATGCGCAGCGGCGACCCGCCGATCGCCGGCTTCTATCACGACCGCACAGACTGGTGGAACAGCATTCTGCAAATCCCGGAACCGCGAGTTGTAGTGATGGAAGACCTGGACGAACCGGCGGGCGTGGGAGCGTTTCTCGGCGGTATGCACGCGGCGATCCTACGGGCGCTAGGCTGTGTCGGATACGTGAGCAATGGCGCGGTGAGAGAGCTGCCACGGGTCGAGGCTCAGGGTTTGCATGTCTTTGCGGGAAACGTGGCGGTGTCCCATGCCTACGCCCATATTTTCGACTTCGGATCGCCGGTGAGAGTGGGTGGACTGGAAGTGCGCCCAGGGAACCTCCTGCACGGGGACCGGCATGGAGTGTTGACGGTTCCGGGCGAAATCGCATCGCAAATTCCGAAGGTTGCCGCGCGATTGCAGCAGGAGAAAGAACGAGTGATCGACCTTTGCCGCTCACCGGATTTTTCCGTGGACAAGTTGCGACGAATGATCGAGGAGTTGGGCTAGGTGCAGCTTGCTGGCCGGGGCAGTGGAAAGACAGGTTAGACAGCTATGAAACAACGTTGCCGATGGAAGGTGTGGCTTTACCCGAGTATGGCTCTGCTCGCGACGCTAGTGTCATCGTGCGGCGGTGGCAGGGATAGAGCGGAGGCCAGTTCTCAGGCGGTCAGCGTCGGAGTGACCAGGGTCGTCAAGAAGACTCTTAGCCGCCAAATTACTTTGTCCTCCGAGCTGGTTCCCTTTCAAGAAATTGATGTGTACGCCAAGGAGTCCGGCTATGTGCAGAAGTTGAATGTTGATTACGGGACGCACGTGAAGGCTGGCCAGGTTCTGGCGACGCTGGAGATTCCGGAGCTGCAAGCGCAGTTGGAGCAAGACCAGGCGGAGATCAAGAACGCGGTAAACCAGATGAACCGCGCCGACCATGAACTGAAGCGCTACGACGCTCAGTACAACGCACTGCATCTTGAATACACACGGCTGAATGGGGTCTTTGAGACGCAGCCCGGAATCGTGGCCCAGCAGGAAGTGGACGATGCTCAGGGCAAGGACCTGGCCGCGTCATCTCAGGTGGACGCGGGCAAGGCGGCGCTGGAAGCGGCTCAGAGCCAGTTAGCTGCAGCAAAGGCAAAGCTGGTTCACGATCAGACGCTCTACGACTACTCCAGCATTACGGCGCCGTTTTCGGGTGTGGTTACCGAGCGCTACGCCAACCTGGGGACACTGGTGCAGGCGGGGACCAACTCGAGCACGCAGGCTATGCCGATCGTCAGGCTTTCACAGGATGACTTGTTCCGGCTGGTCATTCCGGTTCCGGAGTCTTACGTACGCTACATCCGGCTCGGCGATCACGTCGACGTACGTGTTCCCTCTCTGAACCGCACCTTCCCCGGCAAGGTGGCGCGTTTTTCCGTAGATGTGCGAGCAGACACTCGCACCATGCACACCGAAGTGGATGTCCCGAATCCACAACGTGTGCTGATGCCGGGCCTCTACGCCGAGGCCGTACTCTCGCTCGATCAAAAGGAGAACGTGCCGACGGTGCCTCTACAGGCATTAAACCAGGAAGGCAATAGAGTCAGCGTTCTGGTGGTGAATCGGGATAGCCAGCTGGAGGAACGCGTGCTGCAGTTGGGATTGCAGACCAGTGGCGACGCGGAAGTTCTTTCCGGATTAAGTGACGGAGAACAGATTGTGGTGAGCGACCGCAGCGGTCTGAAACCTGGGCAAAGGGTTCTTCCGCAGGTGGTGCACGTGATGCAGTACCAGGAGCAGAACGCGCAGTAGCAGCGAACTGGACAAAAGCATGCCGGGATTTTCAATCCGCAATCCGTACTTCATCATCGTGATCTGCCTGGTGCTGCTGGTGATTGGCGTGACCAGCATCGCGCGCATGCCGGTGGATTTGTTTCCGCCCATCAACCTGCCGGAAGTAGTGGTGGCTACTTTCTATTCCGGCATGCCTCCGGAAGATATCGAAACCGACATCACCGACCCGCTGGAGCGGTTCTTTACCCTGGCTGCCGGCGTCGATCACAGCGAGTCGCGGTCGCTGCAGGGCGTCAGCATCATCCGCGTGTTCTTCCAGCCGGGCACGAATGCGGATGCCGATGTGACTGAGCTTTCCAACCTGGCGCTGGCGGATTTGAAGCGTCTACCGCCGGGTACGCTGCCTCCGGTGGTGCTGAAGTTTGACGCTTCCAGCTTGCCGGTAGCGCTGGTGACGGTCAAAGGCGAAGGGCTCAACGAGACCCAGCTGCACGACTATGCACAGTTTCAAATTCGCAACCAGATCGCGGTAGTGCCGGGGGCGGAGATTCCCGGAGTGTTTGGTGGAACGTACCGCCAGATCATGGTGTATGTCGATCCCTATAAGTTACTGTCGCGACAATTGAGCCTGATGGACGTGGTGGGAGCGGTGAACGATTCGAATCTGATCCTTCCCGCCGGCGACGTAAAAATGGGCCCCTATGACTACTTCGTTTACTCCAACAGCCTGGTCGACAACATGGAGCAGCTGGGCCAGGTTCCGCTCAAAGTCAAAGGGCACTCCTGGGTGACGGTGAGCGACGTGGGCAAAGCGGAAGATGCTCACCAGATTCAAACCAACATTGTCCGCATTGATGGGCAGAAATCGGTGTACATCCCGGTCATGAAACAAGGCGGGGATACCAACACCATCGCCGTGGTGGAGGGGCTGCGCGCGCTTACCAGACATCTGTATGACATTCCAAGGCAGATGAGCACGAGTATCGTGTTCGACCAGTCGGTATATGTAAAGGAAGCGATCCACACCGTGCTGCATGAAGGATTTCTGGGGCTGATTCTTACCAGCCTGATGATCCTGGTTTTTCTGGGAAGCTTTCGCGCGACCTCGGCCGTACTTCTCTCCATTCCTTTGTCGGCGCTGGCCGCATTCGTGGTGCTGGCGCTGATGGGAGGCACGGTCAACACCATGATCCTCGGCGGCATGGCGCTGGCGTTCTCGCGCGTGATCGATAACTCGGTGATCTCACTGGAAAACATTTATCGCCATCTGGAGATGGGAGCCGCACCAATGGTGGCCGCCGAAGTTGGCGGGGCGGAAGTGAACCTGGCGGTGCTGGCGGCGACGCTCGTCGATGTGGTGGATTTTTTCCCGGTGGTCTTTCTCTACGGTGTGGCCAAGTTTCTTTTCTCGGCCTTGGCAATGGCATTCTGTCTCTCGCTGCTGGCTTCCTTTGTTGTGGCGATGACCGTGATTCCGCTTTTCTGTTCCCGGTTCCTCAAGGCGGTACCGCACGCCGGCCAGCATCCGCATCCACAATACGAAATCGAGCCGGAACAGACTAAGAGCCAGTCCTGGATGGACCGCTTCAACGCCCGCTTCAACCGGATGTTCAACCAGATCCTGGACTACTACGAGCATTGGGTGAGGCGCGCTTTGCAACGACCCGGCCTGACGGTGGCGGCTCTAAGCGGCGTGTTCCTGCTGAGCCTGGCAATTTATCCCCTGCTCGGTCTGGCGTTTTTTCCGAAAACCGACGCCGGTCAGTTCACCATCAACCTGAAGGTGCCGACAGGCACGCGAATCGAGATGACGGATCAGTACCTTGCCCGGGTGGAAGACTTGATTCGCCACACTGTGGAGCCGGAGGATCTCAAGCTGATCGTTTCCAATATCGGCGTGGTTCCAGATTTTTCCGCCCTCTACACCCGGAATGCCGGGCCCTACACCGCAACCGTGCAGGTGCAATTGAACGAACCGCACCGCCTGAGCAGTTTCGACTACATGGACCGGGTGCAGAAGCGGATGACGGAAAAGTTTCCGGATATTCGGACGTTCTTCTCCAGCGGATCGATGGTGGACGCCATTCTTAATACCGGCATGCCGGCCCCGATCGATGTGCAAGTGAGCAGCCCTGACTTGACGCAGATCTACGGCATCGCGCAGAACCTGGCCACGCAGATTCGGCGCGTGCCGGGAGTGGGCGAAGTTTATATTCCGCAGGACATGAATTATCCGACGCTGCGGCTCGATGTTGACCGGGTGCACGCGGGAGAGATGGGCCTCACGCAGAAAGACGTGGTGGATAACGTCATCACCGCGCTCAATTCCAACTACATGATCGCTCCCAATTACTGGGTGGATCGCAAGAGCGGCAACGACTATTACCTGACCGTGCAATTCTTCGAAAAGGGGCAAGCCGCGATTCACGACATGGCGGATTTCGGACAGATTCCGTTGCGCGATCCGGGCGATGGCGAGGGCATGAACTGCGGCCCCGCCGCCGCGGCACCTTCCCGAGGTGGACAACCCGCATGGGCGTGCAGCGGACAGGGGCGGCCGATAACGGTGCTGAACAATGTGGTAAACGTGAAACAGATTCAGACTCCGACCGAAGTCGATCACTACCAGATTCAGCGCTCGATGGACGTCTATGTGACTCCAGCCGGGGAAGACCTGAGCCGGGTCACCGACTCCATTCACCAGATTCTGGCGAAAACAAATATTCCCGGCAACGTACGCGTCAACTTGCGGGGGATGGTGCAGGGCATGGAGGCTTCGTTCAAGAGCTTCGGGCTCGGTTTTCTGATTTCTTTCGTTCTGCTGTTTCTGATTTTGACCGCGCAGTTCAAATCGTTCATCGATCCTTTCCTGATCATGCTGGCCATTCCCATGGGATTTGTGGGCGTGCTGATCATTTTGCCGCTCACCCACAGCACATTGAATGTCATGTCACTGATGGGGGTGCTGATGCTGGTGGGTATCGCGGATTCGAACAGCATTCTCATCGTTGACTTCGCCCACAATCTCGAACAGCAAGGATTATCCGCGGAGGATGCGGTCATTACCGCTTGCCGGGTGCGGCTGCGGCCCATCCTGATGACTTCGCTGGCGACCATCATTGGAATGATTCCCCTGGCTCTGAAGCTGGGAACAGGGGCGGAGCAGTACACGCCTATGGCACGCGCCATCATCGGCGGCCTGACTTCGTCGGTTCTGTTGACCATCTTTATCGTACCGGCGGCGTATCTGCTGGTTTACGGACGAGGCCATCAGCAAGCTGGCAAACCCCAAGCCACGGAGCCGGCGAAATGAGACTCCTTCCCCATGGGTTCGGCACTTGCGAGCATCCCGCGGCGATGGGCAAGCGCACTGTGCGTGGAGTTCAACTCCGTCATCGTGCACTAATTCTTGGCGCGGTTCTGGCGCTTGCCACCAACGTTGCCACCCGCTATTGCAGCGTGACCAGTGTCGAAACTCACGCGCTCAAGATTGCACAGTGGCATTCTTGGGACGCTCAACGGCAGCATCTTCTGAACGACGGTCTTCACTGGTTAGCGCCGGCGGCGACGTTTGTTTTGTTCGAGCCAGCGAAGGCTCTGGCGGCGGTCGCGCTATCCGTTTCTCCCGCTCTTCGATTGCATTCCGACGAATGCCGGTTCAGCCGGCCTCCTCCCTCCTGCTGAGGCTCCGTCTCCGATCCGGAGAATCGGTTCTGCGAATGAACGGCCTTTCCCCGGGATCGGTAATCGCGTCACGCCTGCAAGTTCAGCGGGCAGTTTCAGGAGGAGATCGTGAAAGAGAATCTTTATATCGGAATTACCTTGTTGGTGGTGGCGCCAGTTCTGAGCGCCTCTCCGACTTCGGCCAAGTCGAATCCCTACGTGCAGGGAACGGTGGTGGCCGTACAGAAACAGAAAGTCTATTCGCCCGATTATCCGATGGGAGGCAACAATCCCACGGATGCGCCGCTGACCTCACGGTACTACGCCTTCGAGGTTTCGGTGCGGGTTGACTGCAGAACCTATGTAGGCCGGTACGAAACGCCCTTCAATTATTTGCCATCGGTGTTCACACCGGATCAACTGATCCAGCTGCGGCTGACGAAACACGTTATGTACTTTGATCTGCCGTATTATCCGGATTTGCGCATGGGAATTATCCACCGTAGTTCGGATTGCGGGCGATGATGGAAGAATCGACGATTTCGTCGCGCTGCGAAAAGCAGCGCACGAACCCTCGCCTTCACACGGTGCGCGTTGTGAAGGCGAGGGAATTTCGATGAACCTTTTCGAAAGAAATGCATCCATGAAGCGACGACACCAGCACGCTCTGCCGTTTTTGCTACTCGTGGTCTTGCGCCTGAGTAGTTTCGGCCAGGTATCCGCGAACGTGCAAACCTCACCGGATGTTCCGCCCGCACCGATGCCGCCGACGATCCCCGGGCAACGCGGCGCCGGTCCGATGAATGGACAGACCTCTTCCCTTCCCCCAGCTCCGCCCGGCCCGGTGTTGTCTCTGACTTTGAAGGAGGCAGAAGCGCTGGCGGTAAAGAACAATCCCCAGATATCGGTTGCCCGGCTGATCGCACTGGCCTCGCAGCAGGTAACCCGGGAGGTGAAGTCGAACTTGTGGCCTACCGCGACCGGCGACCTGACCGGAGTGGATGCGCAGTCCGGCAGCCGCATCACGGCGGGAGCGCTGAACAATCCGATTGTTTACGAGCGCGCCGCGGCCGGAGTGACGGTCAGCCAACTGATCACTGATTTCGGGCGCACGACAAATCTGGTCTCCAGCGCAAATTACGCGGCCAAGGCGGAGAATCAGAATGCCCTGGCCACCAAGGAGCAGGTGCTCCTGGCAGTAGACAAGGCGTTCTACAACGCTTTGCAAACCCGGGCTATTGTGACGGTCGCGCAGCAAACTGTGAATGAACGCCGGACGGTCGCCAACCAGGTGGGAGCGCTTTTTCGGAGCAAGCTCAAATCCGAGCTGGATTTCAGCTTCGCCAATGTCAATCTGGCGCAGGCCCAACTGCTGTTGCTCGATGCACAGAATAACCTGAATGCGGCGCTAGCGACACTCTCCATGGTGCTTGGTTTGTCGAACTTGCAGAATTTGCAGCTTACCGAGGAAACCAGCCCGGTGACACCGCCTCCGGGAAATGTCGACGATCTGATCGCCCAGGCTTTTTCCTCCCGGCCGGAAATTCTTTCTCTTCAGTTCCAGTATCAGTCGGCGAGGAAATTTCAAACCGCGGAGCGCGACTTACTGTTTCCCAGCATTCGTGCGCTCGGGGCAGTGGGGGACGCGCCGGTGGGTAACGCGGTGGTGGCTCCGAATCCGGGCGCGCTCAGCAATACCTACGGCGCGGTCGGGGCGAACGTCGAGATTCCGATCTTCAACGGCTTTCTGTACACGGCACGAGCACGCGAGGCGAATCTCAGAGCGCAGGCGACGCAGCAGCGGCTGGTGGATATGCGCAACCTGATTTCGCGCGATGTGCGCACCAGTTGGCTGAATGCGAATACGGCATATCTTCGACTGTCGGTGACGCAGCAACTGCTGGAGCAGGCGAACCTGGCGCTGACCCTGGCGCAATCCCGTTACGACC
>Ga0335078_10014333_pt1 | contig 11758 bp, 10 predicted proteins | sample Lox_Sample_32_FD_206711 | JGI IMG/M metagenome (GOLD analysis project Ga0335078, IMG submission 206711) | Soil microbial communities from Loxahatchee National Wildlife Refuge, Florida, United States - Lox_Sample_3.2 | ecosystem: Environmental > Terrestrial > Soil > Wetlands | place: USA...
GAGATCATTTTTTTCATGCGTTGCCTACCAGAAAACGACATTTAGGATCACAAAAGCTACGCCCAGAACGGCAGCCCACACTACGGGCCTCTTCAAGAGCGGCACATGTCCCGTCGAAGGTATTCTTGTCAGGCCGTACACTAATCCTTCGAGATCCCGCTCGGGCTTTGGTTTTGTGAACAGCGTGACCACCACGGTCACCAGCAAATTGGCGATCAGCGTCCACATCGAACGAAACACGTTCTCCGCCATATCCTTCGCGCCTGGACTAAAAGCAACGAAGCGCAGCGCCGACGGATCCACTTTCACCCAAAGCCACAGCCCAATCGCAGTGAGAATACCCGCTAGCAGTCCCCAAAAACCTGCCGCCGGAGTCGTGCGCTTCCACAGCATTCCTAAGATCACCGTCCCGAACATCGGTACAATGAAAAACCCAAACAGCATTTGCGCGTACGCGATGATGTTGGAAAAATACATCACCAGATAAGCCGTTCCGATACTCACAAAGACTCCCAGCAACGCGCACCAGCGGCCCATCCGCAAATAATGATTCTCCGTCGCGTTCTTGCGAAGCCGCGGCTTGTAGATGTCGTAGGTCCACACCGTCGCGAAGGCGCTGACGTTCCCGGCCATGCCACTCATAAAGCCGGCGATCAGTGCTGTTACGCCCAGGCCGAGCAGCCCAGGTCCGCAATACCGCGCCAGCATCAGCGGGAGCGCCTCGTTATACGTATGCACGCCCGGCTGACCCACCATCGTCTCGGGAGCCAAGTGAAACGGCAGCACCGCCAGTGCCAGCAAGCCTGGAATAATCACGATGAGTGGCACCAGGAGCTTCACGAAGCCGCCGATGATCGTGCCCATCTGCGCCGAGCGCAAGTCCTTCGCCGCCATCACCCGCTGCACCACCAGAAAATCCGTGGTCCAGTAACCAAACGAAATAGCGATTCCCCAGCCGAACACAACGCCGGTCCAGTGCAGCCCCATGGGATTCGCAGCCGCGGAACCCGTGGAACTCCACAAGTGCGTGAAATCCTGCCCGGGGAAAGCGGTCTCGATCCGGTGCACCATGCCGCTCCAACCGCCCGTCTCAATCAATCCGGCTATCGGGATCACCAGACATCCCAGCCAAATCAGCATGAATTGCAAAACTTCGTTGAAAATTGCCGAGAGCAATCCTCCCGACATCACGTACAGGCCCACCGTCAGTGACGACACCCATATGCTGAAATGAATATTCCATCCCAAAATGACCTTCATGATCACGGCCATGGAATACATGTTGATTCCACTCATCAGGATGGTCATCACCGCGAAGGAAATCGCGGATAGCGAGCGAGCGCTCTCGCCGTAGCGCAGCTGCAAGTAACCCGGCACCGAATGTGTTCTGCAAATGTAATAAAAGGGCAGCATCACCAGCGACAGGAAGAGAATCGCGGGAATCGCGGCGATCCAGTAAGCGTGCGCAACAATCATTCCGTACTGCGCCGTTGCCGCCGCGTAGCCCATCATTTCAAGCGAGCCCAGATTCGCCGAGATGAAACTGAGTCCCGCGACCCACGCGGTCATCTCCCGCCCGGCCATGAAAAACTCGTCGGTCGTCGAAGCGAATTGTTTCAGGTAAAGGCCCAGGCCCAGAACGAAGACAAAGTAAATAATGATAATCAGCAGGTCGACAAAACTGAGCGAGAGCAGCCGCTCGGGGGCCGCAAAAGCCAGCAGCGCCAATGGCGGGTTCAATTTGCGCTCGCCGCAGCGTGTAGTAGCGGAAGAATCGTTGTGTCCAGCGCTTCGTCCGTTAATTCCGTTAACCGCACACCGCGGCGCAGGCTCCAATGCTCCACCTGTTCGGCGGTTTTTCCGGGAGCCACATTCATCAACGGGCCAAGCGTCTCCATTTCCAGAAAGTCGCTGTTTGTGAACAACTCGATCGAGCATCCGAAATCCGGATACGCCTTGCCCGGCAGCGCTTCCGCTCGCTTGACGAATACTTCTCCGTTCAGCACGTAAGCTCCCCAGGTATGCGCATTGAACATCCCAATTTTCTGCGGCTCTGGATGACCCAGCTCCTGCTTCAAGACCATATATTTTTTGGTGAACACCCAGCGCTTGTCGGATAGGTCCGTATAAGCCCACATCACCAAGGGATTGGTAGGCTCAAGTACCTGCGGATGTTTTCCGCGCGGCGGGAAAGCACTAATGGCCACGCCGCCGGGAGCCATCATCGTAATTGCCCATGCGGAATATTCCAGCGAGAACAACCCACGATTGGTGATGTGGTGAATCACCTCCACCTCCGTGCCCCGCGGCGCCATGCGCACTTCGATCTCCTTTTGCAGATGTGTTAAAGGTTCCACGGGCGCTGTGGCGATCACTCCGCTCGGCGTTGCTGTTACGGTGACAGCCACGTTGTCCGGGGCCCATGTCGCAACGGGATCTTCCGGAGCTTTCCAGACGCGTTGCCCGCCGCGGAGTTGAAACTCCTCTTCATTGGCCGTTCCGAGTTGCGCGGAGAATTCCTTGAACAGGTTTTGCCCGCCGACAAATCCAAAGCGAATCACGCGCGGCCCGACATCGCCGGTTATAATCAGTTCCACTTCTCCGTTGCTGACGCGATAGCAATTCTGCCAGCCCTTGTAGGCGATTTTCTCAACGTTAATTTCTCCACGAACTTCGAATCCCAAGAGCAAGCTGAAGACGAAGAATACAATCCACCTGGACATGCGGACGCTCCCTGCGTATAAAAATTGAGCGGACAGAATTCCGCGCAGTTCATGAACAAGCTGAGTTTTTGGGTTGCAGTAAACGGCACAGAGTGTACATCACTGCCTCCTCTGGACAACATGGAATTCAGCGAAAAACATCAGAATTTTCTTGTTCATGAACAGTTCGTATTTTTTTGGCAGAATGCGCATTCCAGGCGAAGAAACAAGCGATTCTTTATTGATTGGAAGCGGTAGGACTGATATATCAAACAAAGTAGGCTTTTGCATTCGCAAACACAGATTTTTCAAACTTCGGGAGTCTCAGAGAGAGAAGAATGGACTACGCGGGTTTTGATCTGCAGGGCCGGGTTGCCGTGGTTGTCGGGGGAACTTCAGGCATTGGACGGGTCATTGGAATCGGTTTGGCAAAAGCGGGTGCTGACGTGGTGCTCACCGCTCGCCGCCGGGACAAAGTCGAGGAGGCGGCCAAGGAGGTGGAATCGCTCGGCCGGCGTTCCTTGCGCGTGTGTTCCGACGTAAACGACCGCGCCTCGTTAGAAAACGTACTGGCGAAAATGCTCGCTGATTTTGGCAAGGTAGACATTCTTGTCTACGCCGCGGGCATGACCATTCGCAAGCCTTTCCTGGAGTTCAGCGAAGCGGAGTGGCGCAGTATCCTGGAGACAAATCTCACCGGCGCATTCCACACTTGCCAGGTCTTTGGCGCGCACATGGTGAGCCGTGGCTATGGCCGCATCATTAATATTGGCTCACTCTCCTCCTATGTCGGCCTGAGTGAGGTTGCGCCCTACGGTGCCAGCAAATCCGGATTGGCTGCGCTGACGCGGACTCTGGCGGTCGAATGGGCCAAGCATGGCGTTTGCGTGAACGCCATTGTTCCGGGGGTCTTCCGCACCTCGATGAATACCACGCTGCTCGATGGCACCGAGCGCGGCCGGGAGTTTTTAATGCGCACTCCCATGGCGCGATTCGGAAAAACCGAAGAACTCGTCGGCGGTGCGATTTTCCTTGCCTCGGAAGCGGCCAGCTTCGTAACCGGCACGCTGCTCGAAATCGATGGTGGCTTTCTTGCCAGTGGTGTGAACCGATAACTTAGGTTCTTCGTTCTATTTTGTTCCCGCGTTTCCAGGACCGCCCACCGGGGAAACCCGCGGCAGCCGCTCGTCCACCGACGGCAACGGGGGAAATGCGCCATGGGGTTCCGCCTGATACCAGTAGGCCACGGAGAAAAAATTATCGGAGCGATGATTGGCGTGGCCGTGCTCAATCGTGGCCTTCAGCGATTTCGTGAAGGGAATGGGCGAGTCGAGATGGAATCGGTAGACCGAACTGCGTCCACCGGCAACTTCATCTCCCTTCACCGGCGCGCCGAACGTTGCATAGGCGAATGGGTGGCTGCCAAAATCCCACGCGCCCAGAAAATAGTCCTCTGATCCGGTGCCATTGATCGACGGGACGGCCTCGCCATCGATGAAAAACATGTCGTCGCCTTCGCCCCACCAGCCATCCTGATTCTGCAGCACCGACATGGTCACGCCAACAAAATGTCCGCGGCCCATGGCCTCCAGCCAGACATAATTATCGCGCCCGTCCAGGTTCTTCTTGCCCTCGATCGTTGGCTCGTAGTTGCTGGTCCAGTGATTGTCCCAGCCATGCGCGGGAGTGGCCTGCCGGTATTGCGCGTGGAAATACAGCGTGTCAGCCGGCAGTGGTTTCCGATAAGCCTGATAGTCCAGGTTGAAATAGAAATGATCGACGGCTTCCTTCCCTTGATTGGTCACTGTAATTCGCCCATGCGACTGAAACGGCATGCGGAAGAACGAGTTCAGAGCCATATCGGAGCCCACCGCCAGCGGCGTCGATTCATAAAGAAAATAGTCTCCCAAGCCAAGCCCAAAGAAATCGCCGATGGGCGTTTCCACGCTTGGCGTCGTTTCATTGTCCCAGTACATCCGCAGAACCAGCTTCTTCAAGTGGTATTTCTCCGGCGATGCGATAGTGATCCAAAGGTGCGTGATGATTGCCGGACCCGATTCATCCAGTACCGTCAGAGTCTCCCCGGCTTTGATTTCACGATAGTCGGCGTTGCCACCGGAGTGGTCGTAACTCGATACCCGCTTCTGTACGTACTCATGTGGCTCAATCAGACCCTGCAAGGTCTCCTGTTGGGCGGCCAGAGGCCATGCAGTCGAAAAAGCCAGCAAGCCCAAGCGCAGAATGAGACTCGAATTCGACACGGTGTCCCCCTGGATACGAATACTCGCAAATGTTTAGAGTCACTAAGCGGTTAGGCGCACATGGTATCCCAGCGGTCATGGGCGGTCAACCCGTGGCCATTACGCTCGCCGCGGAAGTCCATTAGCGGCTTGGCAGGGCAGAGAACTGAGCGGCATCCTGGCGCGGCTTGGCTTCGACGACCACAAAGGGTCCGGCCCTGGCTACGACCCCTCCGTAACGCTGCTCCGCTTCCAGATACGCGCGCAACCAGCCAATGCCGTCGGCCTGCGAATCAGAAACCGTCAGGAACAAGAATGCGTGTTCGCGAGCCGGGAAACTGCTCCAGGGTTCTGACCGGAAAAAGCCCATGCGTGTCCCAGGCTCCGCCAGGTGGCTGAAGCCGTCCTGGCGCGTATACGCAACTTCGTTCTGGCGGTCCCAAAGGTAAATGCATTTTGTTTTCAACGCCGGTGAGTCATTTAGCAATTGAAAAAAAAGATGCGGGTCGGAAACCGCGATGTCGCCGTTCAGCTTGAGAAGGATTTCCTCCACTTGCGCAAAATCCTCGCTGCGATGGGGCGCCTTCCTCAGCCGGTTCAGTCCCTGCCCGACAAACAGCAGCGCAGGAAGCCCGCAGGCCATCAGCAGCGCTAGCCCCAAGAAACGATCGAATCGAAACACCCGCCCGGCGAGCAGCGGAAGCAACAGAAACACGCCGAACAGCCCATGCAGAACGTAGCGCGTCGTGAAAGCCTTCAACACCACAAGGCCCGCTCCCCACGCCAGAAACGGAACCAGCAGGAAGCCCAGGCTTAGCGCCGCAACCTCGCGAAACTCACCGCTCTCGACTAGATCGGCTTCGCGTGTGAAACGCACGCCTAGCGTGGCGAAGAGCGCCGCAAACGCCAGAAAAGCAAAAAGCGGAATCACCAACTGGTCCAGGCTTTGCACTAACATACTCGGGACGGAAAGCAGCCACGGCCTTTCGAAATACGCACTGGAATATTGCCGTGCATTCTGGATGATCGGCAGATACAGGAGCAGCGTCGCGGAGCCGCCCACCAGCGCAACGACTGTTGGCCAGTTGATTCTCCGTCGCCGGTGCGTACGTACCGCTTCCCCCAAGTAAAACGCCGGTAAACCGAAAACTGCATAAAAGTGACATCCCAAGGCCGCCGCAAGAGAAAGACCCAGCGCGACGTCCCAGGCAACGCGGCGCGAACTATTTTCACCCGCTTTTACCCAGCAATAAATCGCCAAGCCAAAGCAGCCGTACATCAGCCCATAGGGCCGCGCCTCATAGCCGTATTCCACCAGGATCGTGCAGAAGGGCAGCAGCACGCCGACCAGCGCGTACAACGGGCCGATATATCTTTTCAGGGTAAGAAACAGACACAGCAACATCACGCAAATTCCGGCCATGGAGGCCACTCGCAGTACCAACACGCTCGAACCCAAAACACCAGTGAGACCATGCGTCAGCAGATGAGCGACGGGTGGGTCGGTATTCAGCCCTAACGTTAGCGCCAGCCAGATCTGGCGGACCGAGGGCAGCGTAGTGATCCAGCGGAATAAAACCTCGTCCGCCCACAGCGGCTTCTGCCGCGAAAATCCGGCCATAGCAATGGCGACGGCCGCCAGCCACACAGCAACAATCGCGTAAGAATGTTCGGAAAGTAGGAGCGCGACACGCCACAGTAGCTTTTCAAAACGGGAAGGCTCAATCGAGCCGCTCGGTACCGCGACATTCACGGAATCGCGAGAACCGGTGAGACCAGCCACCGTCGGATTTGTCTCCGGGAGCTGTCCGTCGGATCGTTCCAAAACGACACGTTCGCTTTTCTCTTCCAACACCGGCGGGGTAATCCTTCGCCATACAGGCCACGGCCCGCTGCCTTCGTTCGGAATGCGAACACACCACCCGCAGCGATGTTTCTATTCAACACCACCCCCACGACACCCGCAACCCGCTGTACCGGTTGAAGCAATGTACGTTTACGTAAAAGCTATATGTAGGGTTGTTATAGTCGAACGCTAAAGTTGGCCCCATTATTGTGGTTGTACCACCACAAAATGCGTTGTGCCCCCTCGGTTCACGAGCAAGAGTACAGATTGACTGCCAGTGCCGCTCAGCGCCTGCCGCAACTGGTTCACGTCGTGCACCGGCTTCCGGTTTACTTCCTGAATCACATCGCCCCTCTGTAGGCCGGCCGCTTCGGCAGCGCTAGAGGGTTCGACTTCCGTAACCACCACGCCCGTTATCGACGACGGCAGTTTGAGCTGCCGCGAGATTTCAGGGGTAAGATTCTGCACCTGCATGCCCTTGAGGCCCGTGGGAGTCTCCTCATTGTTTTCCGCCACCGGGGTCTTTTCCGGAGACTCGCCGAGCGTTACGTCAACATTCTTGCTCTGCCCGTTCCGGAATAACTCCAAGTGCGCCACTGATCCCGGTGCCATCTGGGAGATGTGTACGCTGAGGTCGTCCGGGCCATTTACGGCTTGCCCGTTCAGTTCCAGAACGATATCGCCCGTTTGCAGACCCGCCTTGGACGCCGGGCTGTTCGGGCTCACATCGCTGATCAACGCTCCTCCGCCGTGACTAAGCCCGAATGCCTTCGCCATGTCAGGATCCACCGCTTGAATGGCCACGCCCATATAGCCGCGAATCACCTTGCCGTGCTCGACAATCTGATCCATCACCCCGCGCGCCATATTGATGGGAATCGCGAACCCCACGCCCTGATTGCCGCCGCCGCCGGAAATGATGGCCGTGTTGATGCCCACCAGGTTGCCGCGCAGATCGATCAGCGCGCCACCGGAGTTGCCGGGATTGATGGACGCATCGGTCTGAATGAAATCCTCGTAATGCTCAATCGCGCCTCCGAGGCCACGCCCGGTAGCGCTGACAATACCCATCGTCGCCGTTTCGCCGACGCCGAAGGGTTGGCCGATTGCGAACACTACGTCGCCGACCTTCAATTTGGAGGAATCGCCGAACGTTAGTGTCGGCAACCCGGACGCGTCGATCTTCAGCACGGCAACGTCCGTGCGCGCATCCGTCCCGATGACCTTGGCCTTAAACTTTTTGCGATCCTGCGTGAATACCTCCACATCGGAGGCATCTTCCACCACGTGGTTATTGGTCAGCACGTAGCCGTCGGCATTTACGATGACGCCGGAACCCAAGCCCTGTTCGCGCTGCGGCCCTTGGTTCGGACGGGGGAACTGGTCGCCAAAAAAATGCCGGAAGAGCGGATCGTTGTAAATATCCGGCATGTTCTGCGCGTTTTGATTCTTAACGATTTTCGTGGATGAGATGTTGACCACCGCCGGCAAGGCCGGACTCAGCACCGAAGAGAAGCCGTTCTTGAAGTCGCCCAAACTCACCGGGGCCGTGTTATCAGCAAGGTGCACCGGCACTCGGGGCGCTCCCATTACGGAGTGTCCAGGCACCCGCACGAAGCCTGCGCGCAGCAGGCCCCCGATCACGAGAACGGCAACAAGAACGAGGAGGAAACTGTAAGAAGTCTTTTTTGGTGTGTTGTTCATATTGTCCCGCCTTCTTGGTTGGATGCGCTTTCGAGATGGTTTGGCCAACACTTCCCCGGCCTCGCGACAGCAGCAGAACGCCTGCCTGTTCGCATCCGGAAACTTACCGCAGGTTGCCAGATCGCGTTTTTCTCGAACTCTCCAGGGCATTCGTGAGAAAGCAAAACTGAAAATCGCCCGTTCAGTGTGGGGCTGCGGGGTGGTACGTTGCATAGCCACAAGGCTGTAGGTGCAGCTGGAAGTATCTGTATCGACGGAGTCTTGAACGCGCGGTGATTTTGTCGATTCTCCTTCCTCCGCCATGCTTTCACCGCTCGGTCTACCAGGACATTGCTCGTTGCTGGTGCCGGACAAGTAATGTCGCGAGTACCACGGTAATTGGAACTACCGCACGGGAACGTAGCGCGGGGGTTTAACGGCGGGGACCCTCCTCGATGCACGCGCTCGATCATAATCTGCTGAAAATCAATAGTTTGCTGTTGCGCGTGCGCGTGAAGCCGCTGCAAAGTTCCGGCAAACTTTGGTAACTGTCTTGATAGGACCCCAGGACGGGTCTGACCCCGCTGCTCGGAACCCGTCCCTCTGTCCAGTTGTCGCCATACAGCCACGTGAGTTAACTGTGGAGTAGGAGTGAGTATCGGCGGACCGGGTGTATCCGGCTTCGATCAGGGACTTTGGTCAGAAACAAAGCTCCGAAAGCTCGGGAAACACCGGCGTACTCCGTCGGATTCGCCATTTGCGGTGAGTCGTCAAAAAGGTTGGAAGCTTGCCATGAGACACACACGTCGCCTGCAACAAGGATTCTCGCTCTTGGAAGCCCTGGTCGCCCTCGGCATCATGCTGATCGTTACCGCATTCGCCATGGTGCAGAGCTTCGGCTCGGTCGAGAGTTATCGCGTCAATTCGGCCTTGGACATCATCATTAGCCAGTTGCGTGTGGCCCGGCAGCTTGCCATCAGCCAGCGCCGCAATGTCACGGTTTCCTTCACCACCGCCACCAGCCCGCAAAAGATCACCTATCAGATCGTGGCCGACTATGGCACCGGCCTTTCCAACGCCGACTCCTATGCGCCGCCGGCGGTCATCGTTCCCATTCCTCCGCAAGTGAGTTTCACGCAGGTGACTGGTGTTCCGGACACCCCAATGGCCTTCGGAACCTGCTCCGGAGCTGGCATCTGTATCGGCGGCGTCGCTAACCCAACGACGACGATGCAATTCAACTCCCTCGGACAATTCACGGATGGCACCGCGGTGACCGCCTTAAACGGCACGATTTTCCTGGCACTCCCCAATCAAATCAACACAGCTCGGGCAGTCACCATCTTGGGAAGCACGGGACGAGTTCGTCAGTACACCTACATCGGTACCAATGGCGGTTGGATTGAATAAGGACACACACATGCGAAATCGACACCGCAATCCAAGGCAGAGCGGATTCACCCTCATCGAGGTAATGGTCTCGATGGTCATCCTCGTGGTCGGTGTGCTCTCGGTAGCCGATTTCTTCGCGCAGGGTCTGCAAGCCTCTTATCAAACACAGATCCAATACATTGCCCAAGAAAAGGCGCAGGAGGCTATGGAGACCATCTTTACCGCGCGCGACACCAAAATTCTCACCTGGAGCCAGATTCTCAACACCAGCCAGGGCGGCGTTTTCCTTACCGGACCGCAGCCCCTTTGTGCCTCTGGGCCGGACGGACTCTTCGGCACAAACGACGACGTCACCTCGCAACCCGACGTGATCACTGTCGCTCCTGGTGCAGACGGCATCTTTGGAACCGCGGACGACGTCAGCATAAACCTGAATCCCTGGATGACGCGCACCATCACCATCACAAACATGGCGCCCGCCAACCCCAACCTGAACCAGGTCACCATAACCATCAACTGGATTTACGAGGGTCGGCAGGGTCAATACGTATTAAACAGCTACATCTCGAATTACTCGTGAGGCCCTCGATGAAACGACTTAACAAAACCACTAGCGCGGGCTTTACCTTGCTCGAAATGCTGGTGTCCATGGCAGTGACCATGATTTTGTTGTACACCGTGGTCCAGCTTTTCATGACCGCCACGAACTCGAATACCGTGGTCGTTCAAGCCGCGGACATGACCGACAATTTCCGCGCCAGCCTGAACTTGATTCAACAGGATCTGCAGCAAGCGGGAGAAGGGATTCCCATCGGTGGCATCAACATTCCCTACACCTCCAACGGCTCAACTACCGCCCCTTGCAGCACGACTCCAGCTATCTTCCGTCCTCAGCTGGGCGGTACCACGACATTTCCTCCTTGCAATTCCACTTTGCCGGCTGTCGAGCCTGGCAATGAACTTGGACCGCCGATCACCGCTCCGGATGCCACTGCGGGAACGGTTCAGAACCCTGGCAGCATCACCGACGAGATCACCGTCCTGTACGCCGACAACACCTATCCGAACGGGCTGAACGGTCAGACTATCTATGCGCCCAGCACGGCAAGCACGCCGTGCCCGAATGGCAGCCTCACCTTAAGTGGCGGGACGTTGACGGTTAAATTCGATAGTAGCTGCATCGCTTTGAGCAACTCGGCCTATACCTCGGCTCACGTTGGCGACCTGATTATGCTCTCCAACACGAACAGCAACACGATTGTTACCGTCACAGGAGTATCCGCCGACGGCAACACTTTGACCTTCGCAACCGGCGATCCTTTCAGGCTCAACGCGCGAACCGAAGGCAGCGGAACGATTCAGTACCTGGAGAACAGCGGAGCCGGCTGCACCGCCACAAATGCCGCGAATGCCTGCTTCCCCAGTCCGACATCGGCCACCAGAATCTCCATGATCTCGTACTATCTGGATAACGTCTCGGCTCCCCCATACGTACGCCTGATCCGGCAGGTCAACCTCAATCCCGCAACAGCCGTGGGGGAGACGCTGGAGAATCTGCAATTCACCTACAACTTCGTCGACGGCGTCACCAACCCTTCCAACCAGGCGACGGTGCCCACCGGCAACTCGGAATCACAAATCCGCTCCGTGAACGTCTATCTCGCGGCGCGTTCCTCGTACCAGGGGCATCTGGGGAATACTCACAACTTTGCACGCAACAATTTGATGACTCAGATAAGCCTGCGCAGTATGGCGTTCACTCAGCGGTATTAATAGGAGCCGGGAATGAGTACCAATATGCCGAAAAAATCCAAACTCTGGCGCGACGACGCTGGAATTGCGCTGCTCACCACGCTGATGCTGCTCTTCCTGATGTCCAGCCTGTTGGTGGGCTT
>Ga0335078_10014334_pt1 | contig 11758 bp, 8 predicted proteins | sample Lox_Sample_32_FD_206711 | JGI IMG/M metagenome (GOLD analysis project Ga0335078, IMG submission 206711) | Soil microbial communities from Loxahatchee National Wildlife Refuge, Florida, United States - Lox_Sample_3.2 | ecosystem: Environmental > Terrestrial > Soil > Wetlands | place: USA: Florida...
CGAAGAGGGGCAAAGTGCTGGGAGTTGAGGATCTCGACCGCCTCGGAGGCTTCCTGCGGTATCGCGACGTGGATGGAGATGGCGTCGGCTACCGCACGCTGCCCGGCAACGCGCACGCCGGTGCGGGCTATTTCACCCGCGGAAGTGGCCACGACGAACGCGCCATCTACAGCGAACGGCCAGACGTTTACGTTAACAACATGGACCGGCTGGCGCACAAGTTCGAGACCGCCAAGCGCATGGTGCCCGGCCCAGTGATCGAGGAGAGCGGACACACCCTCGGAATCATCGCCTACGGAACCAGCCACTGGGCCGTAGCCGAGTGCCGGGACCAACTGGCGCGCGAGTTCGGGGTAGAAACGGACTACTGCCGCGTTCGGGCGTTCCCCTTTGCGGACGACATCGTGGCCTTCGTACGCCGGCACCGGCGGGTTTACGTGGTGGAGCAGAATCGCGACGCACAGCTTGCCTCGCTGCTACGCCTCGCGCTCAGCGGCGAGGACTGCGGACGGCTGCGCAGCGTCCTCCATTACGACGGCCTCCCCATCGACGCGCGCAGCGTGACCGACGCAATAATGACCCAGGAGGTGGGAAACTGACATGGCTACCACCACGACACTGCCGCCGAAAAAAGTGAATCGAATTGGCTTGGAGCAGGCGGCTTACAAAGGAAACAAGAGCACCCTGTGCGCCGGCTGCGGCCATAACGCCATCAGCGAGCGGATCATCGAGGCCTTTTACGAGATGGGCGTAGAGCCGCATCGCGTGGCCAAGCTTTCGGGCATCGGCTGCTCCTCCAAGAGCCCGGCCTATTTTCTGCGCAGCTCGCACGGTTTCAACGCCGTTCACGGCCGCATGCCATCGGTGGCCACGGGTACACTGCTGGCCAACCGCACCCTGCTTGCGATCGGCGTGAGCGGCGACGGCGATACCGCCTCCATCGGTATCGGCCAGTTTGTGCACCTGATGCGTCGAAATCTGCCGCTGATTTACATCATCGAGGACAACGGTTGCTACGGCCTCACCAAGGGCCAGTTTTCGGCCACGGCAGACAAGGGAAGCGTCCTGAAAAACGGGGTGGTGAATGACCTGCCGCCCATCGATACCTGTGCGCTTGCCATTCAGCTGGGTGCCACCTACGTTGGGCGATCGTTTTCCGGCGACAAGAAGCAACTCCTGGCGCTGCTCGAAGGCGCGATCGGGCACCGCGGCACCGCCATGTTGGACGTGATTTCGCCTTGCGTCACCTTTAACGATCACCTGGGCTCTACCAAGAGCTACGGCTACGTGAAGGACCACGACGCCCCGGTGGGCGATATCACTTTTGTCCCGTTCTTCGACGACATCACGGTCGACTACGACGAGGGCACCACCACCCATGTGACCCTGCACGATGGTTCCCGCATGCTCTTGAAAAAGCTCGACCGCGGATACGATCCTACCAATAAAGTGGAGGCGCTGCGCGTGCTGGCCTCCTCACACGACCGCGGCGAAGTGGTCACCGGGCTCTTCTATGTCAATACCCATCAGCCCAATTTCATCGACCTGCTTAACGTGGTCGATGAGCCGCTCGCCACCTTGCCGCTCTCCCGCGTGCGCCCGCCGCACAGCGTCCTCGACGAAGTCATGGAAGGTCTCAAGTAGGCCCGTGTAGGCGGCATACGTAGTCACTCAAGACGCGTTTGGTTCGGGAAGTTACGGCTCAAACCCGGAAGCCTGTCATTCCGAGCGTCAGCTAAGAACCTCGGCATTTCCTTGTGCCGCTGCGCAAACTGCAGGGATTCTCCACTTAGGTGCGGAGGGTGACCAACCGTCGTCCGCGCTGCGGTCGGACTCGCGACGCTCTGTCCGGTCAGACGTTATTGCCCAACTGGAAGATGGGCTCGGCCCCACTCGCCTGAGCCAGCAGGGTGGCGGTTTCGTCCTCAGTAATCGGCTGGAATCGCTGCGCCACGTCCATCGCTTGCCGGAACCATGCGGGATTGCCCGGCGGGATGGCGGCCGTCAGATAGGGCCGTGAGAGCGTCCAGCGCAGGGCCAGAGTCGCTTCGTCGGGCAGCGTGCAGGGTTCGTACCAACACTTCGCCGTGTGCTGCGCCGCCGGCAGATTCGCCGGATACTTTCCTTTGGCCATCGCCTTGATCGCCAGATATCCCATGCCCTTGGCGCGGGCGTGATCGAGCACCTGAGGGCCGAAGTTGGCTTTGGAAAAGAGGACAAAGTTCGTGGGAAACAGGATGCTATCGAAGCGGGCTCGGTCCATGGCGGCGATCGCTGTTTCCACGGAGTGGCAGGAGAATCCAAGGTAGCGCACTTTGCCGGCCTTCTGCGCAGCCACAAAGGCTTCCATGGCGCCGTCGGGACCGAAGATCTTGTCAAGTTCCGCCGTCTTGGTGAGCGCGTGGTGCTGGTAAAGGTCGAGATGATCGGTGCGCAGGTGTTTGAGCGAGGTATCGAGATCGTTCGCTGCCCCGGCCTTGTCGCGGTAATTCGTCTTGCAGGCGAGAAATGAACGGTTGCGATAAGGCTGCAACGCGGGGCCCAGGCGCTCTTCGGCATCGCCGTAATCCGGCGAGACGTCAAAGTAGTTGATGCCGCGATCCACGGCTTCGGCCACGATGCTGTTGGCAAACGCCTGATCGACGGACATCACCACGATGCCGCCGAAGCCGATGATGGAGAGATGCTCGCCTGTCTTGCCCAGCGGCCGCCGGGCGATGGACTTCTCAGGCGTTGTCTTAGCCGAAAGAAGCTCGCTGGACGCAGCCAGTCCTGCCGCCGCCACGGTGCTCTTCTTCAGAAAATCTCGCCGGTCCATAATGCGCTCCTAGGACGTTGGCCGACTGAGCAGAGGATGGTCGATAGCCGCTAATTAGGTGTCGGCTGCCGTCAGCCAACAGTATACACCTTCGGGTCCCCCGGCCCTGCGCGTGTTTAGCCGGTGAAAAGCATGAGCCGAAGCACACTGCGGTGCCGGTCTTTATCTGATCGTCCTTGGCCAGGAGAAAGGAGACGCCAAGTCGGACACTGCTTGGTCCTCGATGCAGAGCGATCCACCATAGATGAACGAACCATGGTGCCGTGCCGACAGCGTTTGAGTCTGGCGCGGCCTGTGGGTTATGCTCCACAGATTGAGAACCGTTGTGGACCTGCGGTCGCTCCGAGCTGCCTACGCCCCTCTGTGACGCCAGTGAGGTCGAGGCGTTGGGAGCAGGCACCAGCATGGCCAAAGAAATCGCGCGCATTTTCCGGAGGACTCGCCTATGCCCCGCCGTTACCAGGCCAGCATCCTGATCGTCGTTGTCGCTCTCACCGGAGCAATTCGGCTCAACGCCCGGTTGCCAGCCTCAATCGCCGACCGCATCGACTCGATCGCGGCCAAGGCGCTGATCGATGCGGGAACGCCCAGCGCCTCCATCGCCGTCGTGAAGGACGGCAAGATCGCCTACGTGAAGGCTTACGGCAACGCCCGCCTCGACCCGAATACGCCCGCGCGCACGGACATGCGCTATCCCGTTGGCTCCGTGAGCAAACAGTTCATGGCGTGTGCTCTGCTGTTGCTGCAGCAGGACGGCAAGCTGTCCTTGGATGATCCCGTTTCCCGTTTTCTACCGTCGCTGACGCGCGCCCACGACATCACGATCCGCGAGCTTCTTTCGCATACTTCCGGGTACCAGGATTACTACCCGCTCGATTACGTGGCCCCCTTCATGCAACAGGCGGTTACGACCGATGCAATCCTGGAGCGCTGGGCCAAGAAGCCCCTGGATTTCGAGCCCGGCACGCGGTGGCAGTACAGCAACACGAATTACGTAGTGGCTGGACGTATCGTCGAGATCGTCTCCGGCATGCCGGCGTTCTCCTTTTTGCAAAGCCGAATCCTGCGCCCTCTTGGCATGGAGAGCGCCATCGACCTCGACGCAGAACCGCTGAGTGATTCCGATGCCGCGGGCTATACGCGCTTCGCCCTCGGGCCTATCCGGCCAGTCGCCCCCGAGGCTAAGGGATGGCTCTTCGCGGCGGGCGAGCTGGCCATGACAGCGCATGATCTTGCGCTGTGGGACCAATCGTTGCTTGACGGCAGGTTGCTCGGCACCTCCGCGCTGAATGAGATGATCACCCCGGCGCGGTTGAAGAATGGCACCACGACCAACTATGGCCTCGGTCAAGCCATCTCCGAGTCGGCCGATCACCCGAAGCTTGAACACGGCGGGGCGGTTTCGGGTTTCGTCAGCGACAATGTGGTGTGGCTGGGTCAGGGGGCTGCAGTGGCCGTTGTTACCAACCTGGATGGTTCGAGCGCTGCTCACTCCATCGCGAGCCAAATCGGGCCGCTGTTGATCGCCGAGAAGCAAGACCCGCAAGCCGCCCAGCAGTTAGAACAGGCTCGCCGCCTGTTCAGCGATTTGCAGGAGGGCAAGATCGACCGATCGGTGCTGACTTCGGACGCTGATGCCTATTTCACGCCGCAAGTGCTGGCCGACGCCGCGGCCAGCCTCAAGCCCCTCGGCGCGCCGCAAAGCTTCGAGCAGACAACGTCCGGGCTGCGTGGCGGGATGACCTATCGGCGCTTTAGGGTGCAGTTTGCTTCAGGAAAGTCTGTGGTCGTGAGCACCTTTTCAGTCGACGACGGCAAGTTCGCGCAGTACTTGATCGAGTGACGGACCAACGAGCAGAGCGTCCCTACCCTTGGTATCCCGGAGTACGGCCATGCCTTGTCCCGGCCGAGGGCGATCCAAGGGTCTGCCCTACGATGCCGTCCACCTGCAACCACGCCGCGATGGCTTCGCGTTGCGCTACGAGTGACCGAGTTTATCGATGACGGCGCCGGCGAATTGTGCGGTAGTGCCGGAGCCGCCCAGGTCCGGCGTGCGGACGCGGCGCTCTCCAGTGACGGCCCCGAGCGCCGACATGATCCGGCCGGCAGCCGCCGTTTCGCCCAGATGTTCCATCATCAGGGCGGCGGCCCAAATGGCGGCGATCGGATTCGCGATGCCACGGCCGGCAATGTCAGGCGCGCTTCCGTGAACGGGCTCAAACAGCGGCGGTCCGCGTCGGGCGGAAGGATCGGCAAGACTCGCAGGATTCAAGTTGGCACTGGCGGCAAGACCCAAGCTGCCCTGCAGTGCGCCGCCGAGATCGGTCAGGATGTCGGCGAACAGGTTCGAACCTACCACCACGTCGAGGCTTTCCGGGTGCGTCACCATCCGTGCGGCGAGAGCGTCCACGTGGTAGTTGGAAACTGCAACGTCCGGGTATTCTTCCGCCATTTCGCGCAAGACATCGTCCCAAAGGACCATCGTATATTGCATGGCGTTCGACTTGGTGGCGCTGGCCAGCCTCTTCCGCTCGCGCCGCCGGGCAAGATCGAAGGCGTAACGCAGCACGCGCTCGACACCTTTCCGCGTAAAGACCGATTGCTGGATGGCAACCTCGTCGGCCGTCCCGCGCTTGAAGCGTCCACCTAGTCCGCAATATTCACCCTCGGTATTCTCGCGCACAAAGACCATGCGGATGTCGTCGGCCGTCTTGCCTCGTAGGGGCGGCTCAAGACCCGGCAGAATCTCGACGGGACGCAGGTTGACGTAAAGATCGAATCCGAACCGCATGCGCAGCAGCAGGTCTCGCAGCGAGACGTGGTCGGGCACCGGGGCGGGTCGACCCGTGGGCGAAGAGGTGGCGCCCAGTCCGATCGCGCCGAGCAGAATGGCGTCAAAGGGACGAAGCTGGTCAAGGCCGTCGGGGTCCATCATGCGGCCGGTTCGGAGGTAGTAATCACAGCCCCAATCGAAGGTGCGGAAGAAGAGGGTAAAGTCACGTTCAGCCGCCTGGAGGACTTCCACGGCAGCCGGCACAACCTCTTTCCCTATTCCGTCACCAGGGATGAGAGCGATTTGGTAGTTTTTCATCTCCCTCCTTTTGCTATCGCTTCAATTCAACGATGGTGGCGCCCGTACCGCCTTCCGGAGGCGTCGCGGGATAGAAGCGTTCGACGTGCGGATGTGATCCGAACATGTCGTGCAGCGTCCGGCGCAGGATTCCCTTCCCATGTCCGTGGATCACACGCAAGCGAAATCTCCGGCCAACGTACGCCTGATCGAGGTACTCGTCCACGTGCTCCCGTGCTTCTTCCGCAGTTTGCCCAATCACGTTGATTTCCGCCGGAACTTCGAGCATCGCCGCCGGCGGTCCCGGCGCACTGACATTCGGGCGTGAAATCGGTTCGGCCGCCCTGCGAACGATCAGCCGTACCCGAGACCGGTCCGCGTGCATCCGCATGCGACCGACGGCTACCTCAACCTGGTCTCCGGAGATGCCCGTTACGACGCCAGGCGCCGGCATTCCTTCCACTTGGACGGTGTCGCCCACGCCGGGGGTGCCATCGCCAATAGCCTCGCTCCCGGCTGGCACCTCCGCGGGACCGACGAACTGCTCCACCTCGGCCTTCCAATCCTGCCGCGCCTCTTGTGCCAAAGCGATCGGAAGCCGTCCCAGCTTCTGTTCAAGTCTGCGCAGAGCCTTTCCAGACTGGCTCTGGGAAAGGTTGCGTGCCACTTGGGTCCGAAGCTCGCCGCGGATTTCCTCAAGCGCCCCTTCCCATCGTTTTCCTTCACGCTTCAGCGACTCGTCGAGGCGGCGGCCAAGCTCCTGCAGGCGCGTCTTGCGCTCCGCCTGGTATTGCTGCTCGAGCTGCTGGCGCCGCGCTTCGAGTTCCTGCCGTGCGCGTTCCGATTCGGCCAGTTTGCGCTCGACCTCGCCGCGCTCTCGGTGGAGCGTTTCCACCAGCGCCGACATCTCCCGCTCCTCAGGAGCGACTAACTCGCGGGCGCGCTGAATGATCGAAAGGGGCAGTCCCAGGCGCTCAGCCACCGCAAGACCACTCGACTTTCCGGGAAGGCCGACGAGCAACCGATAGGTGGACTGCAGCGTCCGATCGTCAAACTCCATGGCGGCGTTGAGTGCGCCGGGCGTCTCGGCGGCATACGCCTTCAAGCGCGACTGGTGCGTAGTGACCACCGCTGTGGCGCCGCGGGCGCGGAAGTGTTCCAGGACCGCGATGGCGAGCGCCGCGCCTTCCTCGGGATCGGTGCTGCCGCCGAGCTCGTCTGCCAACACCAGGTCGCCCGGTCCGGCGGCTTCGGCCATGCTCCTCAAGTTCGCCACGTGTGCGGAAAACGTGCTGAGGCTGGCCTCGATGGACTGCAAGTCCCCAATATCCGCCAGCACCCGCCCAAAAACAGGCAGGCGCGCAAGCACCGCGGGCACGGGCAGACCGGCCTGCGCCATCAGCGCTGCCACGCCGACGGTCTTCAGCACTACAGTCTTGCCGCCGGTGTTCGGGCCGCTGATAACCAGCACCTTTTGCGCAGCGTCGAGCGCCAGCGTGAGCGGCACCGGACGCCGGTTTTGCGCACGCAGGGCCTTTTCAAGCAACGGATGTCGTGCGTCGCCGAGTTCCACGCCGCCGCCCGGCAACATCTCTGGCAGGCAGCAATCGTACTCGCGCGCAAACGCGGCCTTGGCGAAGATGAGGTCGATCTCAGCGAGGATTGCGGCGGCCGCGGTCAAGTCCGGAAGGCGCGCGCGCAGGCGATCGGTCATTTCCCCCAGCACGCGCCGGACTTCGGCGAGCTCGCGATCTTCCATTTCTACAAGCTCGTTGTTGAGCGGGACGGTCTCCAGCGGCTCGAGATACAGGGTAGCGCCTGACGCGCTCATGCCGTGCACCACACCCTCAACGTGACGCTTCTCCTCGGCGCGCACGGGAATCACCAGGCGCTCATTGCGAATGGTGACGAGCGTGTCCTGAAGGACGCCGGAGCGGCTGAGACGGCCCAGCAAGCGCTGAATCGTAGTCTGGATCTCGTGCCGCAGCCTTTCGATCGCGCGGCGCACGCGCCCTAGTTCGGGACTGGCCGAAGAGTCTACGGAGCCGTCCGGAGCAATCTTGCCCTCGAGTTCCCGAAGCAAGTTGCGAAAATCGGGAAGACCTGAGGCGAGAACGTCCAGCAGCGCGTAGGACTCAAAGGCGTGGCGCACACCCTGCGCCGCCGCGGCCATTTCCGTGAGCGCCAGAATCTCAAGACTCTCACACGACAGGCCGCCGACGGCTAGTTTCTCGAAAATGGGATACGGATCCCTCAACGCAGCAAGCGCGGGACGGGAATCCTCAGCGGCGTAGCGCAGCGCCTCAGCCGTGCGGGCGAGGTCTTGCCGAATGCGCTCGATATCCGCCGTGGGCGCCACCTGTTCGAGGCGTGCGCGACTTATGGGTCCGGAGAGGAAGGTCTCCACCATCGCCAGCACAGCGCCGAATTCGAGTGTCATCAGGGAGAAGCGAGTGGAGTCGTTCATCGCTGTCCAGTTTGATGGGAAAAAACCGCGTCCGCAAGGAACCACCGGTGGCACAGCGACTTTTAGCAGTGCTCCGCGAGCTTGCTCCCGGCCTCCAGTTCATACATTCGGCTGAGCCGCCGGTGCGCAGGCAACACCGCCGCTGTTCCACGCAGGAAACCAGCATCTCGGCGACGGCACGAAAGGTCGCCTTTACAATTCGATCTCAGAACGGTGGCTTTGTGCAAATTTTACAATCCTATGATTCTAAATGCCTTCTTGGCTTTGGCGTGAACCGGGCTTCACGTAACATATTGATTTTGAAAGAGCCGGTGGCTTTGGTAAGGAATCCTTTTTTGTGCCGTTTTGCGGCCGTTTGTTACCAGTTCATAAACAGCCCGGGTCGGGAACGCACAGCGCTTCCCAGCCGCGTCGGGAGCCTGCTGCTGAAGCTTGTTTCCATCCTCAATCACTATTCACCTCATCCCCAAAACCCGGTTGCCCACTCGCCGGGTTTCGGCGACGCCGGAGTGCTGCCGGCCCGCGTTCTGCAAGCGCCCCAGGCCGCGGCACGCCCTTATGTTGAACTTGTACCACGAATCTAAGCTTATGTCAAGCAGTAGGTTAGTGCACAATCTGGGCACTCTAGCTAGCCTACGCCTTGCGGCGGCCATCACCCCGCTGGGGTCCTTGGGGCGTTCCCGGCCGAGGCAACCCGTTTGAAACCGAACGCCTGCGATCGCAACCGCCGTACCCTCGGCAAGCCTGGGCAAAGCCCTGCTTACCGGAATTCTCCCGGTCCTTTTGCAAAGCACTCGCCGATCTCTCCCGGTGAAGCGCGGTCTGCTATCATTGAGACGATGTACGACGAAATCGCGGCGGTAGCCGGAAATCAGCCCCTCACCGGTGGCCATTTCATCCTCAGTGTGCGTTCCCCGCGCCAGGCTCAGGAAGCCCGACCCGGTCAGTTCGCGATGATCCGCCTGCTTGGTCATTCCGATGTGCTGCTGCGGCGCCCGATGAGCATCTACGACGTCAGACCGGAAGTGAACGGCAGGCAGGCGCTATCTTCGAATTCGGGCGCGCCGGTGGTGCTCGACTTCCTATACAAGATCGTCGGACGTGGTACCGAACTGATGGCGACGCTTAGGCCGGGTGATAAGGTCGGACTGCTGGGGCCGCTCGGGCACGGGTTCTTTGCCGAAGATTACTTGGCCGAGGCCCGGCAGTCGGATGAGGTTCTTCACGTAGCTGGCGGTATCGGAATCGCGGCCCTGGTGTTGCCGGCGCGCGAACTCACACAAGCCGGCGTCCCACAGCGGCTTTTCTTCGGCGCGCGCACCCGCGATGACCTGGTGGGGGTGGACGGGTTCGAACCTTATGTGAGGGAGACGATTCTCGCCACCGAGGACGGATCGCTCGGCCATCGAGGCTACGTGACGCGCCCTTTCGAAGAGCACCTTTGTCGCCGCACCGGCCAGCGCCTGCTGATCCTGGCCTGCGGACCCTGGGCCATGCTTGAGGCGGCGGTGGCACTCGCGCAACGCTACGGGCAGCGTTGCCTGGTATCGATGGAGAATCGCATGGGCTGTGCGCTCGGCGTCTGCCTGGGATGCTGCATCCGGGTTCACGGCGAAGGGCACGGCGCCTACGAGCGCGTCTGCACCGAGGGACCTGTCTTCTGGGCGGAGCACGTAGTCTGGGGAAAGGACGCGCTGCCCAAGACGTAAGGTCAGTCGTCAGTCGTTAGTGGCTAATGAGATGGAAGTCTAGCTGTCAAAGCTATGCCGTCGTACACCCCAAAAGCCGAAACCCAACTGCCGAGTCCCGATCTCCAGACCTCGACTTTCGTATCTGAAATGCAAGTCACGATTGCTGGGGTCGAGTTCCAAAACCCTGTCCTCACCGCCAGCGGCACTTTCGGCTATGGCCAGGAGTTCGCTCAGCTCATCGACCTCAATCGCCTGGGCGGAATCTGCGTCAAGGGCATTTCGGCGGATCCCATGCCCGGAAACCCTCCGCCGCGCATCTACGAGACCGAATCCGGCATGCTCAATGCGATCGGGCTGCAGAACGTGGGCGCTAAGCGGTTCTTGGAGGAAAAGCTCCCGTTTCTGCGCACCCTGCGAGCGCGCTGCGTGGTCAATGTGTTCGGATATTCGACTGAAGACTATGTCCGTTGTCTCGACATCCTGAACGAAGGCGAGGGTATCGACGCCTACGAGCTGAATATTTCCTGTCCCAACACTCGTTGCGGGGGGATGGTCTACGGCAGCGATCCGAAGCTGACGGAAGAGGTGGTGGCGGCTTCGAAGCGGGCGGCGCGTTTCCCGCTGTTCGTGAAGCTCTCGCCCAACGTCACGGACATCGCCGTTTTCGCGCGTGCTGCCGAGGCCGCGGGCGCCGACGCCCTCACCCTCGTCAACACTTTCGTCGGCATGGCGATTGATGTGGAGACGCGCACGCCTCGCATCTCCAACGTCACCTCCGGCCTGTCCGGTCCCGCCATCAAGCCGCTGGCGTTGCGTTTGGTGCACCAGGCCGCGCGCGCGGTGCGCATTCCGATCATCGGAATTGGCGGCATCGCCAGCGCCGAAGACGCCATCGAATTCCTGATCGCCGGAGCCGGCGCGGTTCAAATCGGTACTGCCAATTTCTACGCGCCTGACACTGCGATTCGCGTGGCCGACGGCATCGCGGACTACTGCCGCCGGAAGCAACTACACCTCAACCAGCTGGTGGGCAGCCTCAAGCTGCCCGATTCCGCCGTCCAGTAGTGTCATTCTGAGCGTCAGCGAAGAATCTCAGCAATTCCTCGTGTGCTGCGAGACAATGCAGGGATTCTTCGCGGGCGCTCGAAATGACAGGTCTTTCGCGTTGTTGCCCTACCTACGACGCTCTGTAGAGCTCAGTGTCCTTTCGGTTGGCCAGAGCGAAATTAGACGCGGTTTTTGGCCAGGAGTCAAAATCTGCGAATCGGCTGGATTTGTAAGGACTTCAAGCACCCACCGCCGTGGTGCTTACCGCTGGATTGACCGATCGTAAGTCTCTATACTGCGGGCATGAACACGCAAGGTTGGAAAACCATCGGCCGTTGGATAGTGGCAATTCTTGCCTGCGCAGCGAGCCTAGTAGTCGCCTTGATTGCGCTGATGGTGGCTGGAATTCTAATCCCCAAGACCTGCGTACGGTGGGGCGAAGCGGTCTGCTTACCCGTTCCACTTGGAATCGAAATGGCGCTTCTTGATCTCATGATGTGTGCCGTGGCCATCGCGATGTGGATCATCCCAACTATTCTCGCGATTGGCTTTGCACTCCGAATGCCCGTGGGTAGCCGCTGGCGTTGGGGCTTCACGGTTTCGGTTTTGTTCACGGCCGCCTACGCATGGCTTACGAGTCACTTTGCCAATACAGTTGCACCACA
>Ga0335078_10014336_pt1 | contig 11758 bp, 13 predicted proteins | sample Lox_Sample_32_FD_206711 | JGI IMG/M metagenome (GOLD analysis project Ga0335078, IMG submission 206711) | Soil microbial communities from Loxahatchee National Wildlife Refuge, Florida, United States - Lox_Sample_3.2 | ecosystem: Environmental > Terrestrial > Soil > Wetlands | place: USA...
GGCGTCTGCTCGATCGGCTTCTGTCTCCAGCCGCTGGGGGTCCAACGTTCCAAGATGGTATAACTCCGCTATTTCGGCCGATGGCGCCATTTTTGGGGGCGCTTATATAGCAAACGCCGCCGGCTGGCGACAGTATTGCGACAGCCTTGCGGCGGGCCGAGGAGCGTTGCGCAGGCGCCACGCTTTGGGGATTTTCTTCCGGCATGGAGGCGGCGCGGTTGACACCGGCCGCATTCGTGAGAATCTTGCCCGAGCGTCCCAGCTTTCCTTTTAGAGCGCGGCGGGGGCGGCCCGCATCGAAATTTTGGCCAATTCGGGCATGGCCTTGCGTTAGAAGGAGAAACTCCATTCGCCGGCCAATGAAGAGCGTCGCGGCCCCTCAGAAGGAGGGCCCTAAGGTAAACAAGGAGATTCGCGCTAAAGACGTGCGCCTCATCGATTCCGAAGGCAAGAACCATGGCGTCGTGCCTTTCATGCAGGCATTGGAGCTTGCCGACGCGGCCGGGCTGGACTTGGTCGAGATCGACCCCAATTCCGAGCCGCCCGTTTGCAAGATCCTCAATTATGGACGCTTCCGCTTTACCGAGCAAAAGCGGGCCGCCGAGGCGCGCAAGAAGCAAAAGGTCGTCGAGGTCAAGGAGATCAAGCTGCGTCCCGGCATCGACGATCACGACTACGACACCAAGATGAAGGCGGCGCGCCGCTTCTTCGAGGAAGGTGACAAGGTCAAGGTGACCCTGCGCTTCCGTGGTCGCGAGATTGCCCACCAGGATCTCGGCTATCGTCTGATGACGCGCGTCAAGACTGAGACGGCGTCCATCGCTAAGGTCGAGCTCGAGCCGTCCATGGAGGGCCGTCAGATGATCATGGTCCTCTCGCCGCGCTAAACTTCGGCGCGGCGCTTTCGATCGGAACGCGCCCATGCCTTTCCTGGAGCTTCGATACATTCGGCTCTCGCGGAGCGCTACCGCGTGGTTCGCGCTGGCCGCGTTCCTCGGCTTTTGTCCAGCGGCGCGCGCCCAGCTCGCGCTGCCCGGCGCCGCCGCGCCTGCCGACGAAGGCGCGGTCGCGCCGGAGGCGCAGTCGGAGGAGACCGCGGTTCGCAAGCGCCGCGCGGCGGCGGGCGAAGGCGCGGCGGGGCCGGCGGTCGCTCCCAAGCCTCCGAGCGAAGATTCGATCGCCGGCAAGCCGCTCTATCTCGACGGAAACCGGGGCTCGCTCGAGTTCGAGCGCGCCGGAGGCGAGACGCGCCTGGTCAAGCTGACGCTAGCCGGCGACCGGATGTCGCGCTCGGGCGAAAGCTGCACGGTCGAAGCGCCGGCCACGAAATTGAAGCTCCTTCCACGCGACGGAAACCCAGGCCTGCGCCGCTATCAGATCGACTATCCCGATTGCCCGTTCAGCTTGGAGGTGCTCGACGGCGCGGTGCTGGTTTCGACCGAGAAGGGCGCCTGCTCCATCGCCGCCTCCGATTGCCGGGTCGATCCCAATGGTCTCTGGGGCATGGGCGGCGCCGAGTTCGATCCCAAGAACGCCAAGGAGATGCTGAACCTTCGCGCCCGCGTCGAGAAGACGATCCACGCCGACTTCCGCGCGCTCTATGACAAGAACAAGAAGGATCGGCCGTTGCGGGCCTATCTGGTTCGCGAGCAGGCGGGTTTCTCCGCCAAGCGCGAGGAGATCTGCCACAATTATGTGCAGGAGGCGGACTTCGGCTATTGCGCGCTACGCGTCACCGAAGCGCGCGCGCTGAAGCTCGGCACCGAGCTCGCGAAGGGCGTGAAGCTGCCCGCGGGACTCGCACAGCAAGAGCCGCCCGCTAAGGAGAAGCGCATCGGGAAGTAGGCCGCGCCGCCGCGCCTCATCCGCCCCTGCGCTGGAGCATGCCCTTCGCAGGGTCATAGGCGCGGATCGCAGCGATCAGAAAGAGCGCCGCATAGCCCGCGACCGCGGCAAGCGAATCCCATGCGATCTGCTGATAGAAGGCGAAGCGGATGAGCTCCACTGCATGGGTGAAAGGGTTCACCGCGCAAAAATAATAGAGCAAGAGCCCCGATTCCTTGACGCGCCACAGCGGATAGAGCGCGGAGGAGGCGAAGAACATCGGGAAGATCACGAAATTCATCACGCCGGCGAAATTCTCGAGCTGCCTGATCACCGATGAGAGCAGCATGCCGAGCGCGCCGAGCATAAGTCCGGAGAGCGCGAGCGCCGGCAGCACGGTGAGATAGCCCCATTTCGACGGCGGCTCGATCTCCCAAAAATAGGCGATCACGAGATAGGCCGCGACCTGCAGGATCGAGACCGCGACGCCGGCGAAAAGCTTGGCGCCGAGCAGGAACCAGCGTGGGAATGGCGAGACGAGCAGGGTGCGCATATTGCCCATCTCGCGGTCGTAGACCATGGAGAGCGACGACTGCATGCCGTTGAATAGCTGGATCATCGCCATCAATCCCGGCGTGATGTAGACCTCATAAAGCACATAGGTGTCGTAAGGCGGGATGATCGAGACGCCGAGCACCGAGCGAAAGCCCGCCGCGAAGATGAACAGCCAGACGAGCGGCCGCACCAGCGCCGAGACGAAGCGCTCGCGCTGATGCAGGAAGCGCAGCCCCTCGCGCCAGACTACGCCCGCGAGGCAGACGGCGTACTGGCCTGCGGAGAAGGGACGCAACGCCCCGCTGGAGGAAGCGGCTTCGCTCATTCGCGCAGTCCCGTCGTCAGAGTCTCAAAGGCTTCGCCGATGGCTTTTGCTTTCTGCGTTGCGACGATTTCCGCGGCGGCTCCATCCGCCAGGACGCGGCCCTGATGCAGCACGATCACCTGATCCCTCGGTTCGACCTCGTCTATGAGATGCGTTGTCCACAACACGGCGAGGTTTTCCTGAGCGACGAGGCCGCGCACATGCGCGAGAATATCGGCGCGCGCCTTGATGTCGAGCCCGACCGTCGGCTCGTCCAAAAGCAAGAGGCTCGGCTTATGCAAAAGCGCGCGGGCGATCTCCACGCGGCGCATCTGCCCGCCGGAAAGATCGCGCGCCTTGTCGCGGGCGCGTTCGCCAATCCCCGCGCGCGCAAGCGCCTGCGCCGCGAGCCGCTTGCCTTCGCCGGGACCGATCCCATGCAGCGCGGCGTGATAGAGCAGGTTTTGCGTGAGGCTCAATTCGAGATCGAGCGTGCGCGCCTGGAACACGACGCCGAGCCGGCGCAGCGCCTCGCTCGGCGCGGCTGCGACGTCATGGCCCATGATCTCGACAGAGCCTTGTCTTGCCGCATAGAGCCCGGTGGCCAGCGAGAACAGCGTGCTTTTGCCGGCGCCGTTCAAACCCAGCAGCACGGCGAAGGCGCCGCGCGTCACGCTGAAGGAGACGTCGTCGAGCGCCTTGCGCGCGCCATAGGCGTGCGAGAGGTGTTTGACGCTGAGGGCGGGAGCGACGCCGGTCATGGGGTAATCCGCGCTTCGCAAAACCTCTCCAGCTGGAATTTCGCCTTACATCTCATGGCGGCGAGCGGTCGATCTTTGTCGAGGATCGCTTCGCGACCGCCTTCGGTGGCGGCCTGGAGGGCCGTCCTTGACAAAGATCGAGTCGTCTCGCCGAAAACACTCCGCCAAGAGGTGTAAGGCGTTTCGAAGCAATCGGCTCCAGAGGCCAGCCCACCGGCAGACTTTCGACGAGCGGCTTCAGCGACGTTCATTGCGGCGCCACCACGACGCCCCAAGGGAAAGACCCCACCGGAATCGACTTCAAAACCTTGAGGCTCGCCGTGTCGATGACCGAGACGTCGTTCGAGACGCCATTCGCGGTCAGCAGATATTTTTCATCGGGCGTGAAGGCGAGATGCCAGACGCGTTGGCCGACGAGCAAATATTTTTCGATTTTCTTCGTCTCGCCGTCGATGACCGCGACGCGATTGGCTGGACCGAGCGCGACGAAAACGTGCTTGCCGTTCCTTGTGATCGAGATGCCGACCGGCTGGATCGCCTCTTTGGAGAGGCCCGGAATCTCGAAGGAGATCCTCTGCTTCACGACGCGTTTCTCGGAATCGATCACCGCGACCGTGCCCCCGACCTCGGACGAGACCCAAAGCTCGGAGCCATCCGGCTTGAACTCGGCGAAGCGCGGCCGCGCGTCGACAAGAATGTTCGCGACGACCTCCTTCGTTTGCGTATCGATGAGATGCGCCATATTCGTCGTTTCCGACGTGTTGACGAGAATCTTTCCATCGGGGCTCACCGCCATGCCCTCGGGCTCCACGCCGACGGGCACGTCTCCCGCCTCACGCTTGGTCGCGACATCGATCATCGTGACGAGATTGTCGTTCTCATTCGACACATAGACGGTCTTGCCGTCGGGCGACAGAACCAGGAGCTCAGGATCGGGGCCGGAAGGTAGACGGCCGGTGATTTGAAGCGTCTTCGTGTCGAGCACCTGGATGGCGTCGTCGTCGCCGGCGCAGATGAAAAGCTCCGAGGCGTCCTTGGTGAGCGCGAGGCCCCGCGGGCGTCGGCCGACCTTCACCGTATTAACGGCCTCCAACTTTTCCGTGTCGATGACCGTGACGCTGTTGCCTTTTTCGTTGCTGACATAGGCGAGATAGGCCTGGGCAGGCGCCGACGCGAGAATGATCGGGAGCGCCGCGAGTGCTATGAGCCCTCTCCCTATCCCTCGCCCGCTTCGCGGGAGGGGGAACAGCGGGAGTTGGCGGTATTCTTCGTGAAGCGCGGAGTGTGCTCCCTCTCCCGCCTTAAGGCGGGGGAGGGTCGGGGCGGGGGCGTCCTTCATCAGTTCATCCTGCATTTCGTTTCGGGCTTGTCGAGGCCCAGCGTGTCGAGCTCGCTCGTCTGGTGCAGAAAGCCTTCTTGCGGGGAGACGGAGACGACCATGCGGCCGTCCGAGAGCAGGATCGGCTGACGCAGTTGCTGATTCCAGGGGCGCAGCGTAAGCCGCACGCCCTTGAAAGCGGCGATCGAGAAGTCGGGCGAGACGAGATAGCCGCGTATTTTCTCGGGCTCGCTCGAAGCCATGCGCGTCGCCGCCTCGCCGATCATTCGCATCGCGAGCCAGGCGGCGTGGTCGCGCGGGCTCATGAAGCGATGAAAACTCTTGATGAAGCGGTTCTGCAATTGAATGGCGCCCCACTGCTCATGCGCGCCGTCCCAGCTCGTCGAAATGAGGCCTGCGGAGCCCGCGACGGGGCGTGGATCTAAGGTGCGATAGGGGAGATAATTCGCGAAGACTTCCGATTCATCGGCGGCGATCAGCACATCGTAGTTTGGCGCGCCTCGTGTCAGAACGGGCATCTGCCGCTGCGTCTGCACAGAGCCTGAATCGCTGCGCCGCCCGCCGCCCAAATCCTGGAAGACGCGCTCCTCGACGATCTTGGCGCCGAATTTCTTGGCGCTGTTTCGATAAGCTTGCGCCAGGAGCTCGTCCTCCGGATGCGAGCCTTTGATCATCAGCCAGCGAGACCATTTCTTCCAGACGAGATATTGCGCGAGGGCGTCGGCGAGCATGGCGCGCGAGGGAGCGATGTGAATGACATCGGCCCGGCAAAGTTCCTCGCGCAGCGCTTCGTCCGGCGCCGAAACGTTGAAGAGAAGCGCGCCCAAAGTTTTGGCGCGATCGGCGGCGGCCAGCAAGCGCGGCGCCGAGAGGTCGGCGATGACGAGCCGCGCGCCGTCCTTGGCAAGCCGCTCGAGCGCCGCGCCCGCATCTTCATTTTCCTCGAGCTTCACGTCGATCGTCTCAAAACTCTGGCCGGTGAATTTGCCAGTCGTGTTGTCGTCGGCCGCGCCCATCAGCGCGCCGGCGAGCACATCGTCGGCCGCCGGAAGATCGAGGATCGACAGCGTCTCACGCGTGTGCGGCCCGCGCAGGACGCCGACCTTGATCGTCGTCGGCTCGGCCTGCGCAGGAGCGGCGAGGAAGAAGGCGAGACAAAGGGCGAGGAACCGGCGCATGAGTCTCGCCTTGCCGGGGCGTTGGGAGTCACGCAGATTCAGGTTGCCGCGGCGGGCCTGCGTGGATGGCCCCGGCCAAGACGGCGCTGAGTAACTTCGAGATTTCTGCATGCCCTGGCTGCCGGGGGAGAGGCGGGACCGCATTCATGCCGCCTTCGTCCTCCACGATCAACGAGATTATTCGGCGCCAAAATGACGAGGACCTCCGCCCGTGCCTGAAAATCTGCTCCGCTTGCTCTTAGCTTTCCTCGTCACGGCCGCGGGCTCGGCGGGGCTCATGACCTTGCGCGCCGGGCATGAGGTCGCTCTAACGCAAGCGGAGTTGCAGCGGCGGATCGATCCCTTGCTCAATACGGATCTGCCGCTCAAGGGTCGCGCGGCCGAGATTGTCGCGTCGCTCCAGGCGCGTCAGGTCGCTGTCGCGATGGGCGAGGGACGCGTCGGCGTGACCTTCCTATTACAGGGAAAGCCCGTCATGGGGCCGACTTTCCTGGTCGCGGCGTCGATGCGCGGCGCGCCGCGCTACGACGACGGCGCCTTTTATTTCGATCCCGAGGACGTGCGGATCGAGAAATTCGCGCTTGGCGAGGACGGAAGGCTTTCCGGCGCGCTGGCTTCAGGTCTCGCGCGTCTTGCGGGGCCGGGCGCGGCCGATCTCGTCGAGAAGAAGCGCCAGGAGATTGAGGCCGCGGCGAAAACTCTCGCCGAGAACGCGATCAAGGCGGAGCTCGGAAAACGGCCGATCTATCGGTTGAAGGACGATGTGAAGGGCGAGGTCCTGCGTGCGACGCTCGATTCGCTCGGCGTCGAAGACGACAGACTCGTCGCGCGTTTCACGCTGTGGCGCGCGACGCCCTGGGCGGCGGTCGGCGCCGCGGCTTTTCTCGGCGGTCTTGTCCTTTTCGTGCTGGCGCTTCGCCGCCGCGTGGCGTGAAGCTCGTCGCCATTCGACAAGGACCGCGTCCTGTCCTATGGGGCCTTCGACCAACACAGGCGAAGAGATTGCTGTCCTCCGACCCGTCCCGCCCCGCGCCTTTGTCGCAAGCGCCGCCGCTCGCCGGCCGCAGGATCGCGCTCGTGCATCCGGCCTGGCACAGTTGCGGCACCTATCGCGTCGTGCTGGGCCAGCTCGCGGCCTATCGGGCGCTCGGCGCTGAGGTCTCGCCGATCGCGGTTTCCAGCGACCCGGGCTTTAGCCCGCAAAGAGACTGGATCTGGCGCGGCTTCAAGCGCGCGACGCCGGAGATCGACGCCGGCGAACGGCATTTCGCCGGCGCGCCTTTTCGCGCCGTGCTCGATCCGCATTTCCTCAAGACCGTTCTTTGGCCTTACATCCATGGCGATCAGGCGGTGATCCGCACGGGGATGGCCGAACGCGCGGCCTTGTCTCCAGAATTGCGCGCGAAAAATTTCGATCTCGTCCATTGCAATCATTTCTTCCTGATGCCCGTAGCCGAGCGTCTCGCGCACAAGCGCGCGAAAATCCTGCTCGACAGTCATGATCTGCAGGCGCGGCAATTCGCGCTGATGAATGAGCGGATGCCCTGGCTGAAACCCCATGTGCGCTTCGAGGCGATGCTCGCCGAGGAGCTTGCGCAAATGCGCAAGGCCGATCTCCTCGTCCATCTCAACGCCGAAGAAGCGGAGGAATTTCGCGCGCTCCTGCCCAAAAACGAGCATGCGCTGCTCTATCCGGCGGTGCCCGCGGCGCCGACGGGGCCCGGCGGCGAGGACATCGTCATCGTCTCGAGCAACAACTCCGCCAATGTCGAGAGCGCGATCTGGTTCTTGCGCGAGGTCGCGCCGTCGTTGACGGGCCTGCCCATCAAGATCGCCGGCAGCGTCGACGCGGGCGTGAAGGCGCGCGCGGGCGAGCTTTACGCGCGTTACAAGGAATGGTTCCTAGGGCGAGTCGACGACCCCGGCGAGATCTATGCGTGCGCAAAACTCGTTTTGCTGCCGACGATCGACGGTCATGGGCTGTCGATCAAGACGGTCGAAGCTATGGCGAGCGGCTTGCCTCTCGTCGCGACGACGCTTGCGTTACGCGGCATGAGCGAGGCGGCGTTGCGTCTGGAGGGCGTGAGGATTGCGGATCGGCCGCAGGATTTCGCTGAGGCGGTGAAACGCGCCGCCGCGCAGCCGGCGCGCAGGCCGCAGCAGCGGCTTTCGAGCGCGATGCGCGCATTTTACGACGCGCATTTTTCGTCCCTCGCTTATGAGAAAAACCTGCTGGCGCTGATCGCGCCGCTGCTGCCGAAGGGCTGAGCCCCCTCCCTGTCCCTCCCGCGCATAGGGCGTCTTTAGACGCCCCTCGTTCGACGGGCTATGCGGGAGAGGGGACCCTGGCGATTGAGATTGCGCGAGCGGCTGGTGAAACGCCGATTCCGCTCCCTCTCCCGCGAAGCGGGGGAGGGCCGGGGAGGGCGCTTACGCCTCCCAGAAATCCAGCGCCGGAAAGCCCTCGCCGGCGAGCAGCGCATAGGTCTCGTAAAGCGGGAGTCCGACAACCGCCGAGTAAGAGCCGGCGACGGTCGCGACGAAAATCCCCGCGCGGCCCTGGATCGCATAGCCGCCGGCCTTGCCGCGCCATTCGTCGGTTGCAAGATAAGCGGCGATCTCGGGGCCGCTCAGGCGCTTGAAGCGGATGCGCGCTTCTGCGAGGCGGCGGCGCTCGGCGCCGCGCGGCGTGATCAGGCTCACCGCCGTATAGACGCGATGCTGGCGGCCGGAGAGAAGATGCAGACAGTCCTCCGCCTCTTCGCGCGTCTCGCATTTCGGCAGGACGCGGCGGCCGACCGCGACGACCGTGTCGGCGGCGATGAGATAGGCGCCGATCAGCTCGGGCTGCTTGTTCTTGATCTTGTTCGCGGCCTCCGCCTTGCGGGTCGCGAGGCGCTGCGCGAGAAAGCGCGGGGCTTCGCCGCGCTGCGGCGTTTCGTCGATCTCGGCGGGAAGCAGCGCGTCGACGTCGAACCCCGCCTGCTGCATGAGCGCGAGGCGCCGGGGCGAGGCGGAGGCGAGCACGAGCCTGGGGCGCAGGGGCACGGGTTGAGGTGTCACGGTCTTTGCGCTCCCCGTTGATCTTTACCGGAATCGATAGGTGATGCGGCCCTTGGTGAGGTCGTAAGGCGTCATTTCGACCAAAACCTTGTCGCCTTCGAGCACGCGGATCCGATTCTTGCGCATTTTTCCGGCCGTATGCGCGATGATCTCGTGATCGTTCTCGAGCTTCACGCGAAACATCGCGCTCGGCAAGAGCTCGGTGACGATCCCCGGAAATTCAAGAAGTTCTTCTTTAGCCATGAGGTCCCTTGCAGGAGGCGAGCCTGGGGGCCGCCCCGTTTCGGCGCGGACCCTAATCGAGAATGCGGGATTTGTGAACCGGTACAACCCCGGGTGATCTACGGCCGGACCAACATTTGTCTGGAGCAAAGAAAACGTCCCACCCGGACCGCGCGCTTGACAGGAGTTTGGGGACGCCTATGGTCGTTCCTCTTCGTCGTGGGTCGCGGAAGCCGGTTCAAAGCCGGCACGGTCGCGCCACTGTGATCGCCCGATCGGGCGAGAGTCAGACCCCGCTCGCGGCGAACCGCCTTCTCGATGGACGCGAGATCCAAGGAGTCTTTCTTATGCCCACCCCCGTGCTCGGCGCCGTCCGCCCCGCCGCCATTCCCTTCGCCGACATCCTGCCCTGGGCGATCTTCGGCGGCCTCCTCTTCGCGCTCGGCTTCTATTTCGTCGGCGTGGAGCAGGGCGCGACCGCCCTCTTCAACGGCGCCTATGTGCATGAGTTCCTGCACGACGGCCGGCATTTGCTGGGCTTTCCCTGCCATTAAAGGCGGTCTTCGAGGCAGTTGAAGCCGGGCAGCCGGCTTCCCTTGGCCTCCCCAAAAGCCGTCTTTTAGATGCCTGTTCCGACGGGCTTTGACGGGAGAGCGGCCCCGACGATCCAGATTCGTGAGCGGCTGACGCCGCGCCGAATCGGCTCTTCTCCTGCAGAGCGGGGAGGGGGCGCTGCAATCGGCCGCGCCGCGGCCAATAGGCTCAATCCATGATGGGAAGACTGCTTGGCGCGGGGATGCTGGCTGGACTGCTCGCTGGACTTCTCTCCTTCGGTTTCTTGAGGCTGGCCGGCGAGCCCTCCGTCGAGCGCGCCATCGCCTTCGAGCAGGCGATGGAAATGGCCAAAGCGGGGTCCCGCGCGGCTGAACCCGAGCTCGTCAGCCGCGGCTTGCAGTCCGGCTTCGGCCTCCTGACCGGCGTCGCGGTCTATGGCGCGGCGCTCGGCGGGCTTTTCGCGATCTCCTTCGCCCTGGCCTATCGCCGCATGGGCGATTTCGGCCCGCGCGCGACCGCCGCGCTCATCGCGGCGGCGGGCTTCGTCAGCGTGCATCTGATTCCCGCGCTGAAATATCCCGCGGCGCCGCCGGCCGTCGGCGTGGCTGAGACGATCGGCGCGCGCACAAGTCTCTTTTTCGCCTTCCTGCTCGTCTCGCTCGCCGCGATGATCGGCTCAGGCGTGTTGCGGCTTCGGCTCGCGCCGTCGCTCGGCGGCGTGAGGGCGGCGATCGTCGCGGCGGCCGCCTATATCGTTATCATGGCTTGCGTCGCCGTGGCGCTGCCTCAGGTCAACGAGACGCCACCGGCTTTTCCCGTCGACGCGCTGTGGCGGTTCCGTGCGGCCTCGCTTGCGGGACAGGCGCTGATGTGGGCTGTGCTCGGGCTGGCGTTTGGGGAGGTCGCCGAAAGGCTTTTCGCGCGCGAAATTAATCCGCTTCGCTCGAAATTTCGCTAACGAAATCGACGCGCAATGTCGACACGCCTTGATCTCCTCTGTTCGGCCTCGACTGCGGGTCCGCGCGCCGGAGCCTTCCCAGCCGACGGACCGCTTGATCCGAAGGGCCGAGCGGCGCTGGTTCGGCTGGGCGGCGGCTTTGCGAGTCGCCCGCGGGTCTTGCGCAGCCCCGCCGTCTGCGCGCGTGAGACCGCAGAGGGACTGGAGCTCGCGGCGAGCCCGGAGCCGGCGTTGCGCGACTGCGATTTCGGCCGCTGGGCGGGGCGTTCGCTCGCAGAGATCGAAGTTGAGGAGCCGGAGGCGCTCGCCCTTTGGCTACGCGATCCGGAAGCCGCGCCGCATGGCGGGGAGTCCTTCGGAGACGTGGCGCAGCGCGTCGGCCGGTGGATGAATGCGCTCCCTGCGAGTTTCGGAACCGTTCTCGCGATCACGCACGCCGCGGTGCTGCGCGCGGCGATTGTCCACGCGCTCGCGGCGCCCCCGCGCGCTCTGCTCTCCATCGACGTTTCGCCGCTCTCCCGCGCCAGACTCGCTCGCGCTCACGGAGTCTGGAGGTTCAGCGCGCTCATTCCTGTCCAGCTTTCGCGCTGAAGATTTTCGGATTTGCATAACAGATAGCTGTCGGTGATCTGGCCGTGCTTGCGGCGCGCTTCCTCGCGGATCGCGACGACCGCTCCCATCACTTCGGAGAGCTTTCCGGCGACGAGCATTTCCTCCTTTGTGCCGAGATAGGCGCCCCAGATGATATCGAGGTCCGCATCGTCGAGCCGCGTGAAGGCCTGGTCGCGATCGAGTATAACCATCACGCTATCCGCGTTGTCGGGAAAGCCTTCCGTAAGCTTGCGCCCGGTCGTGAGGTGAATGGGCGCACCGAGGCAGTTCTGGGCCATAGGATGCTTCGCCGCCAAGGTCTGGACGGCGCGGCTGATCGCGCTCACATGGACGAAAACATCCGCGTCGCCGTCATCGAGCTGAATAAAGCCGCAGCAGTTTTGAGGA
>Ga0335078_10014337_pt1 | contig 11758 bp, 8 predicted proteins | sample Lox_Sample_32_FD_206711 | JGI IMG/M metagenome (GOLD analysis project Ga0335078, IMG submission 206711) | Soil microbial communities from Loxahatchee National Wildlife Refuge, Florida, United States - Lox_Sample_3.2 | ecosystem: Environmental > Terrestrial > Soil > Wetlands | place: USA: Florida...
TCGTGTCGGCGACCGGGCGCTGGTTGCGCCGGCGATGTAAATCAGCGAGGATCGACAAGGCTTCGCTGATGGTGGCGAAGGCGGGTGCCAGATTCTCCTGGCTGCGGCGGAACGGGTACAGGCGGCCGATTTCGAAGCGGAAGCGCAGCAGCAGATCGTCGGGGATGGCGAACAGCGATCCGCGCAGAGTGCCGAAGACCGAAAGCTCGTCATCGGGCCACTCGATGGCCGCCAGGGCCACGCGCACAGTTTCCACTTCTTCGCGATGGTAAAAAGACTTGGAGCCCACCAGCAGGTGCGGGATGCCGCGGGCCTCGAGCGCCCGCGTGTAATCGCGCGAAAGGTCAGCGCCATAATTCACCAGCCGCCGGAACAGGACACAAATGTGCTTGGCCTGAAGCGCCACGCGTGCGCCGTCACGCGGATCGCGCACCCTCCATCCGCTTTCATTGCGGAGCCAATCGATATAGGCGGCAATGGCATCGGGAAGGCAGGCGTCGATGCTTTTGTTCGCGACGCGGGTCGCGCCGTAGGGCCTCGGCACAGGCAGCGCCACAATCGCAGGCTGCCCGGGGTGAGCAGGGGCGAATTCTTCGAGCGGCGCATAGTTCGCCTGTCCGCAGTCGCGGCTGCCGGTCATTTCGGGCGCGAATGCCGCATTGACCAGGTGCTGGATGGGGCGCACGGCGCGGAAGCTGCGGGTCAGGTGAATGCGCGCCACACCGCGGGAGGCCAGCGCCTGGCAGACGTTTTCATATAACACCACGTCGGCGCGGCGGAACTTGTAGATCGATTGCTTGGGATCTCCTACCAGGAAAAGCTTGCCGGCGACCGGCGTCACGTTGAGCCAATCGTTTTCGGCTGGATCGTTGGCTGACAATAGAATCAGGATCTCGGCCTGCAAAGGGTCGGTATCCTGGAACTCATCGACGAAGATGCGGCTGAAGCGGCATTGCAGGTAGCGGCGAACTTCGGCGTTTTCGCGAACCAGGTCGCGCACGAGCAGCAGCAGGTCGAGGAAATCGAGCTTTCCGGCGCGCTGTTTGCGCTGGCGGTAGGCTTCCACGAAATCCTGCATTTCATCACGGAGGGCGGCTGCGAAATCGGCGCCGGAGTCGCGGCGGAAAGCTTCGAGAGAGCCGAGCAGCGCCTCGCGCGCGTCGAGCACCTGCTGCCGGGAAATACCTGGGGCGAAGTTGCCGGATCCTTTTCTGAAATCGCGCTTGAGATCCCGCTCCAGCTTGAGGAGGCGCGCCTCCATGGTTTCGGGATCGGCGGGGCCGGTAGCCAGATCCTTCAGTGGACGCAGACAGGCGAGGAGGTTGTCGGAAGTGCGCGTACATTGGCTTGCCATATCGGCCAGCGCGCGCGCTTCGGCCAGGAGCGCATGGATACGGCCGAGACGGTCGAACGGGCCGCGGTGCCAGGGCGCGGTGTGATCGCGCCAGTCGAGCAACTGTTTGCCCGCATAGCGGAGCGACTCGATGGGCGCGGTTTCGGATGGCTCACCGCCGCGCCAGGTATCGCGCCAGGCCAATCGCGCCAGCGCGCGCCGCAACGGCACGGAACCGGCATCCAGCTTTTGCTCAAACCAGGAATCGAAGGCGCGGGCGCGCAGGCGGTCGGCTTCCGGCTCCGTCAGCTCTTCGAAGCCGGGATCGATGCGGGCTTCCACCGGGCGCTCGCGCAGGATCTGCGCGCAGAAGCCGTGAATCGTGCCGATGGCGGCTTCTTCGAGGCGCTCCAGCGCGTCTTCGAGATGGCCGCGCTCTTGAGCGCTGGCGCAATCAGCGCGAGCTTTGTCGAGTTCCTGGCGCAGGCGAATTTTCAGCTCGCCGGCGGCTTTGTGGGTGAAGGTGACGGCCACAATTTCCTGGACCGGAGTTCCATTGGCCAGCACGCGCACAATGCGGCGGATCAATTCGGAGGTCTTACCTGTGCCGGCGGAAGCTTCCACGATCAGGCTCTCGCCGAGCGAATTGCGGATGCGGTCGCGGGCCGCCTGATCGGATGTGGATGGAACGGCGGCAATCACGGAATGTTCCTCAAGCTCTGCAAGTGGTCGAGCTCGTCTTTCGATTTGCGCGCGGTGCGGCGTTCTTCGTTGGGGCCGCAGAGGGGCCGGTAGTCGCAGAGATCGCAAGCGCCCGGTTGCGGCGCGGCGGGGAGAAATCCGCGATCGATGGCGGCATCGATGAGCGACATGGCGTGATTGAAGAACTCGCGATGGCGTGGCGTGAGCGGGAACGGGATCTCCTGATATCCGCCGCGCTGAGTACAAAACGAAAGCCGGCTGACCTCGACTGGCGCGCCCAGGAGCGTCTCGGCCGCCATGGCATACGCCAGCGGCTGCAGCCGCAAACCGCCTCCGATATACTTCGGCAGTTCCTGCGGCGCTTTGCCGGTTTTGTGATCGGTAATGCGCAGGGCGCCCCCGGAGGCTCTCTTTTCGATGAGGTCAATGGCGCCGCGCAAACGCACGCCATTATCGAGGACCGCTTCGGCCGCGGTGCTGTGCGGGTCGCGCGATTCGTCCGGCGGCAGGCCAAAGGCGAACTCGAAATGCGAAGGGACCCAGCCCACGTCGTTGGCCGCGACCTGGCGGATCCAACCGTGCAGATCGATGCGCAGATCTTCGATTTCGCCGCGCCACACGCGCGGGATCGCGGGGGCCAGTATTTCCTCGTTCTCGGCCGCGACGCGATCGAGCACCCGATCGGCGATCTCGATCACGCGGTCAGCATTTTGGGGCACGATCGGCAGCAGTTGGGTGGATTGCAATTCGCGGAAGAGCTGAAACTGGGCCTGGTGAAAGAGCGCGCCGCGGGTGAGGGGATCCATCTGCTCGAGCGCGATCTTTTCCTCGCGCGGGCGCAGACGATGGATAGCGTGCAATAGAAATGAATAGGGGCAGGCGGCGTAGTGCTGCAAGGCCGACGGCGAATAGCTGCGGGCGGCGAGCCTTTGGGTGGCCAGGACGGCGCGCGTGGCGGCATCCGGCCCCACGAGGCCATCGGCCGGGAACCAGGCGGGACGGTGGCGGCGGGCGTAGCGGCGGAGAGATTCGGCCAGGAATTTGTTCGCGCCGATCAGGTAGTGGCCGGCGCCCTGAGCATCGGCGGGATGGGAGGCCCGGGTGCGGCCCAGCGCGGCCAAATCGAATTCGGCATCGTCGATGGCTTCGGAGGCGTCGGCTGGCGCGGGCCAATCGAGGCGCGAAGGCGCACCGTGGCGGGCGTGTTCTTCAAAGGTGCGCAGGTCGGGCAGGCGGCCATGCGCGGCGCGCACGATCTCCAAGGCGTAGAACGAAGGCACGCGCGGACGCGATTCGACGGCGTCCATACGCGGATAGGAAAAGACCAGCCGCAGGCGAGCCGCGGCGCAAGCCATATGGAGGCGGCGGCGCTCGTCGGCTACGCGATCGTCCTGGAGGCGCAGACCGGCGTTCAGCTTGCGCCGGTAATCATCCAATAAGATGGGATCTTCGTGGGCGCGGCTGGGGAACAGGCCTTCGCAGAGTCCCGGAAGAAAGACGATATCGAAGACGCGCCCGCGCACTTCATCGATGCCGCCCACGAATACCTGGCCGTAGCGGCGCAGCGGCGGTTCACGCCGCAGGAAGCGCAGGCGTTCGCTCAGCACGCCGGAGACTTCATCGAGGCCCACGGGACCGACTTGCGCCATGGCATTCAGCTCGTCGAGCACCGACTGCACGGATTCGGGCCGGCGCAGTGCGGCGGCGGCCAGTTCGCCGAGGCGATCGATCCAATCGCCCCAATTGGCCTCTGCGGGCAAGGCGCCGAGGCGGTCGATCAGCGGCAGAGCGAAGCGCTCCAGGTTTTTCAGCCGCTCGATCTCGCGCTCCAGGTGTTGGCGGCGGCCTTCCTCTTTTTGCCCGAGATCGGCGAGGCGTATGCGGTACTCCGCCTCCAAACCACGCAGACGGCGGGCCCAGCGTTCGCGGCCGCCGATTACGGCCGCATCCACTAGCAGCTTCTCCCAAGCCGCGGGCGATTGCACAGTGCCGCCAATGACTGCGGCGTCTTCGTCTTCGAGCGGCTCCGGTGCGGGTTCCGGTGTCGCGGGCCCGGTGCGTTCATAGAAGCGCGCGAGCATTTCATCGTCCGGCGGCAGGGTGGCGCGATCGCCGGCCGCATCGGGCTGGTCGAGCGAACGGGCCTGCCCGAGCGAGAGATATTCCGCGAAGCGAGTGGCCGAACAGCCTTCGCCGGCGCACGCCAGCAGCGCCAGGAATGCCCGTCCGGCGGGATCGGGCCGCGCCACGCCGCGGCTGAAATACGCCGGGATGGCGGCGCGGCGGAAGGCTTCCTCGACCAGCGGCTGATAGCGCTCGGGTGAACGCAGCAGGATCGCCATGCGGTCGAAGGGAACCTCCGGCACGAATTTTCGGATGCGGCGCGCGATCTCCACGCACTCGAGGGATTCTCCGGCGGCTGAAAAATAGTCCAGGCTGTCATCCGGATTGCTATCGGGCGAAACCGTCTTGGCGAAAAGGGATCGACGCACGCGATCGATCGTGCGGGCGGACGAGACGGCGCCGTCGCGATGCGATTCGTCCGTTTCCAGACGCCCGTCAAAAACATCGGGCGCGCGCTCGACTACGGCTTCCGCCAATTGCTGGCGCAGCGAGGAGCGCAGATCCACGTCGAGCAGCACAACCGGAAGGCCCAGCAGACGGTGCTTTCCTTCCTTAACGGCCGCGATGGCATGCCGCAGGAGCAGCGCGAAATCGGCGGCGGATCGATTCGCCAGTTCCTGTTCGAACAGTGCCGCGATGCGCGCCAGATCGCGGCCGGGCGTTCCGGTTTCCGACACACGCTCGGGGGCCACGCCATCGAGGCGCAATTCGGCGATTGTGGCGGCCACGGCGCGCGCCAGGCCCGGCGTATCGGCCACGGGCTGAAAGTAGGGAATGGATGCCGCCTTGAGTTGGTGGATCGCGCGCGCAACCATGGCTTCGCCGCTAAGAGCGCCCAGCGGAGACAAGCCGGCGGAGACCAGGGAGGGTTGGGCCAGGTCCACTGCCAACGCCGTGAGCGTCATGCGATGAACCCCCAGCAGACCTGCCTGACATGCCCCGCGCACGAAATCGTCGGCTGCGCCGCGGCTTTGAGCCAAGACCAGAATCTCAGGACGATCGTGGAGAGAATTCAGGAACTGCGCGGCAGAATCGAGCAACCCGGCGTAGGAGGCGGACTGAACCAAACGACGCACTTACTGGCAGTGTAACAATTCGAGGCGGGCGAACTGGCGCACGGTAGTGGGGAGTGCGCGGTTCGCGTGCTTCTTAAAGCCGGTGGTAGTCGTGCATTGTTTCGGCAAACCGCTTCAGTGCGGCAGCGTAGGCTTCTTCCGCTCGCCGGTACCGTTTGGTGGCGCGGTCCCACATGATGGTGCCGTCCGGCGTGAGATTTCCATTATCCGGCACGAGATCAGGCGCGACCTTGCAAGCTTTGGATAACTCGATCCGTGCAAAGTTAAATTCTCTGCGGGCTGCCTCGACCTGGTCTCTCAGAACGTCAAGTCGCTTCTCGCGCTCCGAAGCAGACATGCGTTGTATCCTTTTTAACAAAATGATACGCCGGCGGCAGAGCCGCGTCAAGGGGGGAAGACGTGGCAAGTCAAGGCGACGTGGCGACGTGGCGCGCTGCCAGAGCGTGAATCCATCCGAAGTTGTGCATCCCGGAATCCGGCACAATCTTGCAGGCTTCCGGATAGGGCCCGGCTGGCCTGATCTAACTCACCCCGCGCGGCGTTGTGACCAGCAGCCACTCAAAGCGGCCTACCCGGTAGCGGTACACGCCGTCCAGCGCTACAATCTGCTCATGAGGGTGCTGGCCCTGTTTGCCTTGTGGCTGCCAGCCTTTCTGCCCGCCTCGCTGCCGAGTGGCTGGAAACTGCTGAAAGACTCCAAGGGCGCCTGCCAGATCTCGATTCCCGAAGATTGGGAAATTTCCTCCGATCAGGCCGGTTTCGCCGTTTTGCATGACGCAAGCACCGCCATCGCGGTAGTCACGAGCCAACCCGGCCAGGCTTTCAAACCGCTCTCCGATACGGTGGTGAAATTGATGGGGCTGCGGAAGGAGAAGATCTTCGAAAACTCGGCGACGCGCGTCTTTTATCAAGACAAGATTCCCGCCAGTTCGTCGGACACCAAGGCGTTGAGCGCGATGGTGCCCGGTAAGACGGGCACTTGCAGCGCGCGTGTTGTTTATCTGGCGGAGGTGCCGGAGGAAACTGCGCGGAAGATCGTACTCAGCGTAGGTCCAGCGAGCGAATAGCTCAGGCGGCGAGTTCGCCGGCGTCGGCCGCGGGGAGAAACGCCGCTTTTACCCGAGCGTTGGTCCAAGCCAGGCAATGCGCCGCCAGATTTTCGTATCCGGGCTCGCCGATACTCAGGTGCGACAGTTCCGGGAAGTACGCGAAATCCGTCCGCGCCGGCGAAACGCTATAGCACTCCCAGTTGCGGCGGGACGCCTCTGCCGGAAGGCACCTGTCCCGGCCGCAGGCGATCAGCAGGAGTGGAGCGCGGCGGGGATTCGCAAAATTGACCGCGGCCGCCCTGGTCACTAATTGCCAAAAAATCCTTCGGCTCTCGGGAACAAGCTGCGGCTCGATTCCCTGCGCCTGACGGCGGGCCGCTTCCTCGGCATCGGGCTTCGGGGGCGGCACGAGTCCGCGCCAGGTGGATGGAGCGCCAAAAAGCTCCCAAAGCCGCTTGACAGCCTTGCGCGGTGACCCGCCCAGAGCCGGCACGCCGCGCGGCGGCACGGAACTGATGGCGATGCCCGCCGCGCCCAGACCCTGGTCGAGCAGCAATTGTACGATCAGCCCGCCAAAGGAGTGCCCAATCAGCACGGGAGGCGCCGGCTGGTCGCGGATGATCGACTTGAAATACGCGACGATCTCAGGAATGCCGATTCGGGCCAACCTTGGGTCCGGGTCGGCGAGTTGCTCGCATACGGGGCGGCGTTTTAGTGGCCAGGCGGGCGCGAGCGTACGATAGCCGCTCTCGGCGAAGATGGGGGCGATGAAACGCCAGCATCGCGGAGTCGCCCATGCGCCGTGGATGAAGATGACCGATTGCATTTCAGCCCCTATGCGCTTATCAGGCTGCCCGTCCGGCGGCCGCCTGTGACTCGCAGGTGCGCTCGAGGGCGGTCCCCTCCATCTCCGGTTGCAGTGAAGGGAAATACACGCGCAGCGCAGCGCCGCATCGAATGCAGCTCGCCTGCGCGAAATTCTCAGCGGAGTGCCATGTTCCTAGTTCGTGCCCCCGGATTTTCGCGGAAAAGCTCGCGATGCGCTTTAAGGCGGCGAGTTGATCAGCAGTAGCAGCAGTCATGTGAACCCTCCTTGTGCGGTGAGTAATTCCGAACTTACTCTCATCCTTAATAGCGGGGATGGCAGCAAAAAACCGCAACTTGCGGAATTAATTTTTTCTTAAGTCCCCAATATGGAGGTATTCGACAGCCGAATGTGATAGCCTTCTCGGAATATCAAGTTTCCGAGGTGTTCGCATGGATCGCGTTTCAGCCAGCCAGGTGACGCAATTATTGCAGGCGTGGAGTGACGGGGACGAGGGAGCGCTGGAGCAGCTTATGCCGGTGGTTTACGGAGACCTTCACCGGCTGGCGCAACGCTACATGGCGCACGAGCGGCCGGACCACACGCTGCAAGCCACGGCCCTGGTGAACGAAGCTTACCTACGGCTGCTCGATGGTGCGCATCCGAGCTGGCAGGATAAAGCTCATTTCCTGGCAGTGTGTGCGCGCATGATGCGGCGCATTCTGGTGGATTGGGCGCGTTCTCACCGGGCGGCGAAACGCGGGAGCGACTCACCGCCGCTATCTCTTGAAGAAGCGCGGGCGATCGGGGTGCGGCCCGGCACGGATCTGGTCGCGCTGGACGATGCTTTGACGGCCCTGGCCGCGGTAGATCCGCGCAAGGCTCAAGTAGTGGAACTGCGTTTTTTCGGGGGGCTCAGCGCAAAGGAAACCTCGGAGGTGCTCAAGGTCTCGGAGGAGACCGTGCTGCGCGATTGGAAGCTGGCGAAGAGCTGGCTGAAGCGGGAATTGCGCAAAGGGGAGAGCCAAGGGTAGTGACGTGGCCGTGGGCTCCCGTCTATTCGTACCGCAAAGCGTCCATGGGCGCCACTGACGATGCGCGGCGCGCCGGAAAAAGCGCGGCCATGGCGCAGGTCAGCATCAACAGCAGAGTGACGGCCGCGAAGGCCACGGGACTGGTCACGCTGCCCTCGGCCCATCTTGAGAGCAGCCCTTTCGACATAAAGCTCAGCGCGAGTCCGCAGGCCAGCCCGCCGCCCACGCTCCGCAGCATGGAGCCAGCCACAAGCTGAAGGACATGCCGGCGGGTGGCGCCCAGCGCGATCCGAATGCCGAACTCGTTAGTACGCTGCGCGACGCCATACGACACGACACTGAAGAGTCCGATGGCGGCCAGCACCAGCCCGAGGAAGGAGAAGCCGCTGAACAGGGCAGCCACCAGGCGGCCGTAGGCATAGTCATCCTCCCGTTGGATCCATTGCTCCAGATCGCGGGTTTGGCCGAAGACCTGTTGATCGGGGTCCACGGCCTTCACCGCGGCGCGCACGCGATTCAGAACGGCGAGTGGAGGCACGTGCGTGCGGACGAGGATCTGGGTCCACATCTGCATGCGCAAGGTGTAGGGGACGTAGACGGCCGGTTTGATGGGCTTGCGCAGGCCGTCGTCGCGCGCGTCGCCCACCACGCCGATGATCTGGAGCCAGCCGTTGCTCTCCGGCGCCGCCTGCGCAAAAGGCGGCTCGGGCTTGAGGTCCGGGAGACGCAGCAGCTTGCCTAAAGCATCGCCGTGCGGCCAATACTGGCGGGCCATGGTTTGGTTGATTAGCGCCAGGCGGGCGCCGCGCACGATTTCCGGACGATCCCAAAAACGGCCCTGCAGCAGCGGAATGCGCAGAACGGGGAAGTATTCGGAACTTACAAAGTTCGCACGCACCTGCTGGACCTGGCTCGATGGACGCCCGAAGATCTCGAATGACTGGTCCCAGCCATTCGACGGCGGCGTGGCGTTGGTCGAGATTCCGGCCGCGGCGACTTCAGGGATGGTCTGGACGCGCGCCAGGAGCTGAGTGAAATAAGTGGACCGCTCCTCCCAACTAACGTGAGTGTTCTGGTGCACGGGGATGCCGATCGACATGGTGTTATGCGGATCGTAGCCGAGATCGGTGCGCAGCAGCCGTACAAAGCCGTTGATGGAGGCCGCGGCGGTGGTGAGCAACAGCAGGCTGAGCGCGATCTGGCCGGCCACCAGCAAGTCGTGCGTGCGCTTTCCGTGGACGCCGCCGGCCGTGCGGCGCGAGGCCGCCTGCATGAGCTGGGCGATCTGCGGCCGGGAGAAGTACAGCGCCGGCGCCAGACCCGCGAGGACGCCGCTAATGAGCGCGAGGCCCACACAGAAGGCCAGCACGGGCAGGTTGATCCGGATATCGATTTCGTGTGGAAACGAATACTCCGGCAGCCAGCGAATCAGGATGGGAAGCAGCCGGTAGGCCAGGAGCACGCCACCCAGGGCGCCCAGCACCGACAGCGCCAAGGCTTCGGTAAGCAATTGACGCCCGATCCGCCAGCGAGACGCTCCAATAGCGCTGCGCACGGCAAGTTCGTGCTGGCGGGCCGTGCCGCGGGCCAGCAGCAGGATCGAGACATTGGCGCAGCCGATCAGCAACAGCAGCGCCACCGCCGCGAAAAGCAGGTACAGCGAACGGCCGAGATGCTCTTCGAACTGATCGTTGAGTCCCTTGACGCGCACACGAAACTTTTTCGGAAAGTGGCCGGGCGTTTCCTTGGCGAACTGCTCGAGCAAAGGTTGCAATTCGGCATTGGCCGCCTGGTGGCTCACGCCGGGCTTCAGCCTGAGGAGAGGATCGTATTGAACGCTCGAGTCGCTCGAGAGCTTCAGCGGCAGATACACGGCGGCATCTTCCCAAGTGAAGCGCGACGGCAGAACGCCGACGATGGTGTAGTTCTTGTGCACGAGCTGCAAATTGCGGCCCACCACCGAGGGATCCGAATTGAAGTGCCGCTGCCAGAAACGGTAGCTGAGCACCACTACAGGCTGCGGGTCCTGACCTTCGGGCGCATCGGAGGGAATGATTGTGCGGCCGAACAGCGCGGGCACACCGAAGTGAATCCCGGCGTTTCCGGTGAGCTGGGTGGAGGGAACATCCTCGGGGAGATCTTCATCGGTGGTGGTCAGGTTCCAGGTTCCCCAGGTGGCCGCCACGCTCTCCAGGCAGCGAACCTGGCGCAGAAGTTTGAGCTGCGGGCCGGTCACGCCGATCCAGTGCGTGTCGCCGCTTTCGTTGAGCACCGTGAGGTGAATCATGCGATCGGCCGCGCGATAGGGGTAGGGGTTGGCCAGCAAGCCGTAAATGACGCTGAATACCGAAGTAGTGGCTGCGATACCCAGCGCTAAGGATAGGATGGCGGTGAGAGCGAGGCTGGGTTTGCGGCGGAAGTCACGCCAGACCAGCCGCAGATCGTGCAGCATAATCTTTATACTGCGCGGCGCCGGAAAAGTTACGTGAAGAGGGCATGCGCGGCTGCGTCAACGCGAAATCTAGAAGTGCTGTTCGAATCCGCGCTCGACGGACGGGTTCGCTTGGGGGTTGAATCCGCCGACAATTTCGAGGGACGAATTGATTCCGAAGGGGAAGCTATTGGCGGCGCGGCTGGCATTGAATTCCGTGTACGTGCCGTTACGATACAGGAAGCCGTGCCACGCTCCCGCCGAATCCTGAGTGTTCATGACGATGGCGCCATGCGAGTTGATGCCGCGCGCCTTCGATTGCACCATATCGGGCGCCTGGAGAATCTTATAGTGGCCGCCTCTGAACAGGGCGCCTGAGAATACAAACGCCGAGTTCACCCATTCGAAGGTGATAGTGCCCGAGTCGTTGATCCCGATCGCTAACGTGGCATAAGCGCCCGGCACGTCCAGTTGAACGAAGCTCGAATCGGGCACGGTGTAGACAAAGCCGTGTTGGCCGGTATTATCGGCGTAGGATCCGACGATCTGACCTACGTTATTCAAGCCGTACGCGGTAGTCCCGGCTGTTGCGCCAGGGTAGCCGATGTCCACGTACTCGGTGCCCGTCCAGGCGAAGCCGTTACCGAACGCGGCACTTGAATAGGAACCCACAATCTGGCCGGAGTTGTTGATGCCCCAACAGCTTGTCCCCTTTCCCGCCCCGGTGCCGACCTCATTGGGATCGACGATCTGGACCATGGAAGTGCCTATGATCGCCACACAGTGGGTCGTTCCCGCGGAGTCGGTGTAATTCGCCACCATCTCCCCGGAGTCGTTGATTCCAGTCACCAATACGTTCGACCCTCCAGGAATGGTAATCGTTTTCGCGTGAAGCAACAGCAGTCCCCCGAGCGCGATGGAGGCGCTCAATAGTCTTAAGGAATAATTAGGTTTCATTGAGATCATCCGTTCGTAGCAGTCTCCACCGGCTGCGCGGGGATGCGCAAGTCGCGCCCGCCACGTAACGTTACAAGCTTTTGTTCTGAGCATGTTACACTAGGCAAACGGCTAGGAAGATGCACGGCGAGGCGGTGTCGGAACTTGTGTCGCGCACAGAAGTCAACGCGCAGCTCGAGCGGCTTTTTTCCGTTTCGGCCTTCGCGTCCTCGGCCAGGAGAGTCCAACTCCTACGCTACCTGGTGGA
>Ga0335078_10014338_pt1 | contig 11757 bp, 14 predicted proteins | sample Lox_Sample_32_FD_206711 | JGI IMG/M metagenome (GOLD analysis project Ga0335078, IMG submission 206711) | Soil microbial communities from Loxahatchee National Wildlife Refuge, Florida, United States - Lox_Sample_3.2 | ecosystem: Environmental > Terrestrial > Soil > Wetlands | place: USA...
CCCCGTGGGGAACCGCCTCATGGCCGCAAGCCGGGCCATGCCGATGCGCCTCATTATGTCCGGAAGCGCGATGCTTTGGATCGCACCGATCAGGATTGGCGGCGCTAATTTCAATCACGTGTTCATCGATGCGCCCGCCTTCAACATGGTGCAGATGGCCATGGTCGAGATAATCAACGTGACCCTTATGCTGAACGGCAACATGGCCGCAGCCCGGACGATGCGAATGCGTTTGATCGGTGGAGGGCATGGTTCATTCTTCCATGATTGCTGTGTGTCCCGCTCAAGATATGATTGCCAGTTTTCCGACGAGATTGAGGCCGCACGAACATATCATCGTGGCATTTAGACGCGCCCGCGGCCCATGTTCCTTGGGAACCAAACTCCTTAATCGGAGTTCACCGCCGCGCAGTTGATCTCAATAACCGATAACCTGTTTGGCTTATTCTAACGGAAACTGAATCCACATCACGAAAATTACATTTATGTTTTCGATGCCTCGACCGGGGTGATGGCTGCACGTGTCGGGCCATTCAGAAGCGTTCTCAAACAAGCCTTCGGTGTGGGCCACAGGCCAATATCGCGGTGATGCTATTGAGCAACCCGCACACTATGGAATTGGAATGAGCAAGCCGACGCTCGCGCCAAGCGATTGTTCATGCCCGGTACTGAAAGAATAGCCGTAGCTCGGTTCCAGAAACCATCCGAACTTTCGATCCAGTGTCGGCCAGAACATGAAATCAAGGGCGACTTCGCTGGCAATTTTCGTTCCAGCCCGCGAGAACGTCCATTCCGGTCCAATGCCGATCATGAATTCAAACGGTGTTTGACAAGGTGAAGGGCTTTTTGAATAGAAGATCGGTGCTCCATTCTGTTTGACCGCCGCCGAACATCGGAGAAACGCCGGCCTCGATTTCTAGCCAATCCTTGATCGGGGTAAATTCCATTGCCGCCGATGGTCCAAACTTGCCTTGCGGAAAATCCCATTCGCCCGCGCCGCCAAGTTCAATGATTGCAGCAGGTTCTTTTTCTTCGGCCCATGCCGCGGTTACGCACAACGACATTAAGCACAGCACGACTCGCATTCGTCCCCGGACCATGCCTCACGCCCCTCTTTGACCAGAAAGTACACGATTGCCAGCGAGCCGACGCCATCAATCCACCACGCGCCAATGAGCCACTGCGCAGTGAGACTGGCGACGACGACGAATGACAACCACCCGCACGTCACGGCTTGCATGGCGTCGGCGCGGAGCGCGCGGCTGCCGATCTTATCGGCAATGGCGATCTTGCGATGCGCCAAGTAGCGCATGGCCGGAATTGCGATCACGGCGACAATGAAGCCCGGCGGAGAGAATTCCTCGCCAGTTCTGTTCCATAGTTGCCATACGGCCGCAGTCGTGACGTAGGCCGCCAAGGCGAACAGCAGGCCGCCGCCGATGCGACTGGCCGTGCGTTCGGCGCGCTCGGAAAATTTCTGCCCGCGGCGAAGCTCAACCGATAGACGCCAAATGAGCACCCCCGCCGACGCCAACTCAATCACGCTATCGAGGCCAAACGCGATCAACACCAGACTACCTGCGGTCACGCCCGCAGCGATGGCGACGAAGGCCTCAACCGCCATCCATCCGATTGTCAGCCATTCCAGCCAAAATGCCTTACGAATGAGCGGCGGCCGGTCGGATCGCGGCGGCAAGAGAAGCGGTGGCGGGGCACAAGAGTCTGATGACATGCCTATCGCTCAACAAAGCGGACGTGTGGTACCTTGCACCCTGTAGTCACTACAGGGTCAAGGCCAATGGCAGGGCTGAGCATCGGGAAGGTTGGTGAGGCCACCGCAACGCAGGTTGAGACCATCCGCTACTACGAGCGGATCGGTCTGCTGCCCAAGCCGAACCGTACAAGCGGTAACTACCGCAGCTATGCGAGCGCGCACGTACATCGCTTGGCCTTCATCCGGCGGGCACGGGAACTCGGCTTTTCCATTGGGGATGTGCGCGAGTTGCTCGATCTTGCTGGGCATCGTGAGAATCCGTGCGCGGGTATCGACCAGATCGCCGCGCGGCACCTGGCGATGATTGAGGGAAAAATCACGACGCTCAAACGGCTTCGCCGCGAACTCCGCGACACCCTTACGGCTTGTGCCGGTGGGCGCATTGCCGACTGTCGCGTCGTCCAGGCTTTATCACATGATCGACTGGCGGGAGGAAAAAGAGGATCAGGGCGCCAAGCTCGGGCTTGACGGCCGGGAGTCTCGAAATGCGTTGGCGCGGCAAGACGATCCCCGTTTTCATGAGGAAGGTCCGCGCAGCGCGGCTTCGGTTTCGTCGAGCTCGGTCAGCATCCAATCCTGGTACGATAGACTGGGCGGACAGGTCTCGGTCACGCCGACCACGGGAGTTTTGGCGGCGTGCGCAAGATCGACGAGGTGCTGCACGATCGTGTCCGACGCCTGCTTGTTGTAAAACAGGACACGCACTTTGTGCGTTTTGAGATCGCGCTCGAATGCGGCGAGGTCGCCGCTGCTCGGCTCGGTATTGTTCATGATCGCGATCTGGAATCGCTGCTCCAGCATCGTCAGTTGCAATGCGGCTGCCATGTAGCCGAACACCGGCTCGGTTGCCGCCACGGTGGTGCCGGCAAATTTGGCGCGAATCGCGGCGATCTTGTCGTTCAACGGCTGGAGCGACGCGAGAAAGGCGCTAAGGCTCGTCGCGTAGCGGTCGGCATGGGCGGGATCGACGGCGCCGAGCGCCGCAGCTAGCGCCTTGCCGACAGCGCGCATTGTCGAGGGATCGTACCAAAGGTGTGGATTGTCTCCGGCCCGTTTGTGCACCAAGTCGGCGGCGACGATCACAACACGGCCGGGCTTAGGCGTCACCTCGATCAGTCTTTCCATCCACGGATCGTAGTCGGCTCCGTTAAAGATCACGATCTGCGCCGCGGCAATCTGGCGAACCACGGAGGGCGACGTCTCGAACAGATGCGGGTCCTGGTCGGGATTGCTCAGGATGCTGGTAACCGAGACCCGGTCGCCGCCGATCTGCCGGGCGACATCACCGTAGAAGTTCTCCGCCGCCACCACGGCGAGCTTGTCCTCGGCGGCAGCCTGATGCGCGAAAGCGGCAAGTGCGGCGACCAGCGCGGCCGCAATCAGTAGGCATTTGTTCATGTTCGCTGCCTCATTGGCCAAAACCAATGGTCCTTGCCAAAATGCAATTTTGTAACATTACAATGGCGACTGCATGACCTGCGGATCGTCGCGACGACCTCGGTGGATCGCTGGACTCACGGCGCCTCAGGGCCTGACGTGCGGTGAACCTCGCGGCATGGTGCCGCGCTGGGCACGTATGCGCTGTATTTTGTCGGCTTAAGGCTGAACGCGGCTGTGGACTGCCGAAAAAGGGACGCAATTGACCCCGCCCAATTACCGACACTATTCGTTTCCTTTCTGAAAATCCTTGTCATCCGAGATTTTGAGGAGTGCGGGCGCAGGTGAGGGCAGGGGGACGGCGGCACAAATCGATGAACTGGTTCCGGTCGAGAATTCGATCAGGCGCGCGCCTGATGCTGTTCGCGCTGGTTTTCCAGATGGCCGTTTCGTTCGGCCACATGCATCGCGACGATCTTGGCCTGCCGCCGCTACCTGCATCCGATCACGCCCGATCCGCATCCCAGGAACCGGCGCCTACGGCTACCCGGGATCATCGTCCTGCATCGGATGATTATTGCCCGATCTGCGCCAGCATGGTGCTGATCGCGACCGCGGTGCCGTCGCTGCCGCCGGTCCTCCTTATGCCGGAATCGATCCGCCCCGAGTGGCCATCGGAAATGCCGGCAAGCGGCGTCTCACTGGAACTCGCGCTCTCGTTTCAGGCCCGCGCTCCGCCTGCGCTCTAGCAGCTGCGTATTTGCACCGGCCGCTAGTCGCCGTCTCCTTAACACAGGATCCGGAAATTCGCCTGATTTGAGATCGGGGATCATCGATGTTTCGCGCGCGACTCCGGCTTTTACAGCCGGCCATTGCGGCGCTCGGCACCGCCGTCGGGGCACCTTATTATGGGTCGCGGTTGCCGCAGCGGCTCGTTTGTCTCATCGCCCTTGCGATTGCAGGCACGATGACATCGGCGCAGGCGCATCCGCACGTCTGGGCAACGATCAACACTGAGCTGCTCTACGCCCCGGACGGTTCGGTGACTGGACTGCGCCAAGCCTGGACTTTCGACGACATGTACTCGGCATTCGCCACCGTGGGCATCCGGGCCAAAACCAAAGGACAGTTCACCCGCGAGGAGTTGCAGCCTGTTGCGGACCTCAACATCAGTTCACTCAAGGATTTCCGCTACTTCACCTACGCCGCGATCGACGGCAAAAAGATCAAAGATGCGTTCGCCGATCCGATCGACTACTGGCTCACCTACGATCCCAAGGCGACTGTACTAACGCTGCACTTTACGCTGCCGTTCAAGCAACCAGCGAAAGCGAAAGTGCTCAAGATCGAAATATACGATCCGGAATTCTTCATCGATTTCGGCTTTGCCAAGAAAGACCCGGCCAAAATGGTCGGCGCGCCGCCCCAGTGCGCGCTCTGGACCGAGAAGCCCACCGACCCAAACTTTGTCTCGTCGCAGCAGCTCAACCAAGGCTACGTTCCCTCCGAAGCGTTTGTCGGAATGGGCATGAACTTCGCCAACAAGATCATAGTGCAGTGCCCATGAAGAAACCTAATCGTACGCGCCGCATTCATCTGATGGTTTTGGCGATATTGATCACTGCTGCGACGGTGACCATCGGCGTTCACGCGGCGTGGGCCCAGTTCGGGGCCTTGGGCGGTCCGCACCCGGTCGCGATCGGCGGCATAGCCGGCTGGGTACTCGCCAAGCAGGCGATGTTCTACCGAACGCTGGCCGGCATGATCCGGCAGGCCAAGGACAATGGCACCGCGCTCTGGAGCTTGATGGGAATCTCGTTCGTCTACGGCATCTTTCATGCCGCCGGGCCCGGTCATGGCAAGGCGGTGATTTCCTCGTATCTCATGGCCAATGAGGAAACCTGGCGCCGCGGCATCACGCTGTCATTTGCCGCAGCGGTGATGCAGTCGCTGACCGCCATCGCGATTGTCGTCGTCGCCGCTGTGTTGCTCGGCGCCACCGCCAAGCTCATGGCGAATACGGTGAACCTCGTCGAAACCGTCAGTTACATTCTGATAGTCCTTCTTGGGGCGCGGCTTCTGTGGGTCAAGGGCTGTGGCTTCATTGGCGCGCTTTACGACCTGAGAGCCGAACGTGCTGGCCACGGTGCCGACAGCGAGCCGCATGCCCATTCAAACTGCAATCACGCGAATACCGCGATCGAGCGTGATCATTTCCAATGCCAAGGCGATTACCATCAACACGAGGAGCCGGACGTGCTGCCATGGGGTCACGCCCATGGGCCGGAGCCGGAGGAATTAGCAGGGCCCGGCGGCTGGCGGCGCGGCCTGTCCGCGGTTGTAGCGGTCGGATTGCGGCCATGCTCCGGCGCGATCATTGTGCTGGTATTTGCGCTGGCGCAGGGCCTGTTCTGGGCCGGCATCGCCTCGACTTTCGTCATGGGCCTCGGCACCGCAATCACGGTCGGCGCCGTGGCGACGCTTGCAGTCGGTGCCAAAGAGCTAGCAAAGCGCGTTGCGCAAAAGCCTCTCGGCCGTGGCGGCGTGCTCATGCGCGGTATCGAGTTCGGCGCTGCCGGCTTTGTGTTTGCCTTCGGCATTTTGCTGCTCACCGGCTACATGGCGAGCGAACGCATGGGGCTGTTTTAGTGCTTGAACCAATGAATGGCGCAATGTCTAAAGTTGGCACAAGGAAGAGACATCGCGTCTTGACCATCGATGATAACCAAAGCTCGCTCGCGCATCCGTGAGATATCGGAACCATGATTGACCTATGACGAAATTGGACACGGCTTCGCGCGCGGGGAATCAGCGCTTTAGTAGGATGCTCTCTCAGCGGGACAAATTTCACGGCTCCTTGCAAATCGGCGCTGGCCGCGGCGGCGGCGCCGGATGATCCTTCTTGTATTGAGCAAGGATCGGCTCGAGGGTTTCTTTCGGCCAAAATCTCGGAGAGCCGATTTCTTTCAAGCAGGGGGCGTTCCAATATAATCCCGCGCGCGAGGGTGACCGGCCGGCTGCCACCGCTTGCGCGACGGCGTCGATGTCCTTCGATTCGGGATAAATGTAGAGCGTCGTCGGATTGTCCTTCAACATCGGGATGATTTGCTGGGCGTCCCACACCGACCAACTAGTGCAACCGTCGCTGCGGCCGCCTGCGTAATCCACCAGCTTTCCAAACGGAACGTAGCCGCCGTCATTCGCGTACGGGCTGTCTGCATCTTTTCGAAGACATACTCCCGCCAGCAATACGGCCGCATGCCCGCCGATGGCGCGCTGTCTGGCGTTTGCGGTGTCGCCTTCGCCATCAAACTGCACGAACGAGCGTACCAAAACCGCGTCTTGTTGCGCTGAGATGCGGTAATACCCTTTGAAAGAGGTTTTCGTCTCGCCCGTCACATAAGGCCCGCCGGCCGTTAGCTTCGAATCCATCGCATTGCTGAAGTTCTTCGCGCATTGTCTTCCGTTTGCGAAATCCATAATGCCTTTCAAATCGCGACCGCCGCCGTGACCCGCGGAAATCGCGCGAAGTGACCGGTCGGCTTCGCAGATAACGTAAAACCGGCGCCCCAATTTGCCATCGCCCAAATCACTGGGGCGCGTCGCATCCATGGCGAAGTAGCAGGGATTTTTGACCGCGCGTTCGCTTACTTTTTGCAGGTAGAGCGCGCGAGCCCTCTCTAGGACCACTTGTGCGATTTGACCTTCGCCTTCACCCACATGGGCCCGCAGCCAAGCCGGAACGTCCGACGGTTGCCCCGCGGCAAAAGATCGGGCCGAACCCGACAACGCGATCATGATACTGATGCTGACGAAATTTAGAAGGAACAATCCTAACCGCAACGGATCATCTCTCCCAGATAGTCCCAGTGAATTGGGGCGGACATCGATTGCAATCGTATGTTGCCAGATTTTTGCTGGCAAGGGGCCGGACGCCGAGCAACGTTTGCTGGTGGCGCGGCAAGGGAGCGCGCACAGCGTTCGGTAGTGTGTTAGTTTATCAGACTGCTACGCTTTGTCCGTTCCGAGACCCGTTGGTCCGAAGCGTTGGCTATTGCCGCTTGCAGGCTCTCGACTCGGACCTCGACGCGCAACAGACCTCCGTTCTTAAAGGTCAGAGTCAACGGGAAGGTCTCCCCGGCTTTCACCGGCTGCTTAAGCCCTTCGAGCATCACATGCGCACCGCCGGGCTGAAGGACCGTGGAAGCTGCTCCAGGCATAACTCCAATCGCATGGACCGGATGCATGCCATAGACGCCGTTCTCAACATTGAAGACATGCAGTGCCACCTTCTGTGCGACGGGAGAAGCGGCCGAGACAAGCTGCACACTCTCCATGCTACGTTGCACCGAAGTCTCGCAGCAAACATACGCAATGGGTCGATCGCTCCACTTCGGCGATGTCCGAGTTGAGTCTGCTATTCACCTGATCGCGACCACCGTTGAAGCCACCAGAATGGCCATGAAGGATGTTTTGCTTGCAAAAAACTGGCGCGCAAACGCCGCGCAGCCACCAAGAATGCGCCCATCGCGCGCCTGCTCCTCGGTGGAAGTCGTCAGCCCTTTGAATGGCCGATCCGTCTAAATGCAGCAAGGGTGTCAGCAGTTGACTTTCATCAGAAAGTCCTCTGTTCCTCGCCACATTCGTTGCACGTGAACAGCACCCGAACCTGCCCTTGGTCCGCTGACACACGATTTGGCGCGCCGCACTTTCGACATTTGCTCTCTATCCGAGTCATACCCTGCTTTATGGTCAGGTTTTTACGTTCCAAAGCCTCTTTCACCAGACGTTCGGTCTCATCGCGCATCGCTTGTTTCGACATTTCATACTTTCTCGCTCTCGACGCGATAGGTCATACAGCCGCTCGTGGGCCTCGGCAAATGAACTTATTCTGTCACACCAGCCGCACCTTTGATCGCATGGCTGAAGGGCGCGGGGCTTTCTTTTGCAGACACGCCCAGCTATAAGCCGCCGTCTTTATTAGAATCGGAGATCACATGGCTAAGAAGCGCAAACGCGTTGCATGGACCGCAGAGAATGTTCGTACGTTGAAAACCATGGCGAAAAAGAAGGTGTCTGCCAGCAAAATCGCGAAAGCGCTCAAGCGCACCGAAGGCGCTACACGCCAAAAAGCATTCAGCATGGGATTGTCACTCGATTCCCGCGGCTAATATTACCCTTTCAGTATACTGCACTCCCAAGCCCCGCCACCCTCACGGGTGCGGGGCTTTTCAATTGAGAAGATTTTGCAACTAGCGATAAGGCTATGCTCCGCCCGCCGAAGCCAGCCTTCTCGCCGACGCTACCGCCCCGACGGGGAAGCTAAGTGTTTGCGGCCCTACCTTGTTCGGTCGAGCATTCATGCTACGCCGACGGCGCCGGCGTTTTCGTTGATCAAACGCACGCCGGCTTCAGGTATCAGGGCATTGTCGGCTTTGCCTATTCGATCAGGAGGGTTGTCGATATCCCTTTCGATTGGCGCTACCGCAGTATTGTTCAACACGGATTTCGACACCAATTTCCCGGATTCCAGCACTCAAATGAAGAACACCAATGAGCAGGCGATCATGGTCGGCATGCGGTGGTAAGGTCGACAAGCATGCCGCCATAGGTCTCAGCATGAACGTTCTACAAATTCCCGTTGATCACCAGCCAAATTATTAAAAATATGCCGGCGCAGACGATGAACGACATGACATTCATCTTTTCCGATAGCGATTGATTGGATTATCGAAGCCAGGGGCATAGGCTGTTTCGAGCTGCCACGTTCGGCCCTTCATTCAGCGTGAGCCGCTACCGTGCCTATCGCGTCTCTTAGGCCGACTGAGGTCACCGATGACACTCGACCCGCTGATTCTCTCCCGACTGCAATTCGTCTGGGTGATTGGCTGGCACATCCTGCTTCCGGCGTTCACGATCGGCCTCGCATCGTTCATAGCGGCGATGGAGGGGGCTCACATCGCCACCGGGCGAGAGGTGCTGTTCCGGATCTCGTCCTTCTGGATTAAGATCTTCTCGGTCGCCTTTGGCATGGGCGTTGTGTCTGGCATAGTGATGCCCTTCCAGTTGGGCACCAACTGGAGCCGGTACTCCGCAGCCACGGCCAACATCCTCGCGCCGCTGTTCGCCTATGAGGGGATCGTAGCATTCTTCCTTGAGGCTGCGTTCCTTGGCGTGCTGTTGTTCGGCCGCAAGCTGGTGCCGCGATGGGCGCATTTCGTCGCCGCGTCGATGGTCGCCCTCGGCACCCTGTTCTCGGCATTTTGGATCCTCTCCGCGAACAGCTGGATGCAAACACCGCAGGGTTACAAGATTGTCGACGGCAACTTCGTTGCGGTGGACTGGTTCGCGGTCGTCTTCAATCCGTCCTTTCCCTATCGTTTCGCGCACATGGTCTGCGCCTCTTACATCACGACCGGCTTTGTGGTGTTGAGTGTGGGTGCCTGGTTGATCCGCAAAGGCCGGTTCGCCGAAGAAGGGCGGCTGATGTTCTCGATCACGCTGTGGCTGCTCTTGTTGCTCGTTCCCTTGCAGATCTTCCTCGGCGACCAGCATGGACTCAACACTCTTGAGCATCAGCCCGCCAAGCTCGCCGCCATCGAGGGTGACTTCAAGACAGAGACCCCGACACCGCTGAACCTGTTCGCAGTTCCCGACCAGAACACCGCAACTGATCGATTTGACATTGCGATTCCGAGGCTGGGCAGCGTCATCCTTATGCATAGCTGGAACGGTACCGTGAAGGGTCTAGACCAGTTCCCGCGCCAGGATTGGCCGACCGTGATCTTTCCGTTCTTCGCTTTCCGCATCATGGTGGGAGTCGGCTTTCTGATGTTGGCGCTGGTAATCTGGGGCAATTGGATGCGGCGAGGTGACCGCCTGTTCCGAAGCCCCCGTCTGCTGCGCCTGTTTGAGCTCGCGGCGCCACTTGGCTTCATCGCCGTCATCGCCGGGTGGGTCACGACCGAGACCGGGCGGCAACCCTGGACGGTGTACGGCCTGCTGCGCACCGTCGATTCTGTTTCGCCTTCGCTCACTGGCTGGGACGTGCTGGTATCGCTGCTCGGCTATATCGCCGCCTATGCCGTGATCTTTCCCTCCGGCTGGATCGTGATGTCGCGCATAATCCGCCATGGCCCTGAGGCGATGGTCGCTGAAGACGAGGAGGTCGAGAGTGGGCGGCCGGGTCATCCGATCACCGAACTATCCACGGTGCGCTCCGAGGATGCAACGCGATGACCACACTGACGCTTGGACTCGATTTCGTCCTGATCTGGACGATCATCCTCGGTGTCGGCGTTTTCTTCTACGTGTTGCTCGACGGTTTCGATCTCGGTGTAGGGATCCTATTCGGCCTTGCACCGGACACGGCGTCGCGGAACCTGGCAATGAACTCGATCGCGCCGATCTGGGACGGCAACGAGACTTGGCTCGTGCTTGGCAGCATGGGCCTGCTGGCGGCGTTCCCCGTCGCATTCGCTATCATCATGCCTGCCGTCTATTTCCCCATTTTGATAATGCTGCTGTCGCTGATCTTCCGTGGCGTGGCGTTCGAGTTCCGCTACCGTGACAGCGAGCACCGTACTTTGTGGGACCACGGGTTCAACTACGGATCGGTGCTGGCGACTTTCGCGCAGGGGATTGTGCTTGGCGCGTTCGTCCAGGGTTTCAGAACCGACGGTAACGTGTTCACCGGTAGCAGTCTCGACTGCTTCACCCCGTTCAGTGTTCTGGTCGGCGTCTGTCTGGTGTTCGGCTATTCGCTGCTCGGCGCCGGCTGGCTGGTCCTAAAGACCGAGGGCAAGATGCAGTCCTGGGCGCGCGCGATGGGCCGATGGGCTTTCATCGGGGTGTGCGGTGCCATTCTGGTCGTCAGCATCTGGACGTCGATCGCATTTCCCGACATTGGCAGCCGCTGGTTCTCGTGGCCTGGCATCGCGCTACTGACGCCCGTGCCTGTTGTCACCGTAGTGGTGGCGTGGCTGGAGTGGCGTTCCCTTAATCGGACCGATTCAGAGGCCGGGCCATTCATCGGTGGCGTCGCGCTGTTTGCTCTGTCATATCTCGGCCTCGGTATTAGCCTGTTCCCGTATGTGGTACCGCACCGGCTGACACTGTGGCAGGCGGCATCGGACCCTTCCACACAGGTGTTTCTGTTGATCGGCACGCTGTTCCTGCTGCCGGTGATCTTGATGTACACAGGATGGTCATACTGGGTGTTCCGCGGCAAGGTGCGGGCAGACACCGGCTATCACTGATGTCCGCCGAAGGAGATTGACTTCAACAGCGGCTGCATCCGCAATCCTTCGGTCAATCCAGTAGCTGAAGCCTTCGCCATTACCCCAGATCGGGAATCGTTGCCATGAAGAAGGCGATTGTTAGCGCTACTGAGCTTCAATGCCGGTTTTCTCGATACGGCGGGATTTCACGGGGTCGTTGTTCGCTGGCCGCCGGCTGTTGCGCACGGCGCTATCGGGGCTCAGTCGTCCTCTCTTTATCCAATGACTGGCGCGCGAGGCGGACGGCGGCGCGGTGCGCCGGCGGCAGCGCGAATGAGGTACTCGATCCAGTCGCAATCGGCGGCGAATTGGGCTCGCAATGCAGCT
>Ga0335078_10014339_pt1 | contig 11757 bp, 8 predicted proteins | sample Lox_Sample_32_FD_206711 | JGI IMG/M metagenome (GOLD analysis project Ga0335078, IMG submission 206711) | Soil microbial communities from Loxahatchee National Wildlife Refuge, Florida, United States - Lox_Sample_3.2 | ecosystem: Environmental > Terrestrial > Soil > Wetlands | place: USA: Florida...
ATGGAAGCCTCCGTTGAAACGGGCAGTTCGATTGAATTCGTTTTGACCCTTCCCCAGCAAATCACCTTAGCTGGTGATGTCCATATCCGTTGCTACGGCCGCGTGCTGCGCGTCGAAGCGCACAATGGCCGCCGTGGCGTCGCGGCGCGCATCGAGCGTTACGAGTTTCTTCCCGCGCCGGCCTGAGATCGCCACGAACCAACCTAAGAAACTCCTTCTCTTATTTCCTTCGCTGACGCAAGATTCTCGATCGGGATTTTCCAATGGCGCGGCATACTCTGCTCATCGATGCGGACGATACTCTCTGGGAAAACAACATCTTCTTCGAGAAGACGATCGATGACTTCATCACCAAGCTTGAACATCTCGGTTACACGCGCGACTACATTCGTCACATCCTGAACGAAACCGAACGGCGCAACATTCGGCATCACGGCTACGGCGTGCGCAGCTTCCGTCGCTCGCTCGAAGACACGTATTTGAAACTCGCGGGCAACGCCGCCCGCCGCGACGTCGTGAAGGAAATCGAGCAGGCGGCCGCCGAGTTGGAAAATACGCCGCCTCGTGTGCTGGATGGCGTGCCCGAAACTCTCGTATATCTCGCCAAGCGCCACAGGCTCATTCTTCTGACCAAGGGCGAAGCTGCCGAGCAGGCGGCGAAAGTCGAGCGCTCCGGCTTGCAATCCTATTTCGAGGCCATCGAAATCGTTCTGGAGAAGGACGCCAATACCTATGTGCGGGTGATCGAGCAATTCAAAATCGTCAAGACGCACGGCTGGATGATTGGCAACAGCCCGCGCAGTGATATCAATCCCGCTTTGCAATCGGGCTTGAATGCCGTATTCATTCCGCATTCGGCCACGTGGGAGCTCGAAAAATCCGAGCTCGAAAGCGGCACGGGAAAGCTGCTGATTCTCTCCGCATTTCGCGAGCTGCGCTCGCATTTCTAGATGTTCTGCGCGCGTTTTGTGGATTCCCGGCGAAATCCGAGATCGCAGTCCAAATTGTCCCCGGCGGCACAGGAGTGCGCGCTTCCCTTATTTCCGTTTCGGTCGGTAAGATTTCAGCATGACAACGCAAACGGAGTCCCTTACGGCCAGCTATCGCGACGCGTTCGCCGATTTCGAAGGTGTCGCCTATCTCAACGCGTCGCTTCAGGGCCCGATGCCTCTCGCCGCGGTCCGGGCTTCGATCGCGGCGCTTGAATGGAAGAAGCATCCGTATCGCGTGCCGGATAGCGCATATTTCGACCTGCCGGACCGCATTCGCGAAAAAGTGGCGGGTCTCATCGGTGGCCTCCCTGACGAAGTCGCGGTGACAACCGGTACGAGCACCGGTCTGGCGGCGCTCGCTGCGTCGATCGATTGGAAGCCGGGAGACGAAGTGCTCGTGGGTCGCGGAGAATTTCCCGCGCATTTTTCGACCTGGCTCCGCTATCAGCAAGCCGGGAAACTCCGCGTTCGCATCGTGGAGCCGACCGGTCGTTTCCTTTCAGCCGACGACTACATCGACGCGATTGGCCCGCAGACGCGGCTCGTCTCGGCGAGCCTCGTGCGCTTCGACAACGGCGCCCGCCTGGACGCAGCAAAAGTATCGCGCGCGTGCGAAAAAGTCGGCGCGGCGATGGTTCTCGATCTTGCCCAGTGCGCCGGCGGCATGAAAGTCGACCTCCGCGAACTGGGCGCCTCCATGGCCGTGTGCAGTGGATATAAGTGGCTACTCGGCCCGTACGGCTCAGGTTTCTTCTGGGTCGCGAGCGAGTGGATCGACCGGCTTCCGTTGGGCGCGGTCTACTTCATGGCTCTGGAAGGCGCACGCGACTTTCACGGGCTGCCGAGCGGCAACCTGCGACCGATGCCCGGCGCACGTCGATTCGATTCGGCTGAGCCTGCAAGCTTCACCAATCTCGCGGCGTTCGAATCATCGCTTGATTATGTTTCCCGCATCGGCCTGGATGCGATCGAGCGCTATAACGACTCGCTGATCGCTCAAATCATCGCTGAGGTGCCGCGTACGAACTGCACGCTCGTTTCGCCTCCGGAACGGGAGCGCCGCGGTCCCTTTGTCTGCATTGCAGCCCGCAATCCCAGGGAGACGCGCGCGCTCTATGACAAGCTCAACGCGGCACAACTATCCGTGAGCCTGCGTGAAAATGCGTTGCGCGTGTCGCCGCACATCTACAACACGCCCGAGGAAATCGCTCGATTCATGAAGGTTCTCTCGCCCTAGGGTGGGAATCGATAGCCAGTCTACCGCGCAGGATATTCGCGCGGATCTTGGTAGCGAAATGGGATGTGAATCACCACTTCGGTGTCAACCGGCAGTTTGTCACGCGTCGCCGGCTCAAATGTCCACTGCTTGAAAGCATCGATCGCATTTCGATCCAACTGAGGATCGAGGTGCCGCACGATTTGAATGCTGTCGATCGAACCGTCTTTGCGAATGATCGCGTAAAGCACGACTTCACCCTGCACGTGACCTTTGATCAGTTCCGGCGGATATTTCGGATCGGTCATCCTGAGTGGCTTGGGTGCCGCGAGCGGATCACGATGCATATAAGCCGGGGCCTGACCCTCGTAGAGTTCCGCATAACTCAGGATCCAGCTTCCGGTGGCGCTTGTAAGATTCGGGCGATCGATATGCGAGGTGAATACTTCTCCCGAAAGAATTTTCTCGGCAGGCAATCCTGGAGCGAGCGCCGTGGGATCGATCGGGCCGCGACGCGGATTCCGAGCGGGCTGATATGCCATCGTCGGATTCAGATTTAGCTGGCCTGAACGATTTGCCCCGCCCCCGATTTGACCACCGCCGGTCGTATGAGGCGAAACCCCACCGCTGACGCTGATTGCCGCCGGGAAAGATCCGGCGCCTTCCGGCCCGCCTGCGTTCGCCGAATCTGATGCCGCGCCACTTCCGTTCGCCGCGCCGGACGCTCCCCCGTGATTTGCCGCCGCTGTCGGTTCACCGGGTTTCATGCCCGCAGGCGAGATCGAGATCCGCGCCGCCAGATTTCCCTCCGGCACGTTCGTCACCGGCATCGGCGGGCCCGGGTTTGCCGAAAGCGCGAGGATGTTCCGCTGCGCAGATTCACTGGCCGGACCCGCACTGATTTCTGGCGCGGCCGCGTCTGCGCTCGCATGTTCAGGCGTTTTTGGCGCCGACATCGCACTCAACGGGATCTGCGGTCGCGCGATCGTCACAGGCGTTGGCGCGATATTTATCGGCCCAGGAGTTTTTTGATTGTTCACAACCTCCGGAGCAACCACCTCACGCGCAGCCCGTTCTTTGACCTTCGGCGCGGCAGAAGTCGGCGAAAGTTGAAACTTCGGCTTGGCGATTTGCGGCGCACTCCATTGAACGATATTCGGCATCTGCGGCACGATTTTCGGCGGTGAATTCGGCGCGTCGGGACGAATTAACGTCTGCCGCGGATGCGTCACCCGGACTGGAATCGAAAGAATCGTTTGCCGGGGATGAAACGAGTCCGCGCCTTGATCGCTGGCTCGCTTCGGGGCCTCCGCAGGCTTGGTGTGCGACGCGGCCGGTTTCGGAACCCGTGCTGGCAAAGAGATCGGCGGCAAGTCGGTCGGGTCATACCAGGTCAGCTCGATCTGTACCGGAGCGAGGTTGGGGGAATGGCTCGGCAGGAATCCCCAGATCGGCAGCGTCGCAAGGAAAATGATGGCGATGTGCCAGAGACTCGAAGCTGTGAATGCTTTTCCCGGCACCGGACCTTCGACCCACTGCACGCGCAGAACGCGATTGCGCGCTGTCTCCCAATTCTTCGGAGTCGGGGGCCCGGAGACAACCGTTGCGAGGCTGGTGCGAAATTCTTCGCTGCGGCTGCCCCAGTCGATTCCCAGATCCAGACGCGGTAGCCGCGCGTGGGGCGAGAGCTCGACGAGCGAGTCCTCGCGCAATTCGGCATCGATCTGAAGAAGGGGCGCCATCGGGTTGGCCATTATACTCCGATGGGATGCGCCACTCCGTTACGCGGCTGCTGCCAGACGATAAAAACTCAGAGTCGCGTCGCCTTGCTCCAATTCGCGCGAGCATTCCAGCCGGTCCAGGCGTTCCGGCAGTTCCATGCCGTGCCAATGTTCAACGATTACAAGGCCTTGTGGCGCTATCAGAGGGGACGCATCGAGAAAATCGAGAACGCGAATGTGTTCGTCGGTGTGCTCGTACGGCGGATCCAGAAAGACAAAGTCCGCAACGAGATGGCGAGATTCCACCCTTTGAAGCCCCTTCAGAACATCCGATTCGATCACTTCCGCGGTGCCGCGAACATCGAGCGCGGTTAAGTTCTGCCGAATCAATCTCGCGGCCTTTGCATTCGACTCAACCAGAATCACTTGTTTCGCGCCCCGACTAACGGCTTCGATCCCAATCGCCCCTGTGCCGGCGTAAAGATCGATAAACAATGAATCTTCGACAGTCGGCCCGAGAACATTGAAAAGCGTCTCGCGCAAACGATCGCTCGTCGGGCGAATAGGAGCTGCGCCCGGTCCTTTGAGGCGGCGGCTGCGAAACTTTCCTGCGATCACGCGCATGAGCGAAGCCTGATTCGTTCGGGATCTATCCAACGGAAGCTAAATGATACCGCCTTTGCCAGTGAGGGTTCATCGCTTCGAGCCGCGCGACGATTTCATTGGCTTTCGCCGGATTCTCGGCCAGCGCGAATGCCTCTCGCCGCGCCAGCTCGAGCAACTCGTGGTCGCGCAGTGGTTGCGCGAACGAAAATGCCGCATCACCATGCTGCCGGGTGCCGAAAAATTCGCCGGGACCCCGCTGCTTCAGGTCGCGCTCGGCGATTTCAAATCCATTCGACGTCGCGACCATGGCCTCGATGCGTTCGCGTGCATCGCCCTGAATCGTCTTCGGCGCGATCAGAATGCAATACGATTTTTGCGCACCGCGGCCGATGCGGCCTCGTAATTGGTGAAGCTGCGCGAGCCCAAAACGATCGGCATGCTCGATCACCATCACTGTCGCGTTCGGGACATCGACGCCGACTTCGATTACCGTCGTGGCCACGAGAATATTCGTTTCGCCGCGGCGAAACTGCTCCATCACTGCATCCTTTTCTTCGTTTTTGAGCCGCCCATGCAGCAGTCCCACGCGCAGGGGGGAAAAGACGCTTTTCGTGAGCCGCTCATACTCGGCGGTCGCCGCCTTCAGTTCCTGCTTCGATTCTTCAATCACGGGGTAAAGGACAAAGGCCTGACGACCGACCGCAATTTCGCGACGCACGAATTCCCAGACCCCGGCAAGTTGCGCATCGCTGACCCAGCGCGTCTCGATCGGCGTGCGTCCCGGCGGCATCTCGTCGATCACCGAGAGATCGAGGTCGCCATAGAGAGTCAGCGCGAGCGTTCGCGGGATGGGAGTCGCCGTCATCACGAGCACGTGCGGCGACGCTCCTTTCTCGATCAGCCGCTTGCGTTGCAGCACGCCGAAGCGATGCTGTTCATCGACGATCACCAGACCGAGCCGGTGAAACTTCACCGGATCTTCGATCAGCGCATGCGTGCCGACGAGCATCTGTGTTTCGCCGCTGGCGACTCGTTTCAGGATTGCATCCCGCTCGGCGCGCTTCTGTCCGCTCACCGCAAGATCGGCGGTGTAACCCGCCCGCGCGAATACACGGCGCGCCGAAAGGAAGTGCTGGACCGCGAGAATTTCCGTCGGCGCCATCAGCGCCACCTGGCAGCCATTCTCAATCGCGATTGTCGCCGCCTCGAGCGCCACGATTGTCTTGCCGCTGCCGACGTCTCCCTCGAGCAGTCGATGCATGGGATGCGCCTGTTCGAGATCGCCTGCGATTTCCGCTAAAACGCGTTTTTGCGCTCCCGTGGGTTTGAACGGCAGGATGCGTTTGAGCGCATCGCGAATTTTGTCGTCGCGGACCTTCATCGCGATTCCGGTGTTGCGGTGCTCCTTTTGGCGACCAAGCGCCAGCGCAAGTTGGTAGTAGAAGAACTCCTCGAAAATCAAACGCACCTGCGCCGGACTGCGAAACCCGTTCAGCAGCTCGAGGTTTTCGTTCTTCGGAGGAAAATGCGCATACAGGAGCGCCTCGCGCCGCGAAGGAAAGCGGAATCGCGCCCGAATTTCCTGCGGGAGCGGATCTTGAACTTCGCCCTCGAAAGCGCCGAGGGCCCCGTGGATAATCCGGCGCAGCATCCGCGAACTGATCGGCCCAATCGCTTCATAGATCGGCACGATGCGGCCCACTTCCGTTGAATCCCCCAGGCCCGCCTCTGCGCTGCTGATGATTTCGATCTGCGGGTTCACCATCTCCAATCGCCCGGGCCGGTAGGGATCGCCCTCGACTTTGCCGTAGAGCACCAGCCGCTGTCCCTCTTTGAGCCGACCCTCGAGATAGGCGCCGTGAAAAAAACGCGCATGAAGGGAACCCGAGCCGTCTTTCACGGTCACATGAAATATCGGTCCTCGCCCGCGCGCGAAACGAACCGTGCTTCCGCCTCCCGGTCCGACTTCCGCGAGCGCCGTATAGATCTGCCCGGGAATCATCTCCGCGATGCGCGTGAAATGAAGGCGGTCTTCGTAGCGAAAAGGCAGGTACGCGAGCAAACCGCCGAAAGTCGTGATCCCTCGTTCTTCCAGCGTGGCCGCGCGCTGCGGGCCGACTCCGCGCAGGTATTTCACGGGAGTGTTGAGAGAAGTGTTCATTCCGTGAGAGATCGTACAGCGAAAGGATGCGGTCGCGGACTATTTGCCGTCTATCGAAAAAGCGAGCAGGACGTTTCCGGCCGTGCTGCCCTGAAAAAAGTAGCCGGAATTCACGTAAAGAATTCCATCCACAATCACCGGTCCCGATTCATCGATCGATCCGCCACGCGCCTTCACCCCATTCACGGTCGTGTAGTCCCGCTCCGTATCGAAGTCCCAGAGGATTCGGCCATCTTTTGTCGAATACGCGCGCATGTGGCCATCCACTCCGCCCGAAAAGACAACGCCGGGAATCGCCGTAACGGCCGCCGATTGTGCAGGGCTGCAGCCCGGCTTGGTACATCCGGGATGCGGCGTTTGCCAGACGATCTGCCCCGTCTCGAGCTTCAGCGCAAAAAGGCCGCCGCCGACGTGGGGATCGACTTCATACGGCACGCCATACACCGAATCGCGTCCCGAGTCCGATCCGGCAGGAGCCGCGCGCCGCACGATATCCGACAGCGCTACGTAGACGTTTCGCCCGTCCATGGCCGAGCCCCACTGAATACCGCCGAGAGTGCCGCCGTGCCCGATACGTCTCTGCCAAATCAATTTTCCTTGTCGATCGGGATCGACTGCGTAGACAACTCCTGATTTTGCGCCCGCGACAAGCGCACGGTGCCCATGCGGCAGATCGACAAGAATCGCGGACGAGCCGAAATCGAAATCCGGTCCCTTGGAAGCGGGACAGTTCACCTGCTTTTCGACCGGCAGGTCGCAGTCGATGTTGTAGGCATCGTCGTGTGTCATCTGGCTCGCCCACACCATTTTCCCGGTTGCCATATCGAAGGCGAGAAACGCATCGGAGGTATTTGTTGGCGGATCGGAATAGTTGTCGCCCGTTGTCACGTACACGAGATGTTTCTGCAGGTCGATGGTGGGCGAGGACCAAATCCCGGCCCCTGAAGGTCCCCAAAGCTGGACGCCATTCCTGTTTTTTCCACGCGCCGTCGGCTCGTCCGCGATCGTGTAGCTCTTCCAAAGGACCTTGCCCGTAGCCGAATCGACCCCCGACACGCTGCCGCGGAATTTGCAGCATTCGTATTTCTCATCTGCGCCGCTCACTTCCTCCAGCGATGACACCCCGACGAACAGTTTCCCTTCCGCAAGGGTCGGCGCTCCCGTGACGTGAGCGTCGGGATGCGGATCAAGACTCGTCTTCCACAACAGACGCCCAGTCACCGCTTCGACTGCGTAGAGATTGCCGTGCTGGTCGCCGAAATACGCCGCCCAGCCATCGCCTGCTGCTCCGACCGTAATCGCGGTGCGAACCGGGTACTCCGCTTGAAACTCCCAATAGATGCATCCAGTTTGCGCATGCAGCGCATAAACCCGTCGCCCTGCGCTCCCCACGAAAATTCGCCCCCCGACGACCGTCGGCTGCGCGTACGCCTGGTTCGAGTCCTCGTAACCAAACGCCCATTTCAGTTTGAGCCGCGGCACGTCGTCCGCGCTGAGCCTCGCCATCGCGCCCGGCTGAAACCGGCGCTGCGTCACATCCACTCCCCAGCCATTCCAATGCGGGAGGTTTGCATCGGGCAGGAAAGCAGCGCGCCCGGTCTCGCCGAGGCACCGATCCATCCGTACGCCCGCGTTGGTCGCTCCGGGTGTAGGTTCGATGAAATCTCGGGAGCCGTGGCGATCGGAGAGGTAGGCGATGACGGCGTTTGCTTGGTCGGGGCCGAGGGAGCTCGCTTCGGACTTCATGCTACCGTTGCTTAACGCCCACCCTATATATTCTTGCGTGAGCTGGCCGAGCGCTGCCCGGTTGGGCGCGCGTGCAACCTGCCCTTCATGGCACGACGCGCAGTGAGCGCCATAAATCGCCGCGCCATCTGGCTTGCCGGTCTCGTTTTGGGCGGCACTTTGATTGAGAGCTGGCACGAGGCCAAGCGATAGCGCTCCGATTGCGATCAGAAAGATTCGTTTCATGCTCTTGTAGGGCGAACCCGATCGCCGCACTCTAACACGGCCTCGCTCGCCGGCTCGAATCCGTTTCGGTGATAGAATCCGGGCGCTGACGGAGGGGAATTAGCCATGCGCAGAGGGTGGATGTTTGCTTTCTTGCTTGTGCCCGCGATCGCTTTCGCTCAGCAGCCCCAGGATTTCTCCAAGGTTCAGGTCACGATCGCGAAAATCTCAGGCAACGTGTACATGCTTCAGGGCGCTGGCGGCAACATCGCCGCGTCGGTCGGCGAAGACGGAATCCTCCTTGTCGACACCGAATATTCCGCGCTCGCCGATAAGATCGTCGCCGCACTGAAAACCGTCCCCGGCGGCGACAAGCCGATCCGCTTTGTTGTCGACACGCACTACCACAGCGACCACTCCGATGGAAACGCCGCCTTTGCCGAGCGCGGCGCAGTCCTCATCGCCACGGGCAACCTCCGCAAACGTCTCGAAAATGGCGCCACCGGCGGCGATGGCGGCGCTTTGAAATTTCAGCAGCCGCCCTCTCCCAAGACGGCGCTGCCACTCATCACCTACGACGACCACATCACGATCCACTTCAATGGTGAGGACATCCGCGTCCTGCATTTCCCGGCGGCCCATACGGATGGCGATTCCGTCGTTTTCTTCACGAAAAGCAAGGTCGTGCATATGGGCGACGAATTCGTTCGTTACGGTTTCCCCTTCATCGACGTCAACTCAGGCGGCTCGATCCAGGGAATGATCGCGGCGAATGAAAAAGCCGCGGCGGAATTTCCGCCGGACGTGAAGGTGATCCCAGGTCACGGCGCTGTCGCGAGTCTGGCCGACGTTCGCGACTACACGAAAATGATGAAGGATACGCTGGCCACCGTGCAGGGCGCTCTGGCGAATCACAAGACCCTCGACCAGATGAAAGCTGACAAGATTCTTGCCCCCTGGCAAAAATACTCCGGCAATTTCGTCAATTCCGACGCGTTCATCGACACCATCTACTATTCGCTCACCGGTGCTAATGCCCAGGGCCCGGACCAGCTTTGAGAAGTGGATTTAAAAACTCCGCGAGGCGTTCTGGCGTTTGATCCATGGCGCGCCAATTTCTCGGGAAAACTCCCCGACAATGGCTCGAATATTTGATCGCGATTCTTCTCGGTCAAGTGGTCTACTCCTTCTCGCTCGTTCCACACCTGCCCGATATCCTGCGTCACCATGGTTCAAACATCGACTGGGGCCTGGGCATTGATTTCCTTGTTTGTGTCGCTATCTACGGCTTGATTCGCCTGGGAGCTCATCTCGGGCAGAATCGGTAGGTTAGCTCCATCCCGCAGCCTGCCAAATTGACCGCTAAATCCGGATCGTTCCATACGTATATCAGTTGTATGAACTCTCAGGCTGGCGCGAGACTGGGTCAGGAACCTTCGATGAACCCCACACCCGGCACAGGCGAACCCTTGAGCGAGCGTGCCTCCCGCTTGGACGACCCATCCGAAGGTGCCAAAATGGCTTCATCCGGCGCTCACCAAAGGGGTTCGCGCCCGTCTATCCCTTTGGAGCCCGGAGAAAGGCTGGAAACCGGGGCAGGTGGGTTAGGCCGCGCGGCTTCAGGCGAACGCGCGGAGACCGATACCAGCTCAACGGTAAACACCATGGGGATGAGCGTCGCACTCGACGGAGATGCGCGCCAGGCAGCGGCGGTGAAGCTCGAGGAAGAGCAAGCACTGGTCCGTAAGGCCCAGGCGGGCGACCGCTTGGCTTTCGAAGAGCTGGTGTGTCGCTATGATCGCGATGTCCTGCGCTTGGCGTTGAATCTGGTTCATCGTCCCGAGGACGCGCGCGACATCTATCAGGAGAGCTTTTTGCGCGTTTACCGGAACCTACACCGCTTCCGCTTCGAATGCAGTTTCTATACGTGGCTCTATCGGATTGTAACCAACGTGTCGCTCGATCATTTGCGTCGGCGCACGAGCCATCGCGAGGAGCAGGCTCCCGTGAGCGAGGATGCCGAAGGCACGACGCGCGATTTCTTCGATCGGCAGCCCGAACTTCGCGCCGGGGCCAATCCCGAAAAGAAACTTTTAGGCCAGGAGCTGGGCAAGCACATACAGGAAGCGATGAAGAGCCTGTCGCCCCGAGAGCGCATGGTTTTCGAGCTCAAACATTTTCAGGGCTTGCGGCTGCGGGCCATTGGCGATTTACTGGGTACGTCCGAAGAGACGGCCAAGAATTCTCTTTTCAGGGCGACACGAAAGTTGCGCGAGTCGCTCGAACCGCTACGCTAGATCGAGATCGAATTGATGAGTCAAAATTTCAATCCGGGCGCGGACGATACGAAGCGCGAAGACGTAATCTTGCAGCCCTGCGCTGAGTTCGAATCACTTCTCGCGTTGTCGGCAGGCGATGAACTCGATCCTGCCGATCAGTCCCGCCTCAGTTCTCACCTCGCCACCTGCACGGACTGCTCCGAAGTTCTCAAGCGCGAAAAGGAAATATTGGCTCTTGTTGCCGCCAATCATTCCGAGCCGGATGCCGCGCTTCTTGCTTCCTGCCGCATGGAACTTGATGACGTGCTCGACCGTCAAGAAGATCGCGGCTGGTTGAGCCGCGTGTTGGGCACCGCGCTTCCCTCGAGCTGGCTTTCGCCGCGCCCTGCATGGAGTGCGGCGGTCTTGCTTGTGATCGGTTTTACCGTGGGCATCTTGGCTCCGCGTTTGATTTCTCATCAGCCGGCACGGACGCCTGGGGATACGAGTGCGAACAACCTTCCCTCGCCGGATCTATCCGGCGTCAACGCGCAAACCGACAGCATCCCGACCTCGATTGATTTGCATACGGCGGACGTTGCGGGAATCAATGTTTCGCCTTCAAGCGACGAAGGGCCGGCGCATGTCGAAGTGCAGTTGAAGGCGCAACAGCCTTACACCGTGAGCGGCACCGTCGACAATGAAGATGTGAAGAATGTGCTGATCAGCATCCTGGCCAAGGGCGATCGAATCTGCCCGGACATTCGCCTCGATGCGGTTGAATGCCTGCGCTCGCGCGAGAACGATCCCGATGTTCGCTCCGCGCTCTGCCGCGCCGTTCGCACGGACCACA
>Ga0335078_10014341_pt1 | contig 11757 bp, 8 predicted proteins | sample Lox_Sample_32_FD_206711 | JGI IMG/M metagenome (GOLD analysis project Ga0335078, IMG submission 206711) | Soil microbial communities from Loxahatchee National Wildlife Refuge, Florida, United States - Lox_Sample_3.2 | ecosystem: Environmental > Terrestrial > Soil > Wetlands | place: USA: Florida...
CTGGTGGATGCGGAACTGGGCAAACCCGTGGTGCTGGACGCCAGCGCCAGCCACGATCCCGACGGCCAGAACCTGCGCTTTTCCTGGTTTCACTATGCGGAAGCGGGAAGCGCGAGCGGGCCGCTCGCCGGCGTGAAGCTCTCTGGCGCTGACACGGCAAGGGTTGTGGTGACTCCCACGGCGGCGTGCCGCCCGCTGGGGTTTCCGGGCGCGCCACCCTGCCCGGGAACAGGTACCGCGCACATCATTCTCGCAGTCACCGATGACGGTTCCCCTCCGCTGACGTCGTATCGACGCATCATCCTTACGGTGCACCAGAGCGGTGGCCATCGGCCCGGCGACTGATCAGCAGGGCCCAGCCTGATCCGGTCTCGGGTCAACGCAGACTCAGGGGCGTGCCTGCAGGCTTTCACTCGCACGGCAGCAACGGTGTCTGTCGACGGGAGTAGTTTCTTGCAGTCGGCACGGGGGCAGCGGCATCATAAGAGGCTTCAATAAGACGGGAGGCCCCGTCGCCGTGTGCTTAGACTCCGTCTAACCTTGAACGTCACTGGCAACTACATTCAGAGCCTCGGGACCATGGAGCGCTTCCTGTCCGCATTACGCAGGCTCGGGATACCGTCAGTTGACCGTGAGCGGTACGGCGACCCCTGCTGGGCTGGATGTCCAGTCGGGCGGCAGCAGGTTTCCATGTTCATCGAAGGCTATTTCCTGTGCCGCGCCCAGAAGCTCGATCTTTGTCCGCTGGCCACACTCTTCAATCGAAGCGTCGGATGCTGCCAGGTTCTCCAATGCGAGCGTGTCCGTAATGCGCACCACCCGGGCGGTTTCGGGGCGGCAGGTCGAGACGAGGGCGTGTTCGATCGCCTCGCGGTCGGTATCGAAATACATGGGAATCTTGGCCAGGTGCAGGCCTAGCGAAGTGAGGACGTTGATAGAGGTAAATTGGCGATCGATCGCCTCCACTAGCCTGCGAGTGGTGAAGTCTGCCAGGCCAATCCCAATGGCGTTGCCGTGAGTCTCCTCCGTAAGCTCGCGCACGAAGATGCGCCGAATCGCTGGCACCGGGCATGGGCCCAGGCCATGGCCAGACTGCTGCTCACTGAAAAGGGTCGAGTAACCGTGCACTCCGCGTCCGATGACGTTCGGATCCATCCCTGTCCCGCTGATGTTTTTGCCCATGCGATCAACGATGAGGAGATCGACTTGGTGAAAGGGCAGCGTGGGCATCAGCGATGCCGCTTCGCGGAAGAGTTCTTCTTCACGCCGCTCGACCTCGGCGGGATGCATAATTTCAATCTTGGCGGTCTCGTGGCGGGGGCCTTCCACAATAGCTAGTGCCGCCAGCACGGGAGCCTTTTCGAAAATCCGGCGCGCGACGGTGCGGATAACGTGCTCATAGCCCAAGCTCAGCGCCGCCGCATGGACCGTGGCGGCGCCGCGGTGCTTGCCCAAGCCGATCGCCGCCATTTTCAGAATTCCGCTGCCGATGCGCCCGGCAAAATCCGTGTGCGGTTTCACCCGGTTGATCAGCACGATGCCGTCGGAGGCCAAGGCCTCAGCGCTGAAGTAGACCGCAATCTCGTCGCCGGTAACGCCAAGCCGGGTGACCTCCATCGAAGCGTGAATCGGCGCGCCGAGCGCTGCTTCGGTGATGCCGCCGTCTGCCAGGATCGCCGCCTGGCCCTCGGCTGTCGCTCCGCCATGGCTGCCCATCGCCGGCACGATGAAGGGCTTGGTCTCTCGTCGCCGGAGCCACTCCACTACCGCTGCCACGATTTCATGCAGGTTAGCGATCCCTCGGCTGCCCACGGCCACCGCGACACGAGCGCCTCTCCTCACTTGCCCGTGGCCGAGCCTCGACTCAAGCTCCGATTCGACGGCGGCGCGCACATCCAATGCGGGAGACCGCGGAAAACGCTGGCGAACAGGAATCAAGAGGGGCAAACTAATCGGCATCGTCAGACCTCCAGCGGTCAAGTTCCAATAAGAGCCGCTGCGGCCAATTATAGGCCCGTCGAGAGAGAACGGGCGACGCATTCCGTCGGCGGGGGCATAATGTGAACGATGACCGGTGTACTCCGATGACTGAGCCGGGCCGCTGGATTCTCGGCCTTGCTGATGACCTGACCGGCGCGCTCGAGGCGGCGGCGAAATTTGCCGGTCGAGGTCTCGGCGCGCGTGTGACCACCCAGGTGGCGGTCTCTGGACCTCCGGAAGTCCCCGTGCTCGTGATTGACACCGAGACACGACACTTGCCGGCCGAGGATGCGCGGGCGGTCGTGCGGGAGACGACGGAATCCGCGTTGCGCTTCGCTCCCTGGCTGGTTTACAAGAAGACGGATTCGACGCTTCGCGGCAACATCGCCGCCGAATTCCGCGCCCTGTTGGAGTGCATGCCACACCGCTCGCTGGTCTACGCACCTTCCTACCCGGAGATGAGCCGAACCGTGAAGGCCGGACGGCTGTTCGTAGGGGGATTGCCCGTTCACGAGACCGTCTATGCGCAAGACCTATTGAACCCGGTCCGCGAGAGCGACATCCGCATAGTGCTTCACGGCGTTCCCGCGACGGTGCTGGATGGAGAGTCAAACGCCGATGTTCTGGCCGCCGCGCGTAGCATCACTGCCGTGGATCCTCCCCTTCTGGCTGCAGGGCCAGCCGCTCTCGCTGCGGCGTTGGCACAGTGCGTGCCCTCGCTGCGCTGTGGGGATCTTCGTGCGCTTCCGCAGATGCCGCGGTGCCTGGTGGTCAATGGCAGCCTCCACCCGGCTTCCCTCGCGCAGATCGATTTCGCCCGTGCCCATTGCTGCTTCGTGGGTGGCTGGAGGTACCTGGACGATGGCCCCGTAGACGCCCGCCTCAACCGTGCCGGCCAAACCGCCGAACGCGTGCGTGGCCTGATCGAGACTTCCCCTATCGACGGGCTGATAGTATTTGGCGGCGATACGGCTTTCGGCATCCACCGGGTGCTGGGCGGGCAGCCGTTCGAGGCTTGGAGCGAGGTCTTGCCGGGCGTGCCTCTCTCGCGCTGCGGCGATCTGTTCTGGGTCACGAAGGCCGGCGGATTCGGCGCGCCGGATATCCTTTGCGAGCTTCGGAGAGCACTCACATGACCACGCGGTTCGGCATCACCCTCGGGGACTCCAGCGGCATCGGCCCGGAAGTTCTGCTTAAGGCCTTTCGCGACGGCCGGATTGCCTACCCGGTAGTAGCCTACGGAGATCTTGAGGTGCTGGCGTACTACAACCAGCAACTGAACTACGGGGTGCCGCTCCGGCGCATCCGTCAATGCGCGGACTACGAAGCTGGCCCACTGAACGTCCTCGATCACGCGCTGATGAAGCGGGCTGACCTCACTCCGGGCAAACTCAATGCACGGTCGGGCCAGGCGGCGCGCGAGTACGTGGTTGCCGCCGCCCGCGACGCGCTGGCGGGTGAAATCGCCGCCCTGGTGACGTTGCCCATGAACAAAGAAGCGACGCAGATGACCGATCCTAGCTTCGTAGGCCACACCGAGTTGATCGCGGGTGTGTGCGGCGTGACAGACGTCACCATCATGCTGGTTTCCGAACAGTTGAGGGTCACGCACGTGAGCACCCATTGTTCGCTGGCCGAGGCCATTCGCCGCGTCCGGCAGCCGCGCCTTCGTACCATTCTCAAGCTGACCAGCGACGCGGTAGGAAAGCTGATCGAGAATCCCCGCATCGCCGTGGCCGGGCTCAATCCGCATGCCGGCGAGAACGGCTTGTTTGGCCGCGAAGAGATCGAGGAGATCCGGCCGGCGGTCGAATGGGCGCGCGAACAGGGCATGCCCATGGAAGGCCCACTGCCACCCGACATTTTGTTTTACCTCGCGGTGCGCCGCAAACGTTTCGATGCTGTCGTCTGCATGTATCACGATCAGGGACACATTCCTTTGAAGCTTCTCGATTTCGAAGGCGGGGTTAACGTCGCGCTGGGATTGCCGATTATTCGGACCTCGGTGGATCATGGCACCGCCTTTGACATCGCCGGCCAGGGGTTGGCGCAAGCCGGGAACTTGGTGAAGGCCCTGGAGTTGGCGGCGAGATTGGCGGACGTCTCGGGGCGTGGCCGCCTCGCCTAGTAGCCTAAGGTGCTGCCAACACCGGCGAAGACGACTTCCGAATGGCGAGGCTTGGCCTTACCGAACAGTCTCAAGGCTTCGCCACCCGATGCCGCTCGACCGGACCGTGGCGCATGTAGCCCGATTTCTTCTGGATCTTCCGGTCAGTCCAGACGTTGAACTCGAAAACCGCCGTTACCGGAGCCCATGGTGGGTCCGATGGCGGGCATGGCATGAACGGGGGGCGGAAGTGGGATGACGGATCACGAGACAACGGACCACAGACAACGGACGTCTGCAGTTCATCGCTGATCCTTCATTACCTCTTCATCTTGCCGCTCCTGGACTTTGGTCCACGGATCGTTCATAATTCAGCCTTCATTCGAGCGGCCGAGATGACGCCCAACTTCAGGAGGTTTCAGGCTTCCATGCGTTTCCAATTCCTGCTGGCTCTGGCTTTGGTGGTAACCCTTGCGGGCGCGGTCCTGCGGACGCGGCACCGAAGCCTACATGCCTTGTCTGGCCCGTCGGCCCTGTCGGCCTTGCCGGCCCGGCCGGTGGCGCCGGCCGCGGCAGCAGTGCCGGCTGCGCAATCGGCGTCCGACGCCCGCCTGAAGAACGCCTGGCGTTTCGACCACAACCAATGGATCTACGTTCACCTGGAAGGCTCGCCGACCCAGATCGGCTTCCAGCACGGCTATCTGCTGGCGCCGGAGATCGCCGACGCCTTCGCCGTGGTCAAGCTCATGGACACGCACGCCAGCAACCGCGGCTGGGATTTCTTCCGCCAGGCCGCGCGCCAAATGCTGTGGCCAAAGGTCGATCGGGAATACCAGCAGGAACTGCAGGGAATCAAGCAAGGCCTGGAAGCGCGCAGCGTCAAGATGGACCTCGACGACGTAGTGGCGCTGAACGCCTTCGAAGAACTGCCGGACTACTACGTGCCCTGGTACAACACGCAGCACCAAGTAGCGAGCGCTCCCCACCTTTCGAGCCCCGGCAACTGCAGCGCGTTCGTAGCCACCGGAGCGTACACCAGCGACCACAAAATCGTCATGGCCCATAACAACTGGACCAATTACCTCGACGGCGAGCGCTGGCGGATCGTTTTCGATATCGTGCCCACCCACGGGTATCGCATCTTCATGGACGGCTTTCCCGGCGTCATCACCAGCGACGACGATTTCGGCGTCAACTCCGGTGGTCTCATGATCACCGAGACCACCATCACCCAGTTCCATGGCTGGGACCCTGACGGCAGGCCCGAATTTGCCCGCTCGCGGCAGGCGATGCAGTACGCAGGCTCCATCGACGACTACGTCCGCATCATGCTCGAGGGCAACAACGGCGGCTACGCCAACGACTGGCTGCTGGGCGACAACAAGACGGGTGAGATTGCCCAGTTCGAGCTGGGATTGAAGGCGCATCGCCTGTGGCGGAGCCGCGACGGCTACTTTGTCGGCTCGAACTTTGCCAGCGATCCCCAGGTGATCAAGCTCGACACCACCTTCAATCCGGATAATCCCGAGACCTCGCCCAACGCCCGCCACGCCCGTTGGGAGGAGCTGATGCAGCAGTACAAGGGCCGGATCGGCCTCAAGCTGGCAATGCGTTTCCTTTCCGACCACTACGACGCCTACCAGAAGCAGGACGGCGCCGACGAGCGCACCCTCTGCGGCCATGCCGACTCGAGCCCCCGCGGCGTCAACGTCTGGGAGTGGGGTCCCAATTATCCGGGCGGCGCCGTCCAGGGCAAGGCCATGGACAGCCAGATGGCTAGCTGGCTGGGCTTCGCGGCTCGCCGCGGCCACCCTTGCGGTGAGGATTTTCTGGCCGCCCCCTTCCTCCAGGCCCACCCCGAGTACGCCTGGGAAGCGTCCCTGCTCCAGGACATGATCGCCGGCCCCTGGACCTACTTCAAGGCGGGCCAGCGAGGGCCGCAGTAGGCAGAAAAGCAGAAGGCAGTAAGCAGCGGGCAGTCGGCAGAAAGCAGAAAAGCGGTCCGCGAGGGTGGTAGGCTAGTGCATCGCCGAGAAAGGGCAATAGGCAATAGGTCGGAATTGCCCCGCGACTGCCTACTGCCTTCCGGGAAACAAGCTCAGCTCAGTCAACTCGCACAGGATATGCCCGATGGTGATATGGCATTCCTGAATGTGCTGAACGCTCGCCACCGGCACACGGACGGCGGCTTCCGCGAGTTCAGCCAGCGCGCCTGCCGGACCGGTCAGGGCCACGACGCGCAACCCTCGATCCCTGGCACAGCGAGCGGCGCGCAGAATGTTCTCGGAGTTGCCACTGGTGCTGATGGCCACCAGCGCGTCGCCTGGCTGCCCGAGCGCCTGTACCTGTCTCTCGAAGACGCCGGCAAACCCGAAGTCGTTGGCCGAGGCGGTGAGAATGGAACTGTCGGTGGTTAGCGCGATAGCTGCCAGCGCTGGGCGAGGCGAATCGTGACGGAGAACGCTCACCAGTTCCCCGGCGACGTGCTGGCAGTCGGCAGCGCTGCCCCCGTTGCCGCAAAGCAGCACTTTCTGGTGATTTCGTAGCACCTCGGTGAGGATGGCGGCAGCCGCCAGAATCTGCCCCTGGCATGCTTCGAGCAGCCGCTGCTTGGCGCTGATGCTCCCCACCAGGCGAGCGCGTACCACTTCCTCCGCGGATGCGCAGAGGCCGGACTGGTTCCCAACGTCGCCGGTTTTGAAGATCATGCTGATGATCGCCGCCGCTTCCTCGAGGTCCTTTGCTACGAAGTCCGGATTCGCCGCTCCGCGGCGCAACTCTTGCGCGCCATAGCCCGTCTCCACCAGCAGGCCCCAGGCGCCCAAAGCGCGCGCCAGTTCGATATCACAGGCTTTGTCGCCCACCACAAAACTCAGCGCCGGATCGAAGCCGAGTTCGCCGGCCGCCTGGGTCGCCAAGCCGGGCTTGGGCTTGCGGCACGAGCACCCGTCCTCCGGCAGGTGAGGGCAAACATAAATACCGTCCAGCGTGATCTCTTGTTCAGCGAGCAGCGCCGACATCCGGAGGTGGATGTCGCTGAGTGTTTGCACGTCGACGTGTCCGCGCGCGATTCCGGACTGATTGGTCAAGACGACCAAGCCGAGTCCCAAGTCGCGGAAGCGGCGAAGCCCCGCGCCCACCTGCGGCAGTAACTCGACCTCGCCAGGCGCGCGCAGGTAATTCCGCTCCACGACGAGCGTGCCGTCACGGTCCAGCAGAACGAATCGCTTGGAGATTGGTTGCCTCCTAACTAACTAGCCGTGGAACTGAGTTTGCATGTCATTCTGAGCGAAGCGAAGAATCTCTCTTGGGGAGCCTTCAGCTTTCAGCCATCAGCTCTCAGCAAAACGCGTCTTTTCTTGCGGACCGCTGATAGCTAAGGGCTGAGAGCTTTGAAGAGGGATTCTTCGCTTCGTTCAGAATGACATGCCAAAAACTTACGACGCTTAGTATATTAGTGCGCCGCCCGGTACCACTCGACGGTTTGGCGCAGGCCCGGCTCGAACCGGACCTTGGGCCCGTAGCCTAGGACTTGACGCGCCAGGGAAATATCGGCGCGCGATTCCCGCACGTCGCCCGGACGCGGCGGATCGTACCGCGGCGCGACCTCGCGGCCGCAGATCCGGTTCAGCAAGGCGATGGTCTGGTTCAGAGTGTAGCTCTCGCCTGTGCCCACATTCAGGGTAGCGCCTGGCGCGTTGGGCGCCCGGCAAGCAAGCAGAACCGCATCCACCACGTTGGCGACATAAGTGAAATCGCGCGATTGTTCGCCGTCGCCGAAGATCACCGGAGTCAAGCCGTCGAGATAGGCAGTGATGAACTTGGAGAGCACCCCCGTGTACGGCGAGGCGGGGTCCTGCCGCGGGCCGAAGATATTGAAGAACCGCAGCGCCACCGCTTCCAGACGATAAAGCTCGGTGAAGATACGGCAATAATACTCGCCCGCCAGCTTGGTGAGCGCATAGGGAGAGAGCGGCTCGGGCATTTGCGACTCGCGGCGCGGCAGCGTCGGATTATCGCCGTAAGCCGCGGCCGAGGCGGCGAATACCACGCGCTTCACCCCGGCGTCACGCGCGGAAAGCAGCACGTGAAGCGTGCCGTCCAAGTTCACCGCGTTGGTACCCACCGGGTCCTCTACCGAACGCACCACCGAAGCCAGCGCCGCCAGGTGGACCACGTAATCGACGCCCACGAACAGGGGACGAATCTTCCCAAGTTCGCTGATGTCCGCTTCGTGGATGGTGACGCGGCCGCGGACTGCCTCCAGGTTCTCGCGTTTGCCGGTCGCGAAATTGTCGAGAACCCGGACGTCCTCGCCTCGGCCTAACAACTCGTGGACAATGTGAGAACCGATGAACCCGGCGCCGCCGGTGACGAGATAAGTCGCCATAGTATGAAACCGTTCTTAGAAGCCGGCTTTCAATACGAGAATCCCGTTTTTGCCGATAGCTGAGGGTTGAAAGCAGGCGGCTCTTCTTTCGCAATCGTAGCGCGCGGCTCCCGGAACGGCACTTTCCGCCTCGTTCCATCCCACCGCACGTCAGGAATCAGGACATTTTTCTTGGCTTCGATTCGGTCGCGATGCCTCATGAGATCCTCGATCATGATTCTCATTTCCGCGGCCACATCGTGCGTCGGCTTGTACCCGAGATTCGGCAGGTGCTCGTGGTCAACCTTGTAGTAGTGCTCCTCGAGCTCCTGGCGTGGGTTTTCCAGGTTGTGGACTTCCACATTCAGCCCCAGTTGGCCGGCAACTTTCTGGACCTTGAGCGCAAGCTCGGTGATCCCGTAGGTCTCCTCGAGCTGATTGAAAACCCGGTATTCGCCGGCGCGCGGAGGATTCTCCAGGGCGAGCCTCAGGCACTGCATCGAGTCGCGCAGAGGCAGGAATCCTCGAATCTGGTGACCCCTTCCGAACGGCGTCAGCGGATGATCGATCACCGCCTGGCAGCAGTAGCGGTTGACGACCGTGCCGAAGGCCTGATCGAAGTCCACACGGGTGAGAAGACGCAGGTCCCCCTCCATTTCATCGATGCGCGTTCCGAACACCACTCCTTGCATGACGTCGGTGGAGCGCAGCCCCCAAATCTTGCAGGCGAACGAGATGTTATTCGAGCCATGCACCTTCGACCAGTGGTACCAGGAGCCGGCTTGACGCGGGAAGGAAAGATGGGCTCTGCGGCCCCTGAATTCCACCTCGAAAAACCCTTCGGGGATATCGATGGGTGGCGTGCCGTATTCGCCCAAGGTTCCGAGTTTGAGAAGGTGCGCCTCCGGGCAGATGTCCCGCATGGCGTAAAGAAAGTTCAAGGTCGAGGTGATGTTGTTGGTCTGCACGAACACCGTGTGATGAACGTCGATCATGGAATACGGCGCGGACGGGCATTCTCCCAGGTGAGCAATCGCGTCGGGATGAAACTCCCTGAAGATCCGCTCGACCGCGCCGTACTGGCGGAGGTCCGCCTCCCAGAAATGTAATTCCCGACCATGACGCTGCTTGAAGGCTTGAAGCCGTTCCTTCATATCGACGATCGGCACCGCACTCCACGAGCCCATCTCCTCCACCCACTGACGGCGCAAAAAAATGTCGGCGCCACCCACTTCGTGTCCGCGTGCCGCCAGGTGCTGCGCCAGAGACCAGCCCAGGTAACCGTCGACTCCCGCAATAAAAACCCGCATGCTCTCCTCTCGTTTCGAGCGCGATTCACAACCCGAATCTATGCTTTCAGCCTTACGAGTTCTGTGTCAAGAAAAAAGGCGGGCCGCTACGGATCGCCGGCAGCTGACGGCTGGCGGCTGAACGCCGCGAGCTTCTGCGATATACTCCGCTCCCTGAAAAGAATCTGCGTGATTACTAACTGCGGCTTTGCCGCAGTTGAATTTAGCGATCACAGAGACTCTGGAAAGGAGAAGGGAAATGCGAATTTTTGACCGGCGGGGTTTTGTTAAGCGGCTCGGAGGGGCGACCACCTCCATCTGGGGGAGCACGGTTCGGCTCAAGGCACGATTCGAGGGGCGAGAGTTCGACGGCGGGACGACTTCCTTTCCCCGCTCCGGCGGACCGCCAGCCGTCGCCGTCCCCCCTGACGCCCCGCTCGATCGTCAGGAGATTTATCGCTTGCTGGGTTTCGCGACCATGAGCGGCGAAGACCCGCTCAAACTCTGGGCGAGGCTGAAGTATGCACGGGATTGGAAGGTCGGTCCCTTGTCGCCGGATTCCTGGTCCGGAAGCGTTTTCGTGGCCGACGACGCCGACATCTTCGCGTTTCGGACTCTCTCGGTTCCCGATGCCTGGCTGAAGGAATTTCAGTCTGGAAATCGTGCTGAATTCTGCGCAAGGCACTTCGAAAGCTGGTCGTCAGGTTGGGCCGGTGTCGAGCAGGCCGGCACGCACGGGATCCCCGGCTGGTGGAAGTTCGTCGGGCCCAAAGCGTGGGACAACTCCTACGCCCGGCTCGTTTGGCAAATGCCCGATGGAGGACCCGAAGTCACCTACGAATGGGCTCAGACTGGCAAGAACGAGGTGGTCGGGCGGCTGACGCACTCTCACCCTTCCGCGCTGGTATTGCAGGGCTACATTCCATGGGATTCGGCGCCTCCCAGGTTCTCGGTGCTCTACTCGGAAGGTCCAGGACGGCGTTTCCTGCGCGGGCGCTCGTGGATTCCCGGAACGCGCGATGGCATGCGGTGGACACTCGCGTTGAGCGCAGCTCCCGACGAATTAGAGGGAACGGGCCGCGTGCGCTGGCACGGGTACTTCCCCAGAATCGAGAAGCTCTACTTCTGCGGGCGACAAGGTCAAAGCTACGAGCCTTTGGAAGCGGCGACGAGCACCTGGCTGAAGGAGGGGAAAATAGACGCTTTGCTGGAGGGCAACCGCGCCCGCTATTTGAAATCGAGGCCGGAAGCCGCGGGTTGGCTGGCCGACGCACCGTCCGCCATCAACGACAACCTCGAGTGGAGCGAGGTCTACACGCCCGAGCGGCGCCGGACCTACGTCACCGTCAGCCGCCGGTGGGCGCAGGCGAATAACTCGGCGCCCGATTTTCTGTGGGACAGCTTTTTCAGCGCTTTGCTGGTTTGCCAGGAAGACGAAAAAAAGGCGTACGCGATGATTCGTGATATCACGTCCTGGCAAAACGATCAGGGGATGTTCTGCCAGTACGGCCAGTGGCCGACGCATCCCGACCGGTCGATATTTCCGGCGGCCTGGGGACACACCCAGTATCCAATCGGCAGCCTGTTAACCGCCAAGGTTTATCTGCGGCGTCCGAATCGAGCGTTCCTTGAAGAAATCTACCCGCGCTTGCTCAAGAATCAACGCTGGTGGTTTGCCGACCGTGGCGATGGCCAACCCTGGCGCGACGGCAACAAGAACGGACTGCTCGAGCTGGGGTCGAATTACCCGGAAGAGATTCCCTACGACGACCGCGAGCAGACCGCCTATTACGAGTCGAATGACGATAGCCCGCAGTGGTGGCACGTGGCTCGCTATAACGACCAGACGCAGACGATCGAACAGGACACGGTGGAGCGAAACTGCCTCTATGCTCTCGATTGTTGGATTCTGGCCTGGATGGCCAATGTATTAGGCAGAACCCAGGAGGCCGCCGCCCTTACGGCTGAACATCGCCGCGTGGTGGAGACCATCAACCGACTGCTCTGGGACC
>Ga0335078_10014343_pt1 | contig 11757 bp, 11 predicted proteins | sample Lox_Sample_32_FD_206711 | JGI IMG/M metagenome (GOLD analysis project Ga0335078, IMG submission 206711) | Soil microbial communities from Loxahatchee National Wildlife Refuge, Florida, United States - Lox_Sample_3.2 | ecosystem: Environmental > Terrestrial > Soil > Wetlands | place: USA...
GCCGACTTCCCACCCCTCCCGGCCCATCGCAGCGCCGTGTTCAGCCCCTACCCCGGCCCTTCTGCAGCCTCCTGTTTTCGCTTGCCTGTTAGAATATTCGCGTGGCCCCGAAAGAGGTATACTCCCGCGCGGACGTCCGCCGTCAGTTTGGCCTCTCCGAGCGGCAATTGCGAAGCTGGGAGCAGCGCAAACTCATCCCCGCCACCCAAACTTACTCCTTCGCCGACCTGATCGCCATACAGACCATCCTGAAGCTGCGCGAGAACCGCATCCAGGCCCGCCAGATCGGCCAGGCTGTCGAATCCTTGCGCCGCAAGCTGGATTGGATCAAGCAGCCGCTCTCCGAGCTGCGCATCGTCTCCGACGGCCGCAAGATCGCGGTGGTCGTGGCCGGACAGAAGATGGAGGCCCTGACAGGCCAGACGCTGTTCGATTTCGAGGCCTCCGCGGCCGGCGGCCTGCGCAGTTTTCCCGAACGCAAGCGCTCCGCCAACCTGTTGCGCGAATCCGAAATCTGGTTCCAGCGCGGCCTGGAACTGGAGGAAACCGGCGCCCCCATCGAGATGGCTATCGAGGCCTACGAGCACGTGCTCGAGCTCAATCCCGGAGCCTCGGGAGCGCTCGTAAACCTCGGCACCATCTGCTATCGCCAGCGCCGGTTCGCGGAAGCCGAACGATACTACCGCAAAGCCATCGAGGTGGACGCCACCTACCCGCTGGCGCATTTCAATCTCGGCAACCTGTACGACGAGCTGGGCCGCATCCGCGAGGCGTTCGAGCACTATCGCCAGGCGCTCATCCTCAACCCCGGCTATGCCGATGCCCACTTCAACCTGGCACTTTTGTGTGAGCGCTCCGGCGAAAACCTTCGTGCCGTGCATCATTGGCGGAGCTATCTGAAACTCGACAACACCGGCACCTGGGCCGAAATCGCCCGCCGCCAGTTGGAACGTCTGCGCCAGGCCACCCTGATCCACTCGCGGTAATGCCGCGACCTTCCCGCTAATGCCCTGCACCGGAACTCTGCCCTTCCAACGCAAAAGGCCGGGCGCCCCTGCTGGGGACCACCCGGCCTACCGAACTCCCGATCCTGTTTGCTCTGACAGACGGCGGTCTACTCGCCGCGCGCGGCCTGATCAAGCCCTACGCTACTGCTCCTTTCGGAGCCGTAGCCGCCGTCTCCAGAGGGACCTTGTTTTTGCTCCCCGGCGGACGACCCCGCCGCTTGACCGGCGCTTCCGGCGACATCCAGGCCGGCGGCCGGCCCCGGCGGCGTCCACGGCCCCGCGCCAGGCGCTCCAAACTAATGATGGCCTCTTCGATTTGATGACGCTCTTCCTTGAGCTCCGCCAGGATTTTAGTCACATCCATTTGATTGGCCCTCCTGGACCTGTTTCCGTTGATCCTCGCTAAAAATACACCAATCCATTCCTGTATACTGCTAATTTTCTCCCCAAGTCCCTCGAATTTTCAAGGTTTTATTTGCGTTTTATCGACTCTGTATTAATCGTGCATGTACCAAAAGTAGGGCCTAGTACTGTCACTACTGCCCACCGAATTAAGAATTCTTCCAATAGAAATAGAACGGAAGTCCTAGGACGATTAGACCAATTCCCATAAGAGATTCCCTCGGCGAATCAAATAATGTCGACAGGATCAACACGATCGCCACCAGAACAAACACCCCCGGCACCCATGGATACCCCAGCGTCCGGTACGGACGCGGCATCTCCGGACGCTTCCACCTCAGAACGATCACCGCCGCGGCGGTCATTCCATACAGAATCCAGCTTGCAAATATCACATATGTGAACAATTGCTCGTAGCGTCCGGAAAGTACCAGCAGCGCGGCCCAGCCGCTTAATGCAAGAATCGAAACCGCGGGCGTTTGATAATGCACATCCACGCGTCCGACGGCTCTAAAAAAGAGCCCGTCGCGGGCCGCCGCATAGGGCACCCGGGAGCCGGTCAGAATCGAGCCATTGAGCGCCGCGAAAATACTGATCATGGCGGCCACCGAGACCGCCGCGGCTCCCGGATTCCCCAGAATCCGGCCCATCATTTCCGAGGCTACGCGCGGGCTTGCGCCCACTTCACCAGCTGTCAGTACGTGAAAATACGCGGCATTCGCCAATAAATAAATAGCGATTACCGCCGTCGTTCCCCATATCAGGGCGCGCGGCAGATTCAGCTGCGGATGCCGCACTTCGCTCGCCACCATGCTCACGTTATTCCAGCCGTCGTAGGCCCACAGAGCGGCCACCAACGCCGCGAAGAAACCCGCCCCGGTCAGCGAAACCGGCGGTCCCGCTGAAGGGCCGTGAGGAGTGCCGAAACCCAAGCCCGCCAGAATGATAAACAGGATCAGCGCTACCTTCACGGCGGTCACCGCCACCTGGACTTCGCCCCCCAGCTTGACCCCGAAGTAGTTCAGCCCCGCCAGCGCCAGGATCAGCGCCATGGCCAGCAATTGGCCATAGCGCAACTCCAGGGGCCGCCCGCCCGGGCCGATCGGCAGGCCCACGGTATAGAAAACGCGGTCCAATGCCGGAAAGAAATTGGTTAAATAATAAAAGAAACCGGTAGCCAGCGTGGCAATGGAACCGCTTTTTGCCACCCACATTTGGGTCCAGCTATACAGAAATCCCCACAGCGGGCCATAAGCTTCCCGCAGGTAGACATATTCGCCGCCGGCTTCCGGCATCGCCGCCGCGAGCTCCGCATACGAGAGTGAGCCGGCCAAGGACAGCAGCCCGCCGAAGATCCACACCACGAACACCATGGTGGGAGTTCCAACACGGGAGACCATGGAGCGCGGCACCAGGAAGATGCCGCTGCCGATCACCGTCCCCACCACGATCGAGGCGGCTGCCCATGGTCCCAGCGCGCGCCGCAATTCGCCCTTGGAGGCAATCTTCTGCATCAGGCTATTCTTCTCCCGTGTGCGGCCGCGGCCGCCGCGCCGATTCGGATGGCAGATAAGGAAGCCCCCCGGCCGGTTCCCGCACCAGCACCTCTTCGGGCGGCTCCGGCCGTTCGAACCACGCCGCTGCCCATCCCACCCCGAAGGTGACCGCCGTCCCGATCAGCACGTACCAGGTAAAAGCGATACGCGTCTCCCAAATGACCCAGGCAATGGCCGCCAGCCCCGCCACCACCCCCGCCATAGCTGCCTTCTCGCGCGGCCGCCGCGTCAACACGCCCAGCAGAAAGACGCCCAGCAGTGCGCCCGCCGGAATCGAGCCGATGGTCAGGCCCTCCTCCAGCACCGAGCGGGAAATCCTGCCCGACACGATGGCAATCCCCAGCAGCACCGCGCCCCACGCCACGGTCGCCCAGCGGGCCACGACCAGCCGCCGCGCTTCGTCACCGGGGCGGCCGCGCCACATATCCACCACGGTGGTCGAAGCCAGGGCGTTCAACGCCGCGCTCAGGTTGGCCATGGCCGCCGCCAGAATTGCGGCCATGATCAAGCCCGCCAGGCCCGCGGGCAGATTGCTCCAGATGAAGGCGGGGTAGATGCGGTCGGTTCTGGCGGGCGGGGTGAGGTGGCGATCCTGGTAGTAAACCCAAAGCAGGACGCCGATGATCAGGAACAATGTGAACTGCGCGGCGATTACCACCCAGCTTCCGAACAGCGCCCGCCGGCTCTGGCGTTCGCTGCGGGCCGCCAGCAGGCGCTGCACCATCAGTTGATCCGTGCCGTGGCTGGACATGGTCAGGAAGCATCCGCCGGCCAGGCCGGCCCAGAAGGTGTAGCTGCGCGAGAAAAAGTTCATGTTCAGGGCAAAGCGGAAATCGAAGACGGTAAATTTTCCCGCCGGGACCGCCAGCGCCGCGACGTGCGCCCAGCCGCCCGGGATCTGTCCGAGGATTACCCAGAAGCTCAGCACCGCGCCCAGAATGTAGAGGCTCATCTGCACCACGTCCGTCCAGATCACCGCCGTCATCCCGCCCTCGAAGGTATAGAACAGGGTCAGAATCACGATCACCACGATCGAGACGACTTCGCCGGTGCCCAGGATGATGGCGATCACCAGCGAAATGGCGAAAGCGCGCACCCCTTCGGCCAGCGCGCGAGTCACCAGGAATATGGAAGCAGTCAGTTTGCCGATGCGCGCTCCGAACCTGCGCCGCATCAGTTCGTAGGCCGTATACATTTCCCCACGAAAGTACTGCGGGAGGAACAGGACCGAAATGGCGATCCGGGCCACCAGGTAACCCAGTACGATTTGCAGGAATCCGAGGTTGCCGGTGAAAGCCAGCGCGGGCGTGCCCACAATGGTGAGGGTGCTGGTTTCGGCCGATACAATGGATAAGGCGATCGCCCACCAGGGGGCCGTCCGGCCGCCCAGGAAGTAATCGCGCAGAGTCTTCTGTCCGCGGCGAAAGCGGGCGCCGAACCACGTGATGGCAACCAGGTAAACGGCGATGACGGCCAGATCGAGAGCGTGCATGAAAACGGCGACTTCCAGCATACCTTTGATCTGCTATGATTTGGGATTCGGAACCAAGTGAACGGGATCGGCGTCGAATGGGTTGCACCTTGTGGGTCGTTCGGCTATACTCCGCAAGTGTCCACAGAGGCATGAGGGCCGACCGTCGCCCGGTTGCGAAGCGGACTAGCGGGTTTTATTCTCAAGGCAAAGACAGGCAGGAGGCGCACGTGCACAGAGTTTTCACGAGCTTGAAAGGAATCGCGGCCGTGGCCGTCTGGGTCACCGGCGTTTGGTTGGGCGCTGCACAGCATCTGCAGGCGCAAACGGCGGGACAGGCCCCGGCGGCGGGCGGTCACGAAAAGAAGCTCAAAGACACCCAGGAGTACGATCTCTTCAACAACGTTATAAAAGACATTCAATCGCAGAGTTTCGCCAAGGCGATCACGGACCTGGACACTTGGAAGACCAAGTACCCGGAATCGGATTATAAGGACGACCGTCTTTATTACTACATTCAGGCATACAGCGGCGCCAAGCAGCCCGCGAAAGTGCTCGACGTGGCGCAGCAGTTGATGCAAAAGGATCTCACCACCGTCTTCGATCCCAAAAAAGACGCCCGGATGATTTTGGGCGCGTATTACCAGACCTCGATCGCCATCACGGGCATCAAGGATCCAACGCCGGACCAGGTGGCCACGGCTCAGAAGGCCGCCAAGGCGCTGCTGGATTTTGCTCCCACGTACTTCACCGCCGCCAATAAGCCGGCGAACATGGACGACGCCGCGTGGGCCAAAGCCCGCACCGACCTGGAAGCCGGCCCGAAGGGCGCCCTCATGTATATCGAGGTAGCGCCGGCCTCCGCGGCCATGCAGAAGAAGGATTGCGCCACGGCCCAGACGCTCTTCGCCAAGGCCCTGGCGGATTACCCGGACAACGCCTACATCGCCTATAACCTCGGTTCGGCGGAGAACTGCCTCGCGCGCGCCGATCCGTCGAAGGCCGCCGACATTGCGCCGAAGGCGATTTACGAATTCGTGCGGGCGGCCGTCACCGATCCGAGTCTCGGAAAAACCACCGATCCGAAGCAGGTCACGGATTTCGCCACCCGGATCTATACCGGCTTCCATGGCAGCGACGAGGGTCTGGACAAGCTGAAGGAGACGGCCAAAACTTCCGCGCTGCCGCCCGCCGGTTTCACCATCGAGAGCGCTGCCGCCGTGGCCATCCGCAAGCAGAACGAGTTCGCCCAGAGCAATCCGCAGCTCGCCATGTGGATGGGGATCAAGGGCCAGTTGGCCGATGCCAACGGCGAGCAGTATTTCGAATCGCAGCTCAAGGATACCAAGGTTCCCAAGCTGAAGGGCGTGGTGGTGGAAGGCAAGCCCGCCTGCCGCGCCAAGGAGATCCTGATTTCCGTTCCGCTTCCCGATAACCAGGGCCCGCCACAGGCGGAGATCAGCCTGAAGCTGGTGGATGCCGATCGCAAGCCGCTGCCGCTGACCACCAAGGTTGTGCCCGGCGCCGAGATTCAGTGGGAAGGCGTCCCCTCGGGTTTCACCAAGGATCCTTTCCTGCTCACCATGGACACGGAGAAGTCGGACATCGAAGGCTTGAAGACCGAACCGTGCGGCCCGGCCGCTCCGTACCGGAAGAAGAAGTAGGTCACTCCGGCGGAAGGCCGTGCGCGTGCTGCGGCGGCCCGAAGCGGCCCACGAGTCCGAGCCGCCGGATCTTGATGTTCTTGAACCACGCCGGATTGTCGTGGTTCTGCAGCGAGATGGGGCAATCCAGGCGCGGCTGGTTCACCAGCAGATTGTAGATCGGGTTGCCCACGCCCCAGCGTTTTGCCGCCGCGCGCTCAATCTCGGGCGCTTTCAGGCTGGCATCCACCACCTTCACTCCGTTCAGCCAATGCTCCACGTGATCGCCCCTCACCAGCAGCCGCGAATGGTTGAATTCGCCTACCGGCCGCGTCGCGTCCTTGACTGGCGAAAAGGCGTCGTAGAGTGCGCCGGTTGCGTGGATAGCGCCCGCGGTAAGCGCGTCCGGATTGCCGGCATTGTCAACCAACTGGTATTCGAAACCGATCACGTAATCCTGGCCTCGGGCGGGCCGGTCGCTGCGGCGATTGCGCATCGAGGCGTTGGCCAGGTCTTCGAACCGGCCATTGCGCGGCCCATCCAGAAGAAACTGGTGGTCCTGGATCCGGTACTTCACGCCGCTGTTGCCGCGCGGCGAAATCTTCCAGTCGAAGATCAGCTCAAAGTCGCGGTAGGTGTCGGCCGAGAAAAGGTCTTCGACGATCCTGGGGCGGCCGGTTGCCTTCAGGCAGCCGTCCTCGATGACGAAGGAATCACCCGGCGGCGATTTTTGGGTGGGATCCACCCAGTGATGGAAGGTCTGACCGTCGAACAGGAGGATCCATCCTTCAGCCTTTTCCTGCGGGGTGAGCTGATTGTCGGCCGGCTGAGCAACTCCCGCCGGAACGGCGGCGAGGAGCAAAGCGGCGACGGGGGCGCAGTATCGCATAGGTCCATTGTGGCACTTCCTACAATGCCGGGAGGCGGTGGTGCGACGGCCGGCGTGAGGGCGCTGAATGCGGTTGTGGAGGGCTGGAGCGGTTGTGCGCCGGCCCGATGCCTTGTGCGGTGGCGTAGTGTGATTGTGGGACGGCTCGGAGTGGTTGTGCAGGGGCTGGGCGCGTTGCGACACCCGGGTGTGGTTGTGTGAGGGCCGGATGCCATTGTGTGAGGGCACGATGCGACTGTGGAGAGACTGGACGCGGTTGTGGAACGGCTTGATGCGGTTCCGGAACGGCGCGGCGCGGTGGCGGTACGGCGCGCCGCGGTGGCGGCCGTTTCTGCTGTGCGCCGTCCTCATGGCCCACTGCACGATGGCGCAGGATACGCGGGTGGTGCTGCTCGGGACGGGCACGCCGAATCCGGATCCGCAGCGCATGGGGCCGGCTTCGGCTGTGATCTCGGGCGACCGCGTGTACATTGTCGATTGCGGGCCGGGCGTGGTGCGGCGCGCGGCGGAAGCGGGCATCCGCATGGAGCAACTGACGCGCCTCTTTGTCACGCACCTGCACTCGGACCACACCGCGGGCTATCCCGACCTGATCCTGACGCCCGCCGTCACCGGTCGCTTGCAAGCCTTCGAGGCGTACGGCCCTCCGGGGTTGCGCGCCATGACTGCGAATATTCTGCGAGCCTGGAAGGAGGATCTCGCGATCCGGCTGCACGGCCTCGAGCCGTCCGTGCCGGAAGCTTACGTGGTGCATGCGCACGATGTGAAGCCGGGCGAGATCTACCGCGACGAGCAGGTCCGGGTGACAGCGTTCGCGGTGCCGCACGGCTCGTGGAAGTACGCCTATGGTTACCGCTTCGAAGCGAAGGGCAAGGTGATCGTGTTTTCCGGGGACACCACCTTCAGCGAAGAGCTGGCCCGGCAGGCAAAGGGCTGCGACATCCTGGTGCACGAGGTCTATTCGCAGAAGGGCCTGGAGAAACGCACACCGGAATGGCGGCGCTACCACGCGGCGTTTCACACTTCGGCGATCGATGTAGGCCGCCTGGCCGCCGAGGCGCAGCCGAAGAAGCTGGTCCTGAACCATCTCCTGCCCATGGGAGAGACGCCGGAGGAGGTGGTGGGCGAGGTGCGGCAGCACTTCCGTGGCGAGGTAATCTACGGGCAGGACCTGGAGGTAATCCGGTAGCCTTACCACGCGGCGCGGGTATCCGTGGTGATAAGACAGGGTCTTTCCTCGCCCTGCGCCAATTGTGCCGGAGCAAGGGTTTTTCTGCGCCACAGTGCTCGTGCCGGCGCTGGGAATCGGAGGGAATACAACGGTCTCTTCGCTGGGTCCGCGCGGTGATGCGGAAGCCGCTGCCGGCGGCGGATCGGCGGCAGCTTTACCGGCTGGTGGATCATGACGCATCCTGCGCGATCCCGGGTTACCAGACGCGCTTTACGGTCTTCTCGATCGCGCTCTACCAATATCTGCGCGAGCACACGGCAGAGTTCCCGGCTTCGACGGCGGCGCAGGGGGATCGTGATCCCCTCAATGTGCGGCCGGCCGGCACGGGTAGGCCCGATGCAGGCGCCGCGGGCAGAGGGAAAAGGGGCGGGGAGTGGCTGCGCGGGAACTGCGCGATGAGCGGCGCGATGAGAGGGAGTGCGTAACCGTTTTGGGGATCCCGAAGCTTTTAGGTCGGGCACCGCTCACTTACGCTCGCGGCTCCGTTTCCGTCCGGCTTTTTGCACCGGGTTACAGAGCCGCGAGCGTTAGCGAGCGGTCTCCAGCGGCCAGGTTTCCCCAGTTCAGTTAAGCACTCGATGGGCGGCGCTCGGGCCGCGCACCTGTGATACATTCGCATCATGCAAACCATCAGAACCGCGGTGTTCGGAACCGGCTTCGTGGGCCGGGTTCACCTGGAAGGCATTCGCCGGCTGGGATTTGTGGAGCTCTACGCCATCGGCGAAGTGCAGGTCGAGAAGGCTCAGCAACTGGCGGCGGAGTTCGGCGCGCGCAAGGCGGAAGCCGATTACCGGCGCATCCTGGAGGATCCGGCGGTGGACGCAGTACACGTCTGCACGCCTAACTTTCTGCACTTTCCGATTGCCAAGGACGCGCTACAGGCGGGCAAGCACGTGATCTGCGAAAAGCCGCTGGCGACCTCGGCGGCGGAAGCCAGCGAGCTGGTTTCGCTGGCGGCCCAGACCGGGCGCCGCAACGCCACCTTCCACAACCTGCGCTACTACCCGATGGTGCAGCAGATGCGGCGTATGCGCGAGGATGGCGAACTGGGCGAGATCCTGGTGGTGCAGGGGACGTATTCGCAGGACTGGCTGCTGCTGGACACGGATTGGAACTGGCGGCTGGATTCGAAGCACAACGGGCCTTCGCGGTGCCTGGCGGATATCGGCTCGCACTGGTGCGACATGGCGGAGCACGTGACGGGGCAGCGCATCACTTCGCTGTGCGCCGACCTGCAGACCTTCCACAAAACGCGGAAGCAGCCCAAGGGACCGATCGAGACGTTCGCCGGCAAGACCCTCACGCCGGCGGACTACACGGAAGTGCCCATCGATACGGAAGATTACGGCGCGGTGGTGTTCCGGATGGGCGAGCGCACGCGCGGAGCCTTCACCGCGAGCCAGGTGTCGGCGGGGCGCAAGAACCGGCTGAGCATCGAGATCTACGGGACGAAGTGCGGCGTGGCGTGGGACCAGGAAAAGCCGGACGAGCTGTGGATCGGGCAGAGAAACACGGCGAGCCAGCTGATGCTGAAGGACCCATCGCTGCTGAAGCCGGGCGCGAAGCCGTTCGCCGATCTGCCCGGCGGCCATAGCGAGGGATACGACGATACGTTCAAGCAGGTGTTCCGGCGGTTCTACCGGTCGATTAGCGATCCGGCCGCGCCGATTGAATATCCGCAATTCGCCGACGGGTTGAGGCAGTTGCGGATTCTGGAGGCCGAACTGAAGAGCCACAAAGACCGCGCTTGGGTGGAGGTGCCGGCGTTCCAGCAGGCGACAGCTTGAGGATCGCGGGCGCGCGGCATCACCGGCCGGCGGGGAGGATACGCGGCGGGCCGGAGCAATCGGCCATTGCCCGGAGGGTGACGATTTTCCACTCGCCCCGTTCGCGCCGGAGGATAGCAACGATGGGCGTGTGCAGCGGAGGGGCAATGGGATTATGGCGGACAAATTCGAGGTCGGCCAAGGCCGCGTCCGCGGTGATGAATTGGACGGACGGCCGAGTGAAGCGCGGCGAGGGGAGCTCGCTCCAGACGCTGCCGATGAGGTTGCAGCCCGCCCGTTCGAGGCGGTGCAACTCGGCCTGCGCGTCGGAGCCGGCGGCGAAGACCGAGGCGCGCTCTTCGGAGAAATTCAGCTGCTCGACGACGTCTTCGATGGCTTTGCGGTCGGCGGCCTGATCGGCCCGAAGGAAACCGGCCGGAGCGAGGGCAGCGGCGAGCAGGATGGGAAGAGTCCATGGAATTCTCATGACTGCGAATGCCGCGAGGCGGGTTTTCCTTTCACGCGGCGATTGGCCATAATGAGAACATATGCGGAAGAGGCCGCGTTGGGTTTTGCTGTTCTGGGCGGCGGCGGCGATGGCGGGCGGTCCGGCATTCCAGCTGCGCGATACCGAGGGGCGTGTCCACACGCCGGCTGAATGGAACGGCGAAAAAGCCATCCTGCTGTTCTTCGTGACCACGGATTGCCCGGTGGCCAACAGCTATGTGCCGGAGATGAACCGCATCCACGATGCTTATGGGCCGCGCGGGGTGCGGGTATTCGCGGTGCAGTCGGATACGACCATCGCGGATGAGGACGTGGCACGGTACGCGCGCGATTACCATTACGGCTTTCCGCTGCTGCTCGATCCGCGGCAGGTGATGGTGCGGCTGGCGAACGCGACCATCACGCCGCAGGCGGCGGTGCTGGCGCCGGATGGGAAGGTGCTGTACCTGGGGCGGATCGACAACCGCGTAGCGGATTTCGGCAAGCAACGCTTTCAGGCTACCGAGCAGGACCTGCGGGAGGCGCTGGACGAGGTGCTGGCGGGGAAGCCGGTAGTGCAGCCGGCGACCAAGTCGATCGGCTGCGCGATTAATAGGGTGAAATGAGAGGGCGGTTGGCGGGACGGGAGCTACGAGCCGCTCTTCGCTCTAACTTAACTAGCCAAGGCTTCGCCTTGATATCCCTGCGGGATATGGAAGCCAGAAGTCAGGAGCCAGAAGCCAGAATGGCGGCGGCGTATGCGCCGAGAAGCCGGCTGACTTCTTCCAAGGTGGCGGAGAGCTTTTGGGTATCTCCGTATCCAAGGTCCTTGGCGAGGATCAAAAAGTAGCGGCACTCCTCGAGGGATCCTTCGGCCATGTTCATGAAGCGCGCCTTGTCAGCTTTGCCGCGGCGGCGGAAGCCCTCGGCGATGTTGGCCGGAATGGATACTGCGGCGCATCTGTAGCGAGAGGCCGTAGGTCTCTTGCTTGGGAAGTGCCGCGGTGAAAGCGTATGCCTCCAGCACGAACCGGTGAGCCTTCTGCCATACCAGCAGATCCTGAAACGTCCGGGCTGGCTTGGAAAGGGCCATAAGCAGGAGGCGTTCACGGCGGTATGCTCCTGGTATCTCACCACACAGGAGTGTGCCATGAACGCCTTCGTCGAGCATCACAAGAATAGCATCCAGTTTGCGTACCGGTGTTTTGATCGGCTCTTGCTGAACGGATTGATCCAACCGTTCCAGCAACCCGAGCGGGTGCTGGGCTTCTTCAACACCTATCGCGATGGGAAACGAGTGACCAGA
>Ga0335078_10014344_pt1 | contig 11756 bp, 10 predicted proteins | sample Lox_Sample_32_FD_206711 | JGI IMG/M metagenome (GOLD analysis project Ga0335078, IMG submission 206711) | Soil microbial communities from Loxahatchee National Wildlife Refuge, Florida, United States - Lox_Sample_3.2 | ecosystem: Environmental > Terrestrial > Soil > Wetlands | place: USA...
GTCGGTATGGGTGGTGGACACCCCCGCCGACGCGGTGGGCACCAAGCCGATTGTTACCGCCACGCTGTCAGGCAACTTCGGCTCGATCGTCGGCATCCTGGAAGTTGCCGGGCTGGCTACCGGCACCGCCGCCGCCGCCGTCATTGACGGCACTTACGGCACCAACACGGGCACGGCCACGCCCGCCACCAGCGGCGCGTACTCCGACGCCATCGCCGGCGAGATGCTGCTCGCCGTTGCCGGCGACCCGGGTGATAACAGCACTTACACCCTGACCGGCTACACCACCTCGATACAGAGCACCGCCAACACCGCCGCCCAGCTGGCGGTCGGCTGGAAAGCCAGCGCGGGTACCTCAGAGTCATTCTCCTGGGCGCAGTCGGCCAGCGGTGACTGGGGCACCATCCTGTTCGCCTTCAAGCCGGCCGCCGGCAGCCCCGCCGTTGCGATGGCCTCCTCGGTCGTCAACCCTGGCAAAAACTGGAAGCGGCACTTCAAGCACCGGCAGCAGCTGCTGGTCGCCTATGCCGCGCCGCTGCCGCCGGTCACGGTCATCATCCCGCTCGGCCGTCCCGCGCGGGCACGGCTGCCGGTCATCGTGGTCTGCGGCGATGCCAGCAACAACGACGACGGCAACATCAACCCCTGCGGCCGGCGCACCAACTCCTGCATGGGCACCGCCCAGGGCACCGGGCCGCCGCCGATCCCGATCCGCCAGCCCGTCCGCTCCCGCATCCCCGCCCCCGTCACCGCCCGCGCCCAGGTGATCGGCGTCAGGCACGCCGGCATCGCCCAGGGCACCGGGCCGCCCGTGCCCGCCCAGGACGGGTCCTGCCCGGCCATCAAGGCGTACGCCACCCGCGCGGTCCGCTACGGCCGCTGGCTGGCCCGCACCAGCCTCTACCAGGGCGTCGGCCCGCCCGTGCCCGCGCTGCGCGGGCCGCCGCAGGCCAGGCGCAACCCGTTCAGCAAGGGCCGTGCCTACCAGAGCGCCCTGCCGCCGCCCGCCGCGCCTGTCTTCCTGCCCCCGCTCTACCCGCTGCAACGCCCCGTGCGGGCTCCGCTGCCCGGCCCGTACCTGCATGGCCGCGCCTATGGCCGCGCCGGCGTCAGCCAGCGAGTCGGCCCGCCCGCGCCGGCGCTGCACGCGCCGCTGAGGGCACGGGCCAACCCCTACAGCAAAGGCCGCTGCTACAGCACCCCGCCGTACGTGCCGCCGTACGCGCCGCCGACGCCAGGCCCGCCGATCTACCCGTTCCGCGCCCCTGTCCAGGCCAAGCTCGGCCCGGTGCCGGTGCTGCATGGCCGCGCTGCCGCCATCGGCCCGCTGCTCTGGAGCGGCCTCGGCCCGCCCGTCACCCCGCTCAAGGCACCGGTCAAGGCTCAGCCGCAGTTCCCCTACCGCAGCGGTCGCGCCTACGGCATCAGCCGGGGCACCTACGCCCAGGTCGGGCCGCCTGTCTACCCGCTGCCTGGCCCGCTACGCGCCCGGCTGCCTGGACCGTACCTGCACGGCCGGTCGGCTAGCCGCAGCAGCCTCAACGCCCCGCTGGGTCCGCCGGTCCCGCAGCTGCGGCGGCCGGTCAGGGCACGCCCGCCGCTCGGCCCGCACGGCCGGTTCTACCGGAACGCGGGCGTCAGCGCGGGCCTGGGTCCGCCCCCTTACCCGCTGCACCGGCCGGTCAAGGGCCAGCCGGCGGTCCCGTTCCGCAAGGGCCGCAGCGCCGGCGTCATCGCCCAGCCGCCGACCATCATCGCCTACGGGCCGCCGATCTACCCGCTGCCAGGGCCAGTCGGTCTCGGCCGCCGTGCCCCGGGGCCGTTCGTCAAGGGCCGCGCCGCCGGCAATAAGGGCATCTACGTCCAGGTCGGCCCGCCGCTGACGCCGCTGAAGGGTCCGGTCCATGCGGTGCGGCCCGGCCCGTACCTGCATGGCCGGGGGATCACCGGCAACAAGGGCACCCACGCCGGGCTAGGACCGCCGCCTATCCCGCTCAGGGCACCGGTCAAGGCCAAGCCGCAATTCCCGTACCTGCATGGCCGGTATAGCTCGCGAGCCGGGGCATCAGGATCACTGGGTCCGCCGGTTTACCCGCTGCCCGGCCCGATCGGCCTGGGCCGGCGGGCTCCGGGGCCGTACCTGCATGGCCGGGCTTACCACTCGCTGACCCACCCGCCGGTCTTTGTGCCGGTATCCGGCTCGGCGCAGCCGCAGCCGACCCGACAGCCCCGGCGCACCTCCGCGCGGGTGATATGGCTGGGCACGGTGGTGCGGACGGTCAACGCGCCGTTCAATCCTGGCCCTGCCCAGTCACGTCAGTCCCCGCGCCTGCCGAGGCGCTACCCGTCACGGATTTTGTGGCACACTGTCACCGGGCCGGCGAACGCCCACGGCGGCAACGGCGTCATCCAGCCCCGGGCGACCATTGCCGTCCCGCGCCGCACCCATGCCCGGCTGGGGCTGTGGCAGGGCATCGCCCGCACGCCGACGCCCTGGGGCCAGGTCCAGCCGCGTGCCACCGTGCCGGTGCCCCGGCGCTACCATTCACGGGCGCTGCTGCCGCACTACGTGCTCGGCCCGGTCAATGCGCACGGGCCGAACGGGACCACCCAGCCCCGGGCCGCGCTGCCGGTACCCCGGCGGTACCCGGCCCGGTCAGGCAGCTGGCGTACCGGCACCCAGCTGAACTTCCCGAACGGCCAGACCCAGCCGCGTGCGACTATAGCGCTCCCGCGTCGGCCGGCGGCACGTGCCGTCTGGCGGCATCTTGCTGCTCAGGCCCGGTATAACGGCCAGGTCCAGCCACGGGCCACACTAGCAGTCCCGCGCCGATACCCGTCAAGGGCCGTCTGGCGCAAGGTGATCGGGATCAACGCGCACGGCCCGAGCGGGACAGCGCAGCCATGGGCGACCCGCCAGCCCCGGCGCACCGTCAGCCGGGCGGTCATCCGGTTCATCTACGGCCCGGCGAACGCGCACGGGCCGAAGGGAACCGCCCCGCTGCACATGGTGGTGGCCCGGAGGACGACCACACGTGGCTTTGTCCGGTTCGCCCTCGGCCGGGCCAATGCCCACGCCAGTGTCAGCGGGACGGTCCAGCCGAAGGCTACCCGCCCCCTTGCCCGGCGGGCCGCTGCACGCGTCGTAGTGCAGTGGCGCGTTGCTCCGTCCAACGCGCACGGCCCAGCAGGTAGCCCTCAGCCACGGGCAACCATAGCACTTCCGCGCCGGGCGCACACCCGCGCCTGGTGGCGGGGCACCGCGCCCACCCGCTACCTGCCGCTGTCAGCCGGCCTGGTGATCGCCTTCAACGTGCAGCAGGTGGCCAGCGCCAGCCTGGTGATCGCCTTCAATGTCGGCGGGGGAACGCAGTCGAATGAGAGAATGCTGCCGAATGACCCGTGGATCTCGCCATTCGACGCTATTAAGACGAGCCCCAATGACCCGTGGATTTCGCCTTATGATGGTAGTAGGCTAATCGCGGATGAGCCGAGGATCTATACTCAGGGTGGCAACTAATGGAAATGGACCACGCCGTTGCCTTAGTCCGTCGTGATATCGGGGACAACCCCCAGATTTTCCTGACCAATGCATTAAGCGACGGCCTGACCGTTCTTTATGACCTGCCCCAGCAGAACATCAACCCGGTGGGGCTGTCGGTGCAGTACCAGAACAACATCAGCCCGGTCACCACCGTCACCCTGCTGCCCACCATCGTGCCGGGAACGGTCAGCTACTCCAACCCGGCCGGGTCCGCCAACTTCCCCGCCTGGGTGTCCACCACCGCCTACACCGCCGGCGCGCTGGTGTCCTATAACCAGGGTTACTACCAGTGCCTCCAGGGCAACACCAACGCCCCGCCCCCCGCCAACCCGGCCGACTGGTCCTCGGCGCTGACCGTCTACACCCTGGACTCCACGAACGGCATCCTCCAGCTGAATGCCGCCATCCCGCTGAACGCCACGCTGGTGGTGAACGGGACGGCCTGGGGGATGTTCACCGACTATGACTTAGAGCAGATCATCCTGGACGCCGAGCGCCAGCACTGCCAGGGGCAGACCCTGACCGAGCGCTACCGCAACGCCGATGGCGGGTTCATCACCTACCGGGATGTCCCCAAGAGCCTGTGGAACCTCCCGTACGAGGAGGAGGGCCTGCTGGTCACCCTGGCCGACATCGACGCCATGTGGGTGCTGGCCACCGACGCCGCGACCGACGTGAACGTCGCCACCGCCGAGGGCACCAACATCGACCGCTCCGCCCGGTACGCCCAGCTGATGGAGCACATCGAGGCGCTGCGGGTCAAGTACGAGACCTGGTGCGGCCAGCTGGGCGTCGGCATGTTCCGCATCGAGTCGATGAACCTGCGCCGCACCTCCTACACCAACAACCGCCTGGTGCCGATCTTCCGCGAGCGCGAGTACGACGACCACCGCTACCCGGTGCGGGTGCTGCCGCAGATCGACTACCGCCGCGACTCCGACACCAGCGGGGTGCCGTCCCCGATATGGAATGGCCTTCCTTTGTAGTTGGTTTGCCTTTATGATACACTGTGATCATGGATATGAAAACATGCACGGTATGCAAGAAGGAAAAGCCACGGACCGAGGAGTACTTCTACCACGACAGCCCTTCCTTACGCACCAGAGATGGCTTCAAGGGCCGCTGTCGAGAATGTGGCCAGCAGAAAGCTCGCGAATGGGAAGCAGCTTACACGGTCACCCATGGTGAATGCCATAAGACAGCGCAAGCTAAGAAAGACCCTCGACAGCTAGAAAGTCATGCACAACGCAAGACCAAGCGTATCGAGAAACTGAAGATCTGGGTGGATGACTTAAAGGCAACCACCCCCTGCATGGACTGCGATCAGGTATTCCCCGCTGTGTGCATGGACTATGATCATGTGCGCGGGGAGAAGAAATTCGGCATCTGCCAGATGGTGAACATGACCTACTCCAAGGAACTTATACTGGAGGAGATAGCCAAATGCGACCTGGTGTGCGCCAACTGCCATCGCATCCGGACCTGGAAGTCGGGGCGGGGAACGCCATGGTACGACAAGATCCGCAAGTACGACCGGACGGAATGGTGACCTGATGCCTCTCGCCGTGCCGATCCCGAAGTTAACCCCCGATGCCGGCCTGGGCAGCATCGGCATCCAGCACAACCGCATCCCGCTGACCCAGAACCGGCCCGGGGAACGCCGCCAGCCCTTCCAGCAGGGCATGCAGGAAGGGCGCGGCCTCGGGAATACCGCCAGCGCCGGCCAGCGGGTGGCGGCCGGCATCAAGGTGGTTCCCGGAGAGGTGATCTGAGATGGCCATGGCCGTGGCGAACAAGCTGCAATTCACCCACCACACCCACCCGTCCTCGAAGAACCTGATTTACCGCTACAACACCCATCCCCGCGAAACCCATACCCAGCGGGTCACCTTAACCAGCCAGGGCCTGGCCGGCGGGCACTGGGCGGGGGCGAAGAAGCTGCCCAGCCTGGGCGGGGGCCACAGCAAGGCGGTCAAGAAGATCGGGCACGGCAAGCGGACGGTGAAGAAGCCGGGGGCCAAGTGAGCCGACTTGATTTCAAGCACGGCCGGTTCAACTCGGATTACGAGACGAACCGCGTGTTCGAGGCCATGGAGGGGTGGCGCAAAAGCTACGGCGACGTGCTGCGGTATTTCCGGCTGAACTTAGGGGCCTCCCAGACCGACCCGGTTTATGACGAGGCCGTGGGCGCGGGCCGCCAGTACTACCCGCCGCTGGCCGTGCCCTGCCAGCATGTCACCCATGTCCAGGGGGAGAACGAGTACGGCGAGTACGGCATGTACTACAACGACACCCTCACCGGGTATGTCTCATTCTCCGCCTTCACGGGGGTGGGCCTTACCTACGCCGACATCGCCACCGGCAATTACCTCAATGACCGGGTGCTGTATGACCGCAAGATCTTCCGGGTGGTGCAGCTGATCACCCAGGGCCAGATCCAGCAGCGGGACATCATCATCTTACTGCGGGCCACCCAGCTGAAGCCCGACGAGCTTATCGATGACCCGCAGTTCGCCAACTGGTCCCTGGGCGGGCCGAACGACTTGACCGGGGAGCAGTAATGCCGTTACCCACCAACGGGGAACTGAACTGGGGCACGCCCTTAAACAGTGACATCTTAGTGGACGAGGCCGCGATCTCGACCAACACCACGGCCATCGCCAACCACGGGGCCAACATCCCGGCCGATCCTCACGGCGACCGGGCGTACGCGCTGAGCCTGACCACCCCCATCACCACCGGGCTGAACCTGGCCCCCACCGCGACCAGCCTGGGCCTGGTGCAGCTGACCAGCGCCGGCAAGATCCCGCTGAGCCTGGTGCCCACGGGCGCGGGGCTGACCACCTTCGTGGACGCGGTGCCGAACCTGAGCCTGGCCACCAACGGCGCGGACATCAGCGGCAACCTGAACGCCGGGATCGCCACCTTGTCGGCGGCCGGCGGCGGCATCATGTACATGGGCTCGGGCACCTTCGGCCTGGCCGCCCCCATCGTCATGCAGCCCAACGTGTGGCTGATGTGCTCGCCGGGGGCGGTGTTCAACCGGCTGCTGGTCACCACCGTGCCGCCATGGATGATCACTAACTTCGCATTCGGCGTCTCCCCGTCCGGGGGGAACATGTGGGTGAGCGGCGGCACCTGGAACGTGGCCAACCTGGCCCGCACCGGCTCCCTGTTCGCCTTCGCCAACGCCAACTTCATCAACATCCGCGACCTGACGGTGGTGGGCTACCCGGACGGGCTGTCCCCGATCGGGCGGCTGTACGGCTGCACCAACGTCAACATCGACAACGTGCAGATCAGCGCGGCGGCCTGCATCAACAGCGGGCGGTCCAACCAGACCCTGCCGGTGTTCGAGATCGAGGAACTGAACGTCATCAACATCCCGGGCATCCCGGCCGGCACCTACAACAACCAGGAATGCTCCAACATCCACATCCGGGGCTGCGCGCTAAACGCGGTCACCTCCTCTGATAGCTCCGGGGCCTACACCGCCTGGACTTCCTTCTGCGGCACCAAGGGCACCATCGTGTCCGGCAACCTGCATGTCAACATCAACGTTCTCGACGGCTGCTATGCCTCGGGGCTGGCCGTGGCGGCAGTGGAGGTGAAGAACTGGCAGAATCTCAACTGCACCGGCAACCAGTTCTCCTTCCCCGGCCTGCCGTACGTGGCCACCTGGACCGGGACGGTGGCGCTGGTGGCCAGCTTCCTGTTCGACACCAACTCCCCGCGTTCCTACCCGGCCTATGAGCTAGTCCAGGTGACCGGCACTATCAGCGAGACCACCTGCGCCCAGTTCTCCATTCCCGCCAACGACTGGATTCCCGGCACCACCGCCTACCGGCATCACCATTCCGGCAACATCACCGTGGGCACCACCTCGGGCAAGCACATCACTTTCCGGATCTACCTGGGGACCAACGGCAACAACACCGACAACCTGATCCAGACCATCGGGCCGCTGGCCGTGACCGCGAGCCAGACCACCATCCCCTACTCGGTCAACCACCGGGGCTTCGACATCGACGTGAATGGGTACTGGACCGACTGCGGCGTGGAGTTCCTGTCCACCTGCTGCACCACCGCCGCCCAGAACGTGCTCATCCAGGCCGGCAGCACCCGCATCCTGCTGAGCCGGGGCTCCAAGCTGTACATCACCATCACCGCGCAGTGGGATATCAACAGCGTCAGCTACATCCTGGTCCCCACGGGCGGCTGCGTGGAGCGCTGCAATCAGTGAAGGTGTGCTATTTCTGGTCGGCTGACTGGGCCATTCCCCGGGCGGCCATGAAACAGCACGCCCCGGAGGCCGAATGGGTCTACACCGGGGACCATGACGGGCAGTACTGGCAGGAACTGGAGAAGCGCTGGGGCGGGGATGACCTGGCAGTGATCGAGCACGACATCACCATCCATGATCAGGTGATGCCCCAGTTCGCCGCCTGCCGGGAGCCGTTTTGCAGCTTCGCGTTCGGGATGTTCGGCAACGGGTCGGTGCTGGCCACCGACTCGATCGGGTGCGTGCGCTATACCGCCGACGCCCAGCGGGCCGTCACCGTGACTGACATCAAATCCTGCGCTCGGACCCTGACCGACGACGGGCTGCATATCGCCTGGCATTACATCGAGGCTCCCATTCTGGATGCATTCTCGGCGGCCGGGATCGGCGTTCACACCCACTGGCCGCAAGTCGGACATCGCGAGAAATAACTGTTATCCTAAGAGCATAGAAGTACAACCGCCCATAGCGCGACCCTTTGAAGGACTGCAATGTCTGATGCTCTGACTATGCCTGAGTTAAAGCGTTGCGCTATATGCAAAGACGAAAAGCCGTTGGTGGACTTCGGTGTTCATAACGGGAAGAAGGCAAGCCCTGACGGTCGGCAGGGTTACCGCAAGCCTTGTGGTCGGCTGGACAGCCAGCTTCGCTGGCACAACATGACACTGGAGCAGTACTACCAGATGTTGTGTGCTCAGCAAGGCAAGTGCCTTATTTGCGATGAGTATATGCTCAAGCCTGAGATTGATCATGATCATCGCTGCCTTTTATGCCGGGACTGCAATCGCACATTGGGTTGGGCTCGGGATAATCCTGAGCGTCTCTTAACAGCGGCAGCTTATTTAGTGTCGCACTCGGGGGGTGATGAAGCGCAATGCCATGGATCGTAAATGAAGATGGCGCGCTTTGAGCCCAAGCTCAAGCTCCAGGGGCTGACGGTGACCGATGCCAACGCCCCCAACGGACGGCCAGTCCCGGTACGGTACCGCCTACCGGAGGATGAACTGGCCACCTTATCGTACCCGATCATCATCATCGAGCACATGCCGATCAGCTTTGCCCCGGAGCGCCAGCACCGGGGATTCATCCAGCTTCCCTACTCCCCCGAGGGCCTGCCCATCTGGTGGGCTCCGAACGCTGACGAGTTTGACCCCGCTCTCAGCCCGTACTACAGCTATTTCCCGCTGGCGGTGAACATGGACTACCGTGTCACCGTCTACGCGAGGAAGATGCCAGAGCACCTGCAACCCATCCTGGCTACCTTGGCCACGTACAACTACCTGCCGTTCCAATTCGGTTTCCTGAATGTCCCCCAAGATGGCACCTGGCGGAACATGTTCCTCATGCAGGGGCCGGAAATCGAGTACGGCAAGGACAACGACGACAAGCGGCTGTTCCGCGCCAGCTACATGGTGCGGGTCATGTCGGAGATCATCCCGTTCGTCTACGTCAACGGCATCTATGACGCCCTGGTCGGCCAGGTGAACCTGGACCTGGGCTGCTACGCGGACGTGGAGAACCTGGCCACCGAGGAACTGGCGGCCAACCAGTCGATCATCTCCACCGGGCCGAACGTGGCCTTCAACGTCGGCGTCAGCCCGCCGTTCCCGGGCGGGCCGGGCACAGTGCAGGCACGGCCAACTACCACCATCCCGAGGCGCAGGCCCTCGCGGGCGGTCTGGCATTAACCAAGGAGTACGATGGCCAGCAACAACTACCCACGGCCGGGCGCTTACATCAACGAGTCCCTGCTGCCCCTTACTACCAGCGGTAACAACATTCCCGGCGAGGCAGTGGCGGCGTTCGCCTACCCCTATAACATCGGCCCGGTCATCCCGACTTTCTGCGGAAGCTGGCAGGCGTTCGTCAACCTGTACGGGGGATTCAACGTCGCCAACCAGTCCCCGCTGCATTTCGCGGTCTACAGCTATTTCGCCAACGGCGGCACCGGCTGCTTCGTGCTGCGCTGCGCTAACACCGACGCGACTTCCGCCACCTTAGCGCTGAAGGACATCGGCGGGGCCACCGTGTTCACCGCCACCGCCGCCCAGCGCCAGGTCCAGTCTCCCGGCGCGTGGGGCCTCAACGTCTATGTCGAGATCGTGGGCCTTCAGGGCGTCACCAACGCGGTCAACCTGAACGTCTACTACGGCGGCACCACTGCCACCAACCTGGTCGAGCAGTTCCTGAACGTCTCCACCAACCCGGCCAACCCGCGCTACGTGCTCACCGTCATCAACTCCCCGGTATCGGGCAGCAATTACATCACCCTGTCGGGCGGGCTGGCCTACTCGGCGGGCGTCACCGACTTCCAGACCTTAGTCCCCACGCCGCTGACCGGCGGCGCGGACGGGTCATCGGCCCCGGCGCTCGGCACCGTGGTGCCCAGCTACTTCGACCAGTACTGCCAGCAGCAGATCCTCAACCTGAACATCCCCGGCCAGCAGTCCGCCGGCACGCTGAACACCATCGTTGCCTGGGCGGCCGGGCGCGAGGACGTGTTCGTGCTGGTGGACGGGCCGACTCCGGTCTTCCCGGAGACCAGCGCCACCGTGGCCACCAACTACGTGAACATGGCAACCGGCGGCAGCAGCATCGCGGCCAGCAGCTTCGTGGCCATCCACGCCCCCTACCTGCTGGTGCAGGATCCGTCCTCGTCCTCGCCGGGGGCGACCCGCTACATCCCGCCCAGCGGCTCGATCCTGGGCCTGTGGGCGCAGACCGACAACCTGGTGGGGGTGCAGCAGGTGGCCGCCGGCACGGCCTACGGCCAGCTGTCCTGCCTGGACCTGGAAGTCCGGTTCGCTGCCGCCGACCTTAACACCCTGTTCCCCTACAACATCAACTGCATCAAGCTGGTGCCCGGCTACGGCTTCTGCGTGTTCGGGGCGCGCACCATGCTCCAGGGCTACCCGGACATGTACATCCCGGTGCGGCGGGTGCTGATGAAGATCGAGCACGACTGCGTGGAACTGACCCAGTTCGCTATGTTCGCGCCCAACGACCCGGCGCTGTGGACCGACATCACCACCGTGCTGACCAACTACCTGACCACCCAGACCCTGGCCGGGCTGCTGGCCTCGATGAACCCGGTCACCGCCTTCAGCGTTACCTGTGACGCCTCCAACAACCCGCAGTCCACGGCCCAGTCGGGGATCGTGAACATCTCGGTCGCTGTGGCTCTCGGCTCCCCCGTCGAGATCATCGTGATCAACATCAGCCAGCTTACGACTGGTGCCATCACCAATAGTTCCACTTCTAGCTCCCTGGGCGGCGCTAGTGGAATCGGCAACACCTGATAAGGGGATCACATGCCAGTAACCCAAGTGCCCACCCTGGCCACCATCGCGACCGACCCGCTGAGGAACTTCAAGTTCCAGGTGGTCATCACGCCCGGCAACGGTAGCTCTCTTACCCTGGGCTTTATGAATGTCCAGGGCTTAAACGTCCAGATCGACGTGATCGCGTATAGGGAGGGCGGTTTCAACACCACCACGCAGAAGATGCCCGGACAGGCTGACTTCGCGCCGATCGTGATGAGCCATGGCGTGGCCGTGGGCAGCCAGGAGGATATTGCCTGGCTCCAGCAGCTGTTCATCGTCATGCAGGGCAGCGGCACCCAGACGCCGGGCACCAATTTCCGCGACACCGTGGACATCAAGGTGCTGGACCACCCGGTCACCAGCGCCAGCGTGCCGATCAAGGCGTGGTTCCGGGTGTACAATGCCTGGCCGACCGCCGTGTCCTGGTCGGACCTGGACGCCGGGGCCAATGCCCTGCTGATCAGCCAGATGTCGCTGGCCCATGAGGGCTTCTCCGTCACCGTCGCCCCGGCGGTCGGGGCCTCGGAGGCTGCGACTCCTCGCTAAACCAGTAAACGGAGAATGACATGGTGACTAAGAAGGACTCCCAGACGATCTCAGCGATCGA
>Ga0335078_10014345_pt1 | contig 11755 bp, 10 predicted proteins | sample Lox_Sample_32_FD_206711 | JGI IMG/M metagenome (GOLD analysis project Ga0335078, IMG submission 206711) | Soil microbial communities from Loxahatchee National Wildlife Refuge, Florida, United States - Lox_Sample_3.2 | ecosystem: Environmental > Terrestrial > Soil > Wetlands | place: USA...
ATCGTCGTAGCGGGCGGCCCCATCGGCATGAAGTCGGTGACGGCGAGCGAGACCCCGCGACGCAGCTCGAAGATCGTCGTCAGGACGTTCGTCCCGGGGAGGTACTGTTGGTGGGACTCGTAAGGGCCGGTCGGCGCGACGGAGTGGAACCCTCCGATGGCGGGGTCGAGGAGGCGCGCGAAGACGCTCGGGCTGTCGAAGCGGGGGAGGCACGCCCAGTCGATCGCCCCGTGGCGGGAGACGAGGGCGCCGGTCTGCTCGTTCCCGATGAGGCCGTAGTCGTGGAGGGATGGCACCGGGACGCGCGCGGGCGAGGGCGCGTTCGCGAGGGCGCCGCTCATCGCTCCGGACCCCGCCCGGCCCCGGCGTCCGGATCGACCGCGTTCGGGGTCCGCGGCGGAATCACCGACGGGCCCCACGGACGCGGTCCAGCACCTCGGCGATGCGTTTGTTCGCCTCGGCCGTCATCGCGTCCCGGTCCTCGGGACGGCGGAGCATCAGGGTCAGCGCGAGGTCGGCCGACTGCGCGCTCCGGGACTTCGTCGTCAGCACCGGGGGGAACCGGCGGTCGAGCCGGGTCCTCAGCTTCGTGAGGCTCTTCAGCAGCTCGCTCTCGAACGCGGGGAGATCGACCGACGCCGCGAGGGTCACCGGGACGATCACCTCCTTCCACGCCTGGGGCGAGGTGTTGACGACCACGTCCCGGATCATCGAGGCGTTCGGCACGGACACGAGGAGGTCGTCGTCCGTGAGCAGGACGGTCGTCATCGCGTTGATCTCGATGACCTTGCCGGCGTAGCCCTGGACGCGGATCGTGTCGCCGACCTTGAACGGCGTGTAGATGTCGGAGAAGTACTTCGCCCCGTAGTTCCCGAGCGGCTCGCGGAGGCCGATCAGGATCGCCGCGCCGAGGAGCCCGATCACGACCAGCAGCACCGCCGGGTTGACGCCGATCGCCTGCAGCGCGAGCGTACCCCCGATGAGGACGACGACGCCGACCGCGAGCCGGCGACCGGCGCCCGCCATCCGGGGGTTGGTCCGGCTCAACAGCCGACCCACGACGAGTCCCGACACCCATGCGAGAAGGACGGTGACCAGCGCGATCACGCCGGCCGGGACGAGCGCCGTCGCGTCGGAGACGATCGGTCCGACGATCCCCATTCAGGCCTCCATCAGTTCCTCGAGCATCGCCCGTTCGGCCCGCTCGGCGGCCGCGAGCGAGCACTTGCGGGAGGTCGACCGGCCGTGGCGCACCAGGCGGGCGACGAGCTCGCCGGCGCCGTCGTCCATCAACCGGCGCATCTGTTCGGCCAGCGACCCCGGCTCGCTCGGATCGAACAGGAGCGCGTTCTCCCGATCGTGGACGAGCTCGGCGATCCCCGCCCGTCGCGTGATGATCGCCGGCTTGCCGTGGAGCCAGCTCTCGACGGCGACGAGACCGAACCCCTCGCGGACCGACGGAAGTAGGGTGAACCGGGCGCGCTCGTACAGGCAGTCGAGGTCGGACTGGGAGACGTGGCCGGTGAACACCACGCGCTCGGTGAGCCCGAGGGCGCGGACCATCTCTTCGAGGCGGGCTCGCCAGGCGGCCGATTTCGAGAGGCCGAGCCCGCTCCCGGACCCCGAGAAGCTGCCGTTCCCGACCAAGACCAGGCGGAGGCGGGGGTACTCGGCGGCAATCGTCGAAAGGGCAGAGATCGCGAGGTCCTGTCCCTTCACCGGATCCATTCGTCCGACGAGCAGCGCGACGTCGTCCCCCGTCGCCAGCCCGAACCGCTCGCACGCGGCCTCGACGGCGGCGGGTCCGGGCCGCGAGTACTCCGCCGGGTCGACGTAGGGGTAGAGCCGGATCACCTTACGGGTCGGGGCGAGCGCCGCCAGCGACCGGGCGTACGCGGCGGCGCTGACCACCACCGCGTCGTAGCTGTCGAGATACCCGGCGAGGACGGAGCGCCACGGCGGCGGGATTGGGTCGAGATCGAACGGGATGTGCCAGCGGAAGACCTTCGGCTTCAGGGTCTCGAGCATCTGGCCGACGGGCAGTTGCTGGAAGTCGTGCACGTAGAAGGCGTCGAAGTCGTGCGCCGCGTCCAGCTGCCGGATCAGTTCGGCGGTCCGACGGTTGTAAAAGGCGTACTCCGAGAACGCCTCGCTCCAGAACAGGTCATCATGGGGACGCTCCGGCTCCAGGTCGTGGATCCGGCTCCAGAGCGCTTCCTTCATTTCGCCATACCCGGCGAGCCGCCCGGCGTCGAGGCGTACGTTGTGCAGCGTGATCGCACCCGCCCGGGCGACCGGCGGCGCCCGGGGGTTCAGCGCGACCCAGTGGACCTCCGTGAGCACTCCCCGCTCGAGGAGCCGGCGCACGAGCGGGTAGACCATCCGGGTGACGCCGCCCGGCGAGAACCGGTAATCGATCCCCTCGCGGAGCGACGAGAGATCGACGCCGTCCCGGGTCCCGTTGGCCGTGGCGGCCGCCCCGGGGTCTAGGAACTGGACGAGCGGCGTCTGTGTGTTGATACAGATCGACGAAGGAGACATCGGAGTCCCTCGGCGTTGCCTCCACCGACTCCGGGCACTTGGGATATGCCCTTGGGTCCGCCCCCGAGAGGCCGTGCGACCGGTCGCGATCCGTCCGCCCTGGTCCTCAGGTCGAAGCGGCCGCGGGACGGTTCGACAATCGTGGGACTTTGCGACGAACATGACCGGCATTCGCCGAAGTTTTTCGCGTGACGAAGTATCGTCACGGGGTCGAGCCGCCAAGGAGTAAATACCCCCGCCGGCAGAGGTGGGTGACGCCTGCCCGCGACCCGGTCGATCCGGATTCTGCGGGCGGAGCTACTCAACAGGAGGTGAGAAACCAATGGAAACAACTACGGAGCGTACCCTCGGGCATCTCCTGGGCCTGATCGGAGGGTTGCTGGTCCTCGGTGGCGGCCTCGTCGCCGTGGCGTTCGGGGCCGCCGACCTCGTCCTCGGGCGAATGTTCGGCGCCGCCGGCGCCCTCGGCGAGGCGGTCGTGCTGTTCGTCGTCGGGGCCCTCGTCCTCCTGTTCGCCCACCTGGGCGAGCACGGATGGCGGGAGCGACCCCAGTCGACGGGCGTGCTGCTCGTCGTGCTCGCGGTGATCGGCTGGGCGGTGCTGGGCCTCGGAGGCAACGTGCTCGCCCTAGTCGGTGGGATCTTCGCGCTGATCGCGGGGGTCCTCTACCTGATCGAGCCGATGCATCGGGCGGTCAGCACGATCGTGAGCCCCTCGTGAGCCCCGGTCGACCGGCCCCCCAGGGCGCGGACTCCGAAGGCAACCCTTTCTCCCCTCTATCTTCGCGCTCGACGAATCGGCGCGGGCGCCGTCCCGCATCGTTCGTCGATGGCCGGCCCGTTCGAGAATCGGGGAATCCCGGCCCGGATACATTCGGCAACTGACGTAATAATGCAACGACAGGCGGCCAGGGTTCAAGGCGACTGCGGACCGCTAGGAACCGGCGAGGCGCAGACGATGAGCGCGACCTGCCCGATATGCGGAGCCCCGGAGGCGTCGCCCGCCAGCCTCGTGGAGCACCTGCGCTTCGCCCACCCGAGCACCGACCTCGCGGCCGACATCAACCAGAACCCCGAAGCTCACACTCCCGGCGTCGTCTGCGCCCATTGCGGTCGACGATTCCGCTCCCCTCGCGGGCTGGCGCGTCACAACCTCGGTCCCGAGTCACGCGAGCGCCGGGTTCCGGCGACGGCGTGACCCCGAGCTACCCCCCGGGCCGGACCTCGACCGACGACCGAGCGCGCCCAGCCCCACGCTCCGACCGGCGGTGGTTCCGCGGTTACGTGACCGGCCGGGGGGTCGAGTTCGTGGGTCGCTGGACGCGCGAGCAGGTTTGGTACGCGCTCGACGAGTGGCGTTGGATCCCGGCGTCCGCCCAGCGAGTGGTGACCGAGGAGTACGAACTCGCGGTGACGCCCGGATCGTACGCGCTGAAGTACGTGTACGGCTACCGCGACGACGACCCCGTACGGGTGGAGGAGCGACTCCTCGCGTACGGATCGTTGTGGGCGGGCTACGATGGTGGAGTCCTCCAATCGTCAGCCGAACTCCGACGACTCCAAGCGGGGGAGAGCAGATCGACGGGGCGCACTTCGTTTCGCAACAGCCCGAACAGCACCATATCCATACACTTCCCCTTCACGCAAACGGCCGCGCGCTCTCGACCCTCTTCAACGAATCCCAGCTTTCGGAGCACGCTCAGCGATGCGATGTTGCGATCCAGTGCCTGGGAGGCTATCCTGCGCATGCCGAGTCGCTCGAACGCTTCTCGACAAAGGAAGTACGAAGCCTCGGTCGCGTACCCTCGGTTCCAATAGTGTGGGTCGATCCAATACGAAAGGCTCTCAACTTTCAGGTACGTCCAATTGAGTCCGCGCAAACCCACCCGACCGATGCACTTTCCACTCTCACGCTGAACCACGCTGAGCGAGAGATGCTCGCTCCTTCGGTACTCGCTGCGCGTGCGAGAGACCATGGCGAGGGGGTCTCGCATCTCTTGCTTGGAGTGGAGCGGGGCACCTACCGCCAACGCCGTTCGAGGGTCGAGAAAACTGCGCCGCAGATCGGGGACATCCTGTCGAGAAGGCAGACGAATAACGAGACGAGGAGTCTCAATCGGAAGACGAACCTTGGCCAACCTCCCAGGCACCATCGCGATCACCCTGCCTAGGCCTTTCGAATCAAACTCCTATGGGGTCCTTCTCGAGATACCCAACGGCAGGGTCGTGAAGCGTAACAGCATCTCCGCGGCGCCCGAGGTTCGCAACCCCGCGGTGACCACGGTCCGGACATCGGTCACGCTCCCCGTCCGGCCCGGCATTGCTCGAAATGGACTGGTCGGGATTTGAACCCGAGGCCTCCGGTTTGCAAAACCGGCGATCTTCCGAGCTGATCTACCAGCCCACGCCCCCGCAGGGGAGCAGCGCCGAGTTAGCCTTTCCGGAGCCGCGGCGGCGCGACCGACCGCCACGCTCGGTCGAGGTTCGGGACCGTCGTACGCTCGCCGATCGCCGTCGGATCGACCCATTCCGCCTCGGTGTGCTCCCAGTCGAGCCGCACCTCGGTACGGACCGCGCGGAACCGGAACGGGTGAACGGTGTAGATCGTCGCGCCGTCGCGGGCGTAGACGAGCCGGCCGACGACCTCGAGCTCCACGTCCTGTCTCGCGAGCCCGGTCTCCTCCTGGATCTCCCGGTACGCCTGGGTTTCGGCCGTGGGGTCCTCGAGGAACCCGGACACCCCCGCCCATCGCCCCTGAAAGCTGCCGACGCGGGCCGATCGGCGGAGGAGCAGGATCCGACCGTCGTCGCGGCGCAGGAACGCGGTCACCACCGGGATCTCGCGCACTCCTTCCAGGACCACGACACCTCGATCCCCGTCCACCTCGACCGGCTCCCCTTCCCGGAACAGGTCGGCAGGCAGGCCGGCCACCGCAGCGAACCGTCGCGAGGGTTCGCCCGCCCCCGGTGGCTCGTCAAAGACGATACCCCGGATCGTCCGGTCGAGCGGGGCCGAGGGGGAACGATCCTCCCGGTCGACCACCCAGACTGGATCGGGTGACGAGCGAGCCGACCCGGACCGCTCGCCCGACGCGAGGTGGACTCTCCCGGCCCCCCGTCCGCCCCCCAGGCTGAGACCGGCGAGCTCCATCGCGGCTCGACACCCGGCGCTCGTTCATCGCCCTATCGTCGCGCCAGAAACCCCATGTAGGCGCCCCCGGTCGTCGTCGCGTGCGGCTCAGCGCGTTCTCGATCGTCGACCCGCCGGACCCGCACACGCCCTCGCCGTCTCGGCTCCCGGAGGTGGTGGAGTTGGCTCGCGCCTGCGAGCAGGGGGGGCTTTCGGCCCTCTGGGTCGCCGAGCATCACTTCCAATCGGGCGGAGGTTGCCCTTCGCCGCCGGTGCTGCTCGCGGCGTGCGGGGCGGTGACCCGCACGTTGCGATTGGGCTCGATGGTCAGCGTGCTTCCGTACCACCGTCCGATCGACGTCGCGGAGGAGTACGCCACGCTCGACCGACTGTTGGGGGGGCGGCTCAACTTCGGGGTCGGCAGCGGCTACCTCGCGACGGAGCTCGAGGCGTTCGCCGTCGACCCCGCGCGGAAACGGGGGCTGTTCGACGACGGGCTCGCGTTCGTTCTCTCGGCGTTCGCGGGGGGAGAGGTCCAACCCGCCGGGGACCGCGCGCCGTCGGTCCGGTTGAACGTACTGCCCGTCCAACAGCCACACCCGCCGGTATGGATCGCGGTGCAGCGACGGGAGGCGATCGCGCACGTGGCCCGGAAAGGATACTCGGTCGCGCTCGTCCCGTACGCCACCGTCGCCGATCGCCGAGAGCTCGCGGAGGAGATCTCGGAGTACCGCGCCCAGCTGCCCCGGGGCCGGTCCGGTGAGGTCGCGGTCGCGATGCACGTCTACGCCGGCGATCGGGTCGAAGAAGCCCGCGCGGCGTTTGCTCGCTATGTCCGGAGCCGGCACGACACCGGTTCCACCTTCCTACAGGCAAAGTCGGACCGACACCCGAGCTCGACCTCCCCCGAGTCGATCGAGCGGAGCGGCCTCGCGCTCCTCGGGGACGTGGGAACGGTGCTGGCGGGGCTCCGCGAACTCGAATCGCTCGGGATCGACGAGCTCCTGGGGATCTTCGACTTCGGGGGACTCCCGCCCGGCGAGGTCCACCGCTCGGTCACCACGATCGGCCGGGCCTGGGCCGACCACATCCGCACGGCCGCCTGAGCGGGCAGGACGACCGACTCCGGGGCGAACGGAATTTATGCGATGCCCGCTTGCGCCGCCCCGGCGGAACCAATGGCGGAGATCCTACCCGGCGTGCACCAGGTCGAAGGCGTCGACCCGTCGCCCGATTTCTCGACCCATGTTTACTTGGTGAAGGACAAGGGGAGCGGCTGGACGCTGATCGACACCGGGCTTCCGGGCGCCCACGCGGCCCTGTTCGCCTACCTGGCGAAGATCAAGGTCGAGCCGACCGCAATCAAGCACATCCTGCTGACCCACCTGCACCGCGACCACACCGGCTCGATCAAGGCGGTCGCCGCCCAGACCCGAGCGCGTACGTTCAGTCATTGGCTCGAGGCGGCGTTCATCGCGAACGACCCGAAGTACGACGGTCCGGGCTCGCCGCCCGCCGAGGGGTTCTCGGTGGACGAGAAGCTCAAGGACGGCGACACCGTCGATGCCGGTGGCGGACTGATCGCCTACCATACCCCGGGTCACACCCCGGGCCACACCGCCTACTACCAGCCCGAGAGGAAGCTCCTCTTTTCCGGGGACCTCTTCTTCGGCGAGGGCGAGAGGGTGACCCTGACCCCACCCGAGTTCACCCACCACACCCTGAGCGCGCAGGTGTCGGCCCGACGGATGGGCCAGCTGTCGGTCGACTCCCTCCTGACGTACCACGGCGGGCCGGTCCTCAAGAACGGCGGGGCCGCGGTCCGCACGCTCGTGCAGTCGCTGAAGTGAGCCCGAGACCCCGCGGCGCTGTCCGCGCCGGGCGGGAGCGAATGGGACTGGCCAGATTTGAACTGGCGTCTCGGAGTCCCGAACCCCGAAGGATGGACCAAGCTACCCCACAGTCCCAGACGGGGGTCGCCCACCCACCCGCGCTATTTGAACGTGCGGTCGCGGAGGCCGTTTCATGACCTCACCGGGCCGTCCTATCCGTTCCGGAAGCGTTCGGTTCCCGTCGTGACGAGCACGGCCGCCGCCCCGCCCCTCCCGGGGGTCGCCCCGATGGACGCGCTCTCCTGGAGCATCCCGGCGCTGCGGGAGGACCCGAGCCTCTGCCTGAGGTGCCGCTCGGCCCAGCTGCTCTGCGGGAAGCCGATCTGCCCGATCCTCCTCAAGTATCGCGCGTTCGAGCGCACCCTCCCGATGGTTCCCGGCACCGAGCTGGACGGCAGCTCCCCGCCGGGGGTGTTCGTGGGCCGATTCGGTTATCCGAGCGTCTCGGCCGGGCCGCTGCTGAGCCCGGAGCACGGGTCGACCGAGCTGCTCGACACGCCCGAAGAGTGGGTCGGTCGATCGGTCGAGGAGGTCGTCGGGTTCCGCACCGGCCTCGTCCGGGGGACGTTCCGCCTGAAGGTCACGGACGCGGAGCGGCCGATCCGCTGGCTCGAGGAGCTCCAGCTCCTCGGCCTCGCGGAGGGGTCGGTCGAGAGCGAGGCGACGTTCCGACGACCGCCCCGGGGCCACCTCGCGCTCTCGGACGCCACCCCGCCGTTTGGGCCGTCCGCCCCGATCGAGCGGGTCCGCCTCGACGTTCGGCGCGTCGACCCGCACCTCGACCGGCTCTCCTCCGATGTCCACGCGAGCGCCCGGATCGCGGTCGAGGAGCTGTACGACCGCGGGGTCCGCGTCAGCCGGATCCAGCGGGCGTTCAGCGTCGGCACGCTCGGTCGGCGGGGTCGCCGCAAGCTCGTCCCCACGCGCTGGAGCATCACCGCCGTGGACGACCTCATCTCCAAACAGAACGTTGCGCAGCTGCGCGCGCTCCCCGAGCTCTCCGAGATCCGCGTCCATCGGCTCACCGCCCTCGACAATCGCTGGCTGATCGCCTTGCTTCCCGGGGCCTACCGGTACGAGTCGATCGAAGCGTGGTACCCCAACACGCTCTGGAACCCGAGCCCGAGCGAGATCGTGATGATCGGCGACCACGAGGGGTACGACGGGCGCACGACGTACGCGTCGATCGGCGGCTGCTACTACGCCGCCCGCTTGGCGGTCAGCGAGGCGCTCCTCCGGGAAGGGCGGCAGGCGGGAATCGTCGTGCTGCGGGAGGTCCATCCCGGGGAGATCCTCCCACTCGGAGTGTGGAACGTCCGGGAGCACGTCCGACGCGCCCTGCAGGCTCCCCCCGAGCGCCTATCGACCCTCGGAGAGCTCGCGGAAACGATCCGGGCGTCGTTCGCCATTCCGCTACCGCGCTGGTGGCGTGCGAGCGCCGTCCTCCACGAGGCGCGCACGCAGCGTCGCCTGGACGCCTGGCTCTGACCGCGCGGCTCGCTCCCGTTACGGCGCGCTCGGGGCCCCGCAGCCCCGGCAGAACTGCTCCGAGGAACCCATCGGGTGCCCGCACCGCGGGCACCGGGCGAGGGAGGCGAGCGAATCCGCCGTCCGCTCGGGGTCGTCCCCCGCGTCGGTCGGGGCCGCGGCGTCCGCGGAGGCTCCCGTTCCCGACGGGCGCCCCGGAGGGGCCACCGTCTCGATCGGGAGGCCGCTCTCCCGGCGACCTTTGAGCGCGAGGCGGAACGACTCCGCGTAGTCACCGCGGTCGAACGCCTGCTGCGCTTGGGCTGCGAGCGCCTGGGCTTGCAGGCGGCGACCGTCCCCCGCTCCGGAGGGGGCCGGACGGGCGACCTCGTCCTGAAGGAGGCGAAGCTGGAACTGGGCCTCCGCGCGGTGGGCCGGGATCTTCGCGGCCGGGGACGCCGGAGACCTCGGCTCGCTCCCGGCCGGAACGGCGGGCGGAGGGGACGAAGGGCCTGTCGCGACACTGGGCGGTCGCTGGCGCGCCGCGACGAGCAGCTCGTGGGCCGACTGGGCGAGCGAGTACGCGTGCTCGAACTGTCGTCCGTCGAACTCGGCCTGGGCCTCGCCGATCAGCTCGCGCACGCGGGACAGCTCCACGCCCTGACGCCCGAGGATGTCGGCCTCACGTCGGGCCATCGCGATCCGGTTGAACGCCCGGTCGCTCACCGCTTCGGGCCGGCTGCTCAGCTCGCCGCGCAGCTGGTCGCGTCGGCGTCGGAGGCGCTGGAGCAGGAGCACGCCGACCGCGGCCATCGCCGTGCAGATGACCACGACGAGGACGATGGCGAGGATCTCCTCCGAGGTGAGCCCTGCCATGCGCGAAACCTCCCGGCGGACGGCCCCCGCTGGTGGTGATAGAGAGGCCGCGGGGCAGTATTTAGAACCGCAGCCCGGTGGGCCGCCCGAGAAGATAGGTCGACCGGGCGCCGTCGATGCGCACCTCGAGGTCGCGGCCGAGGGGGGCGCGCTCGGGAAGCGCCACGGGCAGGTAGTTCCCGAGGCGGGCCACGGCGGTCCCCCCGGGACCGTACTCGAGGACGCGGACCGTGCCGGTGCGCCCGATCCACCGCTCGAGCCGTCGGCGGGCGACCCGCTGGCGGAGGGTCGTGATCGACCGGGAGCGCGCCTTCGCGACCCGGGGCCCTATCGGTCGCAACCGGGCCGCGACCGTTCCCGGCCGGGACGAGAACCGGGTGACGTTGAGCGTCTCGGGAGCGACCTCCTCGATCAGCCGCTCGGTCGCGGCGTGGTCGTCGTCGGTCTCGCCCGGGAACCCGACGATCACGTCGGTGGAGAGGTGGAGGTCCGGGAACCGCTCGCGGGCCGCCGCGACCTGAGCGCGGAACGTGCGGACGTCATACCCCCGGTGCATGGCGTCGAGGATCCGGTCGGAGCCGCTCTGCACGGGGAGATGGAGGAACCGGTACACCCGCCGGTCGACGAGCGACTCGAGGTAATCGGAGAGGCACTCCGCGAGGCTCTGAGGGCTCATCATCCCGACCCGGAGGCGGTAGTCGCCGTCCACGGCGGCGATCGCGCGGAGCAGGTCCGGGAGCCGGGGGCGGCCCGGGAGATCCGCCCCCCACGCGGCGGTGTCGAGCCCGGTCAGGCGGACCTCGCGGGCCCCCCGGGAGAGCGCCCCGCGGACCCGTTCCACGATCGCGTCCGCGGGGAGGCTCGCGATCGGGCCGCGGGCGAGCCGGCTGAAGCAGTAGCTGCACCCGCTCGTGCACCCCTGGGCGAGCACGACCTCCTCCCAGACCGGTCGGGCGGCGCCGACCATCGGGAGGGGGATCCGGCCGGCCGGTTCCGACCGCCCCGCGCCGTCGAGCAGCGCCGGCAGCTCGCCCTGGCGGTGGATCGGAAGGAACGTCGTGCGGTCGAGCGCCGGGCCCCGGAACTCGCCGGTCCGGAGCGGCACGAGGCAGCCCGTGACGACGACCCGACCGCTCCGCCGTCCGAGCTCGGCCCACCGGCGCACCATCCGGGCCTCGGTCGAGCCGATCACGCCGCAAGTGACGAGGACGGAGACTTCCGCGTCCTGCGGCGCGTCCGCGAGGCCGTAGCCGTGCCGGGCGAGGTCGCGGGCGATCGCCGACCCCTCGCCTTGGTTCTGGGAGCAGCCGTACGATTCGACGTAGACGCGCACGGGCCGCGCGCTCCCCCGATTCAGAAGACCGAGAGCTTCCCCGTGAGGAGCCGCCGCGGGATCGAGTCGATCTGGTCGAACCAGCCCTGCGCCACCGATTCGGCCTTCTCGCGGACCTTCGCGAGCTTCACGCCGTCGGCCGTCAGAATCTGCATGCTCGCCACCTGCGGCTGGTCGACGGGCTTCCCGATCTGGGAGAGGATCCGCACGTGGACCTCTTTCACGTCCCCGCCGGTCTCGGAGACGATGTCGGCGGCGATCAGGTTCGAGAGCAGGTTGTAGATCTTCCCGACGTGGTTGACGGGGTTCTTGCCCGCGGTCGCTTCCAGGCTCATCGGTCGGCACGGCGTGATGAGGCCGTTGGCGCGGTTGCCGCGGCCCACCGATCCGTCGTCGCCGGCCTCCATCGAGCAGCCGGTGACCGTCAGGTAGTAGCGGCCGAGCTCGGGGTCGTCGGCGGTGTTGACGTCGATCGCGACCTCGCGGCTCGTGAGCTTCGCGGCCTGCTCGGCGAGG
>Ga0335078_10014346_pt1 | contig 11754 bp, 7 predicted proteins | sample Lox_Sample_32_FD_206711 | JGI IMG/M metagenome (GOLD analysis project Ga0335078, IMG submission 206711) | Soil microbial communities from Loxahatchee National Wildlife Refuge, Florida, United States - Lox_Sample_3.2 | ecosystem: Environmental > Terrestrial > Soil > Wetlands | place: USA: Florida...
CGGGCTCGGCGGCCTCGGAGTCGGCATGAGCCAGCCCGTGGCGCGAGTAGCGGAGCATGAGGACGAGGTCGGCGGCGGCGAGCACGATGTAGGACAGGACGAACGCGATCAGGCTGATCCAGATCTCAGTGGCGCTGACCGACGGCGAGCTCGCGTTGACGGTCTTCTGAAGGCCCTGCACGATCCAGGGCTGCCGTCCGCTCTCGGTCAGCAACCAGCCGGCGGTGTTCATCAGGAACGGGGTGACCACCGCCCACATGCACAGCAGCAGGAACAGCCGCGAATCGCGCAACCGGTTCTTGTACAGGAGCCACCCTCCCCACACCGCCAGCAGCAGCACCAGGCTGGCGAGGTACGCCATCACCCGCATCGACCAGTACTGGATGAACACGTCCGGTACGTAGTTGCCGGGCCCGTACTTCTGCTCGTACTGGGACTGGAGCTGGTCAAGTCCCGTGACCGCGCCGTTCCACATGTTGGTCGCCAGGATCGACAGGAGGTGAGGGATCGGGATCAGCTCCGTCGGCGTCTTGTCGTTCGCTCCACCCCCGATCTGGAACACCGAGAACGAGCACGGCTGGCAGCTCGTCCACTGCGCCTCGGCGGCGGCGATCTTCATCGGCTGATACTTGGCCTCGATCACGCCGAGCTGGTTGCCGACCGACATCTGGATGACGATTGTCGGGATCAGCACGATCAGGGCCACCTTGGCCGTGCGGTGGAACGACTCGACGTGCTCGCGCTTGCGCAGGTACCACGCGGACACGGCGAGCATGATCAGGCACCCGGTGATCAGCGACGCCAGCAGCACGTGCGCGTAGCCCCACACGAACGTCGGGTTGACGAACAGCGCCCACACGTTGCTGAGCACCGCCTGGCCCTGCTTGTCGATCTTGTACCCGACGGGGTGCTGCATCCACGAGTTGGCGATCAGGATGAACATCGCCGACAGCATCGTGCCCGCGGAAACGGCCCAGATGCACGCGAGGTGCACGCGTTTGGGCAGCCGGTCCCAGCCGAACAGCCACAGCCCGAGGAAGGTCGACTCGAGGAAGAACGCGAGGATCCCCTCCATCGCCAGCGGCGCGCCGAACACCCCACCGACATAGCGCGAGTACGTCGACCAGTTCATCCCGAACTCGAACTCCTGCACCAGTCCCGTGACCACGCCGATCGCCACGTTGATCAGCAGGAGCGTTCCGAAGAAGCGGGTCATCCGCTTGTACTCGGGGTTGTCGGTGCGATACCAGACGGTCTGGAGGATCGCGACCAGGAACGCCAGCCCGATCGTCACCGGGACGAAGAAGAAGTGGTAGATCGAGGTGGTCGCGAACTGCCAGCGGGCGAGGTCGTTTGCCATGCCGGTCGGCTCCGGGCGTCAGCCGCTGATCGAGGTGGTGGTGGGAGGGACCGTTCCAGATGACGTGACCGTCGGGTCGTCATCCCAGTTGATCTCCGCGGCGTCTCCGCGGTCTAGGACGTGGGGGCCGCCGGTCTTGGTGAACCCGTCCCAGGCCCAGTCGACGAACGCTTCGATCTTCGCCCGTGTCCCGGTCATCAGGCTGGCGTGGACGCCGAGCCACGCCATGTGGGCCATCTCGCCGTGGATCTCGTGGTGGCGCTTGCCGACCTCGGCGATCGCGGCGCCGCGGCCGATCATGGCCATGATCCCCTTGTCGTGGTAGCGGAAATCCTTGGTCTTGTTGCCCTCGAAGCCCGCGATGATGTTGTCGGCGGCCCAGGCGCCGCTCTGGAGCGCCACCGACCCGAGTTGGGGGAGCGGCTTGCCGTGGGTGTCCGGGATGTTGGCGATGTCGCCGACGAAGTAGACGCCGGGGCTGCCGGCTAGCGTCAGGTCCGCCTGGACGTCGACGCGTCCGCCCCGTCCCTGGGCGAGGCCGCAGTCCTCGGCTACGGCCGCGGCCTTGATGCCGCCGCCCCAGACCACGCAGCGCGTGGGGAGGACCGTGTCGTCGGAGAACAAGGCGTGCCCGGTCGCGACCTCCTTGACCCCGGATCCGAGATGGATCTCGACTCCCTTTTCGCCGAGCACCTTGGCTACATAATCATGGGCGCTGTCCGAGAACGGCTTGAGCAACGCGTCGCCATAGTCGAGCAGCCAGATGCGCGCCTGGGTGGCGTCGAGGTTGCGGTACTCGCTGGGTACCGTCACCTTGACCATGTCGCCGAGAGCGCCGGCGACCTCGACCCCGGTCGGACCGCCGCCGACGACGACGATGTTGAGTGCGCCGCGCTCGACGAGCGACGGATCGCGGTCGACCTGCTCGAACAATCCGAGGATGCGGGAGCGCAGCCGGGTGGCGTCGTCGAGCGAGTACAGCGGGAACGAGTGCTCGGCCGCTCCCGGCGTGCCGAAGAAGTTCGGCTGCGAGCCCGCGGCCACCACCAGCACCTCGCCGCTCCACGACTCGCCGTCGCTCGTGGTGACCGTCCGCGTTGTCGTGTCCACCCCGGTGATCTCGGCCAGGTGCACGTCGACGTTCTCCTGGTCGGCGAACACCCCGCGCAGCGAGTGGGCGATGTCCGTGCCGGCGAGCTGTGAGGTCGCCACCTGGTACAGCAGCGGCTGGAACTGGTGGTAGTTGTTGCGGTCGATCAGCGTCACGTGCACGTCGTCGTGGTCGGCGAGTCGCTGCGCGCAGCCCAGGCCGGCGAACCCGCCGCCGACGATCACGACGCGGTGCACGCTCTCGGCATCAGACATGGGCGGGCTCCGGTTGTGGCTGGTGGACATCGAGGCGCTCGAGCAGGTGATCGCCGACCCGGATCGCGTTCGCCATCGCCGTGAGCGCCGGGTTGACCGCGCCGATGCTCGGGAAGAAGCTCGTGTCGACCACGTACAGGTTGTCGAGCTCGTGGGCGCGGCAGTCGGTGTTCAGGACCGAGCTGTCCGGGTCGGCGCCGAACCGGCAGGTGCCGGCCTGGTGGGCGCAGCCGGCCACCGGGATCTCGTTCTTCAGGTACGCGTGATGGGGCAGCAGGTGGTCGTGGTGCATCCCCAGATCGCCCAGCATGTGCTTGAGCTTTCCGAACAGCCGGTCCTTGGCCTGTTCGTTGCTGGGCGTGTAGTCGATGACGACGTTGCCGTCGCGCGCGAGCGTGACCCGGTTCCGGAACAGCGGCAGGTCCTCGGTCGAGAGCCAGAAGTCGACGGCGTGCCGCGCGACCTCCTCCAGCGTCCAGGTGGGGGCAAAGCGGGTCTCGCCGGGCTTCTCGCCGCGGAACATGGGAGCCTGGGATTTGCCGACCATCTGGATATTCCCCAGCGGATGCTCGAAATCATCGCCGCCGGTGAAATAGAAGTCGTTGACCCCGAGCGTCTTCTGGAAGATCGTCGGGTTCTCCTCCTTGGACAGCGCGAGCACGGCCTGGCTGTTGTGGAACATGTAATTGCGGCCGACCTGACCCGAGCCGTTCGCCAGCCCGTGCGGGTGGGCGTCGTTGGCCGAGGCGAGCAGCAGCTTGGCGCTGTTGGCCGCGCCGCACGAGACGACCACGATGCTGCTCTCGAACGTCTCGGAGTCGCCGTCGGTGTGCCGTACCACAACCCCGGTGACGACCGTTCCGGAGTCGTTGGTCTCGAGCCGTACGGCCTCGGCACCGGTGAGCAGAGTGACGTTCGGGTGCTCGAGCGCCGGGCGGACCGCGATCACCTCGGCGTCTGACTTGGCGTGCACGAGGCACGGGAACCCGTCGCAGTTGTCGCACCGCACGCATTTGCTGTAGGGCATGTTGCCCTCGTCGAGGAGCACCCCGCAGGGGGCGTGGAACGGGTGCAGGCCGGCCTTCTCCAGATCGTCGGAGAGCTGTTGGATCCGGGGCTCGTGCGACACGGCGGGGAACGGATACGGGCCGCTCGCCGGCGGCTCGGTCGGATCCTCGCCCCGGGCGCCGTGGACCTGGTAGAGCTGCTCGGCCCTGGTGTAGTAGGGCTCCATGTCGGCGTAGGAGATGGGCCACGCCGGCGAGATCCCGTCCTGGTGCCGGAGCTCGCCGAAGTCCTCCGCCCGCAGCCGGTACAGCGCGGCGCCGTACAGCTTGGTCGCGCCCCCCACGTAGTAGTGCACCTGCGGGTGGAACGGCGTCAGGTCCGCGTAGTACCAGTTGTCGGGCGTGATATAGCGCCCGGCGACGAACACGTCCTCGGCGCGCCAGTTCTGGGGCTCGCGCGGCAGCCACCCGCCGCGCTCGAGCAGCAGGATCCGCTTGCCCGACGGCGCCAGGTGGCGCACCAGGGTGCCGCCGCCGGCGCCGGAGCCGATCACGATCACGTCGTAGTCGCTCATCCGCCCAGCTCCTCTATGCGCTCCTCTAGGATGATCCGACCGGCGGCCTCGACGAGCGCGAGGTGCGAGAACGCCTGCGGGAAGTTTCCGAGGTGCCGCCCGGTGTCGGCGTCGAACTCCTCTGCGTACAGCAGCAGCGGCGATGCCACCTTGGCCAGGCGCGTTATCAGATCTCGGGCGCGCTGCATCTCGCCGATGATCGCCAGTGCCGACACCAGCCAGAACGAGCAGATCACGAACGTGCCCTCTTTGCCCGACAGACCGTCGTCGGTCTCGTCGGTGCGGTAGCGGAGCACGAACCCGTGCTCGGTGAGCTCGTCGGCGATCGCCAGCACGCTCGCGCGCATCCGCTCGTCGTCGCCCGGAAGAAAGCCGAAGATCGCCGCCAGCAGCGTCGAGGCGTCGAGGGACTCGGTCTCGTAGTGCTGGACGAGCACTCCGCGCTCGTCGACGCCGTGCTCGAGGATGTCGGCCTTGATCTCCGCCGCGACCCCGCTCCACTCGTCCGCCAGCGTGCCCTCTCCGCGTATGTTCGCGAGCTTCGACGCGCGGTCCATCGCCACCCAGCACATCAGCTTCGAGGAGACGTAGTGCTGCGGCTTGCCGCGGGCCTCCCAGATTCCCTGGTCCGGCTGCCGCCATGCCGCCTTGGCGCACTCCGCCTGGGCCTGGATGAGTGGCCACAGCCGGCGCGGCAGCCGTTGACTGCGGCGGGTGTGGAGCAGCACCGAGTCGAGCGCGGCGCCGAATACGTCATTCTGGCGCTGGCCGAACGCGCCGTTGCCCGTCCGCACAGGACGAGCGCCGGCGTAGCCCGAGAGATCCTCGCGGAGCTCCTCGGTGAGGTCGCGGCGCCCGTCGATCCCGTACATGATCTGCAGACCGCCGTCGTCGTTTCGCTCGAGGTCGGCGATGAACTGCATGAACTCATCGGCCTCCCAGTCGAGATCGAGGTAGTGGAGCGCCTGGAGCGTGAACGTCGAGTCGCGGATCCAGGTGAAGCGGTAGTCCCAGTTGCGCTCGCCACCCGGGGTCTCGGGCAGCGACGTGGTCAGTGCGGCGACGGTCGCGCCGGTCGGCATATAGGTCAGGCCCTTGATCGCAAGCGCCGACCGCTGGATCAGAGCACGGAACTCGTGATCGGGAATGCGGGCGCGCGAAAGCCAATGGCGCCAGAAACGGGTCGTGGCCTTGAGCTGGGCGTTGGCCTCCTCGACCGTGGTCGGGACGGGCGCCTGGTCATCCCATGACAGCGCGACGAACACCTCCTCCCCCTCACGCAGCACGTGCCGGGCCCGGACATGGTTCGCCTCGACTCCGAGCAACATGTCGGTTTGCAGCCGCATCGTCTGACCGGCGCCGGTCGCGTCGGCACGATGGCGATCCGCGGACAGCGTCCAGTCGGCAAGCACGCGTCCGTACTCGAACCCCGGTTCGCACACGAGGTCGGCCTCGACGTCGCCGTCGATGCACCTGAACGTCCGCAACAGGACGTGGTCGGCGTCCTCGTCGGTGGGTGGGCGGGTGTGGGGAGTGATCGTGTCCTCGCCGCGCCGCGGTCCCATCGTCAGTGCGTCACGAACCTCGGCCCACCCCGCCGGCGTCTTCCAGGTGGTGACCAGCGTATTCGTGCCCGGCTCGTAGTGGCGCCCGCTCGGGACGTTGATCCCGAACGGCCCGAGGCGGAACGCGCCCGCCCCGCGGTCGAGCAGCGACCCGAACACGCTCGGGGAGTCGAACCGCGGGACGCACAGCCAGTCGATCGTGCCGTCGGGCGCGACCAGCGCGCCCGTGTGGCAGTCCGACAGGAACGCGTAGTCGGCGATGGGCGTGAACGGCGACGGCGCCGCGGCGCTCTGCGGCAACGACGCGACCGTGCCGGTGGCCGCGGCGACGGCCGCCGCGGCGCCGTCACGGCGGGCGGACTTCTTGGCCTTGGTCGTGCTCACGGCATCACCCATGGCCCGTGCCAGCCGCGCACGCCGCGCACGAGCTGGTCGGCTTCCTCGGGCCCCCACGAACCCGGCGCGTAGCCGTGCACCGGCGGCGGATTCTCGAGCAGCGGCATCATGATCCGCCATGTCTCCTCGACGCTGTCCTGCCGCGTGAACAGCGCGCTGTTGCCCTCGATCGCGGCGTGCAGGAGCACCTCGTACGGCGTGGGCCCCTCGCCACCCTCCTCGGCGAACTCCATGTCGAGGGTGATCTCCTGGGGGCCGCCCTTATCGGCCCGATGGGCGTCGAGGATCAGGCGGATGCCCGTCATCGGGTCGAGCTTGATCACGAGCTGGCTCTCCACCGGTGCGCGGCGTCCCGACGTAGGCAGGAAGCCGAGCCGCGGCGGGCGGCGGAACACCACGCGCACCTCGGTCTGGGTCGCGGGCAGTCGTTTGCCGGTGCGGATGAACCACGGGACGCCGGCCCACCGCCAGTTGTCGATCTCGAGCCGCAACGCCGCGTACGTTTCGGTGGTCGATCCGGACGCGACGCCGTCGATGCCGAGATAGCCGTCGTATTGCCCGCGAACGTAGTTCGCGGGATCGGCGTCCGGCATCGACCGGAACAGCGCGAACTTCGCGTCCTTGAGCGTGTTCGCGTCGGCTCCGGCGGGGGCCTCCATCGCGACGGCGGCCAGCAATTGCATTAGGTGGTTGACGACCACGTCGCGGAGCGCGCCGACCGGATCGTAGAAATGGCCGCGGTCCTCGACCCCGAAGCTCTCCGCCATCGTGATCTCGACCGCGGCGATGTGGTTGCGGTTCCAGACCGGCTCCATATTGGAGTTCGCAAACCTGAGGTACAGGAACTCGTCAAGCCCCATCTTCCCGAGAAAGTGGTCGATCCGGCACAGCTGCGACTCGTCGATGTACTGGTGGATCTCGGCTGCGAGAGCGCGCGCGGACTCGAGATCGTGGCCGAACGGCTTCTCGACCACGACGCGCCCGGTCTTGGTGAGGCCGGCGTCGGTCAGGCCCTTGATCACGCGGCCGAACAGGAACGGCGGGATCTCGAGATAGAACACGGGGCACGTGGCGTCGCCGACCGCGCCGGCGACCCGCTCGTACGTCCGGGCGTCGCCGAAGTCGCCGCTCACGTACGACATCCGCCCGACGAGCCGATCGAACACGGCCTCGTCGATCTTTTCACCGGACCCCTCGATCGCCGCGCGTGCATGGTCGCGCAGGTCATCGAGCGACCAGTCGCTCACTGCGACGCCCACGATGGGGCAGCTCAGCAGACCACGCTGCTCGAGGCGGTAGAGCGAATGGAACGTCATCACCTTGGCGAGGTCGCCGGTGATCCCGAAGATCACGAACACGTCGGCGAGCTGCTGCCGAGCGCCAACGGCCGTGCGGAGGCGAGATCCGACTTCTGTGGTCATAGTCGTCCTTCTGTGGCGTAATCCGGCTCCCGGGAATGTTTGTCGCCGGGGACTGGACGGACATCACCTCATCTGGGTGAAAGCATTCGCGGCGCTTGCAACAGGAATTTCTCAGGTCGAATATCCCGGGGGACTACTGTTTGCAACCGGTTGCAATGCAACCTAGTGTTGATAACTACCGCCCAGGTACGAAAGGCCCGCTCCGGGGATGAGGCTGAGTCGTGAGTAGCGAGATCGCCGCCAGCGAGTCCGAACGTCGAGCGCTCGAGCAGGCCGGGTCCGCCACCGGTCGCGCCGCGGCGGGCGCGGGCGGACCGCCCGTCCGAATCGCGTCGGGCATCGCGGCGGCGTGGACGTCGATGCCGCTGATCGTGCGGCTCGCTGGGGTTGGGACACTCGGCACGCTGGCGGCCACCACCGTCGGACTGCTGACCTCGCAGAACCCGGCGGCGCAGCCCGCGGGCGTGGCCGTCGAGATCCGCGTCGTGATGATCGTGGCACTGATCGCGACCGGGCTGTATGCGCAGACGAGCAAGATCCAGGCGCGCATGGGTGGCCTGCTGATCGTCGTGGGGCTGCTGTCGTCGCTGTGGCTGCTGAACGGATCGAGCAACCGCGTGCTGTTCAGCGTCGGCGTCGTATTCACCGGCGTGATGCCGCTGACGTTCGCCTATGTGATGCTGGCCCATCCCACCGGGTACCTGCGATCGCGCACCGAGCTGCGCTTCCTGTGGCTGACAGGGGGCGCGATGGCGATGCTGTGGCTGCTCGGGATCGCGATGACCCTCCAGCCTCCGCTGAAGACGCCGCTGCTCCAGTGCGGTCCCCATTGCCCCGACAACGTGTTCTCGGTGGGCTCGGCCACCGAGGCGGTCACGGCCGTGCAGGCGGCGATGGTGGTCGCGTGGCTCGCGGTCACGTGCGGCACCCCCGTGCTTCTCGCGCGCCGGGCGCGGGCCGCCTCGGCGCCCGTGCGCCGCTCGCTGACGCCGGTATCGCTCACGGCCGCCGCGGCCGGGGTCCTGCTGATCGCGAGCATGCTGTTCCACGCCCTTGGGCTGCAGGTGTGGTCGACGCTCGGGTCCATCTACATCGGGCTCGTGGCCGTCCTCCCACTCGCGATCCTCGTCGGGCTGGGCAACGAACGCCTGTTCATGGGGCAGGCGCTCGCCGAGTTCGTCAGCGCGCTGGCTCGGATGCCGGCAGCCGACCCGGAGGCGCTGATGGCGGCTGCGCTGCGCGACCCGTCGCTCAAGGTGGCATACCGGAGGCCGGGGCCGGGGACCTACGTCGACTCCGCGGGGGTTCCGGTGGGCGAACCGCCGGATGACATGGTCGTCACCTGGATCGACCGCGAACGGCAGCCGGTGGCCGCTGTGATGTACAACCGGGACCTGTCGGGCTACGAGCCGTTCGTCCGGGCAGCCGGCGCGGCCGCCCTGATCCGGTTGGAGAAGACTCAGGCAGAGGCGGAGCTCAAGGCGTCGACCGCCGACCTGGCGTCGTCGCGGATTCGGCTGATGGAGATGGCGCACGCCGAGCGCCGGCGGCTCGAGCGCGACCTCCACGACGGAGTTCAGCAGCACCTCGTGGGCCTGCGGATCAAGCTCGACATGGCGGCCGAGACGATCAGGGAAGACCTCGAGCGGGGCGAGCGCGAGCTCGCGTCCGTCGGGCAGCAGATGGACGACGTGCTCCAGGAGCTGCGGCTGCTCGCGCGCGGCATCTACCCGTCGCTGCTGCACGAATGCGGCCTGCGCGAGGCGCTGAGCGCGGCCGCGCGGAGCTCACCCACCACGGTGTCGGTCCGTGCCTCTAGGATCGGCCGCTACCCGGAGGAGGTCGAGGTCGCCGTGTACTTCTGCTGCCTCGAGGCGATCCAGAACGTCGTCAAGCACGCCGGTCCCGACGCGACCGCGATCGTGACGCTCTCGCAGGACGGACGGTATCTGCGCTTTGAGGTCCACGACACCGGGGTCGGGTTCGACTCCGTGCACGACGGGACCGGCAGCGGGCTCGCGAACATGCGCGACCGGATCGAGGCGGTCGGCGGCGTGGTCGAGATCACCGGCCGCCGCGCAGGCGGAACCTCGGTCCGCGGCCGCGTGCCGGTCGGATAGCCGTCCCTTCACACAACCCGGATGCCGACCTGTCTCCTCAACACGTGTAGGCCACCTTGCCGGTGGGCGGTGCTCGGGCGACGCTACGCTGGCACCCGTCCGCGCGAAAGGAACCGCCGATGTGCCGCTGGCTCGCCTACACCGGTTCACCCATCCTGATCGAGAAGGCGCTGTACGCGCCGGCCCACTCGCTGATCGACCAGAGCCTGCACTCGGAGCTCGGCGCCGAGGCGACCAACGGCGACGGCTTCGGCCTCGGTTGGTATGACGAGGAGCCCACGCCGGGCGTCTTCCGGAGCATCGAGCCCGCCTGGAACGACCAGAATCTCCGCGAGCTCGCCGCTCACATCACCTCCGGGCACTTCTTCGCGCATATCCGCGCGGCGATCGGGTCGCCCGTCCAGCAGACCAACTGTCATCCGTTCCGTCACGGTCGCTGGCTGTTCATGCACAACGGCTACGTCGCCGAGCTTCCCTATGTCAGGCGCGATCTGATGCTTGCCGTCGACGAGTCACTGTTCGCTGAGATCTCCGGGACGGCCGACACCGAGATTCTGTTCTACCTCGCGCTGACGTTCGGTCTCGAGGACGATCCGGCGAAAGCGGTCGCCCGCACGATCGGGTTGGTCGAGGACGTCGGTCGCCGGAGGGGCGTCAAGTACCCGTTCCAGGGCACGATCGCGACGACCGACGGCCAGCGCATGTGGTTGTTCCGCTACTCGAGCGAGGGCAAGTCCCGAACCTTGTTCTTCACCACGCACGTTCCCACTCTCCGCAAGCTGTATCCGGACCTGGCGATCCTGGGCGAGGTTTCCGATGAGACGCGACTGGTGGTGTCCGAGCCGATCGGGAAGGTCCCCGGCGCGTGGAACGAGGTGCCCGAGGGGACCTACGGGGTGGTCGGAGGGGGGGACGACCAGTTGCGACCGTTCAGCGTCAAGCCGCCGCCGACGTCGGTGGCGGTCGGCGTCTGAGCCCGGGTCTTGATCGGACTCGCGTCCAGCCCCGGGGCGGTTACTCCACGCCCGTGACCGGAAGCCCGTTCTCGAGGTATACGCACCGCCGACTCCCCGCGGACCTCGACACGCGCCGGCGCAGCGGCCCGCTCAGCAGCGCGAGCGCCTCGTCGAGCTCGGCGAGCCGGTGGTCTTCGATCTCCGACTCCTGGAGCCGGACCCCGGCGAGGCCGGCATGTGAGAACGGGCCGCAGTCGAACAGGAATCGCATCCCGCCCGGCCGGCTCGGCCGCGGCGTGAGGAAATCGACGCACACGAGCCGGCCGCGCTCCACGATCAGCCCGCACTCCTCCTCGGTCTCACGCCGGCACGCGTCCCACGGCGATTCGCCGCCGGGGTCGATCTGGCCGCCGGGGATCGTCCACCCTTTCTTGTAGGTCGGCTTCAGGATCAGCAGGCGGCCATCCGGGTCGTAGATCAGCGCCCCCGCCGAGGCCGGAATCCGCGGTGGGTCGGGAGCGGTCTCGGGCAAGCAGCGTCAGCCTGCGAGCGTGCGCTCGGGCTGCCTGTGGCTCGGCACGGCGGCCGGGCCGGCCGCCAACGTCGCCTGCTCCGGACCACCCATCGCGAGCAGGGTATCGATCAGCGCGAGCATCTTCGCATGGGTGCGATCGTCGTGAGCGGACAGGGAGCGGACCGCGCTCGCGGCGAGCACGTCGAGCGGCGGTCTCGGGCTGATCGTCCGCAGCCGCGCGGGAAGCAGGAACCGCGTCCAGCGGCGCGCACCCGGCTTCGCCGTCCAGGCGCTCACGTACTCCACGCGCTCGCGCTCGAGCTGCGCCGATCCGCGGCTGCCGACGACCTTGGCGGCGTAGGCGTACAGATCCTGCCGGCGGCGGTCGTCGATCGAGTCGTTGTAGGCCCGCAGCAGCGAGCCGATCACCGGACAGACCGAGGCCGGGTGGTCGCTGAAGCGCTCGTCCGCGAGC
>Ga0335078_10014347_pt1 | contig 11754 bp, 9 predicted proteins | sample Lox_Sample_32_FD_206711 | JGI IMG/M metagenome (GOLD analysis project Ga0335078, IMG submission 206711) | Soil microbial communities from Loxahatchee National Wildlife Refuge, Florida, United States - Lox_Sample_3.2 | ecosystem: Environmental > Terrestrial > Soil > Wetlands | place: USA: Florida...
GCCCAACTATTCGTCAACTCGAAGCGGTCGGGGATAAGCTGAACGCGCGGGCGCACGCCATAGCTGCCGGTCTGCCCGTTCTTCCGGGCGGTGAAGTCCGCACGCTCGACGAAGCCCATCAACTCGCCGCACACATCGGGGTGCCCATCCTCATAAAATCCGTCGGCGGAGGTGGCGGCCGCGGCATGAAGCTGGCGCACGACTCGAGCAAGCTCGCCGCCGCTCTTGAGCTCGCCATGTCCGAAGCGCAGGCCAGCTTCGGCGACCCTCGTGTTTATTTGGAACGCTTCGCCGCGCGCAGCCGCCATATCGAAGTGCAGGTGCTCGGCGACGGCGAAAACGTAATCCATCTCGGCACGCGCGACTGTTCCATCCAGCGTCGCTACCAAAAGCTTGTCGAAGAAGCGCCGGCCTCTGGTATCAGCGGCAGTCTTCGCGAAACCATGCATCGCTCCGCGGTGGCTTTTGCAAAACACCTACAGTACCGGGGACTGGGCACTGTCGAATTCCTGGTCGATTGCGACCGCGAAGCCTTCTATTTCCTCGAGATGAACGCACGCATTCAGGTCGAGCATCCCCTCACGGAAGCTGTTTGTGGACTGGATCTCGTCGAAGAGCAAATCTCCATCGCGCAACGGAGGAGACTCCGCTGGAAGCAACATGACATCACCTTCACCGGCCATGCCATCGAGTGCCGCATCAATGCAGAGGACTGGACCCACGACTTCCGGCCATCGCCCGGCACGCTCTCTCGCGTTTCCTTTCCGGCGGGGCTGGGCATCCGCGTGGACACCCACATTCAGGCCGGCGCGACGGTGCCACCCTTCTACGATTCTCTGCTCGCCAAGCTGATCACCCATGGCGAGAATCGTGCTGCTGCGATTCATGAATTGCGCCGCGCCCTCGCCAGCTGCGAAATCGCCGGTATCGCCACCAATTTGCCCATGTACGCCGCTCTGGTGACCAACGACGAATATTCTCGCGGCCCTGTTGATACTGCTTTTTTGCAGCGATTCCTCGAGAACCGGGCGACCCATGCGGCTTGAATCAACCCATCGTTCTTGCGCGATCGAGCACTAAAATGGCCGACCTGCAACTTCTCGACGTTTCCATTCGCGACGGCAACCAGAGTCTCTGGGGCGCCATGGGCTTTACCACGTCGCAGATCCTGGGCATCGCCCCCGTCATGGACCGCGTCGGTTTCCGCGCCCTGGATTTCACTTCCAGCACCCACATGGGCGTGGCCGTCCGCAAGCACAAGGAAAATCCCTGGGAGCGCATTCGCCTCACCCACGCGGCCATGCCACACACCATGCTTCAATTCATCGGCACAGGGCTGCGCTTTATCTCCTGGGAACTTCAGCATCCGGGATTTCTGCAACTCGTCTACGACCGCCTGGTGGCCAACGGAATCTCGCGCTTCGTCGTGCTCGATCCCATGCACGATGCCGCCGCGCTGCTCGAATCCGCCCGCATGATCCGCCAAGCAGGCGCCACCGAAGTCATCGCCGCGCTCACCTACACCATCAGCGACATTCACACCGACGCCTTCTACGCCCATCTCGCTGCGCAAATCTCTCGATCGCCGCACATCGACCGTGCCTATATCAAGGATCCTTCCGGTCTCCTGACGCCTGAGCGCGCCCGCACGCTCATTCCTGCGGTTCGCGCGCAACTCGGCGCTAAGCCGCTTGAACTGCATTCCCACTGCACGATTGGCCTCTCGCCGCTCAGTTACCTGGCCGCTGCGGAACTCGGCGTCAGAGTTCTGCATGTTGCGTGCGGCCCGCTCGCCAATGGCTCCTCTCTGCCAAACGCGCAGCGCATCGTCGGCAACTTGCGCGAGTTTGGCCACACCGTAGATGTCGATGATCGTGCACTCGCGAACGTGGCTGACTATTTCTCCCGCCTCGCCGAAGCCGAAAATCTGCCCGCCGGGACGCCTCAGGAATACGACGCCTCCTTTCTTCGCCACCAAGTGGCCGGCGGCGTCATGACCACCACGCGCCGCCAACTCGCCGAACTCCAACTCGAGGAAAAGTTCCCGGAAGTAATGCGGGAGGTCGTTCGTGTCCGCGCGGAGTTAGGCTATCCGATCATGGTCACGCCTTTTCCCCAGATCGTCTGCACGCAAGCGCTCTACAACATCATGGGCGCGGAGCGCTACGGTCATGTCTCCGATCAAGTGATTCGCTACGTGCTTGGCAAATTCGGTCGGCCTACCGTGGAAATTGACGCGAACGTGAAGGACCGCATCCTTTCGCGCCCGCGCGCCAACGAATTGGCCGCCGAACCCCCGCCTCTGCCGCCGCAGGAGTTGCGCATGCGCTTCCCACCCGGAATTTCCGACGACGAGTTCCTGCTGCGCGCCACCATGCCGCCGGAGGAGGTGGATGCCATGGTCGCCGCTGGTCCTGCGCGCCGCCACTACAATCCTGACACGCAGCCAATTCTGAAGTTACTCCGCGAAGTGCAAAAACGCCCGCCGCTCGCGGAGCTCGTCATCGAGAAGCCAGACTTCCGCTTGGAGCTACGCAGTTCGCACGATCGCGGAGCGGCGCATGCCTGAAGGGAAGCGGCCGTGACCGCTGCGCACGCACATTCCCGCGCCGCGCTGACGCGTTTGCGGGCCTCACGCGCCTTCGTGCTCGATCTCGACGGCACGCTCGTTCTCGGCGATAGCAGCAATCACGGCCAAACCCCGCTGCCCGGCGCGCTCGAGTTCACCCGTACCCTTTCGGAGCGTGGTGTACCCTTCGTTTTGTTCACCAACGGCACCGCGCGTACCCCGCAGCAGTATCTCGAGCGGCTGCGCGACATCGGCTTCGGCCTTTCGGACGATGCCGTCCTGACCCCCGCGACGAGCGCGGCGGACTATTTCCAGCGGCGCGGCTACGGCCGCATTTTGCTTCTCGGCGGCGAAGGCCTGGCGACGCCTTTGCGTGACGCTGGCCTGGAAGTCATCGCGCCCGTCGGCGCCCCGCAAGTCGACGCGGTCCTTGTTGGTTGGTTCCGCGAATTCACTATGCCCGCGCTCGAAGCCGCCTGCCACGCGGCGTGGAACGGTGCAAAGGTTTTCAGTTGTTCGCAGTCGCTCTATTTTGCAACGGCGCAAGGCAAAACCCTCGGCACTTCGCGTGCCATTTCTGCGATGATCAAGGACCTTACGGGAGCGCGCATTCACATCATTGGTAAGCCTTCGCTCGCAGCATTGCGCTGCGCCGCCCGGCACCTGGGCGTTCGAACCGAAGAACTCACGGTTGTCGGCGACGATGCCACGCTGGAAATTCCCATGGCACGCAGCGGAGGCTCGCTAGCCGTGGCCGTTAGGACTGGGCTTGGTGCCGACAATTCGTTCGCGGCGCTGCCGCCCAAACAACGCCCACACCTTGTCGTTCACGATGTGCGCGAACTTCTCTCACTCTACAAAGGCCGCTCATGAATATCGCCGAACTTATCGCCATCGACGTCCACACCCATGCGGAAATATCCTGCCAGCAGCCCTTCGACGATTTCGCTGCGGAGTTCGACGACGCCAAAGTGCAATACTTCAAGTCCGGAAAACTTCCGACAATTGCCGAAACCATCGACTACTATCGCACCCGCAAGATTGGTTTGGTCATGTTTTCCGTCGACAGCGAGTCCGAAATCGGCCGCCGCCGTATTCCCAATGAAGAAGTTGCCGAGGCTGCTGCCAAAAACTCGGACATCATGATTGCCTTTGCCAGCATCGATCCGCACAAAGGCAAACTCGGCGTCCGTGAGATGCGCCGCCTTCTCACCGATTACGGCGTCAAGGGATTCAAATTTCATCCCACGGCGCAAGGCTTCTTCCCGAATGACCGCATGGCCTACCCCATGTACGAGGTCGTCGCGGAGCACGGCTTGCCCGCGATTTTCCACACCGGCCACACCGGAATAGGCGCTGGCATGCCGGGCGGTGGCAAGATGCGCCTCAAGTACTCGAATCCTATGCACCTCGATGACGTCGCCGTTGACTTTCCGCAAATGAAAATTGTGCTCGCGCATCCGTCCTGGCCATGGCAGGACGAAGCGCTCTCCGTCTGCCTGCACAAGCCCAACGTCTATATCGATCTCTCCGGCTGGTCGCCAAAATATTTTTCGCCGCAGCTCGTGCAGTACGCCAACACCCTGCTCAAACACAAAATGCTCTTCGGCACCGATTTCCCGCTCATTACGCCGGACCGCTGGCTCGCGGATTTCGAACAAGCAGGCTTCCGCCCCGAGGTCCATCCCCTGATTCTTAAAGAAAATGCCGTCAAACTGCTCGGCCTGCGCGCGCCTGGCGTGTAGTCATGCTTTCTTGGAAATCACGGCACCGTCACCACCACTTTCCCAATCTGCTCGTTCCCCTCCAGATAGCGGTGCGCCTCCACGATCTGCGAGAACGGAAACGTCTTGGCGATGATCGGCTTCAGCCATCCCGCCGTCAGCCCTTCCTCAACAAATCGTCGGGCCTTCTCGAAGCGCTGCGGGTCGTGAATGATCTCGAACACCACATACGCGCGCATGCTGAAGCCCCGAGTAATCGAGGCGGCAAACGGAAAAACCGTATTCTGCGCCTGTCCGCTCAAATTACCGTACAAAACCAGCATTCCTCTTGGCCCCATCGCCGCCGCAAGCGATGCCACAATGGGGCCTCCAATCGGATCAAACGCCAGCTTCACTCCTTTTCCTTCTGTGATGCGCAGCACTTCCGCTTCGAGAGCGCCTCGCTCCAGCACGACCACGTGAGCTGCCCCGGCCTTTCGCAACGCCGCTTCCTTCGCGGCCGTCCGCGTCACCGCAATCGACACACCGCCAAGATGATTTGTAATCTGTATCGCCGCAATTCCCACGCTGCTCGATGCCGCCGTAATCACCACCGCGTCGCCGGACCCGACATTGCAAATGTCCACGATCGCGCCGTATGCCGTGAGATATTGCATCCAAATCGCGGCGCACTCGTTCGTACTCAATTCGCTTGGGCGTTTTAGAACCGCGAATGCGGGAACGAGCGTGCGCTCCGCATACACCCCATATTGGTTCATCGAAAATGCAGGCATCACACAAATTGGTTCTCCCACCGCAAAGCCCTTCACTCCTTCTCCCAGCGCCTCGACCACACCCGCCGCCTCGTACCCAAGACGCGCCGGCAATTGTGCTTTCTCCAGATAGTGCCCCGAACGAAACGCCGCTTCCGCGCGATTCAGCCCGATCGCCTCGATCCGCACACGCACCTCGCCCGCCCCCGGCTGGCCCACCTCCAACGATTCGAACCGCAAAACCTCGGGGCCGCCGAACTCTTGGAAGCGCACCGTTTTCGCTATCATTCTCGTCTCCCGTCTCACAATCGTTCTGTGCGAGCCGCTGACTCTACTTGAAACAGACGCCGCCAGTCTATATAAGGAGCTTAACCTTCATCCGCATCGCGCGCCGGAGTTTCCAATGCATCGAATTGCCGTCGAACGTTTCACCGTTGCTCTGGCGATGTTAATCATCGCCGGCTGCCACGCAAAATCCGCCACGGACAGCCAGTCGCAAAATCTCTCGCCCGCCAATGTCGACAACTCCCGCCTCCTCCACGCCGACGAGGAACCTGGCAACTGGATGACCCATGGCCGCACCTACCGCGAGCAACGCTTCAGCCCTCTGAAGCAAATCAACGACCGGAACGTCAGCCAGCTCGGCCTCGCCTGGTCTGTGGATCTCAACATTCGCCGCGGCCAGGAAGCCACGCCCATCGTCGTCGACGGCGTCATGTACTTCTCCACCGCCTGGAGCAAGGTCTTCGCCGTCAACGCCGCCACCGGAGAAAAACTCTGGTCCTACGATCCGAGAGTTCCTCCCGCGTGGGGCGCCAACGCCTGCTGCGACGTCGTCAATCGCGGCGTGGCTGTCTGGCGCGGCAAAGTCTACGTCGGCACCCTCGATGGCCGCCTGGTCGCCCTCGATGCCGCCACCGGCAAGCCCGTTTGGGAAACCCTCACCATCGATCCGGCCTATCGCTACACCATCACCGGCGCCCCGCGCATCGCCAAAGGCAAAGTCCTTATTGGCAACGGCGGCGCCGAAATGGGCGTACGCGGCTACGTTTCCGCCTACGACGCCGACTCAGGAAAACTCGTGTGGCGTTTCTACACCGTTCCCGGCGATCCCGCAAAACCGTTCGAATCTCCCGCGCTCGCCAAAGCCGCCTCCACCTGGAGCGGCCAATGGTGGAAGCTCGGTGGCGGCGCCACCGTCTGGGACGCTATCGTCTACGATCCCGAACTCGATCTCGTCTTCATCGGCACCGGCAACGGCACGCCCTGGGAGCGCCGCGCGCGCAGCCCGCAAGGCAAGGACAATCTCTTCACCAGTTCCGTCGTTGCCCTGAACGCCGACACCGGTGAATATGTCTGGCACTACCAGGAAGTTCCCGGCGACTCTTGGGACTACGACGCCGCTTCTCCGCTGATCCTCGCGGACATCACACTCAACGGCACGCCGCGCAAAGTCCTCTTCCACGCCCCGAAGGACGGTTTTTTCTACGTTCTCGATCGCGTCACTGGTCAAGTCATCTCCGCCAAGCCGTACACCCCGGTCACTTGGGCCACCGGCATCGATCCCACCGGCCGGCCCATCGAAAATGTTGCCGCGCGCTACGACACCACGGGAAAAGCCGCGCCCCTTGCGCCCGGCCCGCTCGGTGGCCATTCCTGGCATTCCTTCTCCTACAGTCCTGTCACTGGCCTCGTTTACATTCCCGTCCAGGAAACGTCTTTCCTTTACAAGGCCGAAGACCACTTTCACGCGCACAACCTCGCCTTCAACGTCGCCATTGACTTCGTCGCCGCCGGCATGCCGCAGGATCCACAAGTTAAGAAAGCCATCCTCGACAGCGTCAAAGGCCATCTCGTCGCCTGGGATCCCGTCCAACAAAAAGAAATCTGGCACGTCGATCGCGTCTGCCCCACCAACGGCGGCACGCTCGCCACGGCAGGCAATCTCGTCTTTCAAGGCACGGCGCAAGGCCATCTCGAAGCCTTCCGCGCGGACGATGGCCAGAAGCTCTGGTCCGCCGACACGCAAAGCGGCGTCATCGCCGCCCCCATCAGCTATTCGGTTGGCAGCGATCAATACATCGCCGTCGTCGTCGGCTGGGGCGGCGTTTTTCCGTTGTCCACCGGCGAACTCGCCCTCAAAGCCGGCCGCACGCAAAACATACCCCGCGTGCTCGCCTTCAAACGCGGCGGCATGGCCGCGCTCCCCCCGCTTCCGCGATTCAACCCGCCGCAACTTCATCCGCCAAAGCCCACGGCTTCTGCCGCAGCTGTGCGAAAAGGCGAAAGCCTTTACCAAGACTACTGTTCCACCTGCCACGGCGATGTTGCTGTCAGCGGCGGTGTTCTGCCCGATCTTCGCTATTCGGGCGCACTCGCAGGCCGCGCCCAATTCAGTGAAGTCGTTCTCGGCGGCTCGCTTGAGCCCTTCGGCATGATCTCTTTCGCCAAAGAACTCTCGCAGGAGGATGCGGAAGCCATCCGCGCCTACGTCATCTTCCGCGCCAACCAATCGCTTGCCAGTTTGCAGTCAGAAAAGCGCTGACGCGATTCAACCGAGGCCGCTGGCCGTCCCGCTCGCGGCTCGTGCGCGCCGCGTCGCACAGAACAAAAGGCGTCGCGAGCGTCCTATCCCGCCGGTCCCCCGCTCTATTTTTGTTGCAACGATTCGAGGTAGTGCACCAGATTCGAAATCCGCATGCTTACGATGGCATCGTCGCGCCCGCTCACCGTGGCAAGCAGCGGTCCCCACACCGGCATGTCCGAGGATCCATGTGCCGGCGCCTTCACCCCGTTGCGAAGTACCGTCGCGACGTAGTCCGACGGAAACTTCCCTTCATGCCGTTTGGCGAGGGTCGTTAGGTCCGGCGGCGTTGTTTTTAGATCCGCACTTGCAGGGCCGGCGCCCTTTGCATCTGCTCCGTGACAAGGCGCGCAGTACGACTTAAACATTTCCGCGCCCGAGTTTGCCGGCGTACTCTGAACCGGCGCCTTCTTGACCGTTTTTTCTTGCGCCAGTCCGCACGCAGCGCTGGCGACTACCACAAGCAATATCGCAGTGTAACGCGGGACCGTGTGCATCATGATGACCTCCGTTGAGGGGACTTTCGTCGGCTCCGGACTTCGAAGGCGCGGTTATCCGTGAGGGCCTTGGCCGGTTGCCCGTTATCCTTACGCCTCCCGAGCATACCTGTCAACGAATGAATCACGCCCAGCACCATCGACCGTCCCAATTCAAGATTGTTCTCGACCTCACTCGCCGCCAAGGCTATGCTAACGACCAGGAAGAATTGGAAAAGGGTCTCAGCGGCGTCGCCGCGCCTGTTCTCTACAAAGGCGGCCGCGTCATCGCCGCTCTCTGCATGGCGGGACCTACGCAGCGGTTTCTCGGTCACGGCCTGATTGACAAAATCGAACTCGTAATAGATTTCGCGGCGCGTCTCTCCGAGACGCTCAGCCGCGGCCCGGCCAATTTCGGCACCGTGATGGAGCCGCTCGCCGGATCTAGCTTGGGAGAGAGGCTCAAACCAAAATGGAAAGGTCCTATCGCGCGGATCACATCGGGAGTCTGTTAAGACCTGCGGAGCTGCTGCAAGCGCGTCAATCCGGCGTCCACAGCGAACGCTTGCGCGAACTCGAAGACCAGCACATTCAGCGTGTCTTCGCCAAACAAAAAGAACTCGGCTTTGAAATTTTCACCGATGGTGAACTGCGCCGCCGCAATTTCATGAGCGACTTCACCGACGCGGTCGAGGGCTTCGATATGGCCAATGCCGTGGCGCGCTCCTGGAGCGTTGGCGATGTGGGCGCTGCGCCCGTCAGCAGCGTCACCGGCATCGTCACGCAAAAACTTCGCCAGGTCCGCCCGCTCACCGGCCACGAATTGCCGTTTACCAAAGCCCATTGTCCCGGCGACATCAAAATGACCCTGCCCAGCGCCACGCAATTCCCTGCTATTTCGTTCAAGCGCGGCGTTACCGACAAGGTCTACAAGAACCACTCCGAACTGTTAGTGGCCATTGTGGACATCATGAAGAGCGATCTCGCCAAGCTCGCGGGCGACGGCGTCAAATACATCCAGATTGATGCGCCTCGCTACAGCTACTACATGGATCCCAAGTGGCGCGAATGGATCAAGAAAGAGCTGGGTGACGAACCGGACGCCGCTCTCGACGAGGCCATCAAGGCCGATAACGCCTGCTTCCGCGCCGCCCGCCGTCCCGGCGTCACGCTCGCTATCCACCTTTGCCGCGGCAACAATCGCAGCCACTGGTACGCCGAAGGCGGCTACGACGCTATCGCCGAAAAAATGTTTACCACGCTCGATGTCGACCGCTTCCTTCTCGAGTACGACGACGCCCGTTCCGGCACCTTCGAGCCGCTCCGCTTCATCCCCAAAGGAAAAACCGTCGTGCTGGGCCTCATCAGTTCCAAGGTCCCGCAAATGGAAAATCCCGACCAGCTTGCCAAGCGCATCGACGAAGCCGCCAAATTCGTTCCCTTGGAAAATCTCGCGCTCAGCCCGCAATGCGGCTTCGCTTCCACCGCCGAAGGCAACCTCATTACCGAAGACCGCCAATGGGCCAAACTCAAGCTCGTCGTAGACACCGCTCGCCGCGTCTGGGCAAACTGATGCCACGCGCGTGATGCCAATCACCGAAAGAGAGACAAAACGACAGGCCCAGTCCGAAGTGTGGCGTGCACCATGAGCACGCCTCCAGGTGATGCCAGTCACTGCATCGGCGTTTCTGACGTGGTAAAAAACGGCCGTGAACTGTGCGCCGACCTTTTCCGGTGATGCCGTGCGACGAGCGAGCGCATCATCAGAAGGGCGATGGAGTTGTTCTTCATGGTTCTGAAACTGGCACGCCTTCTCTGGCGAAACGTCCTCCGCAACAAGCGGCGCACCATCCTGACCGTTTCCGGCGCAGCAATTTCGCTCTTCCTCCTTACCACCCTGGCCATGACCTATCGCGCCATGGGCACGCCGTATCAAGGCGCCGAGAGTATGCCGCGCATGATGGTTCGCCGCCTCAGCGGCATCGTGTACTCCATGCCGTCCAGTTACGGCCCACGCATCAGGACCGTGCCCGGCGTCGCGGCCGTGTCTCGCATGAATTGGTTTGGTGGATATTGGGTGGATCCCAAGAACGAATTTGCCAACTTCGCCGTCGATGCCGACACGGTTTTCGACGTGATTGGCGAGGCCAGCATTCCCGGCGACCAACTCCAGGCATTCCAGCGCGAACGCAACGCCGCTGTCGCCGGCCAGCGCCTCATCAGCAAATACCATTGGAAGCTTGGTGACCGCATCACGCTGCTGGGTAGCCCTTACCCGTTCAAGCCCGATCTCGTCTTGCGCGGTGTCTTCACCGGCGGTCCGGACGACCAGTTTTACTTTCGTTTCGACTATCTGAACGAAGCTATGGGCGGTCATTACGACCGCGTCAGCCTCTATTGGATTCGTCTGCAACGCCCCGAACTTGCCGCGAGCGTCTCGCAAGCCATAGATGCGATGTTCAGCAACACCGACGCGGAGACCAAAACCGAAAGCGAAAACAACTTCCTGCTGAGCTTTGTCGCGATGCTCGGCAACGTGCAGGCCATGCTCTTGATGGTTGGCGGCGCTGTGGCCTTCGCGGTTCTGCTCATCGTGGCCAATAGCATGGCCATGTCCATCCGCGAGCGCTTCTCGGAAGCTGCGGTCCTGCGCGTTCTAGGCTTTCGGGCCCGGCATATCCTGGGCCTGTTTGTCGGCGAGTCTTTGATGCTGACGCTGATTGGCGCCATCTTCGGTGTCGGCGGCGCGAAACTTCTTTTTGACACGTTGGGTCTGACGAAAGTCAGCGCATTTGTGTGGGCGGACCTGCGCGTGAGGCCCGACACGCTGTGCTTCTGTCTCGCGATCGCCCTGTTGATTGCATTGCTGGCTTCCGGCTGGCCCGCGTATCGGGCCTCCCGCACCAACCTGGCAGAGGCGCTGCGCTTCGTCGGCTAGCACGTGAGGATGGCTGGAGTCAGCGGCCATCGGTTTTGGCAGGTAAGCGAACTATGGCCATCCCCATCAAATACAACTGGCGCAACTTGGTCGTCCGTCGCACCACCACGATCCTGACCGCATTCAGCATCACGCTCACCGTCGCAGTCTCTGTCGTTTTGATGGCTCTCGCCAATGGACTGGAAACTTCGCTCTCTACAACCGGTCATCCTCTCAACGTCATGATTATGCGTGAGGGCTCGCAGGCAGAGGGCTTCAGCTCTGTTTCGCGCGAGGGCGTCCGTATCATCAAGGATCTCGACGGCATCGCCAAAGACGATCGCGGCGAACCCTTTGTCTCCCCCGAGTCCATCGTGCTCACCAGCCTGCTGCGTGAAGGCCGAACGCAAGGATCCAATGTGACGATTCGTGGCCTGGGGCCCGATGGCGTCGCCTTGCGTCCTGACTTCAAGATTGTGCAAGGACGTATGTTCCGCTTTGGCTTGCGCGAGGTGATTGTCAGCCGGAGAATCTCCCAGCGCTTTCAAAACTGCCGCCTGGGCGACCGGCTGAAGTTTGGTAGAGGCTACTGGAATGTCGTGGGCATTTTTAATGCCGGGACCTCGGCATATAACTCCGAAATCTGGACTGACGTCGAGGGCCTCATGAGCGAGTTCCGTCGCGACCAGTACAACGACGTCTTGGCCCGAGTTACCAGCGCGGACGCTGCTG
>Ga0335078_10014348_pt1 | contig 11754 bp, 10 predicted proteins | sample Lox_Sample_32_FD_206711 | JGI IMG/M metagenome (GOLD analysis project Ga0335078, IMG submission 206711) | Soil microbial communities from Loxahatchee National Wildlife Refuge, Florida, United States - Lox_Sample_3.2 | ecosystem: Environmental > Terrestrial > Soil > Wetlands | place: USA...
AAATACGATTTCCGCAAAGACCGGGATCGGCAGTCCGGTCTGCGGCCCGGCGCAGACTTCGATCGGAGCGCCTTTGATCGCGCCGGCGAATTCGTATTCCGAACTGCCGCCGGGCAGATATTCGAAGCCGGCGATGAACAGAGCCGGATCCTCGCCGTGCACGACGGCGACCGGGCAGCTTTGGCCGCGATCCCAGTATTTCTTCGCGATGATCGCGCCGTGGCGGCCGGCGTGATCGAATTGCACGGTGACCTTGGCCGGACCGTGCACCTGGACGCGGTAGATCGACGCGTTGATCCAACCGGTGTCGGGGTCGCGCATGACGACGATCGAGCCGGAACCGATGAACGGTCCGCCATCGTGGCGGTGCCAGAGCGGTGCTGGAAATTGCGCGATGTCGACATCGCGACCGGCGAGCGTGTTTTCCAGGAATGCCGCGTCGCTGACGGAAACCGGCGCCAGCGGCCGCAGCGTCTTGCGCTTGTCCATCCAGGCCTTGAGCGCGTCGAGCGGTCGCAGCGCCGACACAAGACCGAGCGCGAGCGCCGCCCGTTGCACGTTGGTGGTGGCGTTGGTGAAGACGCGAAAGCCGCTTCTATGTCCCTTGATGCCGTCGAACAGGAGCGCCGGGCAATCGGGCATGCCGGCCGCCACTTCGGTAATGCCGCCGATCTCGTAACGCGGGTCGGCGCCGTTAATTCGGCGCAGCGCCCCGAGCTTGTCGACCTGATCAATGAAGCCGCGCAGATCGCTGTACATCAATCTTGAACCATCTGGCTTCCGGCCGCGTTGGCTCCTCATGGTGCGCTGCCCACGGGTTGAAATTACCGCTGCTGCCGCCAGTCAGCTGCAATCACCCTTTCCCGCGAGCCGCCCCAAGCCCTAAACCCAGGAGTTCTATTTTCGCAAAATCCAGTATAAGTGAAGGCTTGCCGGGTAATAGTCTATGCATTCCGTCGCCCATCTCGTCCATGCCTATGGTCTGCTCGTCGTCGCCGGCTTCATCGGGCTGGAAAGCATGTGTATTCCGCTGCCGGGCGAGACCGCCCTGATCGTCGGCTCGGTCATTGCGGGACGCACGCACGAGCTTAACATCGTCGGAGTGATTGTGGTGGCGGTGGCGGCTTCGTTGATCGGCCGCATCATCGGCTATTTCGTCGGCATGCATTTCGGCTATTGGCTGCTGCTTCGGTATGGGGGTTACGTCCGCATAACCGAATCGCGGATCAAGCTCGGACAATATTTGTTCCTCAAGCACGGCGGCATAATCATCATCATCGCGCAATTCATCCCGGTGTTGCGCGCCATCGCCGGCATTCTGGCCGGCGCCAATCGCATGCCGTGGCGGCGATTTGTGTTGGCCAGCACGGTTGGCGCCGCGCTTTGGGCAACCGCGTTCGGCATCGGCGGCTATTCGTTCGGCAAGCAATTCGCAAGACTGGCGGCCTCCTGGTGGTTCCTCTCCGGCGCCAGCGGCTGGATCCTGTTCGGTCTTGGCGCGCTGATTGTCGTTCTCGTCATCGCCAATTTTGTCGCTCACCACGAGGCACAGCTCATTGCCAAAGCCGAACGCGCTCTGCCCGGACCGCTGCGCGTGCCTTAGACGAATGCGGACATGACGGCTTCCTGGTCGACGATCGACTGCGACGTCCATGCCAACGTGCCCAGCATGCAGGCGCTGCTGCCCTATCTCGACGAGCAATGGCGCGACAGCGTCATCGACCGCGGGCTCAATTCGCTCGAATCGATCAACTATCCGCCGAACGCGCCGCTCACCGCCCGCGCCGACTGGCGCGGCAAGGCGGGCGAGCCGGCAAGCTCTCTCGACGCGCTGCGCACGCACGCGCTCGACCGCTGGAACATCGACGTCGCGATCTGCAACTGTCTATACGGCGTTCAATTGCTGTTCAGCGAGGATATGGCGGCGGCGTTCGCCAAGGGGGTGAACGATTGGATCGCGCGCGAATGGCTCGATCGCGATCCGCGGCTGCGCGCCTCGATCGTGGTGCCGATGCAGAATACCGACTATGCGGTTGCCGAAATCGAGCGCTGCGCGCCGGACCGGCGCTTCGTGCAGGTTCTCGTCCTCGCCATGGGCGAGGCGCCGCTCGGACGGCGGCAGTATTGGCCGGTATTCGAGGCCGCAGTGCGCCACGGCCTGCCGATTGGCATTCACGCCGGGTCGAGCTACCGGCATCCGGTGACCTCGCTGGGCTGGCCGTCCTGGTATGTCGAGGATTATTGCGCGCAGGCGCAAGGCTTTCAGGCGCAGGTGGCGAGCCTGGTCTGCGAAGGCGTTTTCGCCAAATATCCCGAGCTGAAAGTGGTGCTGCTTGAATCCGGCGTCACCTGGCTGCCGGCATTCTTGTGGCGCCTGTCGAAATTCTGGCGCGGCGTGCGCGCCGAAGTGCCGTGGGTCGATCGCGCGCCTTATGAAATCGTGCGCGATCACCTGCGGCTGACGATTCAGCCGTTCGACGGACCGAGTGAACCGGAAGCGGTGGCGCGGCTGATCGACCACCTGCAATCGGACGAAATGCTCTTGTTTTCTTCGGATTTTCCGCATTGGCAATTCGACGGCGACGACATCATGCCGGCCGGCATTCCGGAAAAATTGCATGCGAAAATCCGGCGCGATAATGCGCTGGCCACTTACAGCCGTCTCGCCGAGACGACCGCCTAGGCCGGAGCGCATGGCAAAGCACGTTATCGCTCCAGTTAATGAATTTCCCGCCGGCTCGCGAAAACTCGTCGACATCAAGGGCCGGCCGATCGTCGTGTTCAACGTGAACGGCGAGTTCTTCGCGCTCGGCAATCGTTGCCCGCATCAAGGCGGCAGTCTGTTCGCGGGCCGGCTGGTCGGGCTCATCGAGGCCAGCGAACCCGGATGTTACCGCTACTCGCGCCGCGGCGAGATTATCCGTTGCCCATGGCACGGCTGGGAATTCGACGTGCGTACCGGGAAGTCATGGTGCGAGCCCGACCGCGTGCGCGCGCGGCAATTTCCGGTCTCCATTGCGCCCGGCGCAACGCTGGTCGAAGGCCCATACGTTGCCGAGACCTTTCCCGTCCGCGTCGAAGATGATTACGTCGTGCTAGAGGCGTGATGGGAAAGAGGGCGGGCAGTATGGCGGGGCGACGTTCGGCGCAGGGACGGCTGCGTCTTGCTGCCGATATTGGCGGCACATTCACCGACATTGCCGTCTTTGACGAAAAAACCGGCCAGCTCACCTTCGGCAAAGCGCTGTCGACGCCGGCGCACCTCGTGGACGGCATTTCGGCCGGCGTCGCCAAAGCCGGCAGCGATTATCGTTCGGCGGCTTTGTTCCTGCACGGCTCGACCATCGCCATCAATACCATGCTTGAGCGCACCGGAGCGCGCACCGCGCTGCTCATCACCCAAGGCTTTCGCGACATTTACGAGATCGGCCGCATCAACCGGCCCGACGCCTACAATCTGTTTTTCCAGAAGCACGTGCCGCTGATCGAGCGGGCGCTGCGCTTTGAGGTCAACGAGCGCATGCTCGCCGACGGCGAGATCGACACGCCGCTCGATGAGGACGAAATCGCGGCGCTCGGGCAAAAGCTCGAAAACCTCGGCATCGAAGCCGCCGCGATTTTGTTCCTCAATTGCTACGCCAACGCCGATCATGAACAGCGCGCCAAGGCGATCCTCGAGAAGAATCATCCAAGACTGTTCGTTTCCGCGTCGCACGAGCTGTCGCAGGAATACCGCGAGTTCGAACGCTGTTCGACGGTCGCGGCCAACGCCTATGTGGGCCCAAAGGTCCGCCGCTATATCGGCGAGATCGACGCGCATATGCGCACGACCGGCTTTTCCGGTTCTTTCCTGGTGGTGCAATCGACCGGCGGCCTCTATGAGGCCGAGCAGGCGCAGAGCCAATGCGTGCGCATGCTCGAATCCGGACCGGCAGCGGGCGTGATCGGCACGCAGGCGCTTTGCCGCATGCTTGGGATCGACAACGCCATCGCCTTCGACATGGGCGGCACCACCGCCAAGGCCGGCGTGATTCACCACGGCGAGGCTTTGACCACCGGCGCGGCACTGATTGGCGGCTACGAAAAAGCGCTGCCGGTGCAGATCGCCATGATGGACATATTCGAGGTCGGCACCGGCGGCGGCTCGATTGCGCGCGTCGACGAAGACGCGCTGCGCGTCGGTCCGCAAAGCGCGGGCGCCGCGCCCGGCCCGGCCTGCTATGGTCTTGGCGGCACCGAACCGACGGTGACCGACGCCAATCTGATGCTCGGCCGGCTCGACGCGGAGCGCTTCCTCGGCGGCGAGATGAAGCTCGACGCAAAGGCCGCCGAACGCGCGCTCAACGACAAGATCGGCGCTCCGCTCGGTATGAGCGCAGTCGAGTCAGCCGACGGCATTTTGCGCATCGCCGCCACCGCGATGTCCTATGCGGTCAAGGGCGTCACTACCGAACGCGGCTTCGACGCCGGCGATTTCGTTCTGGTCGCCTATGGCGGCGCCGGACCTCTGCACGCCGTCGAGGTGGCGCGCGAAATCGGCATGCGGCGTGTCATCGTGCCGTTCGCGCCCGGCGTGTTCTCCGCCTTCGGCATGCTGTTCGCCGACCTGCGTTACGATTTCGTGCGCACCTGGTTCACGCCGCTCGAAGATGCATCGTTTGCAGAGATCGAGCGGGTCTACCGCGCGCTAGAGCAGCAAGGCCGCGACGCGATCGCCGCCGCCTCGGTCAAGCCGCAGCGGATTGCAGTGAAGCGCGCCGCCGACATGCGCTACGTCGGCCAAGAGCACGCGGTGACCGTCGATCTGCCCATGGCAGTGTTCAAATCCGGCGACCGTAAAGCGATCAAGCGCGCCTTCGACCAGCAGCACGCGCAACGCTACGGCACATCGGCTCCCGACGAGCGCGCCGAGATCGTCAGCCTGCGCTCGACCGTGACCGGGCAGATGCGCAAGCCGCCGCAGCGCAAGATTGCGCGCGGACACAAGGCTGCGCCGGCCGCGGCACAGAGCGGCAAGCGGCGAGTCTTTTTCGCCGGGCGGTTTCACGCGACGCCGACCTATCGGCGCGAGGCATTGTTGGCTGGCAATCGAATTACCGGGCCGGCCCTGATCGAGGAATATGCATCCACCACTGTGCTGATGCCCGGCGATGCAATGGAGGTCGATGCGTTCGGCAATCTGGTGATCGCGGTCGGTGGAGGCCGCTGACGATGGCAAAGAAAGCAATGCGTCAACAAAGGGCCAAGGCCGATCCGGTCGTGACCGAAATCGTGCGCAACGGCGTCATCGCGGTGACCGAGGAGATGAAAACCAATCTCATGCGCACCGCCTACAACATCATTATCTACGAGGCGCTCGATTTCACTACCGGTCTGTTCACCACCGAAGGCGAGACCGTCTCCATCGGCATCGGCCTGCCAATGTTCATTCGCGGCATGGCGGAAACCGTGAAGGCGAAGATCAGGCATTTCGGCCGCGACCGCATGCGGCCGGGCGACATCTACGTCACCAACGATTCCTATCTCACCGGCAGCCATCTCAATCACGTCACGCTGACGCTACCGATCTTTCATAAGAACGTGCTGGTCGGCTTCTCCTGCTGCATGGCGCATTGGCTCGATATCGGCGGCACGCTCGGCGGCATTACCACCGACATCTATTCCGAAGGCCTGCAAATCCCGATCCTGAAACTGCACGATCGTGGCAGACCCAACGAAACACTGGTCGAAGTGATCAAGCAGAACATGCGGCTGCCGAGCCGCGCCATGGGCGACTTGCGCGCGCAAATCACGGCGGTGAAGACCGGCGAGCGGCGCTTCCTCGAACTGGTCGAGCGCTACGGTCGCGACCAGGTCTTGAGCGCGATCAAGGCCATCATGGACCATTCCGAGGTGATGGCGCGCGCGCGGACAAAATCGATACCCGACGGCGTCTACGAGGCCGAATCCTACATGGACGACGACGGCATCGAGGTCGGCAAAAAGGTGCCGATCAAGGTGCGCGTGATCGTCAAGGGCGAAGAGATGACGGTCGATCTCACCGACGTTTCCCGCCAGGTGCGCGGCTCGTTCAATTCCGGGATCACCACCGGCTACGCCTGCTCGCAGGTGGCCTACAAGTGTCTCACCTCGCCGACCGATTATCCGATCAACGACGGCTCGTTCCGCAGCCTCAAGGCGATCGTGCCGCCCGGGCGCGTGGTCAGCGCAGTGCGGCCGGCGCCGATGCGCTGGTGGATGACTTATCCGATGACCATCGTCGACACCGTATTCAAAGCGTTGGCGCCGGTCATTCCTGACCGCGTCATCGCCGGGCATCACGCCGATCTGGTCATCGCCGCCACGCACGGCATCAACACCAAGACATCGGAATTTTTCCTGGCCAATTTCGGCCCGCTGGGCGGCGGCTGGGGCGCCAAGCGCAGCGAGGACGGCGTCTCCGCGACGGTGTGCATCAATGACGGCGACACCCACAATTCGCCGAGCGAGCAATCCGAGGTGAAATTTCCCCTCGTGGTCGAGCGCTACGCGCTCATTTCCGATTCCGGCGGCGCCGGGCGTTATCGCGGCGGATTAGGCCTCGAGCGCGTCGTGCGCGCGCGTGTGCCGATGACCTTCAACAGCCACGTCGAGCGTGCCCATTGCAAACCGTGGGGGTTGGAGGGCGGCGGCGAGGCAACGGGCAACGAAGTGGCCATTCGCGTCGACAGCAAGTGGAAGACCGATTTCCCCAACGCCAAGGTTTTGGTCGCGTTCCTTGAGCCCGGCGATGCATTCCGCATGCGCTCGGGAGGAGGAGGCGGGTACGGCTCGCCGCTCGAACGGCCGATCGAGGTTGTCGAGGAAGACGCCAAGCAGGGTTATATCTCGCTTAAGGCGGCGAAGGAATCGTACGGCGTCGTCATCGATCCGGACGCTTTTTTGGCCGATCGGCAAGCCACCGAACGCCTGCGCGCCGCAATGCGCGAGGCGCTTTCAACAGCCGCCGAGTGACAAAGCGCGCCGCCTGAAAATTCGGCCCGATCTCGCAGCCGAGCTCTATCGCATTGCACAAACAGCGCCGCGGTGCGCTTCTTGAAGCTCCCGTTTTGCAGCGCCATATTAGCGCTAACCGCGCGGGAAGCCGTTCCGCGGGGTTATCAGGGCGCCGCAAGGGCCCGCAAAGTCGCTGAAAAGGGCTTTGAACCAATGTCCAGGGTTTCGTCGCTTTCGAGTCCTTTCCTGCTGGGCTTTGACGAGATCGAGCGCGTGCTCGATCGCGTCGGCAAAGCCGCCGAAGGCTATCCCCCTTACAACATCGAACGCGTCCCCCGCGAAGGGAACAGTCCGGAACGGCTGCGGATTACCTTGGCGGTGGCGGGATTCACCCGCGACCAGCTCGATGTGTCGATAGAGGAGAGCCAACTGGTCATTCGCGGCCGCCAGCACGACGATAAGAGCCGACAATACATCCACCGCGGCATCGCCGCGCGCCAATTCCAGCGCATCTTTGTGCTGGCGGACGGCATGGAGGTGCTGGGAGCGGACTTGAAGAATGGATTGCTGTCGATCGACTTGGTACGGCCGCAGCCGGAGCGCATCGTTAAATCGATTGCAATCAATGAGTGCGAATAATGAAACCGAGTAGGACTCGACGTAGTTAACAAAATAGGAGTCGAGGGCCATGACCAACGAGATGAACCGTACCGAGAACAAAACCGAGATTTCGGCTGAAGCGCTCGCCCACCTGGGCGACGGAGAGATCGCTTACGTGAAGAAGATCCGTTCCGAGGACGTTCCAGCGCTGTTTCCGCAGGCGCCGGAGATTGCGCCCGGTTTGAAATTGTTCGCGCTGCACGCCGCCGATGGCACGCCGATCATGCTCACCGATAGCCGTGAAGCGGCCATCGCCAATGCGTGGCAGCAGGAGCTGGAGACCGTCAGCGTACACTGAAGTCAGTTGACGGACGACAGACGACGGAGGACGGACAAGATATCTGTCCTCCGTCGTCCGTCTTCTGTTGTCTGATTATGCGGCAGACGCCGACGGCATCGCCAAGACGGCGTAAAGCGCTTCCGCGTCATGCGAGGCGCGCAGCTTGTGGGCGATGTTTGGATCGCGCAGAAGCCGCGCCACGCGCGCCAACGCCTTGAGGTGATCGGCGCCGGCGCCCTCCGGCGCCAGCAAGAGGAAAATCAAGTCGACCGGCTGACCGTCAAGCGCTTCGAATTCGACCGGCCGGTCGAGCCGGGCGAATAAACCGAACAGACGTGTGAGGTTCGGCATTTTGCCGTGCGGAATGGCAATGCCGTTACCGACCGCCGTCGAGCCGAGCTTTTCGCGCTGCATCAGGATCTCAAAAATCGCGCGCTCGCTCTGGCCGGTAAGGACGGCGGCACGCGCGGCAAGCTCATGCAAAGCCTGCTTCTTATTGTTGACCTTGAGCGCCGGGAGAATCGCGTTCGACGCAACGAGATCGGTAAGCGGCATGAGTGGAACCTGAAGGAGGAAAGCAGCGGACTACGGCTGTGGCCTGATCGCCTTAGTGGCTGATATCGAACGGTTTTTGGTTTCTTGCCGCAGCATGATCTCTCCGTGACTGGCCCCACGCCTGCGGATCATGCTCCAAGGGCGGCGGACCATAGGGACCCCCTGCATCCTCGTCAATGGGCATCGGCGACAGGCGCCGCCGATTGCGGATCAATCCAGCCGAAATGCCCATCGGCGCGACGGTAGACAACATTGATGCCGCCATGCGCGGCATGTCGGAACACGACAACAGGCGCGCCGGTCATGTCGAGTTCGGTCACAGCGTCACTGACCGACAATTGTTTCAGTGCGGTCGTCGATTCGGCGATGATGACCGGCGTGAAGCCGTCGATGTCCGCTTCGTTCTCGGCTGCCGGCGCGGCGATGATGTAGCTCGCCGCATCGATCGAGTCGCCATCGAGCCGTTCGGGACGATGATCCTTGAGCCGGCGATGATAGCGGCGCAGCCGCTTTTCGATGCGCAATGCCGCCTGATCGGCACTGGCATAGGCGTCGGTCGCCATGCCTTCGGCATGGAGAGTGATCTTCGAATCAAGATGGATGGCGCATTCGCTGTGGAACCCGAATCCCTCTCGCTCAAGCGTGAGATGCCCCGAATAGCCGCCGTCGAAATACTTGCCCATGGCTTCGGCGATGCGGTCGCGCACCCGATCGCGCAAGGCGTTGCCGACATCGAGGTTCTTTCCGGAAACGCGAAACGACATGGCAGCCTCCAAGGCCAATCTTCCTGCCGCTCCACTCGAGCTATGTGCTGGGCAGGGGGGAGTCAACGCGGTGCGACTCCGCACGTACGAAGGCCTTCGAGCGGCGGCGCCGAGCAAATCAGGGGACAGCGGCGATCTGTTTCTCCCGCCGGCGCTGTACCGAAGACGGGATGCGCATGGCTTCGCGGTATTTGGCAACGGTGCGCCGCGCGATCTCGACGCCGGCCTCGCGCAGCTTGTCGACGATAGTATCGTCGGACAACACGTCGGCCACGGTCTCACCGTCGATCAACTGTTTGATTTTATGGCGCACCGCTTCGGCGGAATGTGCCTCACCACCATGCGCGGCGGCGATCGCCGACGTGAAAAAGTATTTCAGCTCGAAAATGCCGCGGCTGGTCGCCATGTATTTGTTGGCGGTGACGCGCGATACCGTCGATTCATGCATGCCGATGGCCTCCGCCACCGTTTTAAGATTGAGCGGCCGCAGGTGCTCGACGCCGCGGGCGAAGAACGCGTCCTGCTGGCGGACGATTTCGTTGGAAACCTTCAGAATGGTGCGGGCGCGCTGATCGAGCGCGCGTACGAGCCAGGTCGCGGTCTGCAGACATTCGGCAAGGTAGGATTTTTCGTTCTCCCGGCGGGTACTGGCGGAAACCTCGGCATAGTAGCTTTGATTGACGAGAACCTTTGGCAGCGTGTCGGAATTAAGCTCGACGATCCAGGCGCCGTTGGGTGCCGGCCGCACGAAGACATCCGGGACGATCGGCTGCACCGGCGCCGAACCGAAGGCGAGACCCGGCTTCGGATTGAGCCGGCGAATTTCCGCGATCATGTCGGCCAAATCTTCATCGTCGACGCCGATGATTTTTTTCAAACCGGCAAAGTCGCGCCGCGCCAACAAATCAAGCCGTGCGACCAGCGCCTGCATCGCAGGATCGAAGCGATCCTGCTCCTTGAGTTGCAGGGCCAGGCATTCGGTTAGATCGCGGGCGAACACACCGGGCGGATCGAAGGATTGCAAGATGCCGAGCACCGCCTCGACTTCGGCCGTGCCGGTGCCGAGCTTTTCCGCCGCCGCCGCGATGTCGCCCGTAAGGTACCCGGCCTCATCGACCAGATCGATGAGATATTGACCAATCATCCGCCGTGCCGGATCGGCGATGGCGAGCGTAAGCTGCTCGCGCAGCCAATCCACCAGCGTGGTCTCCGCGGAAACAAACGATTCCAGATTGTACTCGCCGTCGTCGCGGCCACCCGACCCGACGCCGGCCCAATCCGAATAACCGGCCGGCTGGTCCGAGCTCATGCGCGCGGGGGCCGGCTCGGAATCGTCCACGGAGGTGTCGTCGAGCGGCGAGTGCGACCGCTCGTCTTCTTTGGCGCGGCTCGCCTGCCCTTCTTCGCTGCCCCAACCCTCACCGTTAACGATCGGCTGCTCGGGCGATTGGGCCGTTTCGGGCGTGACGGTGCCGGCCTCGTTTTCCGCGCCGCGGTCCAGGAGGGGATTGCGCTCGAGCTCCGCCTCTACGTAGGCCGCCAAGTCGAGATTAGAGAGCTGCAGCAGCTTGATGGCCTGCATCAGCTGCGGCGTCATGACCAGAGCTTGGCTTTGCCGGAGCTGAAGTCTTTGGGTTAGTGCCATGAAGGGTTAAACTTGGTCCGATTCTTGCTTCTTTGCCCCTGTAGAGCAGGATCGAGACCCGGTCGTCAACCCATTTCCGCCGGCGCTCTGCCGGCAACCTTAAAGCCTGAATTCCTCCCCAAGGTAGAGTCGGCGCACGTCAGGGTTGTTAACGATATCGTCGGCCTGGCCCTCCATCAATACTTCGCCCGAATAGATGATGTAGGCGCGATCGGTGAGCCCGAGCGTCTCACGCACATTATGGTCGGTAATGAGCACGCCGATGCCGCGATTGGTCAGATGGCGGACCAGCGCCTGAATATCGCCGACGGCGATAGGGTCGATGCCTGCGAACGGCTCGTCGAGCAGCATGTAGTTCGGCCGAGTGGCTAACGAACGGGCAATCTCGACACGCCGGCGCTCACCGCCAGAGAGGGCAATGGACGGCGTCTTGCGCAGTTTGCTGATGTTGAATTCTTCCAGCAGCGAGTCGAGATCGCGCTCGCGGCGCCGGGCATTAGGCTCGACGACTTCGAGCACGGCGCGGATGTTCTGCTCGACGCTCAGGCCCCGGAAAATCGAAGCCTCTTGGGGCAGATAGCCGATGCCGAGTCGCGCACGCTGGTACATCGGCAATTTCGTGACGTCATGGCCGTCGAGTTCGATGCGTCCCTGGTCGGCCTTGATGAGGCCGGTAATCATGTAGAACACCGTCGTCTTGCCGGCGCCGTTGGGACCGAGCAGCCCTACTGCCTCGCCTTGGCGTAGATAAAGGCTGACGTTCCTGACCACCTTGCGTCCGACGAAGCTCTTTTCGACGCCGTGAACCTCGAGCAATCCCTTGCGATCGCCATACACGGCGCCGCTGCCGTTGGTTCGTCGCCGCGGCGTTACCG
>Ga0335078_10014350_pt1 | contig 11753 bp, 10 predicted proteins | sample Lox_Sample_32_FD_206711 | JGI IMG/M metagenome (GOLD analysis project Ga0335078, IMG submission 206711) | Soil microbial communities from Loxahatchee National Wildlife Refuge, Florida, United States - Lox_Sample_3.2 | ecosystem: Environmental > Terrestrial > Soil > Wetlands | place: USA...
CATCACCTGTTCCAGGTCTTCAAAGACCTTGGTCCAGGAGAATGACTTGCGATGGAAAAGATCGTTCAGGAACTCCGAGCGGTCGCGGGTGTCGCGGTTTTCCGGCCGCGCCAAAAACGCCCGGGCCTGCGCCTCCTCGTTGCTCAAGGCCGTGATCTTGCTCTGAATGGTGTCAATCTCCGCCTGTTGCTGCCGGGCCTGCAGCAGTCCGCTTGCCGTATAAGCCAGAAGCATGCCCGTCACGATTACGGCAGCCGCGATCCCCATTCCCCAGAGGACCCAGAAGCGCCGCACATCCTGGTACGGCTGGCTCGCGAGATTGATGTCTAAACGCATATTCAGGAAGCCAGCGCCCCCACAATTCCCGCCATCCGCCACTTCGGGATTGCGCTCGCGCTGTCATCAAATTGCAGGGCACCCACCAGTTCCAGCACCTGCGCCCCGGTTTGCGCCTGCAGAGCGGGAGCGGCCTCGCCCATTCTCGGCAGTCCGGCCACGAAAATCTTGTCAATGTTGGTATGGTAAGTATCCTGAAAAAACACCACCGAGGGATACACCTCTTCCGCCAGTTGCTCGCCAGTGATTGCCACACCCTGGGCATTTTCCAAAGTGCGGAACAGCAGCACCTGCTCTTTGTCCAGAATCACAATGCTGGTGGTGCGCTCGTCCACCTTCACTACCAGCGCCGGCCGTGAGCCGTCGGCCGCGCCCAGCGCTGCCAGCGTCGAAGGCATCACAAAACCGGGATTGTATCCCGCCTGGCGAAACGCAGCCTCATATTCCTCGATGATGCTCACCAGGGCCACCGCCGCAACCACTCGCATTCCGCCCGTCGCCACCTGCGCGTGATAAGACACCCGCGCTTTCTCTACGTCGAAAGGCAACGACTTTTTCAGCCGGAAGCGCACCACCGCTTCCGCTTCCTGCCGGTTGGAAGGCAGGGCTTCAAAATCCAGCAGCGCCACCCGCACCGCCGCGTCGGGAAGCACCGCGATCACGTCCCGCGAGCGGCCGCCAATGCTGTCGAGAGTGTCGCGAATAGTTTGAAACACCGCAGTCTTGTCGAGCACGTTGGCCTCGGTGAGGTCCGGCACCAGGCTGCCGCTGCGCAATTCGTAGGACGCGCACTCCACCGCATTGCCGCCGTCCGAAAGCCGTCCCGCCAAAACGCGATCAGCGGCGATTTCACACGCCAGCTTCGGTTTGGGTCCGGCATTGCTTTTGCTGCCCATATAAATAGTGAAACCCCGAACTGCGGCCTGAAGCCAAATACTCAGCTACATTGTCATTCCGAGCGAAGCGAGGAATCTGCAGTTGCTTCGGGGCGGACGGAAATGCAGTCTCCTCGCAAACCGTCTGAACGCCGAGGAGCTCTACCGCATGCTCTCGATGAAGGTAACTTTGTTGATCTCCTTCAGCGTAGTCATTCCCAACCTCACCTTGTCCAGCGCTGACTCACGCAGGAAGCGCATACCTTCGTCGCGGGCCGCCCGGCGGATCTCCGAACTCGGCCGTTTGCTGAGGATCATCTCGCGGATGCGGTCGCTCAGGTCCAGCAGTTCGTGAATAGCACTGCGGCCGCGGAATCCCGTGCCCGCGCACTCGATGCAGCCCTGTCCTTCGTAGAACCTCACCTTGCCCCATTGCGCAGGGTCCAGCCCGCTGGCTTCGAGAACATCGGGAGCATAATTCACGGGAGCGCGGCAGGAATTGCAGATCAAGCGCACCAGCCGCTGCGCCAGAATACAGTTCAGCGCCGACACAAAATTGTACGGCTCAACGCCCATGTTCAGGAAGCGCCCGATCACGTCCACCACGTTGTTGGCGTGGACGGTGGTAAACACCAGGTGCCCGGTAAGGGCCGACTGAATGGCGATCTGCGCGGTTTCCGCGTCGCGAATTTCGCCGACCATGATTTTGTCGGGATCGTGGCGCAAAATAGAGCGCAAGCCGCGGGCGAACGTCAGGCCCTTTTTTTCGTTCACCGGAATCTGCGTGATCCCACGAATCTGGTACTCCACCGGGTCTTCAATGGTGATGATCTTGTCTTCGTCGGTCTTGATCTCGCTGACCGCGGCGTAGAGAGTCGTGGTTTTGCCGCTGCCCGTCGGCCCTGTCACCAGCACCATGCCGTATGGTTCTTTGATGTAACGGCGGAAGCGCCGCAGGTCTTCTTCGTCAAAACCCACAACATCGAGCGAGAGCTGGTGGAACTTCTCGCTCATGGATTCTTTATCGAGTACGCGCAGCACGGCGTCTTCGCCGTGGATGGAGGGCATGATCGAAACGCGGAAATCAATCGGCCGCTCGGGGCTGCCGTACTTCACGCGGAAACGGCCGTCCTGCGGCACACGCCGCTCCGAAATGTCGAGCTCGCTCATTACCTTGATGCGCGAGATGATCGTGGAATGGTGTTCGCGCCCGATGGGAGGCATGGCTTGCGTCAGCACGCCATCAATGCGGAACTTGATCACCACCGAATCGTCCCGGGTTTCGATGTGAATATCACTGGCCCGCCGCTGCAGCGCGGTGAAAATCGTGGTGTCCACCAAGCGGATGATGGGGCTGTCGCCTTCGGTGAGGCGGTCAATCGAGATGGTCTCGTCGCCGCCTTCTTCTTCACGAACTACATTCAGCGCAAAGCCTTCGCTGGCTTCCTCCAGAACGCGTTTCGACTGCTCCGTCTTCTTGAGGATCTCGGTGATCTGCGCCAGCGTCGAGACCTTAGTAATCACCCGCCGGTTCAGCAGCAGGCCGATCTCGTCAATCATCATCAGCTGGCTGGGGTCTGCGATGGCGATGGCCAGCCGCCCGTCCGAGGTTTCTTCGAGGGGGACGAAGTTGTAGCGGAACATCAGGTGGACGGGGACTTTGGTGAACAGGTCATGGTGGAGCTGAAAATTGCGCAGATCCACGAACTCGCAGCGGTAGCGGCGGGCCACGTCGCGCGCCTTGTCAACCTCGGCCGTGCGAACCTCGGGCGGTGCAACAGGAGGCGCAGGCCGCCCGCCGTTCTCGCCGGTGGCGGCCGGCTTCTGCTCTTTCTGCTCCGGTATGTCGGAAAGTCCAAGTTTTACAACCACGAAGAGACCTCGGTTCTACTCAGTGAATGACCCCGCTCGACCCCAACGTGAAGATCGGCATATACAGGGAAATCAATATACCCCCCACAAACACCGCCATAACGATCAGAATCAGCGGCTCGATCAACGACATGGCCGCGCCCAGGGCGGTCTGGACGTCTTCCTCGTAAAACTCCGCCACCGAATTCAGCATGGCAGGCAGCGCTCCGGTGGATTCACCCACTTCCACCATCTCCACCGAAAGATCGGGGAAGATTTTCTGCTCCTCTAGGCTGCTGGCCAGGGTTTGCCCTTCACGGACCCGCACGGCGGCTTCCGCGATTCCGTTCAAAATGTTCCGGCTGCTCATGGAAGCGCCCGCAGTTTCCAGCGAGGGCACCAGCGGCAACCCGCCCGAGAGCAGTGTTGACAACATACGCGAAAAACTGGCCACCTGATACTTCAGCCAGATCCCGCCCAGCATGGGCAGATGCAGGACCACCTTGTCCACCAGCTGCGCGCCCCTGTCGGTCTTCTTCCACCGCCAGAACAGGAAAATCAACAGCACCAGGCCGATTGCGGCATAAGGGCCGTATTGCTGCGCGTGTGTCCCCACTGCCAGCATGAACTGGGTGCTGGCCGGCAACTGCGCATTGAAATCGGCAAACAGCTTGGCAAACTGCGGCACCACGTAGGTGACCAGAAATATGCACATGCTGACCGCCACTACCACCAGCAGCGTGGGATACACCAGCGAAACTATCAGTTTCTTCTTGAAGGTAAGCGCCAAACGCTGGAAGGCAATGTAACGGCCCAGCACTTCCTCGATGTTACCGCTCTTTTCCCCCGCCAGCAGGGTCGTAGTGTAAATCTTCGGAAAAACCGCTTGCGCCGCGAACGCGTCGGACAGTAGCTCTCCGCCCTTTACCCGGTCGCGCACATTTTCCAGCAAAGACCGCAGGCTGGCGTCTTTCTGGCGCTTTATCAGCAGGTCCAGCGAATTCAAGATGGGCAATCCCGCCTTGATCAGGGTCAGGAACTGCTGATTGAAAATCAGAAACTGGGTCTGGCGGATGTTACGGCTCCCCAGCGTGATATTGCCGCTGGAAAGCATCCCCCGGGGTTTGACCCAATACACCAGGTAACCCTGCTGGGCAAAGCGGTCGCGAACCTCGGACTCGGAGATGCCGCGCTCGACATGTTGCGCCAGGCGTCCGCGCTCATCGGCGACCTTGATGACGTATTCAGCCATGCTTTTGACGGTGTAGTTGCGCCGCTCCCAAGTCTAGCATTCTAGAGGTTAAACCCGTGTCAATATGCATCCACAGCCGCCCCGAGGTAACTTGGGATGAACTTCACTTCGACCGCTGATACATGCGGATGAACACTGATTCAAAACCAAACGCAAAAAGAACAGGACCCGCGAAAATCCGCGGCCCGAAGGTTCTGCCCGGGCTACAAATCACTGCCCAAAATTCTCCTCAATCACCTCAGTCCCCGGCGGAGGGACGAACTTGAACTGCTGATCGGCGATCTGCCGGTTTTCTCGCTGCCCGCTCAGGCGGTACTCGGTTTCTGAACCGTCCGCTTCTTCAATTATGATGCGGGCGATTTGGTCATCCGGGGTCACCTCCAGCACGATCTCGCTTACTCGATCGGCCAGGGCCTTTGGCACTCCCCGCAACACCGTATCGCCGGAGGTTACAGGGGACACATCCGGCGCCAGCGACAATCCCTTTAACTCCTTTTCCAGCTTCGTCTTACCGAGAAGGAACGCGAGCGGTGAGCGCAAATCATCCAGTTTTTTCACTGGCGTCTTGCGGGCCTGCCGGTCACCGGGGACGTAAAACCAGGCCGTCCGCCCGTCGCTCAGAAATACCTTCTCTCTTGGAGAACGATATTCCCAGCGCATCTTGCCAGTTTTTTTTAACAGCAGCGTTCCCGATTCGCTCCGGTCCATTCCTGCCCCGCGATACGTCTCCGTGAACTCTGCCTCCAGGGTCTGCAAGTGGTTGTAATGATTGTCCACCGCTTGAGCGATGGCGTGAACGTCCGGCGGAGAATCGGCGCGCACCGCCGGGACGGGCGCCAACACAAAAGCAAGCGTCAACAAGATGAAAGCGTTTTTCACGAAAGGAACGGCGCGACTGGCCGGATTCGCCGTACGAAGCCGGGAGACACACTGACGATCATTGTAACCCGATCCCAGATATTTGGGATTCGGTTCGACAGCAGCAGTCTTTGCGCCCTTTGCGATCTTGCGGTTAAACCCTCGACCGTAAGATCGGAAAAAAGGGTAAACGAGCAAAGCACCACCCAATGCAGTTTCCTTCGTGTAACTTTGTGTCCTTTGTGGTTTCATAGATACGTCCTTCATGAAACACATCGCCATTCTAGGTTCCACAGGCTCGATTGGGCGCAGCACTCTCAGCGTGGTCGAATCCTATCCGGAAAAGTTTGAAGTAGTCTCCCTGGCTGCCGGCCACAACCTCGACTCCGCTTTCGAGCAGGCAAAGCGCTGGCGGCCGCGAGTCGTCTCCATGGCGACGGAAGCCGACGCAGAAAGTCTCAAGCGACGGCTGGCATCGTCTGGCGTCAATGGCATTGAGATCGTGCACGGGCCTGAGGGAACAGTTCGAGCAGCCACTCATCCCGAAGCTGATTTCGTGGTGAGCGCAATCGTCGGCGTGGCAGGCCTGGAGGCAACCTACGAAGCGGTAAAAGCCGGCAAGAGCGTCGGCTTGGCCAACAAGGAATGCCTGGTCGCCGCCGGAGAACTCATCACCGCCGAGGCCCGCAAGCAAGGCAAGCCTCTTCTGCCGATTGACAGCGAGCACAACGCCGTCCATCAATGCCTGCGCGGCGGGCGAATGGAAGAAGTCGAACGCATTTGGCTTACAGCTTCCGGCGGACCGTTTCTCAACACGCCACACTCGCAGTTTTCGTCAATCACGGTGGAGCAGGCGCTCAACCACCCCACCTGGCGCATGGGGCGGCGGATTACCATTGATTCCGCGACCCTGATGAACAAAGGTTTCGAAGTGATCGAAGCCTGCCGTTTGTTCAACATAGCGCCCAGCCGGGTGAAGGTGATTGTGCACCCGCAATCCACCATTCACTCCATGGTAGAGTTTATAGATGGCAGTATTCTTGCTCAGTTTTCGGTGACCGATATGCGTTTGCCGATTCTGTACGCGCTCACTTATCCGGAGCGCGTAGCCTCCGATATGCGCTTCCCGGTCATGAACTTACGGCACCTCGAATTCCTCCCGCCGGACATGGAAAAATTCCCCTGTCTGGCCCTGGCCTATGGCGCTGCGGAGTCCGGAGGTGCGCAAACAGTTGCACTTAATGCCGCCGACGAAATAGCCGTGGCGGCATTTCTGGGTGGCAGCATCGGTTTCGATGAAATCCCCCGGATAATCGAGCAGGTCCTGGCTGAAACTTCTGCGAGGAAAATGGAGTCAATATCCCAGGTGCTGGCCGCGGACGCTGAGGCGCGCGCCGCGGCCCAGAAAAAAGTTGCGCGTTTGGACCAAATGAAGGCAGCATTGAAAGCGTCGCCGTTGTCAAGACCGGTGTTATCAACAAAGGAATAACCAACTCTCTATATGTCGGGATTCTTCACTGCAATCGTCGCCGTCGCTGTGGTTCTGGGGTTCATGATCCTGATCCACGAATTTGGCCATTATGCCGCCGCCAAGCTGCTGGGCGTTCGGGTGGAACAGTTTGCCATCGGTTTTGGAAAGCGGCTGTTTGGCTTCAGGAGGGGCGAAACCGATTACCGGATAAATCTGCTTCCGCTGGGCGGCTACGTCAAGATGCGCGGCGAAAATCCCATGGACGACCGCACCGGCGATCCGGGGGAATTCATGTCGCATCCCCGCTGGCACCGTTTTCTCATCGCCATCGCCGGGCCGGCGATGAACATCATTCTCGCAATCGGGCTACTGGCTTGCGTCTACATGGTGCACTACGAATATCCGGTGTATCTCGACCAGCCGGCGGTGATTGCCTGGGTTGATCCGGGTTCACCCGCGGCCAAAATCGGCTTGCAGCCGGGTGACCGCATTGTGCGCATCGGCGACATTGACAATCCCACCTGGGAGCAGGTCGAGCCGGCGGAGATGCTCAGCCCCAACCAGCCCCTCAATCTCACGATTGAGCGCGGCTCGAAAGTCTTCAACACCACGGTAGTTCCCGAACCGATCACCTCTTCGCAAATCGGATCGGCGGGGTGGTCGCCGGAGCGCTCCGTGATTGTGGGCGAACTGGAACCGGGCAAACCTGCTGAAAAAGCCGGGATCAAAGAAGGCGACGAGATCCTCGCGCTGGATGGGAAGCCTGTTCCATCCCTCGATTCCATGATCACCAGCCTGCAGGAGACCAAAGACAAGCCGGTAGAGATCACAGTTCTGCGCAACGGCCAGAAAATGAATTTCCGGGTGACCCCGGTGCTGGCTGACGCCGAAGACCAGGGAAAGATGCGTTACCGCATCGGGTTCCTAGGCGGGGCGCGCATGAAGGTGGGCAGCCTGCCCTTCGTGGCCGCGGTGAAACGCTCGCTCGATGAAAACAAGAAAACCTCACTTCTGATTCTGGAACTTGTAGAGAAACTGGTGCGGCGCCAGATTTCGCCGCGCACCATCGAAGGGCCGATCGGCATCAGCCGCGCCGCCGGACAGGCCGCCAGCCGCAAAGGCTGGACGCCGCTGCTGGCGCTCACTTCCGCCATCAGCCTGAACCTGGGCATTTTCAACCTGCTGCCGATTCCCATACTCGACGGCGGAGTGATTCTGCTGTTGTTCGTGGAAGGCCTGATGCGCCGCGACATCAGCATGGCCATCAAAGAACGCATATACCAGGCGGCGTTTGTGTTCCTGGTGCTCTTCGCGGCCATGGTGATCTACAACGACCTGGTCAAAGCCCTGCCCGGCGTGATGCAGCGATTACCGTAGATAATGCGGCGCGGACACTCCCCTCAGCTTCGCTCGGGGCTGGCTCCGTCCGCGCGCAACCGCCCACATCAGTGTGAATCGGTGCGCGAGAGATTTTCTCTCCACGTCCGCCCGGTCATCCGAGAACTACTCGCTCCTCGGAGACAAAATACGCCACTCTCTTGTGGTCTATGAAGTTGACTTCGTCTTCCCTTGAGGCCTTCCATTCCGCCGATTGCCGCGCCGCCAGCAAGTCTTCAACATTCTCAAACCAGAGCTCCGCCATGCCGTCGTAATCCGGCGAGCGCGCGTCGCCGGTCACGTTGAGGCGATGGCTCTGCACCAATTTGCGCAGTCGCGGAATCCGCGCGCCGATAGGCCCATGAACTTTCTCCCAGTAATGAAAAAATTCCTGGTCGGTCAACTCCGGCTTCTTCGTAATGCAATAAACGAGTTTGATCATGGGATTCGCCGGTCCAATCAGTCAGGGAAATTCTAAGACAGAATGGGGGGCCCTCCACCACACACAATCAAAAGATATAGATCGCATCGAATTGCAGGCGCATCAGCCACGGTTCGGTGGTGGCGAGCGGACGTCCGACAAGGGCAGTGAATCCCAGCTGCACATTGCGATCGAACTGGTAGAAGCTGTCGAATCGGTGCTGGGTGACATTGCTGCCCTGGCGGATATCGCTGTAATCGAAATTGCTGAGAACGGCTTCGCGCTCGATATAAATACGCGTGTAGCCGATCTGCCAGTCTCCCTTCTGTATCAGGCGCCCGACGCGCCCTTCCGCCCAGTAGCCGCGGCGCTGATTTGCAATGCAAGGAAAGTTCTTGGTTTGCGTGTAGATCACGGTCGCAGTATTGACGGGCGGGGCTGAAATATTCGACAGGTTCGCGCAAGCCTCGGTGTTCTGCACATAATCGCCGATCAGCGAGACGGGGAATTTCGGGCGCCCGGTGGTGATGTCGAAGCGGGCGATGTTGTCAAGTAACGCAAATTGCGATGCGAACTGCGCATCGGAGACTGAAGCAACGCCGGTGGGATACGTGGTGCCGCCCACTGTAACCACGTTGCTAGCCGTTGTTGTATAAATCGAATTCTGCACCGTATTGCCAGTGCCGAGCGGCAGCAGTCCGACCAGCGGCGTCTGCGGACTCTTGCTGCTGGCGCGCGCCAGCGCCAGGGCAATCGAATCGCTGCCATCAAACCAGTAGAAGCCGCTATAGGCGCTGAGAGTCACGCGCGGCAGCAGTTGCCAGGCAGTCTGCAACTGGCCGCCATAAGTGATTTGCTGGTTCACCCGTTTATCGGAAGCCGAGGTTGCGGCAACTTCCGCAAAGGGCAACTGGAAAGCGACTACCGCGATGCGCTTGAGTGCTGGAGTTTCAACGTCAAAGGCGAGAGTTTCGGCAACGCCTTCCGGGTTCAAGTCCTTGTCCCAGGTCAGCTCGGTATTGAACCAGGGATAGCGAAACTTGCCGCCCACCAGAGTGAGCGGAGTGAACTGCTTCGGCCGATATTCGACAAACGCCTGGTCCAGGGCAATGGGCTTGCGAGTGTAGAAACCGGTCAGGGTTTGGTTGGTGCTGGTGGGATCGTTGATGTCGCCGCTGGCCAGGCTGATGCCGGCGCGGAATTGCTCGCCGAGATCGGCAACTGCGTTAAAGCGCGCGCGGATGCGCTCGCGCACGCGATCGAGCGATTCGTCGGCTGGACCTCCGAAAAATGGCTCCCCGCGCAGGCGAATATCGCCGCTGAAAGAGATGGGGCCCAGGCCTTTAATCTGCCGCTCCAGATTACGTATGCGTTCATCGGAGCTGCCCGCGTTTTGGAAATTCTGGCTGGCCGCGACCGAGGGTGACGGCATTTGTGCGGTTGGGCCCGGAGGGTTCTGCGCATTTGTGGCGGGCATTGCCGACGCGGCGGGAGTTGCGGATGCCGCGGCATTCGGCGGCGGGACGTTGCCGGATTCACGTTGCGATTCGAGTGCAACGATTCTTCTCTGCAGCTCTTGCACCAACTGCTTCATCTGCTCAACCTCCGAACGCAAATCGGTGTCTGCGGCGGATGGCGAGGCCGCCGTCTTTGAATCGGCGGTTAGCGGAGCGGTTTCAGCCGCGGTGGCGGGCAAGAGAGAAAACAGCATAGAGATCAAAGCGGATACCACTTTGGCCTGTGTGCGGGTCATTCTGTTTCTACCTTTCCTAGGGTCCTCTCCCTGGATTTGTGGGTTTGTAGATTGGTTGGAGGGTTGCGGCAGGAACGGGCAGAGAAAAAACGAAACCCGCCTGGACTTCCGGCGGGTGTGCGATATCGAGTTGCGCTTTCGCGCTTAGAACTTCACCCCATCACGATCGCCACCGGCCAGAAGCCTGTGTTGGTATGGCGCTACAACAACAGAACTTTTTGCGTGAAGCCGTCATGGTTGGATCACTATAGCAGAGGGCCCCCCAGATTTGGCAACCGGAAGGACAAGCCTCGTCAGGAAAGATCAAAGGCATCGCGAGTCTCCGCAGGATGCAACGCCCTGGTTGTGATTGACGCGAAACCTTATCCTGTTCGCCGCCCGTTGCGATATGCTGTGCGTGTTCCGTGCCGCATCCCATGACTCCGCAAGAATTCCGGAATTCTCTGCTGCATAGCGCTCCGCCGAAAGAGCTGACATTCGCCCTCGCCGGCCTGTGGTGGGACGGCAAGGGCGAATGGACGTGCGCCCACGAATCAGCACAACAGGACGAAGGCGCGGCCGGCGCCTGGGTACATGCCTACCTGCATCGCAAGGAAGGAGATGCATCCAACGCGGCCTACTGGTACCAACGCGCAGGCAAGCCTGCCGCGCGAGGCCCACTGGAAGAAGAGTGGGAGCAGATTACGGCTGCGCTGCTTCGCTGACGCTCTTCCTGCCAGGGCCACCGGATTTTCAAAAGGGCCCCGATTTATGGCTATGTTTCCCGGCAAGACCTGAGCGACCCGCTGGCCTCGCTTGCTGTGCCGTGGCCTCGTCCTCAGAGACCGCGCGTCACTCACGTAACCTTCTGTGACCCATGTAACCTAGCTCTGCGCTCGCAAACCGTAGGAAGCTGCTTCGCCTGCATTGGAACAGGCTCGGAAATCCAGGAGTCTTGGAGAGCTCGCATGAAAGCGTTCGCATTAACAGGTTTGATCTTCGCACTGGCATTTTTGTTGGGCGCATCCAGCTGCCCCGGCATAGACGCCGGCGGCGACAACAGCAGCAGCAACAATGGTCCTACTCCCGGGGATGTCAATGTTGTGGGCACCTGGAGCGGCACTTACACCATTACTTATGCTTCCATACCTCAGGCCACAGGCACGATACAGTGGGACCTTACTTCGCAATCGGACCAGAGCGGAGTTCAGGGGACCTATACCGGTGATGTATTACCGGTAACATCAGGACAGGTGAATCTCTACTCTTCCAATGGCAGTTTCATGTTCAACTTGGGTTTCAGCTGCACAAATCCCGGCGAGACGTCCGCGTTCACTGGGAATTACCAGCTCTCTGGAACAACTCTCACCGGCAGCGCACCGGCGCAGCAGGGGACATGCGAGCAGGCCGGCGACAATCCTCAGGGAATCACCAGCATTACATTCTCGGTGACGAAGCAGTAGGTGTACTCGGGAATCGCGGTGGCCGGCTCAAGCCGGTTCGTTGGTTTGAGTGGGGCAGTTTGCCGAGCCCAGCGGAGTAAGGGAAGGGCCCGGCTTTAGATGTTCCAGCCCAAAGAC
>Ga0335078_10014351_pt1 | contig 11753 bp, 11 predicted proteins | sample Lox_Sample_32_FD_206711 | JGI IMG/M metagenome (GOLD analysis project Ga0335078, IMG submission 206711) | Soil microbial communities from Loxahatchee National Wildlife Refuge, Florida, United States - Lox_Sample_3.2 | ecosystem: Environmental > Terrestrial > Soil > Wetlands | place: USA...
CAGAGAGCCTCGGCCTCCAAGTCATCGCCTCACACGATTACTTGTAGCCCAGTTCGGCCCGCCTTGCCAACCTCCACCTCACAGCCATTTTCATGCAACGTGGTGAGCCGAAGGCTCATGAAATCTGCTATGAAAATGACCGTCGGCCAACCTGGGCCAAACGCCTTAAGCAGCCTTCGGGGTGATAGTGACGTCGTAGCCCATTCGTTCGAGCCGGCGAACCAAAGCCAGCTTGAGGTGGTGCTTGGATCGTTGGTCGAGGTATGCGTCTCCCAGTTCGTTGTAAGGGACTTGTCCGGAAAGCATGTGGAAGACAGCCCCCAGAATCTTGTGGCCTACCGCGAGGGCGGCTCGCTTGTACCCGCGTCGAGCTTTGATGCGGTAGAACTTATCGCGCAGGTAGGTTCCCTTCGCTCGGGAGGCGCTGTTTGCGGCTTCCACCAGCGCGGACTTCAAGTAGACGTTGCCGGGGGTGGTGCGGCCGCTATGCTTCTTGCCCCCCGATTCGTGGTTGCCAGGGCAGACGCCGGCCCACTTCGCCACCTGCGAGACGCTTCCGAACACCTTCATGTCCACGCCCAGTTCGGCGATAATCACGGCCGCCAGAGCCTCGTCCACGCCTGGAATTCCCCGCAACAGGGCCACCTGGGGGGCATAGGGCTGCAACTTCTCCGTGATCCAGGCTTCCACTTCCTCCAGGTCGGCGTCCACCCGCTAGAGGCGGCACATTTGGATGCGCAGCAGTCGACGGTGATGTTCTTCCAGTCGACCCTCCAAAGCCAGTTCCAATTCCGGCAGTTTACTCCGCAGCTTACCCACGGCCAGATCGGCCATCTCGGCCGGGGTGGTCTTGCCTTCCAGCAGCGCCTCCAGCATCTTCCAGCCCGAAACACCGAACACGTCCGTGGCCACGCAGCTCAGCCGGATGTTGGCGTCCACCAGCAGCTTCTGCAGCCGATTGCGTTCGGCGGTGCGGCTGGCCACCAGCTTACGGCGGTAACGGGTCAGGTCGCGCAGTTCACGGATGGGCTGGGGGGGCACAAAGCTGGGGCGGAGCAAGCCATGACACAGCAATTCGGCAATCCACTCCGCGTCCTTGACATCCGTCTTGCGACCCGGCACGTTCTTGATGTGCTGGGCGTTGGCGACGATGATCTCCAAATGCCCTTCCAACAGCGCGTAGACCAGTTTCCAGTAAACGCCCGTGCTCTCCATGGCCACGTGAGTGCAGCCTTCGGCTTGCAGCCAATCGCGCAAGGCGCACAAGTCTCGAGTGGTGGTGCCGAAGGTGCGGATGACCTTCTTGAACTGGCCCCTCCCCTGCAGCACCAGCAGACAGGCGACGACTCTCGCCAGATGGACATCCAGCCCACAACCGCGTTCGATCAAAGTTTCCATAGGGCCTCCCGGTGGAGGCGAAGGCTGCGCCGCGGGTCAACTCCAGACACTGCTATGCGTCCTTCTCGTTTCCGAGTACGACAAAAGGTGGTACCTTTGACGGCGCGGGTCAGTCTATCGCGCGAGATCTTTCTCATCACAGAGAGTCTCGACCTCAAAACCTTCGCTTCCCACGAAGGCTTTTACCACAGATTGACCCGCCCCACCAAGCACCACGATCCAGACGGCCATTTTCATCCCAGGTGGTGCGCCGGAGGCGCATGATGTCTATCGTGCGAGATTTGTCTCATCACAGAGAGGATCGACCTCAAGACCTTCGCTTCCCACGAAAGCTTTTACCATAGATTGACCCGCTCCACCAAGTACCACGATCCAGACGGCCATTTTCATCCCAGGCGGTACGCCCGAGGCGCATGTTGTCTATCACGAATTCAAAGGCGGCGTCACCTCCGGATATGATTTTTCATGAAACCAAGTTGCCAGGGACCCTCGAGATACATCTCGATCCCAAACCGGACGAGCGCGGGTTCTTTGCGCGCACTTGGTGCCAGAGAGAATTTGAAAGTAACAAACTGAATCCTAAGTTAGTGCAATGCAGCATCTCTTTCAGCTCCCGAAAGGGAACGCTTCGCGGCATCCACTATCAGTTGCCGCCTTATGCGGAGACCAAACTCGTGCGCTGCACCAGGGGAGCGATCTACGACGTGGTGGTGGATCTACGGCCAGACTCCCCAACTTACCGAGAGTGGATCGCGGTGACTTTGACGGCTACGAATCGGCATATGGTCTACGTACCGGAGGGGTGTGGGCACGGCTTTCTGACCCTCGAATACGAGACCGAGGTCTGCTACCAAATGTCGGAGTTCTATAACGCGGAGTCGGCTCGGGGAGTGCGGTGGAATGATCCGGCCTTCCAGATTGCGTGGCCGGCCAAAGTGGAAGTGATTTCCGAACGGGACCAAACGTACCCGAACTTTGAGTAAAGCGATGGGCCTGTTGAAGGAACTCGATCATCGGGAGGGGGCGACTATCGGCGAGGAACTGCACCGCTTCGCGGCGGACCTTTACCCGATCTGCCGCAGCATCACTGGCGACGGCATCCGGCGTACGCTGGCCATGATCTCGGATCGGATTCCGTTGCGGACCTTCGAGATACCGACGTCAACCTCAGTTTTCGACTGGACCGTACCCAGAGAGTGGAACATTCGCGATGCCTATATCAAGGGTCCCGGCGGAAAGCGGGTTGTTGACTTTCAGCAATGCAACTTGCACGTCATGAACTACAGTGTTCCCGTCCGCGCCAACATGCCCTTGAGCGAACTCAAACCGCATCTGTTCACGATTCCGGAGTATCCCGACTGGATTCCGTACCGAACTTCCTACTATCAGGAAAACTGGGGATTCTGCCTGTCGTACAACCGGATGCTGGCGCTCGAGGACGGCGACTACGAGGTCTGCATCGACTCTACTCTTGAAAATGGGCACTTAACCTATGGAGAGTGCTATTTGGCCGGGCGCACCTCCGACGAGGTCTTGATCTCGTGTCATGCATGCCATCCATCTTTGGCGAATGACAATCTCTCCGGGTTAACCGTAGCGACGTTTCTCGCCCAGTTTCTGTCCGGGCGGGATCTCCGGTACTCGTATCGGTTCCTGTTTATTCCCGGAACGATCGGGGCCATCACCTGGCTGGCGCGAAACCGCGGGACGGTTGAGCGCATCCGCCATGGGCTGGTGCTAACGTGCGTGGGCGACGCGGGTGGCTTCCATTACAAGAAGAGCCGCCGGAGAAATGCCGAGATTGACCGGGCCGCGGCTCATGTTCTCGGCCACGACAGCGATTCGGCTGAGATTCTCGAGTTCTGTCCCTATGGTTACGACGAGCGGCAGTACTGCTCTCCCGGCTTCAATCTCCCTGTCGGCTGCCTGATGCGGAGCATGTGGGGAAGCTTTCCGGAGTATCACACATCGGCTGACAACCTCGATTTCATCCGACCCCTGCAACTGGCCGGGTCGCTTCGCGTGTGCGCCGCCATCCTGGACGTACTTGAGAACAACCGGCGCTATCGGAACCTGAGCCCTTATTGTGAGCCACAATTGGGACGGCGAAACCTGTATAGGCCCACCGGCGGTGAAGCAATCGGGGTGGAGATCAACGCGCGTCTTTGGGTGCTGAATCTTTCCGACGGAGAGCACTCTTTGCTGGACATTGCAGAGCGCTCCGGTCTTCCGTTTGCCACGATCAGCGACGCCGCGGATCTGCTGGGCCAGAACGGGCTGCTGTCGGTCGTTCCGGACAACAGCGGGGAAAAACCGACTTGGGACGAAGCTTTGCAAGAAGACATTTTGCAACGTCCGTAGCTTGGCTTCTCTTGTCGCAATCGCAGGATCAATCTGCTTTGAACAGGAGTGCAGGAGAATGAGAGTGTTGCTGACTGGCCACCAAGGCTACATCGGCGCGGTTGCGGGACCTATCTTGCAATCCGCCGGACACGAAGTGGTCGGGCTAGATATAGATCTGTTCGGAGGCTGTGACTTTGGGGAAGCAGCTCCGGAAATTCCCGAGGTCCGCAAAGACATGCGCGACCTGACCAAGGCCGACCTCGTTGGCTTCGACGCGGTAGTGCATTTTGCCGCGCTGTCAAACGATCCCCTGGGCGACCTAGATCCGAGTCTAACCTATAATATCAACCACATCGCCTCCGTCCGGCTCGCAGAACTAGCGAAGGAGGCCGGTGTTAAGCGCTTTGTCGTCTCCTCCTCATGCAGTACTTACGGCGCGGCAGGGGATGCTTTCCACGACGAGACCGCTCCGCTCAACCCGGTAACCCCGTATGGCGAATCCAAAGTCCTGGTCGAGCGTGACATCGCGCCGCTGGCAGACGAACACTTCAGCCCGACCTACATGCGCAACGCTACTGCGTATGGCGTCTCTCCGCGGCTACGCTTGGATATAGTTTTGAACGACTTGGTGGCATGGGCGTATACGCAAGGCCGAGTTTACATCAAGAGCGACGGCACGCCTTGGCGGCCAATCGTACACATTCGCGACATTATCGGCGCTGCTCTCGCCGCCCTGGAAGCACCGCGAGAGGCCATCCACAACGAGACCTTCAATGTTGGCCAGACCCAGGAGAATTACCGGATCCGGGAACTGGCGGCCATCGTAGCTGAGACCGTTCCCGGCTCCCGTGTCGTGTATGCTCCCGACGGCGGTCCGGACAAACGCTGTTACCGCATCAACTGCGACAAAATCCGACGTATGTTGCCGGGTTTTCGCCCCCGGTGGACTGCCCGCAAAGGCGCGCGGGAGCTTTACGACGCCTATCGCGCTGCCGGGCTCACGCGCGAGGATATGGATTCTGGCCGCTACGTTCGCGTCAAACACATTCAGCGCCTCCTGAAAGCCGGGCAATTGGATGCTTCCCTGCGCTGGAGCCGACAGCCCGCTGAGGCAACTGTCGTTGCCTGACCCTGCTATTCCCGAACATCTATGACCACGACGACGTTGCTGCCTGAGATTCAGCAGCAGACTACATCAAAGGCGTGCCGATTCTGCGGTACGGGCCTGCGGCGGACTTTTGTTGATCTGGGAATGTCCCCCCTTTGCGAAACCTACCCGTCGGCCGCCGACCTCAATCGCGGGGAGGTCTACTACCCGCTCCACGTCTACGTCTGCGAACAGTGCTTCTTGGTGCAATTGGAAGAATATGAGACCCGGGAGAATATCTTCAGCGACTACCCGTACTTTTCGTCCTACTCCGATTCCTGGCTTATGCACGCAGAGAGCTACTCCAAGAAAATGATGGCTCGACTCGGGCTGGGTGAGCGAAGCTTCGTCGTCGAGGTGGCCAGCAACGATGGCTACTTGCTTCAGTATTTCGTCCGGTGGCACGTGCCGGTGTTGGGCATAGAACCTGCAGCGAATGTGGCCAAAGTGGCAGTTGAGAAGGGAGTCCCTACGCTCGTCCGTTTCTTTGGGGCACAACTGGCGAGGGAGTTGGCGGCCGAGGGCAGGTGCGCCGACCTCGTTCTCGGAAACAATGTCCTAGCGCAGGTCCCCGACTTGAACGACTTTGTGGAAGGGCTGAAGATCTTGCTGAAACCCGAAGGGGTCCTAACCCTGGAGTTTCCCCACCTGCTGAGGCTGATCCAACGCAACGAGTTCGACACGATTTACCACGAACACTTCTCGTATTTTTCGATGCTCACAACTGTGCGCATCCTGGAAGCTCACGATGTGAAAGTGTTCGATGTGGAAGAGTTGACGACCCACGGTGGCTCCCTTCGCGTCTACGCCTGCCAGGCAGAGAACCAAGCGCGAAACATCGAGCCGAGCGTTCGGAAGTTGATCGCGGAGGAAGAAAGGGCTGGGCTGGCCTCACCGGAAGGCTACGAGAGTTTTGCCTTAAAGGTGCAACGGACCAAGTGGGCACTCCTGGACTTTCTCCTGACATCGGCGCGCCAGGGCAAATCGGTGGCGGGGTATGGAGCGCCAGGCAAGAGCGCCACACTGCTGCATTACTGCGGTATTGGGAAGGATCTCATCGAATACACGGTGGACCGCAGCCCGTACAAGCAAGGGCGATTCCTTCCAGGCACACACATTCCCATTTATCACCCCAACCGGATCCGCGAGACTAGGCCCGACTACGTCGTGATTCTACCATGGAACCTGAAAGACGAAATCATCGAGCAGTTGGATTTCATCCGAGACTGGGGCGGTCGCTTGGTCGTGCCGATTCCGGAAGTTACGATCTACTGAAGCCGGAGGTAAAGTCATGAAAGTCGTTCTATTTTGTGGCGGCGCGGGAATGAGACTGAGGGGCTACTCCGAAGATGTCCCGAAGCCCATGGTCACCATCGGCTCGCGACCAGTGCTTTGGCATGTCATGAAGTACTATGCGCACTTCGGTCACAAGGACTTCATCCTCTGCCTCGGCTACAAGGCCAACGTCATCAAGAGCTATTTTCTCGAATACGAGGAGTCCGTGTCCAACGACTTCGTATTTTCACAGGGCGGCAGGAAGCTGGAGTTCATGCAGCGGGACATCGACGACTGGACCATCACCTTTGTCGACACCGGATTGCATTCAACCATCGCCGACCGGTTGCGTATGGTCGAACCGTATCTGAACGGAGAGGAAATCTTCCTCGCCAATTACAGCGATGGCCTGACTGATTTCTACCTGCCGCCGATGATTGAGGAATTCTCCCGACGCGACGGTTACGCCTCTTTTCTCGCGGTGCAACCCCGGTCGAGCAGCCTGGATACCGTTCATCTGGCTGACGACGGCTCCGTTCGGGCGATCAAATGCATGAAGGACACCGACATCTGGGTGAATGGAGGTTATTTCGTGCTGCGGAAGGAGGTCTTTCGATACATAAAGCCAAAAGAGGAACTGGTCTACGAGCCGTTCCAGCGGTTGATCTCCGAAGGCAAAGTCTGGTCGCAACGTTACGACGGTTTTTGGCAGTGCATGGATACGTTCAGGGACAAGCAGATACTGGACGAACTGGAGGCTTCCGGCGAAGCCCCCTGGTGTCTGTGGAAGAACGGCAAAACTGCGGCGCGAGTAGTCGCGTGATAAAGCTCAGCCTTGCAAGAAAGGACGCGGGTCCCGTATCTGTACTTTGCCTGGGTGCGCATTCGGACGACATCGAGATTGGTTGTGGCGGGACTCTGTTGCATCTCAAGAGGATTTTGCCGCGATTGAGGTTTTACTGGGTAGTCTTTAGCGCTGCGGAACCCCGCGGCCAGGAAGCCGCCAAGGCTGCCGAGCTGTTTACCGCCGGTTGCGACAAGGAGATCGTTCTCAAAGACCTACGGGATGGGTTCCTGCCGTACAGCGGGGGTGAGGTGAAGGATTTCTTCGAGGAGATGAAGAGTCGAGTGAATCCGGATCTGATTTTCACCCATTGGCACGGCGATGCCCACCAGGACCACCGGTTACTCGCTGAACTCACTTGGAACACGTTTCGAGATCATCTGATCCTCGAATACGAGATTCCGAAGTACGACGGTGACCTGGGCCGGCCCAACCTCTTTGTGCAGTTGAAAGCGCCACTGTATGAACATAAGGTTGATCATCTGCTCGAGGCGTTTGAATCCCAGCGCGCCAAGCCGTGGTTCGATCGGGAGACCTTCCTGGGCCTGATGCGGATTCGGGGCATGGAATGCAATGCTCCCAGTGGATACGCAGAGGCGTTCCACGGCAGAAAGTTGGTATTGTGAGTTGCAGGAGCACCAGGCAACCCATACTCCGCGGAAGGAGAACTACCCGATGAACCTTTTCTGTGACTCAAAGATGGATGATGCAAAACGGCGGGGGGAGCTGTACGGTGGATCAGTGTTCGTTTACTCTCCTTCCCCGAGTGCGCTGAAGTTCTGTGAATTCGCCCGGGAATTGGTCGAGGCAGCTTTCCATCCTTACGATCCACTCAAGGTGCAGGAAGGCATGCCGGTAGAGCGGTGCGTGGAGATCTTGGCTGAGCTGAAGCCGAGGTTCATTCACCACCCCAGGTCTAAAGAACTCATCAAGGGGATTCTCGCTGAGCGCGGGTGCGATCTGGAAAAGACATATTTTGATGTCCCCCGTCTGCGCACAGCCTTCCCCTCCGATTATCTTTCCTCGGGCATCGCCTACGCATTTCATCCGCATCGCGACACCTGGTACTCGGCGCCTTTCTGCCAGATCAATTGGTGGCTGCCCGTGTATGAGATCTGCTCCGATAACAGCATGGCCTTTCACCCTCGATATTGGGATGCGGCGGTGCGAAACAACTCCAACACCTATAACTACTACGAATGGAATCGCACGAGTCGGCAGAATGCTGCACGACACGTTAAGGCAGACACGCGAGTACAGCCGCGCCCGCAGGTTCCTCTGGAACTCGACCCGCAAGTGCGCGTGCTGGCCAATGTGGGAGGCGTGATGCTGTTTTCAGCCGCGCAACTGCATTCTACCGTACCGAATACTTGCGGACTTACACGTTACAGCATCGATTTTCGAACCGTGCATCTGGACGATGTCTGGAACAAATGTGGAGCCCCGAACGTCGACTCGGCCTGCACCGGCACAACCATGCAGGATTACCTAAGAGCTATGGACTTCACACGCCTTCCCGAGAAAGTAGTAGCGCTGTATTTCGACGGCTCGGAAGCCGAATCCACACCTTCTCAGCCCTTTTCGCCGGTGGGCGCTAACTGAGAAGCAGAAACCACCCCCAGCACTCTGCAGTTGATGTGGACACTGGCATTCGAAGATCTGTTTGTGCCTCGACAGGCACCGCTGTATGAACAAAAGGAGGCAAATCCAACATGCTCATGAACATCGGAGTTCAGATCGACACCAATTCATTGTCTCGGGTAGATTGACAACCAGGATGCCAGGGTGCCGCTCGGTCGTTTTAGGGGGGCAAGAACGATCTGCCCCTTATCCCGGGGAGCGCTCCACAATCGAGAAATGGTAACTCATCTGGTCGCTCGAAAGGGAAATCCGCCATGTCTAGGGTCGACAACCAACTGATTGATCAGGGGCCGGCGGCCGCCGCGCCGATGGACTTCTCCAGATCCCGCGTCCTCCAGCCGAAGGCCCACCGACTCATTCCGGGCGGCGCCCACACATACGCGAAAGGTGACGATCAGTATCCAGAGCAAGCACCGGCGTTCATTGCTCGAGGCAAAGGGTGCCACGTTTGGGACGTCGACGGGAACGAGTTCATAGAGTACGGGATGGGTTTACGGTCGGTCACGCTCGGACATGCCTTTGAGCCGGTTGTGGAGGCGGCTTACAGGCAGATGCAGCTTGGAATCAACTTCACCCGGCCCACGAAGATCGAAGCGGACCTTGCCGAGGCTACACTGGAGGTTATTGACGGAGCTGACATGGTAAAGTTCGCCAAAAACGGTTCGGACGTTACAACGGCAGCCGTCAAACTGGCTAGGGCGTACACGGGGCGAGACCTGATCGCTATCTGCGGCGATCAGCCGTTTTTCTCCACCGACGACTGGTTTATCGGCACCACGGAGATGAATGCCGGGATCCCTCAGTCGGTCACCGAACTGACGCTGAAGTTCCGCTACAATCATCTCGAGAGCTTGCGGGAGCTATTCGACCAGCATCCCGACCGGATCGCCTGTGTCGTGATGGAGGCAGAGGCCGTTGTTGCCCCCGCTGAGGGCTACCTGAGTCAGGTCAAGGATCTGTGCGAGCAGCGGGGCACGGTCCTGATCTTTGACGAGATGATTACGGGCTTTCGTTGGCATCTGGGCGGTGCCCAGAAGTTCCACAGCATCGTGCCTCACTTGTCTACTTTCGGCAAGGCAATGAGCAACGGGTTCGCTCTCTCCGCACTTTGCGGCAAGCGTGAGATTTTGCGGCTCGGCGGCCTGGACCACGACCAGGCTCGGGTCTTCCTGCTATCCACCACCCACGGCGCCGAGGCCCACGCTTTGGCGGCATCGCTCGAAACCATCCGGATCTATCGCGAGCGCAAGGTGGTCGAGTTTCTCTGGAGACAGGGGCAGCGGCTGCGTGCGCTCCTAAACCAGTCGGTCGCGGAGAACCGGCTTGAGGGTTTCTTTGAGCTGATGGGGCGGCCCTGCAACCTTGTGTTCGCCACCTGCGACCAGGAGGGCCACGGGTCGCAGGCTTTCCGCACGCTGTTCATGCAGGAGTTGATCCGGCGGGGGGTGATCGCACCGTCGTTTGTGGTGAGTTTCTCGCACACCGATGCGGACATCGAACGGACCGCCGAGGCCGTGTACGATGCCCATGTTGTTTATCGCAAGGCCTTGGACGAGGGAATCGACAAGTACCTGGCGGGACGCCCAGTCAAGCCGGTGAATCGAAGGTTCAACTAAGCAGACGGGAGACGCACCGACTCATGATGGAAGAACTGCGGGAGTTATACCGGTATCGCGAATTGCTCTACACCATTGCCTACCGCGATATAAAGGTCCGGTACAAGCAGTCGATCATGGGCTTCCTGTGGGCCATTCTGATGCCGGCGCTGATTGTCATGTCCGGCATCGTTGTCCGTTATGCGTACGCCTTGGCGGCGCATGCGCCGCTTCAGATGGCAGATATCGCGAGCGTGGCGGTGAAGTCGCTTCCCTGGGCATTTCTGGTTTCCAGCATCCGGTTTGGTTGTCTCAGCCTTACCAACAACCGGGACCTGGTAACCAAGGTCTATTTTCCCAAAGAGATCTTTCCCGTAGCGGCGGTGGTGGCCAGTCTCTTCGATTTCTGCGTGGCGTCCGGGGCCCTGATGATCCTTCTGCTGGCCGTCCGGATTGGTTGGAGCATCTATCTCGTTTGGATTCCAGTGCTGCTGCTGGCGATGGTGCTTCTGGCCACCGGAACCGGAATGGTTGTGTCCGCCGCCAGCCTCTTCTTCCGCGATGTGAAGTTCATTGTCGAGGTACTGCTGACGTTTGGAATCTTCTTTACCCCTGTTTTTTACGACGTTCGCATGCTCGGCGACAAAGGCAAATGGTTGCTGCTTAATCCGGCGGCCCCGATTCTGGACGGGCTTAGCGCCTGCATCGCCCGCCATCAGCCCCCGGAACTGGCCTGGCTTGCGTACGGTTTTGCTTTTGGTCTAGTGACGCTTCTTGGCGGGTACGCCTTCTTCAAGCATCTGGAGCCGGCCTTCGCGGAAAGCATTTGACGTGAGAGTTCCCATCTCAAGGTTCGACAGAGTGCGAAGATGATTAGGCGCCTCTCGACTTCGGGTCGATACGGTTTGGTTGTGGTTGGGCTTGCGGTATGTTTCATCGGGGTAGTCCTCGCTCAGTCGATTCGAGTGAAGAGGATCGGGCCGAAGCAGCCGGAGACGCCGGCAGTGAGTCTTTCTCCTGCCTCCATGAACTTTGGCATTCAAGCCGTGGGGACCAGCAGCCCTCAGCGTACGATAACGCTGACCAACACCGGGACCGGTCCCTTGACGATCAGCGGCATCAATATCGTAGGTGGGAATAGCGGTGACTTCAGCCTCGGCCAGAATTGTCCGGCAACTCTAACGGCAGGCGCTAATTGTACGCTGAGCCCCACATTTACTCCAATGGCTGCGGGTCCTCGCAAAACCCTGATCAGCATAAGTGATGACGCGGGTTCCGGCACACAGACCGTCGTTCTCACTGGAGTGGGCACCGCAGTCAGCCTTTCCTCTGCGAGCCTGACCTTTGGCAGCAGTCCCCAGAGTGTGACGGTCACCAACAAGGGCAGCTCCACCCTGAACCTTTGGCAGATCGCAATCGTGGGCGCGAACGCGGGGAGCTTTTCGGAGACGACGACTTGTGGCAGCACCTTGGCGGCCGGGGCTAATTGTAAGCTCAGCGTGACGTTCAT
>Ga0335078_10014352_pt1 | contig 11753 bp, 6 predicted proteins | sample Lox_Sample_32_FD_206711 | JGI IMG/M metagenome (GOLD analysis project Ga0335078, IMG submission 206711) | Soil microbial communities from Loxahatchee National Wildlife Refuge, Florida, United States - Lox_Sample_3.2 | ecosystem: Environmental > Terrestrial > Soil > Wetlands | place: USA: Florida...
TCAGATGGGCTGGTGCCGTAGTTGCTTTCATTCTGCCCGCCCCCGGCGACCGGTCGCGATATTCAGTGGGAGCCATGCGATTGACTGATTTGAAAACGCGCGAAAAATAAAACTGATCGTCGTACCCCAGCGAAGCCGCCACCTCCTTTACGCTCCAACTGGTTCCCTTCAACAATTCACAGGCCCGATGCATTCGCAGATGAATGAAAAAGTCAATCGGAGTGTGGCCGGTCACGCGTTTAAACAGAGCAAAAAAATGGGAAGGGGAAACGCCAGCCAGGACGGTGAGCGTGGAGACCTGGAGCGGTTTGTCCAAATGTTGCTTCATATAGGCGATGCTTTGGCCGATTTTCTTTTCGTTGGCCGTGCTGTCGCCATTTGAGGATGCCGGCCGAATGCCCGCCGCTTGCCCGGAGGATTTCACCGGAATGCCAAGCCGGCCTCGAACGGGTGTTTGTAAATGTTCAACAGCATTTTTTTTCATTGAATCTTAAATGGAGATTTGATGAGTCTGAATTCGACCGGTGAAAAGCCGGCAGGCCAATACGTATGGAACCGCTTCCATCCGTTGTTCGGTGGCCAAACAAATCCGGCTTCTGACATTGGGAATGGAATGATTCATCAGGCAATGCGCGGAGCGCCAAAATGTTTCTGCAACACGAGGGCGATGGTCCCGCGTAATCGGGTCTCCGCCGCCGGGTTGGTCGGCACAATTCGCACTTTGGCGGGGGTGTACGATCGGCCTTCGACCCGTGCCTGGATAATGGGGCCCACTCGATCCCAGGCCTGGGTGACCTCGCCAAAAACGACGACAATGCTCGGGGCCAATCCCATGACCAGCATGGCGATGCCATCGCCCAGAAAATGCGCCATCCGATCCAGCGCCTGACCCGCTTTGACATCCTCCTGTTCGGCCAAACGGAGGACGTCTTCAAAAGTCGGGGGCACGGACGCAACTGCCGGGCGGCGCGAATTGGCTTCGGAGTAATAGCGCACCGCAGCTGTGTTGGAAGCAAAAACTTCCCAGCATCCGCGGTTGCCGCAATTGCAGTGCGGCCCGTCTTCACGCATCACCACATGGCCGAATTCACCGGCTATTCCCGTCGGCCCGCGCACCAGTTGCCCATTAAGAACCATGCCAACGCCGATGCCTTCGGTAACCGCGACGGCAAGCAAATCATGTACGCCTTCAGCAAATTGATCGTTCCAGAGTGTGGCCAACGCACAGGCATTGGCGTCATTCTCCAGTTCAACCGGCAAACCTGTGGCCTGTTCCAAGGGCGTCTTTAAATCCAAATCCCGCCAGCCGAGGTTGGGAGCAAAGACCAAACGTTGCGACAACGAATCCACCCGTCCCGGCAGTGCTACGCCCACGCCTTCATAGGCGATATCCGAACGCGACTTGATCAAGTCGTGAAGGCGTTGTCCTAATTGCGCGACAAATTGCCTGGGGTCTCGACCGGTCGCGAAGGTTTCTTGCGTCAAAAACCGGTCATCCAACCCCGCCAAGGCAATCGTCGTAGTCAATGGCCGAAGATCCACGCCGATGATGCCGGCACGTTCGCCATTCAGGTGGAGAAAGGTCGGTTTGCGTCCATGTGGCAGATGGCCAACGGCCCCCTTCGTCACCCAGCGCAAGGCGATGAGTTCCTCGGTGATGGCTGAAACGGTACTGCGTTGGAGACCGGAGCGGCGGGACAAATCCGCGCGGGAAATGGGCTGATGCTTGCGAATCAGGTTGAGCACAATGCGGCGGTTGATGTCGCGTGCCGTCTCGCTTGTCGCCACCTGAAAGTTGGTCGGATCAATGATACGCACAGGAAGGTCGCCATTCACGTTGCGTTTAGTTTTGTTCGTGTCCCGAATTTAATTGAAGCCAGCCTTATTGACAAGAAAAAATCGGGGTAAAACATGCTGCTTCGCTGATCAGGTGGCTTGCTTGCGCTTGGAAACCTCTTCGAGTCCGCTTTGCGCTGCGTCGCACCATTTTGGCCCGGAACTGTAACCTTTAGATTGCAAACACGTTACGAACGTTAATGGCGCAGCAACCACGTTCCCGAAAGCTGACATTTTGCCTTGCCATTGCCTCATGTTTTGTTGTAGAAAGGGGCGTTCATGAACATACGGCAAGTGACACGGCTGAAGCATTTTGTTCGCTTCTCGAACAAGTTGCTTCCCGCCCCACACGGTAAAGGTTGACAGGAGGCCAATGATTAATACACCAGACGGAACCGCTTCCGGCATCAGGACTGAACGCGCTGATCAACCGGCGTTGAAAAATATTTTCAAGGATGACTTTCATATCGGAGCCGCCCTCAGTCTGAATCAAATTTCGGGGAATGAACCGGAGGCCATGGCCGTAGTGGAAAAACACTTCAACACGATCACACCGGAAAACATTCTGAAATGGGAGGAGGTCCACCCGTCACCGGGCAGATATAATTTCGAAGCGGCAGACCGTTATGTGGCTCTGGGGGAGAAGCACAAAATGTTTATTATCGGCCACACCCTCGTCTGGTTTCATCAGACGCCGGACTGGGTGTTTCAGGACGAATCGGGCAAGCCTGTGGGCCGCGAGGCGCTGCTGGAGCGGATTAGGGAGCATATCTTCACAGTCATGGGACGTTACAAGGGCCGGATCCACGGCTGGGACGTTGTTAACGAAGCCATCACCGCCGACGGCCAATTCAGGAAATCCAAGTGGCTGGAAATCATCGGCGAAGATTACGTGCAAAAGGCTTTTGAATTCGCCCGCCAGGCTGATCCCGGTGCCCAGCTATATTACAATGAGTACGATTATGAGTACCGGCCCAAATGCGAAGGGGTTATCCGGCTGATTAAGAGGCTTCAGTCCAAAGGCGTTCGTGTGGATGGCGTGGGCATTCAGGGTCACTGGTTCCTGGAATATCCCCCTGTTGGAGAAATTGAGAGTTACATTCAGGCACTCGCTCCGTTGGGAGTCAAACTGATGATTACCGAGATGGATATCAGCGCACTGCCTTTTTATCCCGTTGACGCCAAAGCGGTGGACCTCTCCTCCTTTGATACCGAATCACAGAAGGAGCATAATCCTTATCCTGATGCCCTGCCCGATTCCGTTCAAAAGGCGCTGGCCAAACGGTACGCCGATCTATTTGCGCTCTTTCGGAAACACCGCGACAAATTCAGCCGAGTGACATTCTGGGCTATTCACGATGCCCAGTCGTGGCGCAACTATCTGCCGATTCGCGGCCGGACTGACTACCCGATGTTGTTCGACCGTCATTGCAAACCCAAACCCGCCTTCGACGCCGTGGTCAAAATTTGATTAGTAAATGGCATTCCCGGATAAGTGAAAAACATTGACTGATAAGTTGTTGAAAGATAGCCTCCCTTGGAAATTATCTCAATTATCCTATGGACTCCAAAGCCGTTAATAAAAAAGACCTGGAAATTATTGCCGCCGGCCATACCTGCCTTGATTTAATACCCGCGTTTACCATCGATGGGAAAGTGGACAAGATGACGGATGTCCTCGTCCCGGGCAAAATGATAAACATGGGGAAATGCGTCGTCGTGGGCGGCGGCCCGGTCACCAATGCCGGCGTGTCCATTCGGCGGTTGGGCGTAAAAACCGAACTTATCGGAAAAATCGGCGACGACGATTTCGGCAAGCAGATTCTCCGCTGGTACGAAGAGCACGAAGGCCATTTCAAGGGGATTAAAATGGTCAAAGGGGAATCCACCTCGTATACGGTGGCCATTTGCATCCCGGGCATAGACCGTTTCTATCTTCATCATTGCGGGGCGAATGATACCTTCGGTTACGACGATATGGATTTCGGGTTGGTCGGCAGATCGAAGCTGATGCTGTTCGGGTATCCGCCATGGATGAAGAAGATTTACAGCAACACCGGGGCGGAACTGACGAAGATCCTGAAAAAGACCAGGGAACTGGGGACGACGACCGCGTTGGATCTTTCAATTCCCGATGTCAACAGCCCCGCCGGTCAGGTGGACTGGCAGGCCATTCTTAAAGCCTGGGTCCCGTTGACCGACATCATGGTGCCCAGCGCCGAAGAAGTGTATTTCTTTCTCTACAAGGAAAAGTTTCTGGAGAAGAAGGCGAACCTCGGCCCCAAGGAAAGCGTGCTCGACCATATGACGGTCAAAGATGTCTCCACGCTCGGAAAGGATTTGCTCAACCTCGGCACGGCCATCGCCATGGTCAAATGCGGCCACCGGGGACTCTGCGTCCGCACGGCCGGCAAGGACCGGCTGAAGCAGTTGGGCGCGGCGGGATGTGCCGACCTTGACAACTGGGCCAATCGCGAACTCTGGTTCCCGGTTTACCAGGAAGAGAAATTCGTTGGTGCACTGGGTTCGGGCGATTCGGCCATTGCCGGATTCCTCTCCGCGTTCATCCGTGGATATACTATCGAGTCCTGCCTGAGATACGCGAATGCGGCCGGCAGCATGAACGTGACCGTTCCCGATGGGCTCAGTTGGAACAAGGGCTTCGAGGATTTGACCCGGCGGATTAAAGGAGGTTGGAAGACCAAGGATTTGAAGATTGACGAAAAGGGATGGAAGAAAGAGCGCGAGTTCTGGGCAGGGCCGGATAACCGCGGCAAATGGGAAACCTGAGAGCAGGATTAAGAATACGATTAAGAGCAGGATTGAGATTAAACAATCAGCCTGGAGAACAGGAGATACCACATGTCAAAGAATACTGATGCAAAACGGGATGCCTTTGTAAGCAAAATCATTGCGAAGATGACTTTGGAAGAGAAGGTCGGCCAGCTTTTGACCTTCACCCGGCGGGGCGCGATGCTGACGCCCAGCGGCATTGAACAAATCACCCGCCTGCATTGCGGCGGCCTCTGCCTGGAACCCTATGCGGTGGAAACCTGCAAAAACCTTTATTGGGGAAACTCGCAGATAGACAAGAATTTCAAAAAGCCGAAAGATTACTTCACCATCTCCAATACCTACTACGCCGGGAAACAATTCGGCATCAGCATCACCCCGGAGGATTATACCAGGGACTTGAATGCCCTGCAGAACATCGCCATGAACCGGCGCCTGGCGATTCCGCTGCACATGACCATTGATTTCGAGGGCGACTTCAAGAACGACTACATGGCGGGCGGCATCCGGCAATTCCCGCCACCCATGGGCATGGCCGCCATCGGTGATCCCAAGATGACTTACAAAATCAATAACACCATCGCCAGGCAGTTGAGCAATATTGGCGTGACGCAGATGTATTCACCGGTTTGCGACGTGAATATCAATCCCAAGAACCCGGAAATCGGCGTCCGCTCATTCGGCGACGACCCGGAGGTCTGTGCCAAACACGCCGTCGCCTTTGTCACCGGTCTGCAGGACGGCGGTATTGCGGCCACCGCTAAACATTTCCCGGGACGAGGCGATTCCGCCACCGACGCCCACGACATTCTGGATGTCATCAAGGCCGATAAGAAACGGATGCAGGAAGTCGAGCTGGTTCCTTTCAAGGCGGCCATCGCTGCCGGGACAAAAGCCATCATGACGGGCCATTCCGTTTACCCGGCGTATGACAGCAAATACCCAACGACGTTGTCGGAGAAACTGCTCACCGGATTGCTGCGGGAAGAGTTGGGCTTTGATGGCGTGATCGTTTCAGACGCGATTGGCATGGCGGCCATCTTGAAACAATGGCCGCTGCCGCTGGCTTGTGCGATGGCGATCAAGGCGGGTTGCGATACCATCCTGCTGAAAGCTGACGACGAATCGCGGTCGCAGTGTTTCTTCGGAATCAAACAAGCCGTGGTGAACGGAGATATTTCCGAAGAACGGCTCAATGAAGCCGTGACGCATCTGCTGAGGATGAAATATGACCAGGGCTTGTTTGAAACCGCCGGCAAGCGGGATCCCAGGAAAGCCCAGGCCTACGCCATGAGCAAACCGGTGGTTGATCTTTCGTGGGAAGTGGCGAAGAAAGCCCTGATGGTCATGCGGGACGACAAGAAAATGTTGCCGCTGAATCCGAAGCAGAAAATGTTGGTCATTGAACAGCGCATCCCCTACGAGTTTGTCGGGAAAGACCCGTACATGCACACGCACATGTTCGGCGAGGACATGGTCAACTACTCGACGAACCTGATTCTGGCTGACACGGAATTTGCCGCGACGGCGGATGAAATTGAAGAATGCCTCAGCCTGGCAAAACAGGCGGACCTGGTCGTCATGACCAATTATTACGCCCGCATCGTGAAAACCGGCAACAACCGGTTGCTGGTCAAGAAACTTAAAGAGGCAGGCCACAAAGTTGTGGTGGTCACCAACTTCCCCTATGTCGAAGGCGCCACCAATGAAGCCGACGCCGCGGTCTGTAATTTCAGCGGCACCCCGGATTCTATCAGGGCTGCGGTGGGTATGCTCTTCGGGAAGGTCAAACAAGACCCCAAGACCCGATTGCCTATTAAACTCGGTGTTCAGAAGGAGTCCGCCGTAAAAAAACCGGTGTCACAGAAGCGGCTGCCATTTGAGTTGTCCTATTGTTAGTAATGCAAGGAATCAGGGGTTTCCTTGCCGATAGACTTTTTGCCTTAGCCTGATTAGAGCGTTCGGGCTAAGGCAAAACATTATAACCGTGGAGATGCGTTATGCCAAAATCTGACAGTCTAAAAATCAGCGATGTCTTTGCCATTGCGGGGAAAGCAATATCAACAATTTATGTTGATAACAAAATGTCGGTGCATTTTCAGGGGATGTCAAAGACCCTTCAGTTCCCCCACACCGTGGCATTGCAAGGCGCCCCGACCTGTTCCGTTGGCCTGTCGCCCGAGGGTCTATACAACCGGGTGAATAACGCCGGGCGGCTGATTCTGCTGAATCAAAACGCCATACAGTTTGCCTCGGCCCCGTTTGTCCGTGTCGGTGAAGACTATGCCATGCTCACCGCCAGAGACCCGAGGCGCGCGGAAGGGCCGGATGATGTCCCGGCATTGAGGAATTACTATCATCCACCCGTCGCCGAGAAGCAGGTCACCCTCTCCCTGGCCACGCCTCTGCTGGAGATGGTTTACAAATTGGGAAAAGCCAGTGTGATTCGAAGGCTGATCTCGCCTTTGCTGTCGGGAACCGACGAGGCTTTGATGCCCATTGGGATAGAAGAGTATGAGGTGAGAAATACGACAAACAAAGCCCAGGAAATTACTCTGGTAATACCCAGACCATCGCTGGTCAACCTTCAAGAAAAGGAGTTGAAACCCACCGATCAGGATACGGTCTACGTATGTTCAGCTCCCGTAAAAGGACAGGTGCATGAGGGTTTCAGTTCAGCGGGTGTTCGCGGAGTGGTTTTGGCCAGCAAGGAATGTGAAGACCGGATGGCGGTGGCCGTGCCGGAAATGAAAGGCGTAGCCATAGATACACAATCTTACTTTTGCTTAAACCGGCTGAAACAGGATTTGTTGCTGAACGATGACGGCAGTTTTTACGAAAAACGGAAGCCGTTGGTCAACCAGGACTACGGCGCCGCCATCAGCCTGTCATTTAAATTGGAGCCAAAAGCCACCATCAAAATACCATTTGCCATCGCTTTGGACTTCCCGCAACAGCGGTTCATTGATGGCAAAACCTTTGAACGCAAATATGTCAAAGGATTCAGGAATGAAAAAGCCCGGCCGGTGGACATGGTGAAAACCGCCCTGGCCAATTATTCTGCATGGCTGACCCGGACTTCAAAAATCCAGAACGGCATCTTCGATTACATCCGGAAAAGTCCCTCCTACAAAAATGATCAGGAGGGCGCACTGCGGCTCACCCGGTTGATCCTGAACGAATTCAGTTTCCCTCTGTCGAACGCCGCCGTCTGGATTGAAGACAAGGACGGCGACGACGTCGCCAGATTTCTGGAATGTTTTGATTACGCTTACCTCGACCCTTCGGACGTCGAATGGTATTCGATGATAATGCTGGTGCTCTTCCCGAAGGTGGAGCGGAATCTTTGCCAGGGATTCATTGACTCGATCCTCACCGAAGATTTGACGCCGCGGTTTTATCACATCCACGCGTCCTTCGTGGAAGCCCGGAAGCATTTTCTGGAACACCCGGAAGAGTACGAAGGCCGGCCGCTGACCCAGATCCATGGCCCGTTCAAAATCAAGGGCAGCGTCGCGCACGATTTGTGTGCCTTGCCGAAGGGCCACGCCCTGCGCAATGTCAGTGATTACGCGTGGTACAACAGCAATTGTTGGGTGGACCTTTTCCCTAAACTGGCCCTGCGGGTGCTGCGCAACGTCAAATACACCGGGGATAGGGATTTCCTGAAGAAAAACTGGCGAATTCTCAAGTTCGGCTTCGAGTACGCGCTGACGCTCGACATTGACAAGGATGGCATTCCCGAGGGTTATCCGAATGAGGTCAAGAATACCTTTGACAACCTGACCCTTTTCGGTGCGGACGCCTATGATGCCACTCACTTCCTGGCCGGTTGTCAGGCGATGATACGGATGGCCGAGATGATGAAGGATACCCAGGCCAAAAAGGAATATGAGCAGCGCTTTGCCAAAGCTGCCGCTGTCCTGGAGAAATTATGGCGGGACAAGACCAACTGCAATGGCCTGAGACTGCAATATTATGTCACCTGCTACGACCCGACGACGGGCAAAACCAACACTGACGTCTGGACCAACCAGCTCGATGCCTTGTGGTATTTAATCGCCATGGGCGAAGAACCGTTTATCGCCGCCGAGCGGGCAAAACAAATCCTCAAGACCATTTATCAGAACAACCGGACTACGATGGGCTGGGCCATGGCGCGGACGGAAGACGGCGAACCGGTGGAATCAGACCAGGGAAAAGATGTTTATACGACCTCCAACTATGTCTTCGCCCAACTCCTGGACTACTATGGCATGATCAAGGAAAGCAAAGAGGTATACAAAGTCATGGACGAGGTTGTCTTCCAACATGCCAATTCCTTGATCACCCCGGACAATCTCCGGGCCGAATACGAGCAGGAAGATGGAGAATCCTCTCCCGGTCCCCATTATATCGTAGCCGGTTATCCCCGGCCGGGTGCAATCCTGACGCAATTGGCGCTGCAATTCGTCAAAGAATTTCAAAGCCAAACGGGTACCACGAAAATAGATTCCGTGGCGTTGAATGCATTTGTCACGGACCTGTTTTTAAAACCTGGTCGAAAAAATTAAGGCGTGAGGTCTATACCTCTCCACCAGACCGTTTTGCTTGACATCGGACCGGTATCGCTCGCACCCTGCGTTATCACTATGAAATCTCTGGCCGAACCGGGCGCCCTTGACCGTTGTGGCCGGCCATTCCCCGTGAACGCGATTTCCAGAAGGTGACGTTGACCGGGCGCAATAACCCCAACCCACAAAAATATGGCAGAACAACACTTCCAGCAAAAACTTTCGTTCTTTGAAAAGGCGGGTTACAGCGCGGCCGACTCCGCCGCGAACTTCGTCTTCATGACGTTTATTTTGTTCCAGACAAATTTTTACACGGACGTTTTCGGCCTGACGGCCGGTGCCGCAGCGATGATTCTCGCCTGCGCACGGCTGTGGGACGCCGTGGCCGACCCGCTGGTCGGCGTCCTCGCCGACCGCACCAATACGCGCTGGGGAAAATTCCGCCCGTGGATTTTGTTCACCGCGCTGCCGTGGTGCGTAGTGATGGTTCTCGCCTATTCGACACCGAAGGGTTGGAGCACGGGCGCGATGATTGCCTACGCCGCCATCACGAACATTATGCTGATGACGATTTATTCGATGAACAACATGCCTTACGCGGCCCTCGGTGGCGTGATGACGGGCGACGTGAACGAGCGCGCGAAATTGAATTCCTACCGCTTCGCCGCGGTCAACGCTGCGCAATTCATTGTGGGGGGCTTCACCCTGCCCTTCGTCGCGAAATTCGCCATCGGCCACGACCGCCAGCACGGCTGGCAGATGACGATGACACTTTGGGCGTCGCTCTGCCTGGTTTTGTTCCTCATCACGTTTTTCACGACGCGCGAACGCATCCAGCCGCCGCCGCAACAAAAGGCCGACCCGAAGGCGGATTTCGCCGCGCTGGTCAAAAACAGCCCGTGGATCGTGATGTCCTTGATGACGCTGTTTCATTTCGCGATGCTCTCGTTCCGCGGCACCGCGCTTTACTATTATTACCACCACTACGCGGACAAGGGCGCGATGTTCGACTTCCTGCAAAAACTTGGCCTCACCGTCCCGGCGGTTGCGCCCGCGTCCGGCGGGCTTTTGGAATTCATCGGTTATATCGTCCACGGCGATCAAACCGCGGCCAATGTCGCCGACGTTTTCAATAGCATCATCAACATGGTTGGCACGAGCGTGACCATCATCGTGATTTTGCTTTCGATGGGTTTCTCGAAAAAATTCGGCAAGAAAGCCGTTGCCGTCTGCGGGTTCGCGCTGTCAACCGCCTGCGCGCTGGCGTTTTATTTGCTGCCGCCCACGGCCGTCGGCGGCATGTTGGTGCTGACCATCATCGGCTCGATTGTCTATGCGCCGACGATTCCGCTGATCTGGGCGATTTACGCGGACGTGGCGGATTATTCGGAATGGAAAACCGGCCGGCGTTTCACCGGTATCGTGTTCGCCACCATCATGTTCGCTTTGAAATGCGGCCTGGCGTTCGGTTCGTCGTCGTTCCTGTGGATCTTGAAATACGGCTTCGGCTACGACACGCAGTTGCCCGACGCGCCGGAAGCGGTGCGCGGTTATCACTTTTGCGTCGGCATCGGCGTGGCGGCACTGTTTGGCGCCTGCACCATTTTGCTCGTCATTTATAAGCTCAACAAGCGCTTGACCATCCAGATGGCGGACGAACTCGCCGAACGCCGGAAGAAGTACGCGGCCGAAAATCCGGCGGCCGCCTGAAGTCTCATGAAAATCTGTTTCGTACCCATCAAAACGGTTCTCATCGTTTTGACGGCAGCCACTCTCGCCGGTTTTGCTACCCGGCCAAAGACTTTAAAGGAAGCTTACAGAAACGACTTTCTCATCGGTGTCGCCGTCAACGAATCCGAGTGCAACGGAGAAAACAGCCGTGAAACGATGCTCATCAAAACGCAGTTCAACGCCATCAGCCCCGAGAACGTTTTGAAGTGGGACGCCGTGCATCCGCAGCCGGGCGTATATCATTTTGCGCCGGCGGACCGCTACGTCGAGTTTGGCGTGGAAAACCATATGTTCATTGTCGGCCACGTGTTAATCTGGCACGACCAGACACCCAAGTGGGTTTTCCAGGACGACAAAGGGAATCCGGTTGACCGGGACACGCTTTTGGCGCGGATGCGCGAACATATCTTTACGGTGGTCGGTCGTTACAAAGGGAAAATCGGCGATTGGGATGTGGTAAACGAAGCGTTGGACGAAGGCGGCCGGTTGCGCCAGTCTCCGTGGCTCAAAATCATTGGCGAAGACTATATTGCGAAGGCGTTTGAATTCGCACATGCAGCCGATCCACAGGCCCGGTTGTATTACAATGACTACCTGCTCGAAAACACTTCCAAGCGCCTTGGCGCCGTCGCGCTGATAAGGAAACTTCAGTCACAAGGCATCCCGATCGCCGGTGTCGGCTTGCAGGGGCATTATAAAATGAATTGGCCAAGCCCAGTGCAACTGGACGAAACCATCGAGGCGTTTTCTCAACTCGGCGTGAAAGTGGACCTCACCGAATTGGATCTGGACATGTTGCCAACGGCTACCCGTTCCCAGGCCGCGGAAATCACGATGAAT
>Ga0335078_10014353_pt1 | contig 11752 bp, 8 predicted proteins | sample Lox_Sample_32_FD_206711 | JGI IMG/M metagenome (GOLD analysis project Ga0335078, IMG submission 206711) | Soil microbial communities from Loxahatchee National Wildlife Refuge, Florida, United States - Lox_Sample_3.2 | ecosystem: Environmental > Terrestrial > Soil > Wetlands | place: USA: Florida...
CCACCTCCCCCGGTAACGCCTGGGCGGTCGGCCTCCACCCCGACAGCTCGCTCATCATCCACTGGGACGGCAGGACCTGGACACAGCAGCTAGCCGGACCCGGCTATTTCTGGAGTGTCGGCGCATCGTCGGCGGGCAACGCGTGGGCAGTTGGCGGAACAGACTGGTTCACTTCCCAGACGATGACCTACCACTGGGACGGCACCGCGTGGACGCACATCCCCAGCCCGACCCCGGCGGCGACTGCCACGCTAAGGGGCGTGACAGTCTCCGGGAACGAGGCGTGGGCGGTCGGAGCCACCGGAGCCAGCACCGGCAACCCTGACCTCAGCCACGCCAGCCCGCTGATCGAGCACTGGGACGGGACAGCCTGGAAGGTGATGCGAACCCCGGCCCTGCACCAGGCAGGGGCGCTGCAGAGCGTGACGGCACTCTCATCGCATAACATCTGGGCGGTCGGCTGGATCGGCTCCGGACAGTCCAGGACTGATTCGTCCCGGCCGCTTATCGAACACTGGAAGGGCAGAAGCTGGTTCCGGGTTAAGAGCCCGGCGGTCCCACCGCAAGGTCTGCTCACCTCAGTCACCGCTACGGGATACCGGCACGTATGGGCTGTCGGCGCTACGAGTACGTTCGGCGCCACTAAGACACTCACCGAACGGTGGAACGGCAGCACCTGGTCACAAGTGCCCAGTCCCACGCCAGATTACGGCGTGCAACTGAATAGCGTATCTGCCACGTCACGGGCAGACGCCTGGGCAGTCGGGCAGACCACCTATAACGGTGGCTGTCCCCCTACGAAATGCCAGACAGTCATCGAGCACTGGGACGGGAACACCTGGCAGCCTGTTCCCAGTCCCAACCCCCCGAGCACGTACCTGAACAGTCTCTGGGGAGTATCCGCGATCACGCGTGACGATGCCTGGGCAGTCGGCACAACTGATTACGCCACGACTCTCATCCTGCACTGGGACGGGAAAACCTGGAAGTAGCACACAATACTACAAGCGCAGCAAGATGGTCGCACCAGGGACCAGGGAAAACGGGCTTCCACCCGCCCTGGTTTGCCTGGGTACTTGTACTGCCGATGGCTTTCCCCTGGCCCCCCGACCAGCGGAAAGCCATCGGCAGATTGGGAGCCTTATTCAAAAATCTTCACGGTAATTGCTGAAGAAGAATAAACCGATAATGTCTCGCATGGTTTCCCCGTATTTGGCCAGCGGCGGCCCGGACCGGCCGCCTTCCTCGCTGAGCATCCGCCAGGGTCTTCATGTGCGCGACGGCCCCGCTCGACGGGGGCGGCGCGGATGGCGCTGAACTGCTTATTGAATGCGGGACTGAGACTGGTGCAGCTTCCCTCCCGGCGGGGTCCGGAACGCCGGCCCTGCACGCGGGGGGAGTGGAGCATGGCTCCCGCTCCAGCCGCGCGCCGACTGCTGAGGCTCCCCCCTCTCTAGCCCGCCTGCCTTACGGCTCCTGCTTTCCCCCTTCGGCGGCTGGCCGCCCGTGGAGCGGGCTGCGCGGAGCCGGCCCGATCTTCGCCGCCGTGGCGCACGCGGTCGAGCTCGGCCCGCGCCTGGTCGAGGTCGTGCTCGGCGCGCTCGGCGCGGGCCCGCAGCTCGGTGCGTGCCTCTTCCAGCGCCCGTGCGCGCCCGTCGAGCGCCTCGCGCAGTTCGTCCCGCTCGCGGGCAGCGTCGGCCCGGGCCTGCTCCAGCTCGGCGGCGTGCGCGGCGGCCTGCTCGCTGATGCGCTGCTGTGCGCTGCGCTCGCGGTCGGCGGCCTCGGCGAGCCGCGCGGTGAGCTGCTCGCGTTCCCGCTCCGCGTCGGCGCGGACCCGGTCCAGGTCGCGCTGGGCGCCCTCGCGGGCGCGTGCGGTCTCGGCCCGGGCGTCCTCGGCGCGGGCCTTGGCTGCCGCTGCCCGCTGGTCAGCCTGCTGTGCCTCCTGCCGGTACTGGTCTGCCTCGGTGAGTGCCTGGTCGCGGGCGTCCTCAGCGGCGCGGACGAGCGCGCGGGCGTCCGCCTGGGCACGGGCGATCGCCTCGGCCGCGGAGGCTTCTGCGGCCTCGATGGCGGCCCTCTTGGCTGCCTCGGCCTCGCTGACCGCGGTGTCCCGGTCGGCGGCGGCAGCGGCGGTGCGGGCCTGAGCGTCGGCGCGGATGCGCTCGGTCTCGGCGGCGTGTGCCTCGATGGCCTCGGCCAGCCGGTCGTGCGCGTCGCGGGCACGGGCCTGCCCGGCGGCCAGCTGCCCGCTCATCTCCTCGGCCGCTTCGTCGGCAGCGGCGCGCATCTGGCTGGCGGCAGCGGCGCGCAGCTCGGCGTCGGCGCGGGCAGCCTCGGCGGTCGCCGCGCGCTGCTCGGCTGCGGTGCGCATGGCCTCGACCTCGGCCTCGGCGGCGGTCGGGTCCCCCAGAGCAGCCACCGTGCCGGTCAGCCGGTCGGCAACCCCGGCGAGCGTGCCCGCCAGGTCGCGCATCTGCCGCAGCATCTCGGCGCCGCTGATCCGCGCCATCGTGACGGGCTGCTCCGCCTCGGCCTCCGCTGGCGTCACGCCGCGCCCGGCGTCACCCAGCCGCCGCCGCTCCCGCCACGCGGACACCTTGTTGTGCCCGTTGTCGGCGCAGTATTCCGCGGGCCGGCCCGGTCCTGCCGTCCGCTCAGGCGGCGCCTCGCAGCCGGGGTACTTGCAGGTCGCCGTGCTGGTCTGCTCGGTCATCGCGTCCTCCGGAGCGTTTCGCTGGGCCGTCCCGCAAGTTTATAGGGTTTCGTTTTCGTACTCAAGCCGAAACTTTATTACGCAACTAAACGACGTAACTAAACGACGTAACGAGAACGGCCCCGCGGCGAGCACGCCGAATGCCGGAACCTTGCCGCCCCCGTTAGTTGGCGTTTATCGTCTGCGTGTTCTAATGGCTTGCATGGCTGACGGCCGCCGTCCGGCGTGGTGGACGTGGCCGGCCGAGTGCTGGGCTGCGCATCCGTGGGGCCCCCTGGCCGGGTAACGGCCGGCTGGACCCCCGTGCCCGTGCGCCGGCGGACCCGGTCACACGCGCGTCCGCTGCGAGGCGCCGGGCTGCCTTATCACCTGGTACGAGCCGCCGCACGCTTCGGGCGCTGACCTGCGCGGCCCGGAGGGGCGTGGCAGCCCCGCAGCGGCCTCCGGGAATCCTGGCATCCGGCCGAGCCGTCCTCGCGATGATCACGCCGGATTTAATGCCAGCGTTTATTTCAGCTTTCCTGCAGGGGGCCCGGTGACCCTGTCGGTTGCCCGGCAGCGCGGCGTGCTCTGCCCATACCAAATGCGGGTGGCTGGGGTGAGCCGCCAGCCAGATCCTCATCCCCGGCGGTCGCGCTCCCGTGGCGGACCAGCTACCCCCTACACCAGTCCCGCGAGTTGAACGCTCCCCAGCGGCCAGCCGGCTCGTATCAGGCCTGCAGTGAACTGCTCTGAATAAACGGAAAGCTACGGAGGGGGACACCATGGCGACATGGCTTCAGTGGCCCTGCGACGTCGGCCTGATTGCGCGGCATGCCGGCCGCGCGCTGCTGCCAGGTCCGGATCCAGCCAGGCCGGGACTTAAGGCTGCAGGTCTGCGACGACGGGCCGGGGCATTGCCGGAGGGGCTGGCGACCGGGGCCGAAATCACTGCCATGTGCCAGCGCGCGTCGGGATGAGCTGGCGATCGAGCCCTGCAGGCGCGCGGCGCCCCGCGGGCCGCCTGCCGATAAGGAGGATGCAGTGAGTGAGCCCATCCGGGTGCTCATCGCAGATGATCACCCGGTGTTCCGCGACGGCCTGGCCTGCCTGCTGCGCGCGGCGCAAGATACCGAGCTGGCCGGTGCAGCCGCGACCGGCACTGAGGCCGTCGAGATGGCCGGCCAGGCCAAGCCGGACGTTGTGGTGATGGACCTGAATATGCCGGAGCTGAACGGCATCGAGGCGACCCGCCGCATCGTGGCCGAGAGCCCGCAGATCGCCGTGGTTGTGCTGACCATGTTCGAGGACGACGACTCAGTTTTCGCGGCGCTGCGCGCCGGGGCTCGCGGCTACCTGCTCAAGGGCGCCGATCAGGAGCAGATCCGCCGTGCCGTGCGTGCGGCTGCTGCCGGGGAGGCAATCTTCGGCGCCGAGCTTGCCGCCCGCGTGCTGGCCTACTCTGCCCTCAGGCCTTCAGCGCCGCCAGCGGTATTCCCGCAATTGACCGACCGGGAACGCGAAGTGCTCGAGCTGGTCGCCCGGGGCCAGTCAAATACGGCCATCGCCGCCCGGCTGTATCTAAGCCAGAAGACAATCCGCAACAACGTCTCAAATATCTTGATGAAACTTCAGGTCGCCGATCGTGCTCAGGCAATCGTGCTGGCACGGGAAGCGGGCCTGGGCCAGCAGGCGGCCGCCTGATTGATTGCCCGTAACCACAGGATGTACCGGGACAATGGCCGCGTGACAGCGGGACAAGTGCTGGCCGACCGCAGGTCATCGGGCCGGGGGTCGCGATTAGGCGGATGGCCAGTTCCGGTTGGCTTATCGGTGGGCCTGGCCTCAGCGGCGGCCGCGCTCACCGTGGCCACAGTCGTGCTGACGGTCGCCGACGGCGAGGTCTTCATCACGTCGCTGGTCCCGGGGGCGCTGGGTGCGGCAATGATGGGCGGCCTGGTGGCCGTTCGCCGGCCCGGTCATCCGATGGGGACGCTGCTGTGCGCGCTCGCGCTGGCTGAGGCGGTCTCCAACGGCGCCTTCGCGTACGCGCACGCAGCCGTTGCCCGCTTCCCGGATCTGCTGCCGTTTGGCAAACCCATGATGTGGATGACGTCGTGGGATTACGCGCCGGCGCTCGGCCTCGGAGTTCTCATATTGCCCTTGGTCTTTCCCGACGGTCGCTTGCTGTCGCGGCGGTGGCGGCCAGCCCTGTGGGCGGCGGTCGCCTTCGTCCCGCTCTCGGTGGCGGGAAATGCCTTCGTTCCGCAGAGCATGGGCGGCTGGTACCGCGACTTGCCGAACCCGTATGGAATTCACGGGCCGCTGTTCGGGGTGATCCTCGATCTGGCCAACGTGTGCGGTCTGGCCGCTGCCACGGCCGCGGTCGCCAGTGTTGCGCTGCGGTGGCGTCGGGCCGGACATATGGTGCGCCAGCAGCTCAAGTGGTTTCTCGCGACGGTGCCGCTCACGGTTGCCGTCGCGGTGGTTACTCAGGTCTTCCCCGATGCGCTTGCGCTGGGCCTGGTCCTGGGGGCAGTGGCGGGCTCGCTGATGGCGGTGGCGATCGGGCTGGCCGTGCTGCGTTACCGGCTGTATGAGATCGATGTCCTGCTCAGCCGGGCGGTCGTTTACGGCTCGCTCAGCGCCGCCGTGGCGGGACTGTACCTGGCTGTGGTGGCGGTCGCCGGCGGGCTTTTCGGGATGGGCCCGGGCCTGAGCCTGCAGGTACTGGCAACGGTAATCGCCGCGGCCGTGCTGCTGCCGGTCCGTGGCCGGCTCCAGCGCCAGGTCGACCGGCTGTTTTTCGGCGACTGCGGCGAGCCCTACGACGCCATGGCCCGCCTCGGCCGCCGGGTGGAGGAGGCGACGACTGAGCGGGTGCTCAGCTCGGTCGCCACCGCAGTGGCCGGCAGCCTGCGGCTGCCCTACGCCGCCGTGCAGCTTCGTATCGGCGATGGCTGGGCCCCCACCGCGGCCTGGGGGCAGGCTCCGGCCGAGGTGGTCGCCTTCCCCCTCACGTTCCAGCGAGAGACCGTCGGCCGGCTGCTTGTCGGCCAGCGCGCACCTGACGAGCGGCTGAGCCAGGATGATGAACGGCTCCTGGTCAATCTCGCCAGGCAGGTAGCACCGGCGGCGCAGGCAGTCGCGCTGCGCGAGGCGCTGGACGCGTCCCGGGCCGGGCTGGCCACCGCCCGGGAGGAGGAGCGGCGCCGGCTGCGCCGCGACCTGCACGATGGGCTCGGGCCGACCATAGCCGGGCTGACGCTCGGCATGGATACGGCCTACGCGATGTCCGCCGGCTGCCGCGAGCTGCAGGAACTGCTCAGCAGGCTCAAGGCAGAGACCCAGCGGGCGGTCACCGACATCCGCCGCATCGTCTACGGGCTGCGACCGCCCGCACTTGACGAGCTCGGTCTCGCAGGGGCGCTGCGGGAGGAGGTAGCTCGCCTGGAACAGCAGGCGCCCGGGCTGTCGGTCGTCCTGCACCTTCCCGCCCGGGGGGTTGCCGGCCTGCCCGCCGCCGTCGAGGTGGCCGCCTACCGGATCGTGACCGAGGCCCTTACCAACGTGCTCCGGCATGCTGCCGCGCGCTGCTGTCAGGTCCGGATCCAGCCAGGCGAGGACTTGAGGCTGTGTGTCTGCGATGACGGGGCGGGGATGCCCGAGGGCTGGCGAGCGGGGATCGGGATTACTGCCATGCGGGAACGGGTCGCCGAGCTAGGAGGTGAGCTGGCGATCGAGCCCCGCGGCCCGTGCGGAACCCGCATCGCTGCCCGCCTGCCGATAAGAAGACGGCAGTGAGCCTATCCGGGGGTGCTCTTCGCGGGTGAGCACCCCGGATGCTCCGGGACGGGCCTGCCCTGGTGCGACGGTCTGCGGGCGCTGGGACAGGAGATCCGGGGGCGAGCGGGCGCGCAGCGCAGCTCATCCGGATGGCGCGGCGTGCTAGGCGAACCACATCGCCAGATCTCGCGGTGCGCCCAGGTCCAGACCACACTGCCCCGCCGCTGCCCATCATCTCGGGCCTGCACCGCCCAGCGCGGCCGCGGCGTCGCGCCACAGCTCATAGCCGGGCGGAGTTGCGGCCGCGCCGGGACCAGCATGCCCGCCCTCAGGCGCGGCAGCAGGCCGCCGGGCCCATCAGTCCCGCGCCTGATTGCCGATATTTCCCGGCTAAGGACGGGACATTCACCCCGTGACCGGGGGACATCTCACCGTGCATTCTTTCAGCAATGGTCCCAGCCGGAATGATGCCCGCCGGTTTTCTTTGATCTGAGTGCTCAGGGAGGCTCATCGTGAGCGAGAAGCTGACTCACCAGTCGCTAATGAACAAGGCATCCGTATCGTGCCAGACAAAGGACTGGCTGGCACGAGTCGGCAAGCTTGCCCCGCTGATCTCTGAGAACCGTGAGCGGAGCGAGCGTGAGCGGGTGCTGCCCGACGTTGTATTCGAGGCACTGCGCGAGGCGGGCATCCACCGCATGTGGGTGTCCCGGGAATTCGGCGGCAGCGAGGTCAGCCTGGAGACCGGGTCGGCCGTCATCCAGGAGCTTGCCCGTCTCGACGCGTCCGTCGCCTGGCAGATGGGCGTCCAGGGAGCCATCGGCCGGCTGTCGGACTACCTGCCCGAGCCCACCGCCCGCAAGCTCTTCCAGGATCATACGAGGCTGGTGGTCGGCGGAGTGAACCCGTCCGGCCGTGCCGTGCCGGTAGCCGGGGGATACCTGCTGAGCGGCACCTGGGGGTTCGCAAGCGGTTCGGCGCATGCCGACTGGCTTGTCTGCGCGGCGATCGTGACCGAATCTGACCGGCCCCGCATGACTCCCGCTGGCCCGGAAACGCGCCTGCTTTTTGTCCCGAAAGCGCAGTGCCGGATGCTCGACACCTGGTACACCCTCGGGCTGCGCGGAACGGGCAGCCACGACTACCAGGTCGGCGAGACCTTCGTCCCCGAGGACTTCACCGTCGCCGGCCCGGCCATGCTCAGACCGCCCGCCTGGCGCCCTTCCCGCGCCTACCCCATCGGCTACTACGACTTCGGGCCGTTCACCTCGTCGTCGACCGCCCTGGGTATCGCAAGGGGCGCGATCGACGCCTTCAAGCAGCTGGCCACGGCGAAGACTCCGGCCGCCGCGACCACCACCCTGGCGAATAGCCACACGGTGCAGGAGAAGCTGGCGCGCGCAGAGGCTCTCGCGCGGGCCGGGCAACTGCTGCTGTCCGACGCGGCCTGGCACGCGGCGAACCACGGCGAAGACGGCGGCGACGCTCTCAGCGCCATGATTCGCCTGACCGCGGCAACCGTCGCGGAGAACGCCACAGAGGCCGTGGACAGCGTCTGCCGGCTCGCCGGGGCCAGCGCGATCTACGCCGCCAGCCCGCTGGAGCGTTACTTCCGCGACATCCACACGGCCGTCAAGCACATCACGCTGTCGCACTCGCATTTCGAGATGGTCGGTCAGTTCCTGCTTGGCGGCAGCCTCAAGATGCGGCGCTAGGCAACAAGAAAAGAATCTGTTGGAAAGTTCCCGGGGATCTACCAGATCCGCGAAATATCTGAAAGGCCCATCATGCAGACCATGAAAGCTGTGCAGCTCATCGCCCCGCGAAAGACGATCCTGGCCGAGGTGCCGAAGCCGGCTGCTCCGGCAGACGGGTTATTGCTGAAGACGCGCTGCGTGTCGATCTGCTCGACCGACATTTCTTTCTACGAAGGACATCTGTTTCCCGCGCAGTACCCGGTCATCTTGGGGCATGAGTACCTGGGCGAGGTCGTCGAGATCGGGGCTGACTTCACTAACCCGGACATACGGGCAGGCGACCGGATCGTCTACTGGGGTCAGACCGATTACGAGGGTTTCGCCGAGTATCGCACGGTCCGCCCGATCTTCTCTGGCGAGGTAAAGGAGGATGTTTTCTGGGCAGACCGCAACTTCTTTGACGACCGCCGCGCCGCCGCCGTCAAGGTCCCCGAGGAACTGGACGACCTGCAGGCATCGTTCATCGAGCCCGCCACCGGAGCGCTGCGGTCGATCCTGGCCAACCCGCCGCGCATCGGCGACAAGATCCTCATTCTCGGCACGGGGCCGATCGGCATCATCGCCGGCAGCGTCATGAGGAAGCTCCTGGCCCCGAACTCCATTGTCTCGGTCGACGCCAACGCGCATCGCAACATCCACGCAGAAGAGCACTTCTCGCAGCGGGCGTATCTCCCGGACGAGCTCATCGCCGAGATTCCGGACAGCAGCTTTGACTACGTGTTCGATACCTTGCCCACCGTCAAGGCCGATGACCTGGAGAAGGACCCGAGGCGGGTGGCCATGCGCAAGCTCCGGCCCGGCGGAAAGTACGTGCTGTATGGCGCATCCCAGGAGATGCAGAAGCTCGACACCTGGCTCATGCTCGCCAAGGGCATCAACATCACCTCCTCTCCGTTCGATGTCAACAGATTCCCGATGCACCAGACCGCTAACGTCATCGCATCGGCCATGCAGATGCTGCTGTCGGGAATCATCGACGGCAGGCGGCTCCTGTCGGCCGTACATCCCTTCGAGGACTACGACGGTCTCGTCGACATCTTCGAGAACTACCGGGCCACCACCGGCCTGAAGACGATCGTGGACTTCAGGAAGGACCAGTGATGGCTGTCGACCCGGCGTCGTTCACCCGCGCCATGTCCCGGATCCCCTGCCCGGTAACCGTGGCCACGACCCTGGACGCGGCAGGCCGGAACTGGGGGTTCACCGCAAGCTCCTTCAGCTCGCTGTCCCTCGACCCGCCGCTCGTCCTGATCTGCCTCGGCAAGGCGGCGAGTACCCACGCAGCCTTTACCGCCACCGGCCGATTCATGATCAACATTCTGGCGGAGGAGCACGCCGGCGTCGCACGGCGGTTTGCCGCTGCCGGCATCGACCGCTTCGGCGCGGGTGACATGGAACCGTGCGAGCTGGGCCTGCCGGGGCTCCCTGACGCACTTGTCCGCGTTGCCTGCTCCATGCACGGCATCCTCGACGGAGGCGATCACAGCATCCTCGTCGGCCGCGTCGAAGCCACTCACGTAAGCCACCGGACCCCGCTGGTCTACTGCGACCGGTCATTCGCCGCCCCGCGGCGGCCGCGTGCCGCGCGGGAGAGCCTTGCAGCCCGGGGCGCACCAGGTGCCCGTGCTCACGCGGATCCCGGCGGCCCGCCGCGCTCAGGAAAGGAATCAGAACTGTCATGCGTCAGCCTCTCGACCCGCACAGCGTGACGACCGCCGACTACGTGATCGTCGGGGCCGGCTCCGCAGGATGCGTGCTCGCGGAGCGCCTCAGCGCCGACGAGAACACCGAAGTGGTGCTCCTGGAGGCCGGCGGCCCGCAGCCGGAGCGCAATCCCGAGATCCAGGTCCCGGTGCTGTTCCCCCGGACGTTCGGCAGCACACTGGACTGGGGGTTCACGACAGTCCCGCAGGCCGGGCTGAACGGCCGCGTCATTCCCATCCCGAGGGGCAGGGCCCTGGGCGGCTCGTCTGCCATCAACGCCCAGCTGTGGACCCGCGGCCACCCGGCCGATTACGACGGCTGGGAGGCCGCCGGGTCGCGCGGCTGGGGATCGGCTGATGTGCAGCCCTATTTCGAGAAAGCCGAGAAGAGGATCCGGCTGGCCGGGATCCGCTGCCCGGCCCCCTGCACGGCGGACTTCCTCAGCGCGTGCGCCCAGGCGGGTCATGCGCCGGCGGCGGAACAGCCAGAGGGGTACGGCCTGGCACGGGCAACCCACAAGGACGGGCTGCGCTGGAGCTCGGCAGACGGCTACCTCACAACGGCGCGGCACCGGCCGAACCTGATCGTGCTCACAGGCAGCCTGGTCCGCAAGGTGCTGTTCACCGGCACCAGGGCCTGCGGGGTGGAGCTCGAAACCGGGGAGAGCGTTCATCAGATCCGGGCCGGCCGCGAGGTGATCCTGGCGGCCGGGGCAGTCGGCAGCCCGCACCTGCTGATGCTTTCCGGCATAGGTCCGGCCGGTCATCTGGCAGAACACGGCATCCCGGTCCTGGTAGACGCACGGGAAGTGGGCCAGAACCTGACAGACCACCTGATCGTGCCGCTTGCCTTCGCCGCCCGGGGATTTGAATCCCCCGGCGCCGACGCAGGGCCGGAGGAGATCCAGCAGTACCTGAAGGACCGCGCGGGCCCGCTCGGCTCGATCATCTCCGAGGCTCTGCTGTTCGTGCGCACCCGTCAGGACCTGGACGCCCCTGACGTCGAGATCGTGCATCTCGTGATCCCATACGGCGAGCATCAGACGGCAGCGCGGCACGGCCTCGCGCTCGGCGTCATCGTGCTGAGGCCCGCGAGCCGCGGTGCCGTCACCCTGGCCACGGCCGATCCGCACGACGCGCCGCTGCTCGACCCGCGGTACCTGTCAGACAGCGGCGGCGCCGACCTGGACACGGCAATCGCCGGAGTACGCCAGGCGCAGCAGATCCTGGAGAAGCCCGTCTTCGCCAGGTGGCGGGGAGAGTCACTAACGCCGGGAGCGATGTCGGGAAGCTCCGCTGACATAGCCAGATACATCCGGCGGACCGGGCTGAGCATCCACCACCTGGTCAGCACCTGCCGCATGGGACCCGATCCGCAGGCCCCAGTCGACCTGAGCCTGCGTGTCCGCGGGACCTCCGGGCTGCGGGTGGCAGACGCGTCTGCCATGCCCAGCCTCGTGCGCGCGCACACCCACGCGCCCGTCACGATGCTCGCCGAGCGGGCGAGCGCACTGATCCTCGGCCGCGGCTGAGGCGGCCCGGCACCTAGTTCGGCACCGGTTTAACCGGTAACCTTATGTGCACCGGTTAAACCGGTTCCTGATTGAGAGGTATTCCATGGCCAGCAGCCGCCAGCCGGATCACCTGACCGGCAGCTCCCCGCCGGCGCCGGGGCGCCGGATCATCTTGCTTTTCGCCCTCGCCTGCGGCATCGGCGTCGCCAACATCTACTTCCCGCAGGCCATCAGCCCGCTCATCGCCCGCGGCCTGCACGTAACACCCGGCTCGGCAGCCGGGGTAGTGACGGCAGCGCA
>Ga0335078_10014354_pt1 | contig 11752 bp, 5 predicted proteins | sample Lox_Sample_32_FD_206711 | JGI IMG/M metagenome (GOLD analysis project Ga0335078, IMG submission 206711) | Soil microbial communities from Loxahatchee National Wildlife Refuge, Florida, United States - Lox_Sample_3.2 | ecosystem: Environmental > Terrestrial > Soil > Wetlands | place: USA: Florida...
CAGCGCCGGCGCGGCTGCCTCCGCCGAGGACGCGCAGGCCGATGCGCTCTACAAGGCGGGCACCGGGGCGCTCGACGATCATCAGTGGCAGACCGCCGTTGATAAATTCAGCGAGCTTGCTCAACAGCACGGCGATCACGCGGACGAAGCGCTGTACTGGAAGGCTTACGCGCAGCAGAAGCTGGGCGATCGCGGGGCAGCGCTGGTCACGCTCGCCGCTTTGAAACGGGATTATCCGCAGAGCCGCTGGCTCAAGGACGCGGCCGCGCTGCGCATCCAGATGAGGCAGGCGAGCGGCGAAAACGTCCAGGTGCAGGACCAGCCGGATGAGGACCTGAAGCTGCTGGCGCTGAACGGCCTGATGAACTCCGATCCGCAGAAAGCCATACCCATCCTGAAGAAGTTTCTGGAGAGCTCGCAGCCCGAGAAGCTGAGAGATCGCGCGCTGTTTGTGCTGAGCCAGAGCAATTCTCCGGAAGCACGCCAGGTGCTGGGCCAGATCGCGCGCGGCGGTTCCTCGCCGCAGTTGCAGAAGAAGGCGCTCGATGACCTGGCGCTGTTCGGCGGCAAAGAGAGCCAGCAGACGCTGGCGGAGATCTACGGCTCCACGAGCAGCATGGAAATCAAGCGTCAGATCCTCCACGATTTCATGCTCTCCGGCGATAAGGACCGCCTGCTGAACGCGGCCAAGACCGAGAGCGTGCCCGAGCTGCGCATCGACGCTATCCACCAGCTCGGCCTGGTGGGCGGCACAGACCAGCTCTGGCAGCTCTATCAGCAGGAGAACTCGACCAAGGTCAAGGCGGAGATTCTGCATGCGCTCTTCCTCGGCGGCAACTCGCAAAAGCTGCTCGAAGTGGCCCGCACCGAACGCGATCCGCAACTGCAGCGCGAAGCGATTCACAATCTGGGGCTGCTCGGGGGCGATCAGACAGGCAACGAACTGGCCTCGATGTACTCCAGCAGCATGGATCCTCAGACGAAGAAAGCCGTTCTCGAGGCACTCTTCATCCAGGGAAACGCACACGCGCTGGTGGGCATCGCGCGCAAAGAGACCGATCCGGCGATGAAGAAGGAAATCGTCTCCAAGCTGGCGTTGATGAATTCGAAAGAGAGCACGGATTACATGATGGAGATTTTGAGTAAGTGACGAGTGACAAGTGGCGAGTGGCGAGAGACGGTGTTTCTCGCCACTCGCTGCTCATCACTGCCACTTCCTCAGGGAGGCAGGCATGAGACTTCCACAAGCGATCGGAATGGCGGTATTAGCGATGTTCCCGGCGATCGCCGTCGCCCAGACACCATCGATCGTGAATGGCAACGTGCAGAAGCGCGCGGTCACCTCAAACCTCGGCGCAGAATTCAGGGATCTGGTGAAGACCCAGTCCGCACCGGTCTGGATTGGATACGGGGTGCCCGCGGTCGACGGCGATCGCGAGGCATGCTGTTTCAACAACGACTCCTCGGGACGTTCCTGCGGCCAGTGCCGGCTCGAGGATGGGAACGGGAGCTTCACCTCGAACTCGGAGAAACGCACCGCGCACCTTGAGAATCAATTCCTGATCGTCATGTTCCGTGTGGAGAATCGCGCGGTGGAGAAGGTCCGGACTTTCTCGGAGGATTGCGAACTCGACGCCGGAGGCCGCACGATCCACTGGCTCACGAACGTGAATCCGGCCCAGAGCGTGGAGATGCTTGCTTCCATGGTGAAGGGCTCAGCGCGTGACCTCGAAAGCGACGGCGATCAGGATCACATCGCCGATGGCGCCGTGGCCGCGATCGCGCAGCATGCCGCGCCGGAGGCGGACGCGGCGCTCCGGGGATTCGTGGCGCCGGATCAACCCGAGAAGCTCCGCGAGCGTGCCGCGTTCTGGATGGGAGCGGCGCGGGGCAAGGCGGGGTTCGACATGCTCAAGTCCCTCGCACACTCGGATCGAGACGATCGTTTCCGCGAGAAGCTGATGTTCGATCTGTCGGTGAGCAAGGAGCCGGGGGCGGTCGACACCCTGATCGATTCCGCGCATCATGACGAGAGTCCTCACGTGCGCGGTCAGGCGATCTTCTGGTTGGCGCAGAAAGCCGGCAAGAAGGCCGAAGGCGCGATCACGGAAGCGATCGAGCGCGACCCCGAGACAGAGGTCAAGAAGAAGGCTGTTTTTGCGCTGAGCCAGCTTCCCAAAGACGACGGCGTGCCGCTGCTCATCCAGACCGCTCGATCAAATTCCAACCCGGTTGTGCGCAAAGACGCGATGTTCTGGCTGGGCCAGTCGAACGATCCGCGGGCGCTCGAGTTCTTCGAACAGGTGCTCGGCCGGTAGGGCTCCGGGTTCTCTGTCCTCCCGCAAAGCTCTAATACGGAGGTCGCAGAGCCTCTGTGCACGCTGCACTACTAACCTTCAAATTCGTCCCGGCCCGCGACGATTTTCGTCACGGCCTGTAGGGCCCTGAACTCGAGCCTTCTCCGTGTCCTCCGTGTCCCGATTTCTCCAACACAGAGGCCACAGAGGCTCCGTGACCTCTGTGTCGGAGGCTTATCGGCACAGAGATCACCGAGAAAACCGGTTTGGGTTGCGGCGTTCAGCCGCGCTGGGTTCAAGCCTTTTTCAAACTTCAGAGGGCGCAGAGAGAAACATCGAGCCGCAACCCGGGGTGACGAAAAACCTTGCAACCGCGAAGCGGGATTTTACGTTTCAATTAACATGATCCGAGCGGAGCTCAAATCGGCTTGATCTCCAGAAGGCGGGAATCCCCGTGACGAACGAACTCGATCGTGACAGGCGCGGCATGGCGTTGCTGGACGTTCTGATGCAGGACCTGCGCTATACGTTTCGCACCATGCGGCGCGACCGGGCGTTCACGTTGATCGCGGTGCTGATCCTCGCTCTGGGGATCGGCGCCAACGTGGCCGTCTTCAGCGTGGTCAATACGATTCTGCTGCGGGCTCTGCCGTTCCAAACTCCCGAGCGGCTGGTGTGGATCGAAGGTCCGGCCCGCGAGGGAGGCATGTCCAGCGTGACCTATTCGGTGGACGCGTTCGAAGAATACCAGCAGCGCAACCGCACGCTGGAGGACGCAACCGCCTACATGCCTTTCTACGGCCCCGCGGACTACAAGCTGACAGGACGCGGACAGCCGCAGCCGGTCTCCGGCGTCATGGTCGAGTGTAATTTCTTTCAGGTCCTGGGCGTGCAGCCGGCGATGGGACGCTTGTTCACCGCCGCCGAGTGCCGGAAGAACGCTGCGCCCGCCGTGCTGTTGACCTACTTCTTCTGGAAGGCGCAACTAGGCGGGGACGCTTCCCTCGTCGGGCGCGCCATCACCCTCAATAACGGACCCGTGACCGTGGTGGGCGTGCTGCCGGCAAGTTTCGATTTCGGATCGGTTTTCGCGCCCGGCGTCAAGATGGACATCCTGGTTCCGGCGCCCTACGACATGCGTCACTGGGGAAACACCCTTTTTGTGATCGGCCGGATGAAGCCCGGAGTTGCGGTCGCGCAAACCCAGGCGGAAGCGAACCTCCTGTTCCCGCAGCTCCATTTCAGCAGGGAGCATCCGGAGTGGGGCACCGGTTATCAGGCCGTGGTGCAATCGCTCAAAGATCACGTGAGCGGGAAGCTGCGGCGTTCTCTCGTCATGTTGTGGTGCGCCGTGGGCCTGATTCTGCTCATCGTCTGCGTGAATCTCTCGAACCTGTCGCTGGCGCGTGCCGCCGCGCGCAGCAAGGAATTCGCGATGCGCAGCGCCTTGGGCGCGGCACGCGGACGCTTGATCCGCCAGTTGCTGACGGAGAGCCTGGTACTCGCCGCGGGAGGCGCGATTCTGGGCCTGGGATTCGCTTTCCTGATGACCTACTACCTCGCGCACCAGGGATCCATTGCCCTACCCCTGCTGAGCCGGCTCCATGTGGACGTGGCGGCGCTCGGGTGGACGCTGCTGGTCGCGGTGGCGAGCGCTCTGCTCTTCGGCATCGCACCCGCCTTCCGAATGTCGGGCAAAGACGTCCAAGAGTCGCTCAAAGATTCCGCGCATGGCTCGACCGTCGGCCACAAGCACCAGCGCCTGCGCTCGGTTCTGGTGGTGTCTGAAGTTGCTCTGGCCTGTGTGCTGCTGATCGGGGCGGGCCTGCTGCTGCGCAGCTTCTTGCGCGTCCTCGACGTGGACCTGGGATTCCAGCCCGACCGCGCTGCCGCCCTCCGCGTGGATTATGACGATGGCGGAGGCAAGGACGCCGCAGCCCGTCGGGGCGCAATCTTCGAAGAAACTCTTCGGAAAATCAAGGCTCTCCCCGGCATCGAGGAAGCCGGCATTTCAGACATGCTGCCGCTCGATCGCAACCGGAGCTGGGGGCTGGGCGCGAAGGGAGTGGTGTATCGGAAAGATGAATACCCCGACGCTTTCGTCTACGTGATCACGCCCGGATACATCGGAGCCATGGGGATGCATTTGCTGCAAGGGCGCGATGTGAGCTGGTCCGACCGGGCGGAAAGCCAGCCCGTGGTGGTTTTGAACCAGGCCGCGGCGCGAAGGCTGTGGCCCGGCGAGGACCCGATCGGACGCATCGCCGTGGTCGCAGGGGACGATCGAACCGTGGTCGGTGTGGTTTCGGATGTGCGCGAGACCGCCGTGGAGGATCAATCCGGCCCGGAGGTCTACCTGCCGGTGACGCAGGCAGGACCGGTGGACGCGCAGCTCGTGGTGCGCACCAAGCTGCCGCCGGAGGCGCTGGCCCCGAGCGTGATGCGCACGCTGCGCGCGCTCAATCCGGGGCAGGCCGCGGCGGAATTCCGTCCCATCCGGCAGCTCGTGGATCACTCCGTCTCGCCCCGCCGCTTTTTCGTGATGCTCGTCTCCGGCTTCGCCGCGCTCGGACTCGTCCTGGCCTCGCTCGGCATCTACGGCGTCATTTCGTACTCCGTGGCGCGCCAGACGCAGGAGATCGGAATCCGTATGGCGCTGGGCGCTACCGCAGGAAAGGTCCAATGGACGGTCGTTCGGAACACGCTGCGACTGGCCGCGGCAGGCATTCTGCTCGGCACCGTTGCCGCGCTTGCCGTTTCAAGGGCCATCGCGTCTCTGCTGTTCAATACCGCGCCCAGCGATCCGGCGACCTTCGTGGGCATGATCCTGCTGCTGTGCGCGGTCGCCCTGTTTGCAGGATACATTCCGGCGCGCCGGGCGTCTCGCATCGACCCCATGATCGCGCTGCGGAGCAATTGAATCGTTTTTCAGCATGCCATCTAGACTAGACGGCTGCTTTTCGGGGTCCGGTTCAAGGGCTGCAGCCGCCATCCTCGGACGTCAATTCCACGTCGTCAAAATCCCCCATCTCGTCGAAAGAGCCGATACCGATCTGGCCGCAGCTGAAATGGCGATCGACCATGGTGAAGAGCGGCTGGCCCTGGACGTCGCTCCAGACGTCGATGCCGCCGCTGGCGGCGTCCCGTCGCACGCGGATACGGTGCCACCCGGTATCGGGCAGGGCGGGCGGCGCGTCGATTCCGGCGATTCGCACGCGCGGCGCGTCGTTCACCAGAAAGATACCGTTGTGCAGAGGTTGCTTGCGCCCGGAGTCCACCGAAAGATGCGTGTAGTAAAAGTGCAGCGTGTCCACATAGTTGAAGACCACAATCATCGATCCGCCTTCGCGCCGGATTCGCGCGCGGAAGTCGAAGCTGCCCACCTTGACATTTTTTAGCAACGCGAATTGCAGCGGCCGGCGCGGCACGCCCGGATCGCGGGCGCGCAGCATGTGAAGGTAATGATTGCCATTCGCGGCCAGGATTTCCCAGTCCTCGGGATGAGGCATCTGCCAGGCATCGAGCCCGCCGCGTTCGAAGTCGTCCGAGAAGTGAACGGGACTCGCCGGCGGCGGGTTTCCGGCCAGCCATTCGCCGCTCCCGGCGATCAGGCAACCAGCCAGCGCCAGGACTACACCGGCGACGACGCGCTGTAGTGGCGGTGTCCGCACCGCTGAAATGACCGGTGATCCTGATGCGGTAGTGGGGACACCGCCACTACAGCGCCTGACGATGATCGCGCTCAAGACGGTACCGATCCTCGCGGGACGACGGCTTCGGAGCGGCGAGCGCGGGGCTATCGTCCAGGTCCAGGGCCTCAGGTGCATGCCGTCAGAGTACCACGGGCGCTTACTTCCCGACTCCACTGACCCGGATTGATTGCGGGCTCCCCAGAGCGTTGTCCGTGAACGTCACCGCGCCCACAACGGGTCCCGTGGTCAAAGGGTGGAAGGAAATCGTAAGGGAACATGAGGCACCCGACGCAATAGTCGAAGGGCAGTTGTTCGTTTCCAGAAAACTGCCGTTGCTGACCGATACGCTCGCGAGGGTCAAGGACAGCGCACTGGGATTGTAGAAGGTCAGCCTCTGGGGATGACCCGTGGTTCCGACAGACTGCGACCCAAAGTACAAGCTGGCGGGATAAAAGGCAGCCGAAGGAAGATTCAGCAGGACAAACGGCCCGCCCCGGCTGGTGCCAAGCACATCGTCGACGCTATCGCCATTCAGGTCATCGAGAAGAACCGAGTGGTCTCCGGACGAGGCGCCCGCGGGGTAGTTGACCGGCTGCTGGAAGGTGCCGTCACCGCTCCCGGTCAGAACCCGGATCAGGTTTGGGAAGACATATCCGACGGCAAGGTCAAGCTGGCCATCGCCGGTCAGGTCTCCGGCCGCAACCGTATAGCCCGGGGCAGTGGGATAGCTGGCTCCGGTTGCGAACGTGCCGTCGCCGTTGCCAAGGAGAATGGAAAGCCCGGAATCGAGGACAACTGCCAGATCGAGATTGCCGTCGCCGTTCAGATCGGCAGCGATCACTGACAAGCCCGTGTTGCCGATGGTGTACTGCTGGTATGTCTGAAATGTCCCGTCGGCTTTTCCCAGGAGGACGGCAACTCCCGACAAGTTCGCAAGCGCAAGGTCGAGATTGCCATCGTGATTGAAATCGGCCGTCGCGATGGAGTACGGGAAGCTGCCGGCTTTATAATTCACGCGCTTCTGAAACGTCCCGTCGCCATTTCCCAGGAAGATTGAGGCAAAGTCGGGCTCCTGTCCGGCAATGGCCAGGTCCAGGTTGCCGTCGTGGTTGAAATCGCCATTCGTAATGGAGAAGGAAAAAGGCCCCGGATAATTGGCCGGCTTCTCAAATGTTCCGTTGCCGTTTCCCAGAAGGACTGACATGGAAATGCTCGTCGGATTGCTTACTACAAGATCCGGAATGCCGTCGTTATTGAAATCTCCCACCGTCACCGCGTCGGATTCCAAGCCGGTCGCATAAGTCAGCGCAGCGTGAAATGTACCGCCTCCATTTCCCAGCAGGACCGATACGGAGCCGCCAGGATCGAGTTCATTGGGCACCGCGAGGTCGAGTATTCCATCGCCGTTGAAATCGCCCGTCGCCAGATTGTTAGCGTCCGAACTGGTGTCGTACACGGTGCCCGGAAACGTCCCAGGCCGTGTGCCCAGCAGCACCGAGACCTCGTTCAGGCCTGGCTGCGGGAAGGCCAAGTCCAGCACGGCGTCGCCGTTATAGTCTCCAACGGCGGGAAGCGAGGGACCCGCTGCGGCGGCATAGTCCACATGAGGCTGGAAAGTGCCATCGCCGTTGCCGATCAGTACCGAGAAACTGTCGTAGACTCCAGTTGGGGATGTCACGAGGTCCAGTCTGCGATCGCCGTTGATATCGAGTGCGACGATCGCTCCAGGTGACCCGCCCGCCGCATAGGTTATGGCCTTTTGAAACGTGCCATTACCGTTTCCGAGAAGGATCGAGACCGTTCCGTCGGTTGCCGGCGATATATTAGCGGGGTTGGCGGTGGCCACATCCAGCTTGCCGTCGCCATTGAAGTCGCCGGTCGCGACCGATTGGATTGCATTACCAATGCTGTAATTCATCTGCGGCCTGAAGCTCCCGTTGCCCTTGCCGAGCAATATGGAGACGTACCCCGGCGTGACGTCGGCGGCGATGGCAAGATCCAGCTTGCCGTCGCGATTGAAGTCGCCGGTCGCCACCCAAAGCGGCGCGATTTCCAGCGTGGTGTCGACTCGCACGCCGAAAGTGCCATCGCCATTGTTGCGCAGCGCGGAGACGGTGCCTGTCGCGAAGTTCGCCGTCAAAACATCGAGCTTTCCATCGTTGTCGAAATCTCCCGCCACGATCGAGACGGGATCTGTTCCCACCGCGTAGTCGACATGCGGCTGGAAGGTACCGTCTCCGTTGCCAAGCAGAATGGAGACCGCGTTGGACCCGCTGTTGGCTACCCCAAGGTCAGGCTTTCCGTCGTTGTTGAAGTCGGCGATCACGAGCGCGCCCGGCTTCATGCCCGTCCCATAATCGACCTTGGCGGCGAACGTACCGCCCTTCTCGCCCAGAAGTACGGAGATGGTGTTGGCGGACGAATCTGTCGTTACCAAGTCCAGGATTCGATCGGAATTCAGGTCTGCCGCGGCGACATTCTGCGGCGAACTGCCGGTCGCGAAGGTTGCCATTCCGAATCTGTAGGTCTGAGCCCGAGCGCTGGGCGCGAGAGCCGCGACGCCTACAAGCATCCAGAGCGCAGTCCGCAGGAAGGATGCATTTCCCTTTCGCTTCTCATGATTCTGCATAGCTTCCTCGTGCGAGTTCAGGGGCGTCCCCTGCGGCCGCCCGCACGGGTGACGCATGGCGTCGGGCTTACCTGACCTTGGCCGCGTCCGGCTGGCGTTTTCGCCAGAATGCCAGCCCCAGCGCTCCCAGGGCCAGCAGCCCGAGGGTCCCCGGCTCGGGAACGGCAGGGGTCGCCGCTGTGGTCTGGCCGGCCATGATTGACTGGTTCGCGACCGTATCGTACGCGTAACCGAGCAGTTTCGTGTCAACCACCCAGGTTTGCCGGCTCGTGCTGACGTCCAACTCTGCCCATCCATAGTGGACCTGCCCGTTAACCAGGAACGCGAGGCCGAGATAACGCTGGCGTACGTTGTTCCAGTTCCCACGAAAGTAGAGAGAACTGGACTGGCTAAGCGTGGCGCTCACCATGTTGGCGAGCCCCGCTTTGAACTGGTCTCCGGGCCCGATCACGAATCCGGCGCTCAGTGCGGCAGCGCCCGGGCCCTGAACGATCACGTCGCCCAGATGGCCATTGGCCGAGACCCAGACACTGTTCACGTCGCGGAACCCGAGCTCGTTGGTGATCTTGAAGTCGTTCACCCCGTCGCCATTGAGATTCATAAAGACAATTCCGCTGGTGAAGTTGATATTCTTGGGCGTGTAGATGATACCGGCTTGCGCGGGTTGAGCCAGCACCAGGGTACCGGCCGCCGCCGCTCCCGCGGCTGCACCGTAGCTTGCCAGGCGCCGGGCGAAACTTCCTCGTACCCTGTCCTTGCTTCGGCGCGTCACGCTACCGTTCTCACCGGCTGTTTCCGGCGCCCCATTCAAATTTGTTTGGCGGCTTTCCATGAAGACCTCCCGGGGGTAAGCGGATTCGAAGCTTTGGGCTTCATTAGCATTCGGGTGTCCCCGACCGTGAGGTCGGACCGACAGTCTACGCTTCTCCAGGACGGTCGCGCAACCTTGGTGAGGGAAATTCCTCCGCGTTCCGCTGCATAATAGCTCGCGTGATCACGCTAAAGTTGACGCTGGCATTGCGGCCGTATTTCGTTCTGCTCTGGGTGCCCATCGGAATGGGTCTCTGTCTGGCGATGACCCGCGCCGAAACCGGCCAGGCAGCGTGGCTGCGCTATGCCCCGGTCGAGGATGCCGCCGCACAGCGCCAATATGCTGATCTGCCCTCGACGGTGGTGGCGCTCGGCAATTCCGAGGTTCTGCGGTCCGCCGAGGGAGAACTCGCGCGGGGCTTGGCTGGAACCCTCAGACTCAAGCTCGCGGTCGCGTCCCGATGGCCTGGCTCGCTGCCGCGCACGGGTTTGATCGTCCTTGGCACCGTGGACAAGTTTCCGGCTGTTCTGGGGAGCCTCTCAGGCTGCGGCGATCTCCCCGGGGACGCTTACTGCCTGAAGAGCGTTCGACTGCGGGGCACGCGAGTGCTGGTGGTTGCCGGGTCGAACGACCGCGGCGTGCTGTACGGCGTCTTCGCGCTGCTGCGGGAGATTACCAGGCGTCAGCCGCTCGACGCGCTGAACGAACGGCAGATTCCCTACGCTCCGGTTCGATGGGTCGACGATTGGGACAACCTCGACGGCAGCATCGAGCGCGGCTACGGTGGCAGATCCATCTTTTTCGAGAACGGCCACGTGGCCAGCGATCTTTCACGCGCCGGGGAGTACGCGCGCCTGCTCGCCTCGGTCGGCATCAACGGCTGCGCCGTCAACAACGTCAATGCGGACCGGCGACTGATCAGCCCGGAGTTTCTGCCGGAACTGGCGCGCCTGGCACAGGCGTTCCGCCCGTGGGGCGTGCGTCTCGCCATTTCCATCGATTTCAGCAGCCCGCAAACGCTCGGCGGTCTCAGCACATTCGATCCGCTCGATCCGCGTGTCGCTCGCTGGTGGAAAGATCAGTTCGACGCCATCTATGGCGCTGTTCCTGATCTCGCCGGCGTGGTGATGAAGGCGGATTCCGAGGGCAGGCTCGGCCCATCATCCTACGGACGCACGCCCGCCGAGGCCGCCAACGTGATCGCGCGGGCGCTTGCGCCGCACGCCGGCCTCGTTTTCTATCGCGCCTTCGTCTATAACCACCACCTCGACTGGCGCGATCCCAATGCCGATCGCGCGCGCGCCGCCTACGACATCTTCCATCCCCTCGACGGACGGTTCGACAGCAACGTCGTGGTGCAGATCAAAAACGGTCCCATTGACTTTCAAGTACGCGAGCCGGTGTCGCCGCTGCTCGGCGGTCTCACGCGCACCAATGAGGCGATCGAGCTGCAGATCACGCAGGAGTACACGGGCCAGCAGCGGCACCTCTGTTTTCTCGTGCCGATGTGGAAAGAGGCGCTCGACTTTGACATGCAAGCACGCGGGCCGGGCACGCCGGTCAAGGCGCTCGTGGCCGGCAAGACATTCCAGCGGCCGGTCGGTGGATTCGTCGGCGTCGCCAACGTGGGTCGCGATCCCACCTGGCTCGGCAGTCACCTGGCCATGGCGAATCTTTACGGCTTCGGGCGTCTGGCGTGGGATCCCGACCTCACGGCGCGCGCCATCGTCGAAGAGTGGACGCGGCAGACGTTCGGCAACGACGCGGCTGTTGTGAACACGGTCAGTCAGATGCAGCTCGATTCCTGGCACATCTACGAGGACTACACGGGCCCACTCGGCCTGGGGACGCTGACCGACATTCTGGGCAGCCACTACGGACCCGGGATCGAGTCGGCGGAGCGCAACGGCTGGGGCCAGTGGATCCGCGCGGATCATGAGGGCGTGGGCATGGACCGTACGGTGGCAACGGGAACCGGCTTCATTGGACAGTATGCGCCGGCGGTGGCCCGGATTTATGAGTCGCTGGCCAGCTGTCCGGACGCGCTGCTGCTGTTCATGCATCATGTGGCCTATGCCTACCGGCTGCATTCGGGACCGAGCGTGATTCAGTACATCTATGATTCGCATTACGCGGGCGCGGAAGCCGCCGCCGGACTCGTCGCTCGATGGCGAACGCTCGAGGGCCGCATCGACGATGAGCGCCATCGGGCTGTGCTGGCAAGGCTCACTTACCAGGCGGGACACGCGATCGTCTGGCGCGACGCAGTCTGCAGCTGGTTCCTGCGGATTTCCGGCATCCCGGACGAGCAGGGGCGCGCCGG
>Ga0335078_10014355_pt1 | contig 11752 bp, 13 predicted proteins | sample Lox_Sample_32_FD_206711 | JGI IMG/M metagenome (GOLD analysis project Ga0335078, IMG submission 206711) | Soil microbial communities from Loxahatchee National Wildlife Refuge, Florida, United States - Lox_Sample_3.2 | ecosystem: Environmental > Terrestrial > Soil > Wetlands | place: USA...
TGTGTACCTGGGAAGACCGTGCCCGCGCCGCCAGTGAGAAACCGCAATCCTTAACGCTCAGGCCCGAGGCCACCTCCGGCATCGTTCGCGCCTACATCGAGCATGACCTGAACCGCACCGGCCTGTTGCAGAAGCTCTACATGATCGGGCCGATGTTCCGCCGCGAGCGCCCGCAGAAGGGCCGCTACCGCCAGTTCTTCCAGATCGACGCCGAGATCATCGGGCCGCCGTCTTCGGGCAGCGAGCTGCCGGTACGCGATGCGGAAGTCATCGAGATGCTCACCGCTATTCTTGAGGCTGTCGGTCTCACGGGCTGGTCGCTGGAACTGAACTCGGTGGGCTGCGCGAAGTGCCGTCCGCTCTATAACCAGGCTTTGCGCGAGGCCCTGGCCGGGGTGAAAGATAAGATGTGCGTCGATTGCCGGCGCCGCGCCGAAACTAATCCGCTGCGCGTGCTCGACTGCAAGGTGCCGGAAGACCAGCCCATCATCGAAGCGCTGCCCAAAATCAGCCAGTACCTCGACGACGACTGCCGCGCCAATTTTGCCGAGGTGCGCGCCATGCTGGACAGCATGGCGATTGCCTATCACATCAACGAGCGCATGGTTCGCGGCCTCGACTACTACACGCGCACCACCTTTGAATTCACCCATGGCGAGCTGGGCGCGCAGAGCGCGGTGCTGGGCGGCGGACGCTATGACGGACTCTCGGAGTTGCTGGGAGGGCCGAGGGCTCCGGCTACCGGCTTTGCCATCGGCGAAGACCGGCTGGTGCTCGCCTTGCAGGCGCAAGCCAAGGCGGTGATCACGCTGCCGGCCGCCTACATCATTCCGCTTGGCGCAGGCATGAATCGGCACGCGCTGCGGCTGGCGCGCGAGCTCCGCCGAAAGGGCCTGATCGTCGATCTTGGCGATGAGAGCTTTCGCGTTAAAAAGAGCTTCGAGATGGCCGGCAAACTGGGCGCGAAATACGCCGTGCTGGTCGGCGAAAACGAGGTCGCAAGCGACAGCTTCGCGGTAAAAAACCTGGGCAGCGGAGAGCAGGTAGCGATCCCCCGCGCGGAACTTGCGGCCCGGCTGCAAGCGATGTAGGCCCAGCCAGCTTCGGCTGAGCAGGCGCGCCAAGCACGCCTAGGTGTCCGGCCCGAAATACGCCTACATGCCCGGCAATTTCATTCCCGCCATGCGCCGGGCGAAGCTGGGCTTGGACATGCTCTTGAACATCTTGCGCATTTGGGCGTACTGGCGGAGCAAGTTGTTGACGTCCTGCACGCTGGTGCCCGAGCCGCGCGCGATGCGCTTGCGGCGTGAGCCGTTGATGGCCTCGTGGTGTTCGCGCTCGTAGGCGGTCATGGAGTTAATGATCGCCTCGACGCGCACGATCTGTCCCTCGTCGACTTTGTCGGCCGCCTGATGCATGTTGGCCAGCGGCCCGATCTTGGGAAGCTTGCTGACGATAGACTGCAGCGAGCCCATCTTTTTGACCTGTAGAAGCTGATCGCGAAAGTCCGCCAGCGAGAAGCCGTCACCGCTGAGCGCCTTCTGGGCGAACTCTTCCGACTTCTTACGGTCGATGTTTTCTTCCGCCTGCTCGATGAGCGAGAGAATGTCGCCCATGCCGAGAATACGGCCAACGATGCGGTCGGGATGGAAGGGTTCGATGGCATCGTACTTTTCGCCGATGCCGAGGAACTTGATGGGCTGTCCGGTGACTTTGCGAATGGACAAAGCGGCGCCGCCGCGGGCATCGCCGTCCATCTTGGTGAGTACCACGCCGGTGAGCGAGAGCTTGTCGTGAAATTCCTTGGCAGAATTGACGGCGTCCTGGCCGGTCATGGAATCGGCGACAAAGAGAATTTCCTGCGGATTCAGCAGCCGCTTGAGCGACTGCATCTCCTCCATCAAGCGCTCGTCGATGTGCAAACGGCCGGCGGTATCGACGATGAGCACGTCGCAGCCATTGTTGGCGGCCTCGCGCCGCGCTTCTTTCGCCAGGCGCTCGACCGCGGCGGTGTTGGGCTCCGCCAACGCGCCTTCGTAAAGCTGAGCGCCTACGGCTTTGGCCACAATTTTCAACTGCTCACGAGCCGCCGGACGATAGACGTCGACCGAGACCAGCATGGGACGACGTCCGTTCTTTTTGAGCCAGGAGGCGAGCTTGCCGGAGGTGGTGGTTTTGCCCGAGCCTTGCAGTCCGGCCATGAGCACGATCGAGGGCGGCTGCGAGGCGAACTTGAGCTTGACCGTGTCTTTGCCCAACAACTCGATCAGCTCATCGCGGACGATCTTGACGACCTGCTCGGCCGGCGAGAGCGCGGTCATGACTTCCTGGCCGACGGCTTTTTCGCGAATGTGGTCGATCAATTCCTTGACGACCTTGAAGTTGACATCGGCCTCGAGCAGAGCGAGACGGATTTCACGCAGGGCTTCGGTGATGTTCTCTTCGCTCAGCTTGCCCTGGCCGCGAAGATTTTTGAAGGCACGTTGCAGCTTGTCAGTAAGGTTATCGAACATAGCGACGCTCTAAGATTCCCCAATAATTTTAGCAGCCCAGGCGGGGCGGTGGGGCCGGGACTCACTCTGCTTCAGTCGATTGTGGTGTTCACAAATCCGCTGAATAACTCAGGAGTGTCGCCCTGAGCGCAACGAGCGGCCATGCATTTCAAATACAAATACATGGATTCTTCGCTCGCTGCGCTCGTTCAGAATGACACCTCGCAAAATGTGCCATGTCCGGGACAGCCTGCTAGGTTTCCAGTGAGGCTGCGAGGGCGTCGAGAGAAAGCGAGCGCAGCAGGTTGCGGCGCATTCCACTGTGAGTCTCGGCAGTGCGGTCGGCGGCGGCGACGATCCAGTCGAAGCTTACCTTACGGCTGAGAGCGGCCAGATCGGAGGTAATGTCGATGTTGTGCACCCGCTGCGGCATATTGGACACGAGCGAAAGCAGGTCGCGCAGCAGCGAATAGAGCGCGGCGAGCAGCTCCTCGGTTTTCTCTTTGCCCTCGGCTCCGGCCCGATAAGCTTCGGTGGCCTGAAATAAGTCGCTATGCTCGGCGCCGTTGATAGCGGATTGTAAGATCAGCAGGGCGTCGCGGCGGGCGGAAACGTAGCGGTTGAGGTCGAAGCGAAGCGCCCGGCCGAGCGCGCCGCAGCTCAGCCGCGCTACCAGTTCACGCTGGGTGGCGCTCCAGCTTACACTGTGCGCCAGGTAGCGCTCGAGTTCGGCTAGCGGCAGCGGAGCCAACGTCATGGTCACGCAGCGTGAGCGGATGGTCGGCAGCAGCATCGCCGGATTTTCCGTCAGCAGGAGGATGGTCGCAAACTCCGGCGGCTCTTCCAGGACTTTCAGCAGCGCGTTGGCCGCCTCCTTCACAAACACCGAGTCGGGAAAGATGTGGACCTTGTGACGGCCGGCGGCGGGCTTGTAGTAGATTTCCGCCGTCAAGTGCCGCACCTGGTCAACCTTGACCAGCATCTGCGGCGGATCGGGCGGAATCACCATCACGTCGGCATGCGTCTGCACCAAGATTCGCGTCTCGCGCTTGTCGCTCTCGCGCAAGCCTTCGCGCGCTTCCACGGCTTCGGCAAAGCGCGCGTCCAGGTCATCGGCCTGGCCGATGCGCAGGCAATTGGAACAGCGGCCACAGAAGTCCGGCAGAGCTTCGTCAAATTCGCCAGGATCAACATTCCCGGCAAACCGGGCCGCTATCGGCGCGGGAGTCATCGCCTCTGATTTCGGCTGCTCCAGGCAGTTCATGGCCTTGGCGAGCATCTGCGCCAGCGTGTACTTGCCGCTGCCGCGCGGCCCAGCGAGGATGAGCGCATGACGAAAGCGATCATGCTGCAGCATTTCGCGCAAGTGCCTTACGGTTTCCGAGTTGCCTAAAAAATCAGCGAATCCCACAACTGGCCTCACACTTGCAATGACGGCTCCCCAGCGTCACACGGCTCCGGGGCAGGCAGATTCGGCAGATGCGCTAGGGCGGAGCGCCATCCATTCTTACTTTGGCATAGATGCCGGCAACAAAAATCGACCGATCCGGCCTGAGTGCTTGCAGGGTCAGCAGGCGCTGCTCTCGGCCTTGCCGCTCATCTTCAGCCGTGTGCGCACCGCGGCGACGATCTCGGCGTGCACCACGTCGGGTCCGCGGCGGGCATTGACCAGAAAAACCCGGCCCGGCTCGCGTTCCGCAATTCTTAAGTAGGCGTCATGCACGCGGGCAAAGAACACGCGGTTTTCGCGCTCGAAGCGATTTTCATCCGACCCCGGGAACTGGTGGTTCTTGGCCGCCAGGTTGCGGCGCCGCGCCCGCTGCACGCTAGCCTCCGGGTCGCTGTCCATCAGCACGGTCAAGTCCGGCTGCAAGTTGCCGCAAATAACCCGATGGATGGCCAACACGGCTTCACTGCCCAGTTCGCGCCCACCACCCTGATAGGCCTCGGAGGAATCGGTAAAGCGGTCGCACAGCACCCATTGGCCGCCTTGCAGCGCAGGCTCGATCACCTCAGCAATCTGCTGTGCCCGCGAGGCAAACATCAGCGACATCTCCGCCAAGGGCGAAAGATTCTGGGTGCGCGAATCGAGCAGCAGCGCCCGTATCTTCTCGCCGATAGGCGTTCCGCCCGGCTCCCGCGTGGTGATGACGTCGACTGATTCGGCACGGAGAACGGCTGCCAGCCGCTCCATCTGCGTAGTCTTTCCGCAGCCGTCAAGCCCTTCGAAGGTGATGAATTTGCCTCTTGGCGCCACGCCCGAATCATAACATTGGGCGCGGCCCAAGGTGGCGACGATCGTCATGCTGACGATTTTCATTCAACTTACGCCGAGGTAGGCTGCCGTTTAGCGCGACTGCCGCGACTGTGCTACACTCGGCGTTTCTTGAGGTGTTCTCATGCGCCTTGGAGATTACATCGACGATCATTGTTCCCGATGCAAGCGAACCACGGATCACTCCGTGGTTGCCATGGTCGGCGAAGATGTGGTGAAGGTGATGTGCCGGACCTGCAACAGCGAACACAAGTACCGCCATAATCTTAGCGGGAAAAAAGAAATGACGGCGAACGAAGCGTTCCAGAAAGTGCTCTCGAATGTTTCCGGCGGCATGCCCGCAGTCGAACGTCCCGCGAAGAAGAGGAAATCCACCTAGCTTCGTGTGCAGGAAGTTCTTGGAATAACTCTGCGCTGCCATTCTGAAAGAGCGAAGCCAGTGAAAGAACTATGTATTTGATTTTGAAATGCTCTATGTATTTGTTTTAAAAATACATAGACCCTTCGCTCCTTCACCCCGGCAAGCCAACAGCGGGTTTGCCGGGGACCCCGGCTTCGCTCAGGGTGACATTCTTAATTTGTTCAATAAATATTTGGGACAGCACACTAGCAGGGCTGCTGAAAAACTGTTCGTGGGCAACGGGGTCGCAACCCCTTGCGCAATGCGCTTACGGCACACACATCCGGACCACGCTCAGCTCTCGTCTTCAACGCCCTCGAACAAATCTTTCTCGATATGCACTTCCTGCGGTTTGATGCTGGCTGCCAGATGGAAGCGCTCGTCTGTGCCGTGGCGTCTGGCATTGCCTTCAAACAGCGGGAACAGCGGCGCCTGGCTGGTGTGCATCTTGAACGCTTCGATCTTGCGCTCCATGCGTTGCTCGCCAATCTGGATGCGTGTACTAACCGGCGGCAGTGCGATCGGCTGCCGCTCGGGTATGGTGAAGTCGGCTGAGCGGTAATAGAGCTTCTGCGGGCGCCATGGCTTCAGACCCTCGTTGAACTGCTCTACAAAGCGGTTGGAGCGGGGAGCCCACTGAAAGGCCATGGTCGCATAAATGCCTGCCATCGAGTGATCCGGGTGAGCGGTGAGCGAGCCCTCCGGACCGAAGCTCATGACCACCTGCGGCTTGAGCTGGCGGATACGCCGCGTGAGGTCGCCCACGACCTGGTAGAGGCTCTGTTGATCGAGGCGGCTGTCGGGATAGTCGAGCACGTCGCCACGAGTGACATGCAGGTGCTCACAGGCGACGGCAAACTCCTTGCGCCGCATGGCCGACAGCTCTTCGTCGCTTTTAGCGCCTCCGCGGTTGCGCGCCGCTTGCCCAGGAGTAAGGCAGATGACGTAAGTTTCAATTCCACGCTCTCTGGCGAGCAGCAGGCTGCCGCCGAATCCGCCGGCTTCGTCGTCAGGATGAGCCGTCACGCAAAGCAGTCGTAGCATTCCGTTCCTTTCAGGCAGTCGAGCCCGGCAGACGTGGCAGAGTCGAGGCTCCCGTCGTACGCGCACTCACGCATTGCGGGAGGTAGAACGCGGCCCTGGCATAGACGCTCGGGTTGCTTGACACGCGCCGTAGCTGCACGTGCCGGGCAGAGCTCTATTGTTTGTAGCATGCGGGCCGGCCTCATGTCACAAGCCGTGCTGGTGAACCGGGTTTACGATTCCGGGTTCAGCTCGCCGGCCACTGCCTCATCGTCTTCGAGCATGAAGTCGAGCAGCTCCTGCGAGGCGGAGTTCATCCACACCGGAGCGAACGACTGCCGATGCATCGGCGAGGGCCCGTGCCGGCGCAAGCCGAGGATATGCTGGCGCGTGTAGTATCCCTTGTTGGAGGCGAGTCCGTAGACAGGGTAGACCGGGTCCCAGGCGCGAATCATCGCGTCCCGCTCGACCTTGGCAAGGATGGAAGCGGCGGCGATCGAGGCCGACAGCGCATCGCCGTGGATGATCGCCGTCTGCGCGCAATCGAAGTCGATCTTCATGGCATCGATCAGCAGATGATCGGGGCGCACGCCCAAGCGCGCAACGGCCTCCACCATCGCCAGCCGCGAAGCGTGGTAGATGTTGATCTGATCGATGCGGCCGACATCGACGGCGGCGACGGCCCAGGCGATCGAGTGCTGGCGGATGCGCTCGGCCAACTGCTCGCGCCGCGCCTCCGGCAGCAGCTTGGAGTCGCGCAGCCCGCGAATGCGATAATTGGGATCGAGAATGACTGCCCCGGCAACTACCGGCCCGAACAGCGATCCGCGCCCGACCTCGTCGGTGCCCGCCACCAGTTTGGCGCCGGCGCTCCACGCCTGCGCTTCAAACCTGGTGGTGCAATGCAGCGTCTTCAACAGGCGCAGCTTGGCCGCGGACTTGGAAATCGTTTTTTCGACGGAGGCTGGTTTTCGCGACACGGTGGCCCCAGCATGGCAGAGATTCGAGGTAGGAGCAAGGGGCTCGATGCCAAGGGACACTCGGCATAATCGGGTGCCCCAGGTCCCGAGCCGTGCAGCTCGGCGCTGACCTGGGGACTGTGCTCTAGCTTTATCTACTCCACTTCCTTCAGTCTTGCCGCCTTGCCGCGCAGGGTGCGCAGGTAATAGAGCTTGGCGCGGCGGACCTTCGCCGAGCGCAGAACGTCGATCTTGTCGAGCACCTTCGAGTTGATGGGAAAGATGCGTTCGACGCCCTGGCCGAAGCTCATCTTGCGCACGGTGAAGCTGCCCTGCGGGCCGCCGCGCATCTTGATGACGATGCCTTCAAAGGCCTGCAAGCGCTCCTTCTCGCCTTCCTTGATCTTGACCTGAACGCGAATGGTGTCGCCCGGATGAAAACTGGGGAGATCGGTGCGCTGCGTTTTGGCAAGCAGCTTGGTAATGATCGGTGAAGTCGACATGTCTATTCCTTTTCTTCGGAACCTTGCAGGCGATCAATGGCCGCCTGCGGCCCGCAAATCAAAATCGTTGGCTTGCGCCTGAACGAGGTCCCCGGCAAGCGCTGTTGCGCGTGTTGGGGCAGGACGACGCTCAGCCAGCTTCCTGCATCTCCCGCCCGATCTCCTCGATCAGGGCCTGGTCTTCCGCGCTGAGCAGCACCTTGTCCAACAGGTCAGGGCGATTCCTCAGTGTTTTTTCCAGTGCACGGCGCTTGCGCCAGCGCCGAATCTCCTCATGGTTCCCGTTGATGAGCACTTCGGGAACCGCCAGTCCGCGGAACTCCGCCGGCCGCGTGTAATGCGCGTAGTCGAGCAATCCGGCGGCTGAAACCGTTGAATCGGGCTCAGGACGCCCGCGCTCGTCCAACCTCGCCGGTGCCTTCAGCGCGCTAAAGCTCTCATGCTGCGATGACGCATCGTTGCCCAGCGCTCCGCGCAACAGGCGGGTCACAGTGTCGACGATCAGCGCCGCTCCCAGCTCGCCGCCGCTCATCACGAAGTTGCCGACGCAGATTTCGCGATCGGCCAGATGCTCCATGACCCGCTCATCCATGCCTTCGTACCGCCCGCAGATCAGCACGATGCGCTCCAGTTGCGCCAGCTCGGCTGCCGCCGGCTGGGCAAAGAGCCGGCCTTGGGCCGAGAGCGCGATCACACTCTCCCGGGCTTGCCCGCTCAAGCGCTCATGCTGCGGCGCCACAGCGAGCGATTCGACGCACTCGAACAGTGGCTCGGGCTTCAACACCATGCCCTCGCCGCCGCCGAAGGGACGGTCGTCCACCGTCTTGTGCCGGTCGTGGGCGAAGGCCCGCAGGTCGTGGATTCCGATTTCAATGATCCCGGCCTCGCGCGCCCGGCGCACGATGCCATAATCCAACGGGCCACGAAAGAAGTCCGGAAAGATCGTGATGATCTCGAACTTCATGGTTCGCTCCGCCTCGCTCGGCCCAGCGGAGCATCCAGCTCCAACATGCCTTCGGGCAGAGCCAGCTCGATTCTTCTGCCCTCGAGATCCACTTGCCTGGTGTAGCTCTCGACGAAGGGAATCAGCAACTCCCTCGCACCTTCGCGAACCGCCAGCAGCGGCGCTTCACCCGCTCCAAACAGCACATCCGTCACCGGCCCTAATTCCTGCAGGGCAGCGCTTCCGGCGCTGGCGAACACCCGGCAGCCAACCAAATCGCTGACATAAAACGAGCCCGCTTCCAGTTGGGCTCGCTGTTCCCGCGGAATCTGTATCTCCGCTCCCACCAGAGTCGCCGCATCGTCGATGCTATCGATGCCGGCAAACTTCAGAATCATCCGGCCTTTGTGCAGCCAGAAATCTTCCAGTTCCAGTTCGCGCCTACCTCCGCTGAGGGTGAGCGCGAACAAGTGTCGGCGCTCGGCAAAGCGCTCCGGAAAGTCCGTAAACAGCTGGGCGGAAACTTCGCCCAGCCGCCCCTGCGGCTTTACCACCCGGGCAATGGTAATGAACTCAGGCTGCGCAGCGCCGTCCGCGGGGTTCCCGGTGCGGCCTGCTTGCACGCTTGCCGGACGAGCCTGCCCAGATTGTTTCGCGCCTCTCGGAGGCATAACGCTGACTCAAAATCCCGTTTTAAAACCACCCGACAATGCGTAAAGGCCAGCGTAGGGAAGGTCATCGGTCGTCCCACGCAGAGCTCGAACCACGGCTGATTATTCGAGAATTTCCAGCGAGCAACGCCGGTTTGCCCTGGCCGCTGCAGCCGAGAGAAGCGAGCGCAACGCCCGCGCCGTGCGTCCGGCCTTGCCAATAACCCGTCCCATGTCGTCTTCCGCAACTGTCAGCTCCAGGACCAACAATTCGCCTTCCGGCACCGCCTCCACCTGCACTTCTTCAGGATGGTCTACGAGTGTCTTGGCGACTTCCTGGATGAGTTTGCGCACATCTCCAGCGTAGGCCGAGGCCATGTGGTCTCCTTAGAACTTTCAGCGCATGTCTTGCATGGCTCAAGCAACCGGAGCCGCAGCCGGTTCGGCCGGTGCGGCCGGTGCTTTCGAGAACAGTTTGCTGACCGTCTCGGACATCTGGGCGCCCTTGCCGACCCAGTATTCAATGCGCTCGCGCTTCAGATCAATGGTTGCCGGAGAGGTACGAGGATTGTAAAGTCCAACCACCTCGACCGAACGGCCATCGCGAGCGCGGTCCTTTTCGATGACCACTACACGGTAAACTGGCTGCTTGCGCGCGCCGCGGCGCGACAGTCGAATCATTAACACAGAACTCGATTCCTTTCGAATTATTGGGCTGATCGGTAACCTAACCCCAATCCCTAGCTTAGCCGGCAAGCCCGCCTGGCATCCTCGCCAGCCATCCCGGATAGGCGATTCCGTTCCGAAGACGCGACAGGCTGAATACATAGCCGCGGGCATTGTCCGCACGGAGCACCACAGGCTGGTCCGGGAACAACAGCCCGGCGCACACTGATGGCAACTACTTATTATGCCGGAACATGCGGTGACTGACAAGCGAAGGAGCCGGAGGGCGCTGGCGCCGTTTAATTTCCACGGGCATTCTCAACGTCGCTCAATAGCGGGAACTCGATAAGACGCCGGTCGTTCAGGACAACGATGAGCCGCTTGCCGTGCTGCTGAAGTACGGTCGGTTCTTGGCGATGCAGGAACGGATATGCGATGAGGCCTGAGTTACTTGCTCTCGGTCCCTTCGCGGACGACTCGCGGAGCATTCTGGCTGCTATCCGTAAGGGTGCACTTGTGAGCGTCAAACTGTGCCTGAATCTCGTCGTCTGGACCAGCAACGCTGGAGCTGAATTGAGCGTTGCACCGTTCGCATACACCAATGGCCGGCGGGGTTCGCTTTACGATTCTGAGTTGCCGCTTTTCCATGGTTGCAGTCTAGCGCACTTGGCGGAGGCAGCGTAATGCCTGAATATCAAACGGCACCACTGCCAGCCAAAGCTGCGTCCGGGCCCTAGGCGAAGCAGCGCTTTGCCGGTTGCGCAGCGCTGAATCGGCATGGAAGAACTTCGCGGCCCGGGCGCTAGGTCGAACACCTGATGTGAGCGCTTCTGTATGAATGTTACTTTTAAGTGAAGCGGTCAGAGTTTCTCGTAGTTACATCTGCGACAGAGGAATGAAGACAGATCGGGCGGAATGACCCGCGCCGGGCCTGCGGTAATAGCTGTTCTTAGGTGTGCGGCAAGCATCGGCGGGCAGCGCCGAACGGAGGAGTCGAGTTGAAAGTTGACGAGAAGAAATGCCTTAGCTGCGGACGCTGCCGGCCCTACTGCACCATGGGCGCAATCGGCCTGGTGCGCGACAGCCGGGGACGCGTCTGCGCCAGCGTTGATCAACACGAGTGCGTCGATTGCGGCGTCTGTTTCCGTGCCCGAATCTGCACCGGCGATGCTCTTTATGAACCCAAGCCCGAGTGGCCGCGCTCGGTGCGCGGAACCTTCAGCAATCCGCTCATTGAGCACAAAGAGACTCGCGTCCCCGGCCGCGGAACCGAAGAGATGAAAACCAACGATGTCACCGGCCGCTTCAAGTGGGGCGAAGCCGGAATGGCGGTCGAGATGGGCCGCCCAGGGGTGGGCGCCCGTTTTCCGGATATCGAGCGCGTCGCCATGGCCATCGCCGCCGTCGGCGGCATTACTTTTGAACCGAAGAATCCCCTGACAGGGCTGATGGCCGACAAGCAAACCGGCAAGATGAATGAAGAGGTCATGGGCGAAAAGGTATTGTCGGCGATCATCGAATTCATGGTTCCACAAGCGAGGATTCCGGAGATCATCGCGGCCGTCCGGCGGGTCAGCCAAGAGATTTCGACGGTGTGCAGCTTCGACCTGACAACGAAAGTCGATCCCGACGGGGGAATTTCGGCCTTCGATTTGGCGAAAGCCGCCGGCATTCAGCCCACGCTGAATGGCAAGGCCAATGTCGGCCTCGGCAAACCGCGGTTCGTCGAGGAGGCAGGCGCATGACGCACACTCTCCACCGCCGTGGAACGCCCGCAAGTTTCAACCACGATTACGTGCTGTTTGCCATGTCGGCCAAGGGCGTCAACGAGGCCGGCTCGA
>Ga0335078_10014356_pt1 | contig 11752 bp, 9 predicted proteins | sample Lox_Sample_32_FD_206711 | JGI IMG/M metagenome (GOLD analysis project Ga0335078, IMG submission 206711) | Soil microbial communities from Loxahatchee National Wildlife Refuge, Florida, United States - Lox_Sample_3.2 | ecosystem: Environmental > Terrestrial > Soil > Wetlands | place: USA: Florida...
CGCGTGCTGTCGTTCGCGGGCGCTTCAGCGGCGCGCGATGCCGTCGATGCGCGCATCGTCAGCAACGTCATTAGTCAGACCGGTTCCAACATCAATTCGCAAACCGAAGTGGGAGGCTGGCCGACACTGAACTCCCTGCCCGCGCCCTTGGACACCGATCAAGACGGAATGCCCGATTTCTGGGAAGCGGCCCTCGGCTCGAATACGAATAACGCCGCCGACCGAAACGATCTTACTCCCGATGGCTATACGCGTTTGGAAGGCTACCTCAACTGGCTTGCGGCTCCGCACGCCCGCGTAACGAATTGCTGCGTGGATGTGGATTTGTTGCAGTACTCCACCGGTCTGCAAGGTGCAAGCTACGGGGTCTCTAGTCCCACCAATGGCACCGTCGCCCTGCTCGGCGACGGCCACACCGCGCATTTTGCACCGACTCCCGGCTTCTCCGGGCTGGCGAGCTTTTTGTTCAGCGCCAGCGGTTACCCGGGGAGCCTGACTGGTACCGTCAGTGTCTTGGTGTCGCCCGGGGCTGTGCCGCCGTTGACGCCGTTCCAGCAATGGCAGGTGCAATATTTCAATTCGACGGACAGTCCCAATGCCGATCCCAATGCTGATCCCGACGGCGATGGCCAGAACAACATGGCGGAGTTTCTGTCAGGTACCGACCCGACCAACAGTCTCTCGGTGCTGCGGATCGTTTCCTTGTCGCGGCAGGGCGCCGACGTGGCCATCACGTGGACCACGGCCGGCGGGCGAACCAACGCCGTGCAAGCGTCCGCTGGCGACGCGAACGGCGGCTACACCAACAACTTCGCGGACATCACCATCCCACCGCACGTCATCATCCCCGGCAGTGGAGATGCGACAACCAACTTTGCCGATGTCGGTGGCGCAACCAACACTCCGTCACGTTACTACCGCATTCGGCTCGTGCCGTAGCCTCAAAAGCATCGGGCACCGCAAATAAGAGACAGGGAGATTCCTTCGATACTCAGAGTCCCATCATGACCGCCAATTCAAGCCGCCGACATTGGGTCCTGATTCGCCAGTGCCCAGAGCGATACTGCGGCCCGCGCCGGTTTGCATCAATCGCCGGCACCGTGCTGCTTCTGTCTGCGCTGGCCGGGACGGCCCAGCCCAATCCGGATTTGCCGATCATCAGCAACCAGACTTTCGTCGTTACAAACTCGGTCTATGGCGCGGTGGGGAACGGAACGACGAACAACGCCGCCGCCATTCAAAGCGCCATCAACGATGCGGGAGCGCATGGCGGGGGAACCGTCCTGATCCCTGCCAACGGCTCGTTGAGCACGTACCTGTGTGGCCCGATCCTCCTGACCAACGGCATCAATTTCCAGATCGACAGCGGCGCGACGCTCAAGATGCTTCCGTTCGGTAGTTACCCAACGAGCCCGGGCATTCCCGATTTCATTACCGCGACCAACGATCACGACGTGGAAATCAGCGGTTCGGGAACCATCGATGGATCGGCCACGAACGGCAGCCCGGGGTGGTGGGACGGCCGTGCCACTTCGGAGCGGCCGCTCATGATCCGGGTGGACGCTTGCCAGCGTGTGTTGATCCAGAACTTGCACCTCAAGAACCCGCCCAAAATGCATATCGGGTTCAAGAACACCGGGGGCAACATTACAATTCAGGGGCTGTTCATCAATACGTCGTCAAGCTCGCCCAACACGGATGGGATTGACCTGGTTGGAACCAACTGTCTGGTGCAGAACTGCTCGATCAGCGATGGAGACGATAACATTGCGTTTAGCCCCGTCGTCGGGACCGTTTCCTGCGATACCTTGATTAGCAATTGTACCTTTGGCGCCGGCCACGGCGTATCGATTGGCAGCAATACGGCCGGGGGGATGTCGAACCTGACAGTGACCGCGTGCACGTTCAGTGGCACCGACTACGGCATTCGCATGAAGTCGGATAATAATACCAACGTAACCGGCAGCACGAATGGCCGCGGCGGCGTGGTACAGAATCTCACCTATTCCAACCTCACGATGACAAACATTACCAAGGGCGCAATCGTCATCTACAGCTATTACAACGAAGTCGGAACGCCCACGGGCATTACGCCGGCCACCGCGGCGGGAGAATCGGTCGGCAAGACAAACATCCCGGTCTGGCGCAACATCACCATCAGTAACGTGACCGCATCGGCGGCCAGCGGAGCCATTCCAGGCATTATCTGGGGACGGAAAGAGGCGGTGGTCTCCAATGTCACGCTTTCTGCAGTGACGATAACGGGTCCCTCAACCTTCGATGTCTATAACGCACGGGACATCCAGGTCATCGACTCACAGGTCTCGGTGCCCAACGGCAGCAACAATTTGACCCTGTTCAACGCCGAGGTCCTCGTGACCAATAGCACCCCGAGCACAAATGTCGTATCGCTGGGAGGGCTGGCCAAGCCGGGGACGAACAACTCGATGGCATTCTTCAACGCGGTCGCCGCGATTACCGACACGAACATGCTCGGCACCGGTCCCATTACGCTGGGCAGCAGCACGCTCTCGTTCAAGCAGGGCGCGGTGAATTCCTTGAATGATTTCAGCATCGTGCTCGCCAGCACACTCTCATTCACCAGTGGCACCAATTCCCTCGGCGGCTTGCTGACCGGCCCCGGCACGCTGACAGTCAGTTTGCCGGGCAACACTGTCCTCTCGCTGCAAGGCGACGCCTCGGGCTTCGAAGGTGTGCTGACGGTCACCAACAGCGGCACGCTCAGGTTCAACCAGGGAACAAACACGTGGGGTGACGCTCAGGCGGCATTCGACGCCGGCTCCTCGGGAACCATCAACAATCACTCGAGCAGCGGCATCACGGTCTTCCTCGGCGCACTGTCGGGCGGATCCGGATCGAGGTTGCAAGGGAGCGACCAAGCCGGTCCGGGAGTGGACACGTACGTGATCGGCGGGTTGAATCTGGACACGGAGTTTGCCGGGACCGTTACGAATGGAACCAGTGCCACCACGCCGCACTTGGTGGCCGTAACCAAGATTGGGACCGGCACGCTCACGCTTTCGGGCGCCAACACCTATGGCGGAGGCACGATGGTGAGCAACGGCACGCTCGTGGCCAACAACACCACCGGGAGCGGCACCGGCACCGGCGCGGTCACCGTCGTCAGCTCCGCCGCGCTTGGCGGCAGCGGCGTTATCAGCGGCCCGGTAACCGTCAACGGGACGCTGTCGCCCGACGGCGGTCCCGGCACCCTGACGGTCAGCAACAGTCTGGTGCTGGGCGCGGGAGCCGTGCTGCAATACGCCCTCGGTACCAGCAGCGATCTGACGGTCGTGAGCGGCAATCTCGCCTTGGACGGAACGCTCCAGATCACCGATTCGGGAGGGTTCGCCAACGGCACGTACACGCTCTTCACGTATGGCGGCACGTTGACCACGAACGGCACCCCCAGCATCTTGGCGATTGGCAGCACTCCGGACGCGACCAAGTCGTACGCCATCGACATCACGACGGCTGGCCAGATTAGATTGGTTGTCGGCAGCGTCGCGCCGCCACCCGTGGATCCCTTTACCGCCTGGCAACTCCTGTATTTCGGCTGTACGAACGCGGCCATCTGCCCGCAGATCGCCGGCGATGCCGACCCCGATGGCGACGGGATCAGCAACACCAACGAGTTTCTGGCGGGCACAGATCCCACCAACAGCCTGTCGGCGTTGCGAATCATCGGCGCGGTACGGCAAGGCACCGACGTGATCATCACCTGGACGACGGCCGGCGGGCGGACCAACGTGGTGCAGGCGACGGCAGGCGACGGTGCCGGCGAGTATGCCACCAATTTTACCGACCTCAGCAGCCCGATCATCGTGTCGGGCACCGGCGACGTGACGACCAGTTACGTGGACGTCAGCGGTGCCACGAATGTGCCCGCACGTTTTTACCGCGTGCGTTTGGTTCCGTAAATCTCCGGTCGGGCTGATACATTCGGGCTTCCGTTCGCGGGCGCTTCCGGGTAGTATCGCGTGGTCGAATTACGGGAGAGCGGATTGTGGCTGATACCCCCCAAGAGATCTTCGTCAGTTGTCTGGAGGATCAAATCTGTGTCCGTGTTGTGGGACGGGTTACATTCCAAGACAGCCAGTTGCTGCAACAATTCGCTTCGGAGATGATCGAGCAGGGAAAGAAAGAGTTCGTCATCGATCTCGGGCAATGCCAGGGGATGGACAGCACGTTCTTGGGCGTACTGGCCGGGATCGGCCTCCGCCTGCGCGAAATCGGGCGCACCGCTGCTCTCCAGATCGTCAACATCAGCGGCCGCCAGATGGAGTTGCTGCGGACGCTCGGGCTGGATCGATTGTTCAACATCAAAGCCGGGGCAGGGCCGTTGCCCAACAGCGACAAGTTTCATCCACTCCCCGATGGCAACGCTGCGCAACGGGCGCACCCATTCACGAAGGACGAGGCTGCCAGCCTGATACTCGAAGCGCACGAGAATCTCATTCGCGCCGATGAACGCAACGCACGGCAGTTCAAAGAACTGGTCAAATCCTTGCGCGAAGCGGTCAAGCGAGCTCGTGCCCGCGGGGAAAGCAAACGACGGGAGCGCCGGAGGCACCCAACCAAACCGGGACCGGACGCATCGAACTGCATGGAAGAGGGCTATCGAGAATGAAAGATTTCCAATTCGAAAGCGACTCGCGTGGCCCGGTGCAGCTCGTTCGGCTGAATGGCTCGTTGGACATGTATTCGTTTCCGCGTTTGGAAGCGCAACTCAACGCCTTCTTCCGATCGGGCCAGTATTCTGTGATTCTTGACTGTCGCAATCTCGATTACATCGGCAGTGCGGGGCTGGGTGCGCTCATCGCCCTTGCCAAACAGGCCCGCGAACTCAATGGCGACATCCGCCTGCTCAATCTTCCCGCGCGGATCTACAAAATCACTGAATTGCTCGGTTTCACCAAGATTCTTCAGGTCTTCGACACGGAGGAGGCCGCCCTCGCCAGCTTTCAACCAAACTGATCAGCATCCATTCACGGCATATGGCAGCCCCCAAAAAAATCCAGCAGAAGGAATTGCCCGATGGATTTCTGCTTGAGACGCCCGGTCAGGGAAATTATCTCACCCAAATCCGCGTTATCGTTGCCGACCTCGCCCGCAAGGTCGGCTTCGACGATCAGGAAGTCGCCGAGATAGAAATCGCCGTTGGCGAAGCCTGCTCCAACGTCGTCAAACACGCCTACGCGGCTGGCCAGGAATGGTTGTGGCGACATCGCGATCCCCAAATCCGCCTCGAGCTCCGCACTGAGGGAGAACGCCTCGTCATCGAAATCAACGACCACGGCCAGCGGTTCGACTTTGCCGGTTACCAGCCTGCCGACATCGACCGCCAACTCCGCGAAATGAATCCCCGCGGCTACGGCGTTGCCATTATCCGCCGGTTTATGGACGAAGTGCAGTACAGTTCCAACGACCAGACCGGCAACACCCTGCGGATGGTCAAATACTTGAAAAAACCGTAGCTCTCCGCCATTGTAGCTTCCTGAGTTTCGTATGACCGCGAAAAACAAACACACAAAACCCGCGCCGGCGTCACCGGCGACGGCTCCCCCTGAGAAACCGGAGACGGCTCAGTCCGCGCCGGCCGAAGTGCCGCCGTTCCCAAGCCCGGCCGAGCAACCCCAGCCCGTTTCCGTTTCGCCGGCGGAACTGGATCAGTTGAAAGCCGCAGCGGCTAGGGCTGACGAATACTGGGACAAATTTCTTCGCGCCGCCGCCGACCTCGATAACTACCGGAAGCGCGTCACCCGCGAGAAAGAGGAATTGGCCCGTTATACCTCCGAGCGCGTCGTGGCTGCGCTGCTACCCGTGCTTGACAATCTTGAGCGCGCGCTCGCCGCTGCCCAGGAGCACGAGGCCAATACTACCGCCATGCTCGAGGGGCTGCAGCAAATCCAATTGCAATTCCGCCGCACGCTCGAAGAGTTTGGTCTCAAGGAGGTCGTCGCCAACGCCGGCCATCCGTTCGACCCCAACCTCCACGAAGCGGTCGGCCACGTCGAGTCCGCCGAACACCCCGAGGGCCACGTGATCGAACAACTCCAACGTGGCTACAAACTCGCCGACCGGCTCCTCCGTCCCGCTCGCGTCGTCGTCAGCAAAGGCCCGGCCCAACAAGATTCGCGTGGCACAAACAAAGAGAATTCTGGTGGCGCAGGCGTCTCCCGTGAGAGGGACGTTGTCTCCAACGAGGACTCACGTCCTGCCTGTGAATCCGAATGACCAAACGCGATTATTACGAGGTCCTCGGCGTTTCACGGCAGGCTTCGGACGAAGAGATCAAGAAAGCCTACCGCAAACTCGCGCTGAAATATCATCCCGACAAGAATCCCGGCAGCAAGGACGCCGAGGAGAAATTCAAGGAACTCGGCGAAGCCTACGAGGCGCTCAGCGATCCGCAAAAACGCGCCGCTTACGACCGCTTCGGTCACGCGGCGTTTGCCCCCGGTGGCGCTGCCGCCGGCGCCGGCGGTCAATACGCCGGCGGCGGGTTCCACGACCCGTTTGAAATCTTCCGCGAAGTCTTTGGTGGCGCCGGCGGCGGGATCCTCGATGATTTTTTCGAGCAGGCGTTCGGTGGTGGTGGCCGACGTTCCCACGGCGGCGCGCAGCGCGGCAATGACTTGCGCTACGATTTGGAGATCGACCTCGAAGACGCCGCCCGCGGCATTGAACGCGAGATCGCCTTTACCAAACTCGACACCTGCCCGGAATGCAACGGTCGCGGTGCGGCCCCAGGCGCAAAAGCCGAGACGTGTCCCACCTGTCACGGCCAGGGTCAGGTGGCCCATTCGCGCGGCTTTTTCACGGTCGCCTCCACCTGCCCACGCTGCAACGGCACCGGTCAAATCCTCACCAACCCATGCAAACACTGCGGTGGCGAAGGCCGCGTTCAACGCCGTTCCAAATTGAAAGTCCGTATTCCCGCGGGTATCGAAGACGGCTCGCGGTTGCGCAGTTCCGGTAACGGCGAAGCGGGAATCCGTGGCGGTCCACCCGGCGATCTCTATGTGGTCGTGCACGTTCGGGCCCACGAGTTGTTCCACCGTCACGACGACGATTTGCTCTGTGAGGTGCCGATCAGTTTCTCCACCGCCGCGCTCGGCGGCGAGATAGAAGTGCCCACGCTCAGCGGTCCGGCCAAATTGAAGATTCCCAGCGGCACGCAAAGCGGCACGACCTTCCGCCTGCGCGGCAAAGGCATGCCCAACGTCCACGGCCACGGTCACGGCGACCAACACGTCCGCGTCCTCGTCGAAGTCCCGTCGCGCCTCTCGCGAGAATTGCGCCAAAAACTTGAAGAGTTCGCCGCCCTCGCCAACGACGAAGCCTACCCCCAACGCAAATCCTTCCTCGAGAAAGCCAAACGTTTTTTCGGCGGCCGATGATCTGGGATGCGGCGGCTTGACGCCGCTTTGCCGTTGTGAGGCGCGACGGTCGAACCTCGCTCGCCGCATCGCGGCATGAGGCCGCCGCGAGAATAGACGCTGTCAAGCCGGCGAAGGCCACTCGTGCCCGGTCGCAGTTGGACCGAGACTGAATTCAGCGTTCCATCCTCGACAAGCTCGACTGGACGGGATAAACGGTCTGAGAACATGCGCCGGTTTTACCTGCCGAATTTTCAGCAACCCGTGGTCGCTGCCGACGAAGCCCATCATGTAATTCATGTGTTGCGGCTCAAGGCGGGCGACACGGTCAACGTGTTCGACGGACGCGGCCACGAGGCGCAGGCGCGCATCGCCGAAATCACCAGGGATGCGGTTCGCCTCTCAATACTCCAACACTCCAGCACTCCATTCCTCCCCTGTCGGATCACCCTTGCCCAGGCGATTCCGAAGAAGAGCATGGACTTGATCGTGCAGAAGGCGACCGAGCTCGGCGTGGCGTCGATTGTGCCGTTGATGTCCGAGCGCTCGCTGGTGCAACTCGACGAGGGCTCGAAGAAAGTGGACCGTTGGCGCGAGATCGCGCTCGATGCCTGCAAACAATGCGGCAACAACTGGCTGCCGGAGATTCAGCCGCCGCAGAAGGCCCGGGAGTTTATCCAAAGGCTTGACAGCACTCCTCATGCGAAACTCTCTCCCCACGAGCGGGGAAAGCGACTGGGTGAGGGGCAATTCGATCTCAAACTGATCGCCTCACTTCAACCCGACGCCAAGCCTTTAAAACAGATCCTTTCCAGCACTCCAGCACTCCAGCACTCCAATTTCCCCTCGGTATTGATTTTGATTGGTCCGGAAGGTGACTTCACGCCGGCCGAACTGTCGTTGGCGAAATCCGCGGATTGTTTGCCGCTGTCGCTGGGGCCGCTCGTGTTACGTGCCGAGACCGCCGCGCTCTACGCGCTCAGCATCCTACATCACGAGCTGCAGAACCTAACAACGTAGAACGGGCGTCTCGCCCGTTCCAGAAGCTTTCTACCGATTGTACGGATTCGGCGAGGGCTGGCCGGCCACGGCCTACGCAGCGCCCTCACTGAACGAGTTCGGCAACCGCGAGACACCGCCAACAGTTTGGCCGCCTTGGTTTGCGCTTTGGTTCGCGCTATTGATCTGGGAGGCGCACCCGCAGACAAGCAGCAATCCTGCCGCAGCCAGTGTGGGGGAATGATTGCTCTAATCATGACGATTCTCCTGAAGCTATTCCGCCTTGACGATGTCGCCGACCTTGATGTCCTTCAATGGGCTGTCAGAGTGGGCTTTCGCGTATTTCTCTTCCACCTTGGTGACCTTGACCGTGCCCTTGACGCCCGACAAGAGCCGTGAGATTGAAACGGACGCACTACCTCATGTTTTCCGCATCTTCGCCCTATCGCAATTTGTCGCTTCGCAATTGGCAGCGTCGAAATCGCCAGCTACAATTTCACCCATTCACGTGGCCTCATCGCGACCAGTGGAAACAGTCCGCCCAGAGCCGGCGCACACGTCCTGGCGCTGGGCCGTTCTTGCCGTGGCCGTGTTCGCGGTCCTATTTCAACTGGGTACGCGTGGATTGAACGAACCGGATGAAGGGCGGTACGCGGAGATCGGACGGGAGATGGCTGCCAGTGGCGATTGGCTGGTGCCCCGGTGGAACGGCATCGAGCATTTGTCCAAGCCACCCGTCACCTACTGGCTCGTCGCCGCCAGCTTGAAGGTGTTCGGCGTGAACGAATTCGCCGCGCGCCTGCCGGCGGCGCTGGCGGCACTCGGGACCTTGGTGGCGGTCTATCTGCTGGCGCGCCGTGACTGGGGCGACCGCGCAGCACTGTGGGCCGTGGTGGTGTTGCTGACCAGTCTGGGGTTTTTCGCCGCGGCCCGGCTGATCACTCCCGACATGATTCTGACCTGTTTGGTGACCTGGAGCGTGTGGTGGTTTTGGAACTGGTACAGGTCGGCTGACAAACGTTGGATCCGCCTCGTTTGGTTCTATGTTTCGCTCGGCCTGACGATGATCACGAAGGGCCCGGTCGGCGTGGTGTTGCCCTTGTTCGCTGTGCTGGCGGTGCGTTGGCGCAACCCTCATTTCCGGTTGCGGCAGATGAAGTGGGGACGCGGCACCGTGGTCTTTCTGCTGATCGCCGCGCCGTGGTTCGTCGCCCTGGCGTGGCGCGATCCGAAAGTCTGGCATTATTTCATCGTGCGCGAGGTGTTTGAACGCGTCGCCACAGGCAAACTTGGGCGCAACAAAGCGTGGTGGTATTTTTTGCCCGTCATGGTGGCCGGAATGTGGCCTTGGACGCCGTTGTTGCTCGCGCTGCGGCTGCGGCGGGAGTCAACGTCCGGGCAGCGGGACTTCGTCCGCCTTTGCGCGGGTTGGGCCGGGTTGGGTTTGGGGCTCTTCACCCTGAGCCATTCGAAACTGCCGACGTACGTTCTGCCGCTGTACGCGCCGCTGGCGATGTGGCTGGGACCGGTCCTTGCACGCGTGAAAGACCGGGACGACGATCACGCTGCCGGCAGAATCTGGCGGTACGGCATCGCGTTGCTGGTCACGCTGGTTGGCGGCATTGCGCTGGCCACCGGTGTGACGCACGCGGAATACAATCTGCCCGGGCACGCCACTGGAGGATTGGTGGCAGTGGCGGCAGCCGGTGGCGTCATCGGCGCGCTGTTGCTGTGGCGCGGTCGACGCGCAACGGCTGCCGTCGCGTTCGCGTTGACCACGCTCGGCGTACTCTTGGCCAGTGTGAGGGTCGTCGCGCGTGTGGAACGCTCGCTGGGAGCGCAAACGACCGCGAGAATTTTTGGCGACCGCGTTCTCCGCGAGGATCCCGCGAACGCGACACCGGTGGTGCTCTACAACACATTCTTGTGCGGTCTGCCGTTTTATTTGGGGCGGCCGGTTCAACTCTGCCGTCCTCATGCGGCAGACAAAAAGACGGAACAAGAACCCGGATTCGATTTCCGGGACGCCACCCAGCCGGGGTCGTTGTCGGAGCCGCAGTTTCACGAATTGTTCGCGGGGCCGCGGCGTGTGTTCGGCGTGGGAGCGATCCGCCGGGTCGATCAACTCCAGGCAACCTGGGGCGAGAAGCTGTATCTGCTGGAACGAGCCGGTCCCTGGGTGCTATTCTCCAACCAGCCAGCGCCATGATGATCGCCCAACCACAAGTCAGCGTCATTGCTCCTTGCTACGACGAACGCGAGAACTTGCGTCCGCTCGTCGAGGCGGTGCGGGGTGCGCTCGATCCATCGGGGTTGGCTTACGAGATCGTGCTGATTGACGACGGCAGTCGTGACCGAAGCTGGGACGTGCTTCAAGAACTCGGTCACGTTGACCACCGGGTGCGAGCGTTGCGGTTCGCGTCCAACTGCGGCCAGTCCGCAGCGCTGTGGGCGGGCATCCAGACGGCGCAGGGAGGGATCCTCGTGACCCTCGACGCTGACATGCAGAATCCGCCGTCGGAGATTCTGCGGCTCGTGGAGGCATTGAAGGACGGTGACTGCGTGTGCGGCAGCCGCGTGGCCGCGCGCGGTCAAGGGGATCGCTGGCTGCGGCGCGTGTCGTCGCATATCGCCAACTGGATACGCAACAAGGTCTCGGGCGAAACGATTAGTGACGCCGGCTGCTGTTTCCGGGCGTTTCGCCGGGAATGCGTGGCGAATGTGAAATTCTTCCGGGGCGCACACCGCTTTCTGCCGACGCTGATCAAGATGGAGGGTTATCGCGTCATCGAAATCCCCGTGCGCCACGGTCCGCGCCACGCGGGCCGGTCACATTATGGAATCTGGAACCGCGTTTTCAAGACGTCCGCGGATCTGCTGGTGGTCCGGTGGATGAAAACACGGACGTTGCGGTACCGGGTCGCCGAGACCATCAACTAAACAGGCTACCATGCGCCCCCTGATTCTCCTCCTCGCAACCACCTCAATCCTCGCGTGTCGCGTCGCCAGTGTCCGCGCGGCACCCGCCGTCACGAGCAAGGCCGAGCATGTCGTGGTCGTGGTCTGGGACGGGCTGCGCCCCGATTCGGTCAATGAGTCAAGCACGCCGACGCTCTACCAGTTGGCCCGCGACGGCGTGTTTTTCCAAAACCATCACGCCGTCTATCTCAGTTCGACGGAAGTGAACGGCACGGCCATGGCCACGGGCGCCTATCCGAATCGCACGGGCATACTCGGCAATCGCGAGTACCGTCCGGCCATCAACCCAAGCATGCCGGTCGAGATCGAGGAGTTAGCCACCATCACGAAAGGGGACGAAGTCAGCGGCAGACACTATCTGCTCCTCCCCA
>Ga0335078_10014357_pt1 | contig 11750 bp, 10 predicted proteins | sample Lox_Sample_32_FD_206711 | JGI IMG/M metagenome (GOLD analysis project Ga0335078, IMG submission 206711) | Soil microbial communities from Loxahatchee National Wildlife Refuge, Florida, United States - Lox_Sample_3.2 | ecosystem: Environmental > Terrestrial > Soil > Wetlands | place: USA...
GCCGAAGAAACCGAGCGCGCCGAGCAGGGGCAGGAGCTGGCGGAAGCTCAGGCCCGGCTGCCAGACCCAGGCGGCAAAAACGGAGAGGCCCAGAGCGCCCAGCGGCACCAGGCCATACTCGATCTTGCCCCCGGACAGGTAGCCGGCGGCAAAGCTCCCCAGTCCAATGCCCACCGCCACCGCGGCCCAGAGCCGCGTCGTTTGCACCTCGTCAACCTTGAGAATCTCCTTGCCGTAATCAATCACCCCGAACTGCACCAGGGCCGCCATAAAGAAGAAATACATGTTCCCCAGGCAGGCCAGCCAGAGCACGCGATCGGCCCGCATCATTCGAATTTGCACCCTTAGGTCGCCAAGGAAATTGGCCTGGAAGCGCCGGCTCGGGTCCGCCGCGGGCACGCGCGTGATGCCCAGACTCAAAGCCAGTCCGGAAAGGGCAACGCCCAGCAGGACTAGGCCGGACCAGGCTTGATGCTTTGCGAAGACTTCGAACAGCTCCGCGCCAGCCATCATGCCGATGATAATGGCCAGGAAGGTGCCCAGTTCCAAAAGACCGTTGCCCCAGGAGAGCCGTCGCTCCGGCAGCAGTTCGGGCAACAGGCCATACTTGGCCGGGCCGAAGATCGCGCTATGCACCCCCATGAATAGGATACCGGCCAGGCCCATCGGGAGGTTGTTGAGGGCGAAGCCCACCGTGGCAAAGATCATGATGAAGACCTCCCACAGCTTCACCCAGACCGTGACCCGCCGCTTGCTGAAGTGGTCGGCAAGAAAGCCGCCGGTCATGGAGAACAGGATGAACGGCAGCGCGAACAGTGCGCCCGTCAACGGCAGCAGGGCCTTGTGCATTCCGGCTGACAGGGCCATGCCCAGGCCGAGGAAAGTCACCAGCGTTTTCAGCGCATTGTCGTTAAAGGCACCTCCGAACTGAGTGAAGATCAAACACCAAAACCCGCGCAACCGCACTTGGGCGGGTTCTGCCGAATCCGCGTGAGACTCGGGTTGGTCCATATTCAAATCAGGGTGTCGGATGAGTGGTTTAGTGTCTCAGTTCCGAGGGGAGGTTATCGCATCCGAAGGGCTTCGCGCCAATTGATAAAACTGGGTGCAACATCAATGTAATCAAAGGGGGCCCGCGCAGGGAGGTGGTGGGGCATTGGGTTGACAGTTGGTTTGCCGCACATTTCTGGTTCTTGGGTGCCATTCCGGCTCCCATGCCCCGAAACCCATCCCCGAGCACAACCGTTGCGATTTGAGGCACCAAACGCCAAGAATACCTCGCAGACCGCTACCCGTGGTATGGTCCACTCGGGCGCTGCCCCTATGGGTGGTGGGCTTTGGGGCATGCGGCTTTCCACTCCCAGACCAAGGCCAGTTTAGCCGAGTTGATCGAGCCGTGGCTCTCGGCTTCCACTATCTGCAGCAACTCTTGTCACAACTGGAAGTGTGATTGACGAGGCGGCGCCTCCCTGGAATGGTGAAACCAGCCCACCCTGCGCCATCAGCGGTAGAAAAACACCCCGATCCGCTTTAAGCCAGCGTACCTGCAAGAGGAATCTACGGACCCCGCCGCTGTAAAACGCCCAACGACCAGGATCAGCGATGGGAGCCAGCCGCCGCTAACGCTCGAAGTGCCTCTGACGTGAACGGCTGGTTCCCATCCGCTGCATGCAACTGGGCATACTGGCCAGGAGTTTCATGTGTCCGACAAAAGCTCCATCTTGCTCAATAGCCAAGCATGAACCTCAGGGATACGGCGCAGGGAGATAGTAAGATGGCCATCTTCGGCCAGGAACCGACTCTCGGCGTTGGGGATTTTATTGGCTAGCCACTTTGAGTGGGAAACCGGAACAAATTGGTCTTGCTGGCCATGCATGAGCAGAACAGGAATTCGAATGCGACTCAGCTCGAAACCCCACGGGGTCAGATGGGCGATGTCATCATCCATCATGCCATTCCTGCTCTCCCCGATCCCCTCACGCACACTGCGCAGCACGAAATGGGCAAAGTCTGTGGTTAGCACGGCGGCATCAACAGGGCATAAGAGTGACTGGAGAGCCTGCACGAGGGTCTGGAGGTCCGCGCGCAACAGCTTGGAGGCGGATGCCTCCACCGCCTGCCGATGAGTCTCTGCACCTTTGAGAGCGGCCTTGGTGTCCGCAACATTCTCCTCCCCCATCCCGGCGAAATAGTCGAGGCCTTCGGCGGGATAAGGGGCAATCGAGCCCAGTACGGCCGCGGCCACGACGAGGTCGGGCAGCAGCGCGGCACAGGCCAGAGCGTGAGGCCCGCCGCCCGACACGCCCCAAACCAAGAGGCGATTCAGGGCAAGCTGCTTGGCAATCGCGGCGACATCGTTGGCCGCACTGGCGACACTACGACCTGGCTGGCGCGTTGATCCTCCATAGCCCGGACGCTCGTAGCAGATCAGCCGAATCCCGCGCGACTCCGCGTCCTCAACCCAGGGGTCATAGAGCAGTCGGGAGTGTGGTGAACCCCTGAGCACCAGCACCGGCACACCGTCCGGCTGGCCTGCTTCCAGGAGACGAATACTGCGTCCATCTTCTGCTGAAATCGTACGGTGAATGGCCTTCATATCGTAGCACCGATTCCACGGCGTCCATGCACTGCCAGCCCAGCACTCATAGGGGTGAAGCGACGTGTTGGACAGTTCTTGTGTCAATCCAGAAATGGAGTTCAGGGTCCTCTGCGGAGTTCGACAGAGAGGAATCCAGAATGCCCCCATTTCCTTCGATAATTCTCACCGACCAGTTATTCGTTCGACTGCAGGTCACAAGGATGCGCTCAATCCCAAGGGCCGCCGCTTTTCGGCATGTCAACGACAGCAGGCGAGTTCCATATCCCTTACCCCGCTCGCGGGGTCTGACCCAGTAGCCAATGTGACCACCGCGGCGCGTCAGTGAATCCGTAAGACGGTGGCGTAATCGGCTGATTCCGAGGAGCTGATTTCCGCCGCCCAGTAACCAGTAGGTATTCATCGGCACGTAACCTTGAGGCAACCCTCTGCCAGCAGCCTCATCGAGCAGTTGAGCAATATACTTCGCCAACGTCCCTGGAGGCAGAGGCCTCTCCAACCCCTGAAACCCGCCATCATCAGGACCAATCTCGTTAATCATTGCGAGGGCCTGTTCACCCAAGGTTGAGGTGGGATCAATGAGTGACAAGGCGCTCATACGCGATCTGTCCAACGATCAAGATCACCGAGGAGCGGTATCCAGAGCCACTCGAATCGCAAACAGATGTGCGCGCCGCTCATTGTTAGCGGTGTTTACAGCCTTGCTGGCGAAAACCGAGCCTAATTCTGCACTGCCCATCGATTGCGCGGAGCCCAGGCCTCCGGATGTGGTTGGTTGTCACGGTTCCAATTGTGCGCGGTTCGTGGAGGGAATAAGTAATCGCTCCTGCTCACCAACGCAACGTGACCGTCGGCAAAGAGAACATCATAACCCATCTGATGGGGAGGCGGCAATTCCTCCGTGCCGGGAACAAAGGTCCAAGGCATCATTTTCGGATTCCCCAGGACTCCCTTCTTTTCGACGGCAGGCTTCACGTCTGTATCCATGTATCCATCGACCGCAGCTCGAACGTCCGCGACGGTGTACATTTCGCTAGGCACCCGCACTTCGGGTTCTTGCACACTGTGCGCCATGTCTCTCGAACGATGGCCCAAGCCCAGTTGCAACTGATAAACGTACTCGGGGCAGCCAGGCCCCCACCCGTTAGCGATGCCTCGCCAGTTATAGCAGTAACTGCCAGGGCGGTCGTGGACATGGTAGAATATCAGTCCGTTCCGTGCAAGATAAGTGGGGCAATGCCAGGATGTGTTTGTCCAGACGAGCGGGTAGTACGGGAGTAGTTTTTCGAAGCACACCTGCGAAGCACTGTCGTCCCACAGCGGCGGGTAAGCTCGGAAGTCAGAGACGTACATAACCAAACCTAGCCCGATTTGCCGCAGATGGTTCTGGCAGGTAGTCCTTTGGGCAAGCGCTTTGGCCCGCGAGAACGCCGGCAACAGCAGCGCCGCAAGCAGGGCGATGACGGCAAAGACCACTACTAGCTCAAGCAGCGTGAACGCCCAAGTTGCGGGGCAGCCAACGGCACGGGCGCTGTTGGGAGTCTTCGAGTTCACGTCAATTAGACCGTGAGCATGGCCACCACTCACGCGACGCTAAGTGATTAGACAGGTCTGGATAACACCCCATTTCGGGGTGTTATCCAAACACCCCGGCTGCTCGGATGAAGGGTTTTTCTTCATCGAGGCGGTTCTTACTCCTCCCAGCCTGGGCTGTAAAGCCCGATTCTCACGAGTTTTTCAGCTTGCCGCCGTCCAGGTGCCCGTTCTGTCCTCGCCAAGCCCCGCCCCAGAGTGGGCGAGGTCAGCCAAACAGGTTGCGATGCAGCAGGTTGCCAGAGAAACTTGGGCAGCCTTCGAGCGGCGGTTGGAACGGGCTCAGGTGCCGTTGCCCCAGCGCCCGGACTACCATAAGTGGACCCGCTTCTACCTCGATTTCTGCCACAAATATAGCCACCTCAATGCGACATCAAAGCCACCCCAAAGCGTGTTGATAGCCAACCGATACGCACCCCAAAGCCACCCCAAAGCCACCTCAAGGCTACCCCAAGGCCACCCCAAGGCCACCCCAAGGCCACCCCAAGGCTACCCCAAGGCTACCCCAAGGCCACCCCAAAGCCACTTCAAGGGGAATACAGAATGTAGAAGAATGAGGAAGATGCCCGCGAAATCGGCTAAAGTCTCGCTTTGCCGCAAGGTCACAGAGCCATACTTCCTGGAGGCGCGGAACTATTTGCTGCCAGCCGTGTCTAACGTTTTAACGCTGGCCAAAGGCGCGCGAGTGTTGCAAGTTTGGCCGAGGCCATGAGCGAATTGCAAATCATCGAATCGGCCCTGCAACAGGCGTCCCGGCGGCGGCGCTGGTCGCGAGCGTTGCGGGGGATGTGGCGCGGGTTGTTGGTGGGGGCGGTGTTGTTGTTGGTAGTGATGGGTGTCTGGCATTTGTGGCCGGTGCCTGGGTGGACGGTGACGGCAGCGGCACTGGCTCCTTTTCCGTGCGCGCTGGTGGGAATGATCATTGGGGGCTGGCGGCGGACGTCTTTGCCGGAGGTGGCGCGCTGGGTGGATGGGCAGCAGCATTTGAAGGAGCGGCTAAGCACGGCGTTGGAAGTCGCCGATGAACCGGAGATTGGGAAGTGGCGCGAGCTGGTGCTCACGGATGCCGTCGAGCACGTGCAGGGGCTGGATGTGCGGCGGTTGGTGCCGTTCCGTTTGCCGCGGGCGACGCGGTGGGCGCTGGTGGTGCTCGCCTTGGGGGCGGGGCTGGGTTTCGTGCCGGAATACCGGAGCAAGAGCTATCTGCAAAAGAAGGCGGATGAGCAGAACATCAAAGAGGTGGGCAAGCAACTGGCGGACTTGACGAAGCGCACGCTGCAGACGCGTCAGCCGGTGCTGGAGCCGACGCAGAAGGCTTTGGAGAGCGTGACGGATGTGGGGGATCAACTGACCAAGAAGACGTTGACGCGGAGCGAGGCGCTGAAGGATCTGGCGAATGTGGCGGAGAAGCTCAAGGACGAGTTGAAGGAGATGGGGAAGGACCCGGCGCTGAGGAAGATGGAACAGGCGGCGCGGGCCGCGAGCGGGAACGACGCGCAGACGGCAGCGGGTTTGCAGAAGCAGATTGACGCCTTGCAGAAACAGATGGGCACACCGACGGGCAACCCGGACGCCCTGGACAAGCTGAAGAAGGAGCTGGAGAAGCTGCAGGAGGCGGCGAAGGGTTTGGCGAGCAAGAACACGCCGGGGAGCGAGGCGGACCGGCAGAAGCTGTCGGAATCGCTTTCGGCGCTATCGAAGCAGATGCAGGAGATGGGGGTGCAATTGCCGCAACTGGACGATGCGATCAATGCGCTGGCGGCGAACCAGACCGACCTGGTGTTGAAGGACCTGGAGGCGTCGCTGACTGACCTGGATAAGGTGCGGGAGATGGCGAAGTCGCTGCAGCAGCTTCAGCAGCAAGCGGAAAAGCTGGGGAAAGACCTGGCGGAACAATTAAAGAACGGGCAACCGGAGCTGGCGCAGGCGACGCTGCAGAAGATGGTGGCGAAGTTGCAGTCGGCGAATCTCGCGCCGGAGCAACTGCAGAAGATACTGGCAGACGTAACCAAAGCCATCGGTCCGGCGGGCAACTACGGCAAAGTGGCGGAGCACTTGGAGAACGCGAGCAAGCAGTTGGACGCGGGGAACAAAGCGGGGGGGGCGCAAGCGCTGGCCGCGGCGGCCAAGGAGTTGGAGAAGCTGACGCAGCAAATGGGCGATGCGCAGGAGCTGGCGGCGACGCTGGACAGCCTGAACCAGGCGTCCATGTGCATCGGCTCGTGCCAGGGATGGGGGATGCACACGGGTAACCGACCGGGGTACAATCCTTACGGCAAGGGACCGGGCGGCGGGGTCGGCACGTGGGGCGATCCGAACGCGCAATGGGATGGCCAGTGGAGCGACCACTGGGACAATTCGGGCGCCGTGCGGCCGGACCAGGATCCGATGGGACACACCGACCGCGGCGAGGGGGAGTTGAGCGATGCGCTGAGGCCGACGAAGGTGAAAGGCCAGTTCAAACCCGGCGGCCAGATGCCGAGCATTACGCTGAAAGGCGTGAGCATTAAAGGTCAGAGCAAGGTGGCCTACGAGGAAGCGGTCACCGCGGCGCAGTCCGACGCCCAGAGCGCCTTGAGCCAGGAAAAGGTCCCGCGCGCTTACCAGGGTGCGGTGAGGGACTACTTTGATGATCTAAAGAAGTAGTCTAGAATTCAGGAACTCAGGAATATGAATACCGAAGAACAAATCCAGACTTTTCGCCAGACCCATGCGGCATTACGGGCGGAACTCGGCAAAGTCATCGTCGGGCAGGACGCCGTGGTGGAGGGGACGCTCATTGCGCTGTTTGCGGGCGGGCATGTGCTGCTCGAAGGGGTGCCGGGGCTGGGCAAGACGTTGCTGGTGCGGACGCTGGGGGAAGTGCTGGACCTCTCGTTCAGCCGCATCCAGTTCACGCCCGACCTGATGCCGGCGGACATTCTCGGCACCAATATCGTCATGGAAGTGCCGGGTGGGCGGCGCGAGTTCCAGTTCCAGCGCGGGCCGATCTTCGCGCATCTGGTGCTGGCGGATGAGATTAACCGCGCGACGCCGAAGACGCAATCGGCCTTGCTAGAGGCGATGCAGGAGCACCAGGTAACTGCGGGCGGCGAGTTGCGCAAGCTGGTGGAGCCGTTCTTCGTCATGGCGACGCAGAACCCGATTGACCAGGAAGGGACCTACCCGCTGCCGGAAGCTCAGCTTGACCGGTTCTTCTTTAAGATACTCGTGGGCTATCCGACGGCCGAGGAGCTGACGGAAGTGCTCTCGCGCACCACGGCGGGCGCGCGCGCCGGAGTGGAGCGGGTGCTGACGCGCGAGGCGTTGCTGGAGCTGATGAAGCTGGTGCGCGAGGTGCCGGTGGCGTCGCACGTAAAGGATTACGCCGTGCGGTTGGTGCTGGCGACCCATCCGAAGACGGAGACGGCGGCGCCGATGGCGAGCCAATATCTCCGCTTCGGCAGCAGCCCGCGCGGGGGGCAGACGCTGCTGCTCGCCGGGAAGGTCCGCGCGCTGACGGATGGGCGGTTCAACGTGAGCTTTGATGACATCGAGGCGGTCGCGGCCGCCGCCTTACGCCATCGTCTCATATTGAACTTTGAGGCGGAGGCCGAGGGCATCACTACGGACCATATTATCGGACAGATACTGCGGGATGTGCCCCGAGACGCGGCGGCGGTGAGTGTGTAGCTCAACGCCATGTTTCGACATGCTTCAACCCGAGGACATCGTGGGCGACGAATGGGCGGAGTGGTATCGCATGACACCGTTGGAGCGCTGGCACGCGAGCGGCGAGCTTTGGGAGTTTTACCTGGGCATTGGAGGGTCGCTTGATCCCGAGCCGGATACGGAAAGTCCTTTCTACGATGGCAGCGCACCGGGTCCGTGCCCTGCTGATGGGGGGTCAGGCTTGCGTGTTCTACGGCGCAGCCGAGTTTAGCCGGGATACGGACTTGCTCATTCTGGCTGACGCGGAGAATCTTGGGCGTTTGGAGGCCGCGTGGCGCGAGCTTCAGGCTGAGTGTATCGCCGTGCCGCCCTTTGCAGCCGAGCACCTCGAACGCGGGCACGCTGTTCACTTTCGCTGCCATCACCCCGAAGCTGCCGATATGCGGGTGGACCTCATGGCAAAGCTGCGGGGGGTCGAGGCGTTCCCTGCACTTTGGGAACGGCGCACCATCATTACCGACGCTGACGATGTCATCTATGAATTGCTGTCGTTGCCTGACCTGGTGCAGGCCAAAAAGACCCAGCGCAGCAAGGATTGGCCGATGCTGCAACGCTTGGTTGAAGTGAATTATTTAGGCCATCGCGACGCGCCCACCCCGGAACGACAGCAGTTTTGGTTGCGAGAGCTGCGCACGCCTGAACTGCTCGTCGAGGCCGCCCGCGCTTGGCCGCAGGTCGCGCGCCTGATTGCGCCACAACGCCCTTTGCTCGCACTCGCGCAACCGGAGATGTTGCGACAATTAGAGGAGGCGCTCATGGCAGAGGAGCGAGGCGAGCGCGAACAGGACCGCCTTTATTGGCAACCCTTAAAGGCCGAACTGGAGCAACTGCGCCGGGCTCCGAGACGATGACGATCAACCAGTATGGCTGACGCGCTCCTCACTCCGGAACTCCTGCGCCGCCTGGAGCAATTCCAACTGCTCGCCGCGCGGCGGGCGAAGAGTTCGGCCAAGGGAGAGCGCCGCAGCCGCGCGCGGGGGCAATCGGTCGAGTTTGCCGATTACCGCACCTACGTCCACGGCGACGACTTCCGTTACCTGGACTGGAACCTCTATGGGCGGTTGGAGCGGCTGTTTCTCAAGCTTTACGAGGAGGAGCGCGAACTGCCGGTGCGCATCTTCCTCGACGCCAGTGAGTCCATGACCTTTGGCGAGCCGCGCAAGTTTGATTTCGCCCGGCAAGTGGCGGCCGCGATCGGCTACGTCGCGTTGTCCGGCTTTGACCGGGTGAGCGTGATTCCTTTTCCTGACCTGGCCGATGGCGCAGACCCGAACCCCGGCGGGCGCGTCAAGGAACTCGCCGCACGGGGGGCTTTGCGCTCCGTGCGTGGCAAGAAGTCTGCCATCCAGTTCTTCCAGAATCTGAGCGGGCTGACCGCTGGCGGGCCGGCGAATCTGAATGAGGCGCTGCGCCGGGGCGCGCTTGAAGCACGCCAGGCCGGGGTGGCCGTTGTGCTGAGCGATTTCCTCGATCCGGCGGGCTATGAATCCGGTCTGTCGGCGCTGGTTGGGCGTGGCTTCCAGGTGGACCTAGTGCAAATTCTCGCTCCGGATGAGTTGTCGCCTGCGACCTTCGGCGATTTGCGGCTGGTAGATTCGGAGACCGGGGCCATGCAGGAGGTGACCTTCGGCCGCTTCCGGCTGAAGGCGTATCGGCAGACCGTGCAGAACTTCATGCAGAGGCTGCGCGAGTACTGCAAAGTCCGCGGCATCAATTTCTTCACCGCGAGTTCCAACACCGATTTGCAGGACCTGTTGCTCAAGCAACTGCGGCAGGCGGAGGTGTGGGGTTAAGGATGCACTTCTTAGCCCCACTGGCCTTTGCGTTCGCCGCTGCGATACCGGTGGTGATTGTGTTCTACCTGCTGAAGCGCAAGCGGGTGGTGAAGCTGGTGTCGAGCACGTTGCTCTGGCAGAAGTTCCTGGCGGAGACACAGGCGAGCGCGCCGTTCCAAAGGCTCCGCAAGAACTGGTTGCTGATCCTACAGATCATCCTGCTGATACTGGCGGTGCTGGCTTTGTCCCGACCGTATTTCTCGACGAAAGCCAAGCCCGCCCAACGACGGGTGGTCATCCTGGACGCTTCGGCCTCCATGCAGGCTACGGACGAGACCCCGTCGCGTTTCGAGAAGGCGCGCGCCGAGGCGCTGAAGTGGGTGGATAGCCTCAAGGACAGCGACGAGATGGTGATCGTGCTCGCCGGCCCAACCACCGAAGTCAAACAATCGGCCACCAGCGAGAAGGCGGCCTTGAGGCGCGCACTACAGGGCTGCACCTGCTCGGATGGGCCGACCCGCCTGATCCCGGCGCTCAGAATGGCAGAGTCCCTGGTGCGCGACCTCGATCCGAAGACTGGCCCCGAGATCCACCTGTTCAGCGACGGCGCGGTGCCGGACCTGAGCGAGTTCGAGAACAAAGCCCTGCCGCTCATTTATCACCGCGTCGGCAAGAGTGGGAACAACCTTGGCATCACCGCCCTCGACGTGCGCGCCAACCCCGAGGACGCCCGCCAGCGTGCGATCTACGCCAGCGTGGGCAACTTTTCGCAGGACAGCCGGCAGACCGATCTCGAACTACTGCTCGACGACCGCTTGCTGGAGACTCGCCCGCTCACCATCCCGGCGGGGGAGACCTCGCCGCAGGTATTCCGGGCCAACCAATCTCGTGACGGCGTTATTACCGTTCGGCTAACCGCGCGGGACGATTTGGCCGTGGATAACCAGGCTTCGGTCGTGAGCCTGTTGCCCAAGCCGGTGAAGGTGCTGCTGGTCTCGAAGGGAAACCGTTTGCTGGAGAAGGCCTTGCGCGCCGTGGCGAATGTCGAGCTGGCCGAGGCTACGGATTTGACCGACCCGGCGCTGGGATTCGATTTTGTCGTGCTGGACGACGTGGCGCCGGCGGTCTGGCCCAAAGGCAACGTGCTTGCGATTCACGTGGTGAACACGAATTGGGTTGAGGGGGTGAAGCGCGAGGAAGCGCCGGCGATTGTGGACTGGAGGTCCGCCCATCCGCTCTTGCGCTACACGGGGTTTGATAATGTGCAGGTGGTGCAGGGCCTGACCGCCCGGACACCCACTTGGGCTCTGTCGCTGGTGGATACGCCGACAGCCTCGCTCATACTGGCGGGTGAACTGGGCCGGCAACGCATCATCTGGATCGGGTTTGACGTCCTGGAAAGCAACTGGCCGCTGCGCGTCTCGTTCCCCATCTTCATCGCCAACGCGGTGGATTGGCTGAACCCAGCCAATGCGCGAAGCGGTCAACTTTCGGTCAAGGCCGGCGACCCGTTCCGCCTGCCGTTGCTGGAACCAGCGTCCAGCGCTCAAGTCACCCTGCCTGACGGCACCACGAAGGTGCTGAAGCTCGACCCGAGCGCCAACGAACTTGTTTTCGGCGACACGTACAAGGCGGGTGTTTACCGGCTCCGCCTGGGGACGAACGACACGGTCTTTTGCGCGAACCTGCTCGACGCGGCGGAGAGCAACATCAAGCCGCGCGATGAATTGCAATTGGGCAAGTACACCAAGGTCAAAGCGACCACGACGAAGCGTGCGAACATGGAAGTGTGGCGGACGATTGCCACGCTTGGGCTGCTGGTGTTGCTCGCGGAGTGGTGGTACTACCATCGGAGGACCGTGTGAGGATGTACGATTTGCGATTTGCGATTTGCGATTTGCGATTGCCAGGTCCCGGGCCGGCGCGCCTAAACACCGCGACTCCAACTTCTAGTAGCAGGAGCAGTAGTGGCTTCGCATTGCGCATGTCACTGGGATGAACTGGCTGCTACTGAGGAACAGTTTGCTGGTTGGCGGGCTGACGACACTGCTGGCGGCGAGCTTTGGTTTTGTGGC
>Ga0335078_10014358_pt1 | contig 11750 bp, 7 predicted proteins | sample Lox_Sample_32_FD_206711 | JGI IMG/M metagenome (GOLD analysis project Ga0335078, IMG submission 206711) | Soil microbial communities from Loxahatchee National Wildlife Refuge, Florida, United States - Lox_Sample_3.2 | ecosystem: Environmental > Terrestrial > Soil > Wetlands | place: USA: Florida...
TTCGCGAAAGCTCCGTTAGGAGCGCCACGTCTATAGTCAAGATGCACCGATGGAACCAAGCTCCGTCAGGAGCGGCATGTGGTTCCACCGCATCGCATGAACCGGATATGCCGCTCCTGACGGAGCTTGAGAGCGACCTTGTGGAGCCGGCTTCCTATAAACATGGCGCTCCTAACGGAGCTTTTCCGACTGCTCCGGAGTGTGGAATGTCTAGGCTGGCACGGCTCGGGCTGATGTTACTGGCGGCGGGCTTGCCGCTCTTCCAGGGCTCTGCAGCAGGCATTCAGCACATTGGGAATCGCTTTGTCTGTAGTGGGACCAACTCCGTCATCTCCATCAACGATACCAATGGATCCATTGTATCGGTGAGTTCTGTCGGCCAAGCCAGCAGTATAGTGGGCGGTGGAGAGTACGGTTTGTGGTCGGCTACATTCAAAGAGGGCGGCGGCGTCAACGCGGCGCTCTTTAGTTCGAGTTCACCTTCCAACACCTTCAACTGGGCCCTGGCGATATCCGGCAACCCCCTGCTGCTGGTTTACAGCAACGCCGACGTGGCGGTCACGGTCACCGTGTCCAATCGAGATGATGGAGTGGACTTCGCGGCACAGGTGCAGCCGCGGCAAAAGACCGTGCTGGAATTCGATCTCCCCGGACGGCTGCGTTTCGCGCCGACCAGCCTCCAGCGTCTGATCTGCCCGCTGAACTCCAGCGACGGTGTTGGGGCGGCATTCAAGGCCGGGTTCTTCCAATCGCAGCCGGAAGCCGACCCTGCCGGCTGGAGCACCACCCAGGTTGGTGAGGCTGGCTACATCAGCCTGTTCGGAAGCGGGCTGGTCTTCCGCCCGGTCAACGATCCGCCGGTGCCCGTGAGCTTTACAAGTGTCGGACGCACCTGGCTCGGCACCAATGTGGCCGCGGCTTGGAATGGCACCAACGCGATCGTGAACCGCCCTCCTGCGGCGGGACAGGCTGACATAGTGCTTTTGGATTCCACCAACGGCCCTTATTTCTCCGGCAGCCACCTCGGCGGCAGCGGCTGCCTGTTCCGGCTCGGCGGATTGGTGGACACTGTCGGGGCGCCGCTCGCCCAAGACGTGGTGATCGCCGCCATCGAGCATTTGGCGCAAGCGCCGCCTTCGGGACGAACCAAGGTCGCGCTGCTGGACCTGGAGCACGGCCCTGCCAACGGCGGCTGGGCGGCTGTAGCCGTCAGCGACTGGCTTAATCGCCTCCAGGCTTCCACCGCACTGGCGAGCGCCGGTGTGCAGGTGGTGATGCTGCCCGCCGCCCAGGCGATGCTCGACGCCCTCGCCTCCACGAATTACCTGGCCATCCTGAATCCGTATGGTGAGTGGACTCCGGCGCTTGAAAGCACAGGCATTACCGGTTCGGTGGCGGCCATCGGCCGCTATGTCCGAGCCGGCGGCAACTGGTTCGAGACGGGTGGCTACTCCTTTTACTACGCATTGCTCCCTAACCACTACTACAGCAACAACGTGGCTTATCCGCCGGCATTTGCGGACTTCTTCCAGCTTGAAGGCGCAGCGGGAAACGCCTCGCTGTTCGGCGTCCAACCCGTGCCCGCCGCGCCATGGTTGGGCTCGAACAATCCTGCGGCCATTTTTGTGCCCGGCCGGCTTGCCTGGGGCGGCGACGCGCTGGGCGGCTACTGCGAACGCGCCTTCGGCACCTACGTAAACCCCGGCCAGTCGTGGGCATCGCCGGTCGTGCGCCTCGCGGTTGGCCACTCGGCGCCGGAGGCGTTGCAGGCCTATTGCCAGGCCAACGGTTTTGACCGCGGGCTGGCGGACAAGATGGCTCCCGCCGTGCTCGACGCTTTCAAGCGCTCGGTGCTGGTCTATTACAATGGAAACTGCGCGGACAAGACGGCGCATGCGGCACAATTGCCGTCCCCCGCGCTGGTTCACTTCGCGGATTATTTGATGGGCGGATTCGACAAGGAGTACCCCGATCACTTGCCGCCCAACGCGGCATTCGGCACACCCGCCGCCTTCACAAATTTCCTGGCAGTCTGCCGGCAACTTGGACTGCTGGTCATGCCTTACACCAACCCGACGTGGTGGTGCGACCATCCGCGCGGGCCGACGTTTCTCGCCGCAGGCACCGCTCCGCTGTTGGTCCAACTGGATGGCACCCTCTCCTACGAGAACTATTCCGGCAACGACGGTTACACGGTGTGCCACTGGCATCCCGCGGTGCAAGCCGCCAACCGGTTGACTCTGGGCCAATTCACTACCAACTACCCCGTGGATATTCTGTTTGAAGACCAATGCGGAGCGCGGACCTGGCAATACGACTTGAATCCCGCGTCGCCGACGCCTTACGCCTACGCTGCCGGGATCGCCTCGCGCGTGGCCGAGGACAGTCAGACCCTGCCGCTCTCGACCGAAGACGGCTGGGACCGGCTGGCGAATCATGAATCGCAATTCTGCGGGATGACCTGGGCCATGGTGCCCACCGCCAATCCCCCCTCCTGGCGCTCATTCCTGCGCGACCGCTTTTCGCCCGAGACTTGGGACCTTTTCCCGCTGGCTGAGTACATCGCCCACGACAAGGTGTCCATGGTGAACCATGACCTGGGCCAGTTTGTTACCGATGACGAAGTACTCGCCTGGACCCTCGGCCTGGGTTACGGCCTGAGTGATTGGGTCAATGCCAGCGACCTCGACCAACCTCCCATCCGCCAATGGCTGCTTTGGCTGGATCGCGTGCAGAAATCCGTCTGCGCCCTGTATGTTGGAGAGCCGATGACCGCCTTCAGTCATGCCTGGGGAACCAACGCGGCCAATCCGGATAATGGCATCCTGCAAGCTACGTATGGCCAGGTGAGCATCACGGCCAACCTCGGTCCGCAACCCCTGGGCACCAGCAACCTGACTTTGGCGCCCTTTGGCTTTTGCGCGACCGCGCCAGGGATGGTCGCCGCCAATGTCCTGCCCGCGGGACAATCTCCTGTCGCGTATGTTGCGGCAACCAACGGCAACAACGCAGAGTTCTGGATTTACACGACCGGCGAGCAAAGCGCAGCCATCGGACTGCCTGCGGGTTTGAGCGGAGCGGCGTCGGTCCAGTTGGACGGGCACGCTCCCGTCCAGGTGCAGGTGCAAAACGCGGCCCTCGCGGTGGCCCTAGGGATGAAGCCGGGGCAGGACCGTATTGAGCCTCCCGCCGCGCTGGCCGGCAAGGCCCCGCGTGATTGGCCTGGCAACAAGCCTGCCATTGGGATTCTGAATTTAGCGGGAATGCCCGCCAGTTGGACCTCCATCACGCCAGCCAACTGGTTGCAGGCATTCAACCAGTCCGCCTTGGCTATCCAGTTCGGTCTGCCCATTAAACAGATCACCAGCTTCACCGCTCTGACTGCGGCCCTGCAAGCTGGGCCCACCACTTGGCTCGCCATCATCAACCCTTGCGGTGAGGTGTTCCCCGAGTTCGGCCCAGGGCAGTGGACGAATACGCTGGGGCTCATTCATGATTACGTTAATAACGGTGGTTCATGGTGGGAGACTGCCGGCTATTCCTTCTACACCGCCAGTTGGCTCGAATCCACCATGTGGCAAACGGAAACCGTCGGCCCCGGCGGCATGGGCAGCCTTGGCTTGCCGGTCGGCGGCGGCGACAACGCGCAACCTGCCGAGCCGCTAATCGTCACTGCTGCCGGACAGACAATGTTTGGCGAGGCACTGTCCATGCAGTTGCAGGGGCTCACCAGTTCGGTTAATCGCGGTCTGCTCCGCACGAGTGATGACCCGGGACATGTCGCTTTGCTGGCCGGCGCTCAACAGGATTTCGTGGGGGGCTATCGCCTCGACGGATGGGGTTACCTGTGGCGCATCGGCGGATTCTGGCCCAATCCGAATGTTGTCCTGCCTGCCGTTCCCGCCGTGATGACGTTTCTCTATACCAACCCGCCGTTGCCGGCGGTGGTTAGCCCCGTGAAATACCTCTGGCATGGCAGCGTGACCTTTGCGAACCGCCCCATGCTCAAGGCCGTTCTGGTGGCCAACGGCGGTGTGTCGGTGGAGGTTGATAATTGCCCGACTGATGCCACCAATTATCTGGAGCGTTCGCCTGCGCTCGATAACCCTTCGGCCTGGCAGACCGTCTTAACCTTCAACAGCCCGCCGGTTCAAACCAACTGGACCGATCCGACGGCCCCCGGCTCGCCTCGGGCCTTTTACCGGGTCCGAAGCGTACTCGGGCCATGAGGGCTTGGGCGTGCGGAGTTGGACCCGAGCATTGTCGGGCGTGCTGTGGGTCTGTGGATTGATCAAAGGAAGAATGAGCCTCCTTACGTCGGCTGCTACACACAGCCAAGGCCTTCGCGCTTCACTTGCGTTCGCTCCTCCCATTCGCGCGCGCGGTTGAGGGCTTCGGCCCAGCGGCTGCGGCGGTGGGCGACCTCCTGCGGACTCTTTGACGGTTCGAACGTCCGGTCCGGTTGCCAGGCTTGGCCGACTTCGGTGCGGTCTTTCCAGAATCCAACAGCCAAGCCCGCCAGGCAGGCGGCGCCGAAGGCGGTTGTCTCCGCTACTTTGGGCCGGACGACGGGCACCTGCAAGAGATCGGCTTGGAATTGCAGGAGCAGGTTGTTGGTGGAAGCCCCGCCGTCCACGCGCAGTTCAAGCACTGGGCTGCCTGAATCCGCCTGCATCACTTCGAGCACATCGGCCACCTGGAAGGCGATGCCTTCGAGCGCGGCGCGGGCGATGTGGCCAGCGGTAGTGCCGCGCGTGAGGCCGGTCATGGTGCCACGCGCGTATTGGTCCCAATGGGGGGCTCCCAGCCCGGCGAAGGCGGGCACGAGGTAAACCCCGCCGCAGTCCGGCACACTGGCCGCCAGCGCTTCCACGTCGGCGGACGATTTGATCAGCCCCAGACCATCCCGCAGCCATTGCACGACTGCGCCGCCAATGAAGACGCTGCCTTCCAGGGCGTATTCGGTCTGTGCACCGGTCCTCCACGCGACGGTCGTGAGCAACCGGTGACGGGACGCCACCGGCTGCGTGCCGGTATTCATCAACACGAAGCAGCCGGTGCCATAGGTGTTTTTGGCCAGTCCGCGAGCGAAGCAATTCTGGCCGAACAGCGCGGCCTGCTGGTCACCGGCGATGCCCGCGATGGGTACCGGGGTGCCGAACAAATCCGGGGCCGTCTGGCCATAGACTTCGCTCGAGGACCGCACGTCGGGCAGCAGTTCGCGGGGCACGTCCAGCAGGCGCAGCAACTCCTCGTCCCATGCGCCGGAATGAACGTTGAAAAGGAGGGTTCGGGAGGCGTTGCTTGGATCAGTGCAGTGGAGCGCGCCGCCGGTCAGCTTCCACAGCAGCCAGGTGTCCATCGTGCCGAAGGCCAGTTCGCCGCACCGCGCCCGTTTCCGGGCACCGGGCACATGGTCCAACAGCCAGCGAACCTTGCTGCCGGAGAAGTAGGCGTCAATGACCAAGCCTGTCTTGCTGGTAATCAAGTCGCCATGCCCGGCGCGCTTGAGATCGTCGCAGAACCGGGCCGTGCGGCGGTCCTGCCAGACGATGGCGTTATGGATGGGCTCGCCTGTCCGGCGGTCCCAGATGACAGTGGTTTCCCGTTGATTGGCGATGCCGATAGCGGCGAGGTCGCTGGCCTTAAGTCCAGCGCCGGCCAGCGCGGCGCGGGCGACCTCAAGCTGGCTGGACCAGATTTCGAGCGGATCATGCTCGACCCAGCCGGCCTGGGGAAAATGCTGTAGAAACTCCTGCTGGGCACTGGCCAGGATTGCGCCGGCATAATCAAACAGGATCGCCCGCGAGCTCGTCGTGCCTTGATCCAATGCTAAAATGACAGGCATAGGTGCTTGAGGTTAAGACATCAGGCATGCACCTGCCAGCCCGCCATTTGATACTCCTCAGCCGCGACTCTCCCGGCGGCCTTCTCTTCGCGGCTGCTCAGGTTGCCGGCACATCTCTTTTGGGCTACGTTCCGCGCGTGACCAGCAAAGCCCTAACGGTAAGCGAGTACTTGCAATCTCTGCCCGAAGATCGCCGCGCGGGCCTGAGCGCCGTGCGCAAAGTTGTGTTGGATAATCTGCCCGAAGGGTACGCAGAATGCATGCAGTACGGGATGATCGGCTACGTCGTACCGCATTCCCTTTATCCTGCCGGTTATCATTGCAATCCGGCCCAGCCGCTGACTTACGCCTCGCTCGGTTCGCAAAAGAACCACATGGCCCTCTACCTTATGTCCGTTTATGGCCATGCGGAAACCGCCAAGTGGTTTCGCAAGGCCTGGCAGGCCACCGGCAAGAAGCTCGACATGGGCAAAGCGTGCGTGCGGTTCAAGAAACTGGAGGACGTGCCCCTCGATGTCATCGGCCAGGTTATCGCGCGCACGCCAGTGAAGCAATACATCGCCACCATCGAAAACACGCTGCGAAACTCCAGGAAGACGCGTAGCAAATAGTCCGCGCCAGGAGCTTACTTGGGCAGTTCCTGGACGCGGATGTTGCGGAAGTCGAAGGACTTACCTTCGGCCTGGATGCCGATGTAACCGCGGTCAGCGTCCAGTTCCTTGAACTCCCAGGCCCGCTCGCCATCCACATCCAGCGTCATTGTCTTGCCGCGGACTTCCATGCGGAACTTCACCCATTTGTTGAGCGGCATGGGCGGCGTCTCAGCGGGCACCACGGTCTTGTAGCCTTTGACGAGGGCACCGAGGGCGGTGCGGGCGAGATTCACCTGCCAGCCGTCTTTGGGCCACGGCTTGCCGTCCAGTCCGGCGCGGACGAAGAACCCGCTGTCGTAGCCCGGCACGAGCGCGCGCCATTCGGCTTCGAGCACAAAATCCGCGTATTGCTTCTCCGTGCGCAGCCAGCCAGTGCCGTCCACCAGGCGGAGGTTGCCGTTAGTGACAACGAAGGTGACGTCATACACCGGCACCCAGCCGGTCAGGTCCTTGCCGTTGAAAAGCGATTCCCATTTGCCGTCCTTTGGGGTGTCGGCTGCCAAAGACGGTCGGAGCATGGCGAGGCATACCAGCAGAACGGCAGGGAGCAACTTAACGAGTGTTTTGTTCATAGGATTGGATTGCAGGGTTGAGTTGACGAGTGAGGTTGCCGCAGCGGTCAGTGCTGGCCGCTGAACGCCTGGAGCTCGGCGCAGGAGGCGAAGGCTTGCCGGGCATTATCGCCGCTGGCGGGCTTGCCGACGACGCGGAGGGCGAATGCCTTCACGGGTTGCGCGAATTGGCAGGTGAATCGCTCGCCACCCCGCAGACCGGCGGTGTCGGTGGCAGTGGTGGCGGGATAGTCAGCAAGTTCACCCGCTGTCTGCCACGCCGCATCCTTGGCGGCTTTGACCTGGACGCGCGGCTTCCCGGCGCTGACGTCGAACCAGCCGCCGTCGTGGAAGGTCTGCCCGTGGAAAAACACGACGCGACTGATGGTCTCTGGCTGGTCGAGCGTCACGGCAAACCAATCCTCAGCCCGGGGCTGGTTGTTAAAGGTCACCACGAAGCTGTGCGGATCTTCGTCAATAATCGAGCCGTCCACGTTCCCCGTGCGGGAGCGGCTCTCCTGGCCGTCGAGCAAGACATTTCCACTGGCGGAGGCCAGGCCCACAGGGAGCCAGACTTTGTAGGAGGTGCCGGTCGTTCCTGCGTCCGCAAAGGGGATCAAGCGGATTTGCAGGGGCGTGCCCGCTTTGAGGCTGCCGACGCGCTTGCGGGCGATGGCATTGATACGGAAGACCTGGGCACCGGGCCAAGTCTTGACCGGGTCCGGGGCCGGTTCGGGCGTGACATCCAGGGCGGCGAGGGTCGTGCCAGCGACGGAAACGGCGCTCAGGCTGCGAAGGTTGTCGCCCAGCAACGCCTCGTCAGCCGCCAACACGAGCGGCCCGTAGAGGATGGCGACTTTGCCCTGGTTCTTGTGATCGCCAACGATCACGCGCGGTTCCAGCTTGAACTGGAGTTCGACCTGGTCGCCTTTCTTCCATTCTCGCGTGATAGCGACGTAGCCATCAGCCCCGGCATTCAGCGATGCCGCCTGGCCGTTGACGCGCACGGATGAGTCCCTGCACCAGGCCGGGACGCGCACCTTCAGTGCAAAGGTCTTTGGCTGGTCAGGATCAATCGCCACCGCGATGTTCCCATCCGCAGGATAGTGCGTAGTGGTGGTGAGCGTAACGGGCGTGCCGTCGCGCAGAGCGAGCCTCGCGGTACCCGCATCGTAAAGGTTCACCACCACGCCATCCGCATCGGTGGTGACGGCGAAGGTGGGGATGAGCGCGACGCCACGTGGGCCGCTGGAGAGACAGCACTGACCATCGAGGGTGCTGGTGTAGGGCTTCTTGCCTTCCATCTGCACGTAATAGCCCCAGGCCGAGCCGTCGCAAAGCTGCGCGCCGAACAACTGATTCAGGATGACGTGTTCGAGCTGCTCGGCAAAACGCGCTTCGCCGGTCAGCCGCAGCAATTGCGCATTGAACTGCAGCCAGGTGACGGTGACGCAGGTCTCGCCGACGTTGGCGACGTTGGGCAGGTCGAAATCGTCGTGGAAGACCTCGCCGTAGCTGGAGGCGCCGGTGATGTAGAGGCGGTTGCGGACGATGTCGGTCCAGGCGTTGAGGCAGGCTTCGAGGATCTTGGGCTCGCCCGTCGTGCGGTAGTATTCCAACGCGCCGTTGAGGCAGGAGAGCATCTCATAGGCCTTGGCGTCGCCGACCTTGTCCACGCGTTTGGCGGTGAGCAGCGTGGAGATGACCTTGGGTCCGTCGGGCTGCTCCCACGCGCGGAGGATGTATTTGCAGAAGTCGAGGTAACGCGGCTCACCGGTCAGGCGGTAAAGGAGCACCATGGGCTCGAGGACGCTGGTGGGCGCCAGGCCGACGTGCTCGCCGGCCTTGATGATGTCGCGCTGGCCGGGCTCATCGCCAAAGGTGCGGCACAGCAAGTCGGCCATGCGGCGACAGGCGGGCAGCGGCTCGAGGTTGCCGGTGTAGCGGATGTAAGTGAGCAGGCCGATGAGGTTGTATTTGTGCGCCCAGACGTCCCATTCGGTCCAGCGGTTCTTTTCGACGTAGGTGCCGAGGTAGCCGTCTTCGAGCTGGCATTTGATCAATTCCGAGGCGACGTAATCGAGCTTCTGCCGCAGCGCCGGGTCGCCCGTATAGACCCACGCCAGCGTCGCGGCGTGCAGCCACTTGCCGATGTGCTCGCCATCCCAGGACTGGCGGCCCGGGCGTTTGCGATAGCCCTCGAGCAGGCGCGCCGGGTCGAGCTTCACCAGCCGGTTCGCTTCATTGGCGTCAATGCGCGTGCCGATCCAGCCGGTCAGGTGCTCCCGGTCCGGCGCCTGGAAGTCCTGCCGGTCGGGGACGACGGGCGTTACTTTGTCTGGCAACGGGGAGAGGGTGGCCGCCGGCGCAGCCGTCAGCGCGGCAGCCGAAGCGTACACCGCCAGGATAGGGTTAAGGGCGGAGAGCGGCTGGATGAGTGCTCTGAAGTAGTCGCTGTGTTTCACAAGTTCTCAGTTCGGTTGAAACGGCAAAGCCGGGGCAACTTTAGCGCAGGACAGGGGAGTGGGAAAGGCAAAAGCGCCCACCCCACGTAATCCGAATCGAGGATTATGACGCCCGCCGAGGCTGGAGGCGCCTTTGGGAGTGTCAAAGTAATCCCTGGTGAGAGTCCCGTGAGTCTGCCATGCCTCTCCCCGGCTGGCCCCATGAATGCAGAAGGCGGAATGAAGGATGCCGAAGAACCGGCCCGGCGGCGGTAAACCGGCGGCCTACGCGATGAGCTAAAGCCCCGCGAGGCCTAGCCCGCGGATAACCCGTTCGGCAATCGCGCGCCGGCGTTCCGTGGTGACACTGCCGCGGCGTTTGACAAGTTCGGTCTTGGGCGCCGCATAAACCACGTCGCATTTGCAAAGCGTTTCCCAGTCCAAACCGTCGGCTTCGTCCAGAATGACTTCGTGGACCTCGGGCTTGCGAGCGGCGCGTTGCGTCGAGCAGAGGATGACGCAGACGCGCGGCTTAAGCCTCACCCTCTCATCCGTGCCCAGGACTACGGCCGGATGCTCGCCCGCGTCGGGGAATTTCCAGGTCCAGACTTCCCAGGGTTTCATTAATCATCCCAGGAGGGCCGCCCTTGAGCGGCGGTGGCAGCGGCCTCGATGCGGTCCCAGGCCCGGTCCACTCGCCGGTAGGCTTTGGCCAGACAGCCACGCGGCCACGGATCAATGTTGGTGATTCGCGCCTGGGGAGGGGCGGCCTCCTGCTCGATGACCTCGCGCAGGTGGAGCCGCAAGGTGCGCCGGAGCAGCTCACGCTGGTTAAAAGGCGTGCGTCGCGCGCCTTCCAGGAGCAACGAGCGCAATTCCTTGTCCAGGCGGATTGAGAGCGGCATCGTCTTCACAGGGCCACTGTAGCACGGCGTGCTACGCAGGCAAGCCTTTTCCGACTGCGCCCGGCGTTGCTGAGGGCTGTTATTCAGCGGGAATCGAATTGCTCCGTCATAGTTTGACAGGGGGCCGCAGACTTGGTTCGATGCGGCGCAGCGCGGATCATCGCAGTAAAACTTGAGGACATAATATGACGGCATCTAAGAATATACACGGGAAGACTGATACGGCGCCGATCACCCGGCGGCGTTTCATTGCCGGGACGGGGGCCTCAGTGCTGGCCTTCACGGTGCTGAAACCGGAGCTAGTGGGCGCGGCGGACGCGAACTCGAAGATTGAAATCGGCCTGATTGGCTGCGGGGGCCGCGGGAAGTGGATTGCGGACCTGTTCCTGAAGAACGGGGGCTACAATCTCGTGGCGGTGGCGGATTACTTTCCGGACCACGCGGATGAGGCGGGGGCGAAGTTCAACGTGCCGGCGGCCAACCGCTATACCGGGCTTTCTGGCTATCGCAAGTTGCTGGAGCAAAAGCTCGATGCGGTGGTCATTGAGACCCCACCTTACTTCCATCCCGAACACGCCGCCGCCGGCGTTGAGGCGGGCAAGCATGTGTATCTCGCCAAGCCAATTGCGGTGGATGTGCCGGGCTGCCTGACCGTCGCCGAGAGCGGCCGGAAAGCCACCGCGAAAAAGCTCTGCTTCCTGGTGGACTTCCAAACACGCGCCAACAAGCTGTATCAGGACGCCGTGAAGGCCGTGCACGACGGCGAGATTGGGAACATCGTATCCGTCGAGACCAATTATCAATGCGACGCGACGTGGGGCTTCATGGACCAAGTCTTGCGCAAGGACCCGAAGAATCCCGAGGTGCGGCTGCGTGCCTGGGGCGTGGATCGCCTGTTCTCGGGTGACATTATCACGGAGCAGAACATCCACGCGATTGACGTGGCGTGCTGGATGCTCGACGCCAACCCGGTGCGCGCCTATGGCACCGGCGGCCGCAAACGCGAGTTTCTGGGCGATTGCTGGGATCACTTCGCGGTGATCTATTACTTCCCGAATGACCTGGTGGTGAGCTTCAATTCGCACCAGGCGGGTTTCGGCTACGACGACATCCTGTGCCGGGTCTATGGGTTGAAGGGCACCGCGGACACGCATTACTTCGGCAACGTCAGCGTCAAGGCGACCGACTTCCACAGCGATGGCAGCGTAGGCAACCTATACACCGATGGGGTGGTGACCAACATTGCGACGTTCCGGGACAACGTCACCCGGGGAGACTGCAGCAACACGACCGTCCCCGCCAGCGTGCGGAGCAACCTGACGACAATTCTCGGGCGGACGGCGGCGTAC
>Ga0335078_10014359_pt1 | contig 11749 bp, 10 predicted proteins | sample Lox_Sample_32_FD_206711 | JGI IMG/M metagenome (GOLD analysis project Ga0335078, IMG submission 206711) | Soil microbial communities from Loxahatchee National Wildlife Refuge, Florida, United States - Lox_Sample_3.2 | ecosystem: Environmental > Terrestrial > Soil > Wetlands | place: USA...
ATAGTCCCGTGGAACTTCCCGTTCGACCTGTCCGTCGGGCCGCTGGTCGAGATGCTGGCCGCCGGCAACCGGGTGATCATCAAGCCATCGGACTACACGCCTGCGTGCGGGCAGCTGCTGCGCGAGATGGTAGCGGCTACCTTCGGCGACGATCTGGTGGCCGTCTGCGTCGGCGGGCTGGCCCTGGCCAGGGAGTTCCCCACGCTGCGCTGGGATCACCTGCTGTACACGGGCAGCCCCGCGATCGGCCGTGAGGTCGCGACCGCGGCCGCGGCGAATCTCGTCCCGGTGACCCTTGAGCTAGGCGGCAAGTGCCCGGCAATCCTGGCCGCCGACAGCGTGGACGCCGAGAGCGTGCGGAGCGTGATCGGCACCAAGCTGATCAAGAACGGGCAGATGTGCATCTCCGTGGACTATGCGGCAGTACCGCGAGCGCAACTCGACGACTTCGTCCGGCATGCCCGGGCATACGCCGCGAGCGAGCTTGCCGGTTACACCGCGTCCGGCGACTGCACCGGCATCATCACCGAGCGCCACCTCGAGCGGATCGAGGAGATGGTGGCCGAGGCACGGGCCTCGGGTGCGCGGATGGTGTCGCTCGGCGGCGAGGCCGACAAGCCGAGCCGCCGGCTGCCGCTGGTGCTGGTGCTGGACCCGCCCGCGGACCTGCGCATCATGCGGGAAGAGGTATTCGGGCCGATCCTGCCGGTAATCCCGTATGACGACATCGAGGACGCGATCGCGACAGTGAACAACGGGGAGCGGCCGCTCGGCCTGTACGTGTACAGCAAGGACGCCGACGTGGCCGAGCACGTGCTGCGGCAGACGACCTCGGGCGGCGCCTGCGTGAACATCTGCGCGCTGCAGGGCGCCCTGCCCTCGCTGGGGTTCGGCGGCATCGGCCAGAGCGGGTCGGGGCGGCATCACGGCATCGAGGGCTTCCGCGAGTTCTCCAACCCGCGCGGCGTCGTGGTCCGGGGTACCGGCGACCTCGCAGACGCGTTCCTGCCGCCATACGGGCCGGTGGCCCAGGCCATCGTCAGCAGCGTCTTCGACGCCGCCGCGCAGCCCGGCCCCGGCGCACCGGGGGGCAGCGCCTGACCTTGGCAGCGATGGCTGACCGGAGCACTGCGCGTGCACGCTCGCGCGCAGGCGGCCCGGAGCGGCACCGGCCGGCCCGGGCCGTGCTGCTCGGCGCCCGCTGGGTGCACGAGGGCAGGCGGCTGGACATGCAGGGCATCGCCGACGAGCTGGGGCTGTCCCGGGCCACCCTCTTCCGGCACGTCGGCAGCCGGGAGACCCTGCTCGGCAAGGCGCTGTGGGTGCTGACCGAGCACACGCTGGACCTCGCCGCGGCGCGCTGGGAGGCGGAGCGGCAGCCGGGCGAGCTGCACACGCCGGGCACTGGCCGGCACATCAACGCGATCGTGTCGCAGTCGGCCGGCCTGCGCCGGCTGCTCGACGACGAGCCGGCGCTGACGCTGCGTGTGCTGACGAACCCGCTGGGGCTCGTGCAGCCAGGGGTCGTCGCGTTTGTCGAGCGCCTGGTGCGGCGTGACATCGACGAATTCGGGCTGGTCACGGCCACCGACCCGGATGCGCTCGCGTACGCGCTCGTGCGGCTGGGTGAGTCGTTCCTGTACGCGGACGTGCTCGCCGCGCGCAAGCCGGACGTAGCCACCGCGAACCGGCTGCAGCGCATCCTCGTCGAGCGGGTACTAGCGTGAGCCAGGCTCCACCCGAGCGCCGATGACCGGTTCTTCCCCGGCGTCTACTGTTAGCGCCATGGCGAGCCAGGACAGCCGCGCGCGCGGGGCGCCTGACCAGCGGCGCGCCTGGGCGCTTGCGGGGCCGGAGCGGCTCGGGCTGCCGGTCACCGCGGCCGTGCTGGTCGCGGCGTGCGCCGGGGTCGCGGTCGCGCTTCCTGGCGCCTCGCCGGGCACGACGGCAGCAGCGGCCGGGTGCCTGGGCGTGGCCATCGCGGGCACGGCCGCCGTGTTCCTGCCAGGGCCCGGGCGGCTGCTGCGAGACGTGGCGGCGCTGATGGCGGTCGGACTGGCGGGAACCGCCCTCGGGGCGATCCTGCCGAATACCCCCGGTTTCGTGCTCGTGTACCTGGCGCTCGTCGCGCTCGGCATGCGCCTGCCGCCCTGGCCCGCCGCGGCAGGCGCGCTCGCGCTGCTCGCCGCCCTGAACGCGGCGCTGCTCGCCGCGGCGAAAGTCCCTGGCCCTGGCCTCGCCACGCTGAACATCGGTGCCGCCTTCCTGTTCATCACCGGGGTGTTCATCCGGGCGTCGCAGCAGGCGCAGGAGGAAGCCAGGGTGGCCCAGGCCCGGGCCGAGGAACTGCTGGCACAGCTGCGAGCCTCGCACGCGGCGCAGGCCGAGGCGGCGGCGCTCACCGAGCGGACCAGGCTCGCGCGCGAGATCCACGACATTCTCGCGCACGCCCTGTCCGGGCTCGTGCTCGCGCTCGACACGATGGCTCTGCTCGGGCAGCACGCCGGCCGCGACCCGGCCGCGCTGGACCAGCTGCTCGCGCACGTGGCCCGCGGTCAGCGGATCGCGAGGGACGGGCTCGCGGATACCAAGCGCGCGATCTCGGCCCTGCGGGGTGACGAGCTGCCGGGCGCGGGCGGGCTGGACCGGCTGGTGCGGGAGGCGGGCGCGGCGACCGGCATCTCGGCGAGCTTCTCGCTGACCGGGGCGGAGCGGCCGCTGCCGCCCGAGGTCGGGCTCGCGCTGTACCGCACCGCGCAGGAGGCGCTGACCAACACGGCCAAGTACGCGGGTCGGGGCGCGCGCGCCGAGCTGACCCTGAGCTACGACCATGACGCGGTCGAGCTGGCAGTGCAGGACTCCCGCCCGGCCGGCGCGCCGGCGAGCTCAGCCGGGCTGACATTCGGCGGCTACGGGCTGACCGGCATGCGGGAGCGGGCGGAGCTGCTGGGCGGCAGCCTGACCGCCGGGCCGACCGAGCAGGGTTTCGGCCTGCGGCTGCGGCTGCCTGCACCGGCGGCCGCCGGCCCCGCGGCCGGCTCCGGCGCGCCCGGCGGCGCCGGGGCGCCATGACCGCCGCCGAGCCGGTCCGCGTGCTGATCGCCGACGACCAGAAGGTCGTGCGCGAGGGGCTGGTGTCGCTGATCGGGCTGCTGCCGGGAGTCCGCGTGGTCGGCGCCGCGGTCGACGGCGACGACGCGGTTCGGCTCGCTGCGGAGCTGCGGCCAGACGTGGTGCTGATGGACCTGAACATGCCGCGGTGCAACGGCGTCGAGGCAACCGAGCGGCTGCGGGCGCTGCAGCCTGCCGTCAGCGTCGTCGTGCTGACGACGTACTCGGACGACGCGTGGGTGTTCGCCGCGCTGCAGGCGGGCGCCCGCGGTTTCCTGACCAAGGACGCGGGCGCGGACGAGATCCACCGGGCGATCACCGCCGTAGCGGCCGGCGACGCGCAGCTCGACCCGTCCGTGCAGCGCAGGCTGCTCGACGCGCTGGGTGCTGGCCAGCGGTTCGCCGTCGCGGCCGAGGGCGGGCCAGGCGCACGCGAGGAGCCGGTGCCGCCTGCCGATCTGACGCCGCGCGAGGCCGAGGTGCTCGGAAAGATCGCCGCGGGACTTTCGAATACCGAGATCGCCGCCGTGCTGTGCGTCTCCGAGGCCACGGTAAAGACCCACATCAACCACATCTTCGCCAAGACCGGGCTGCGTGATCGCGCCCAGCTGGTCGGCTATGCGTTCCGGCACCGCCTGGCCTCGCCCGGCTGATCTCCACCCCGGGGTGGACGGCACCCGGCTCAGGTTCCACTTGCGGGCCGATGGCAGCGGCGCGGGCCCGGACTAACGTCGAGACAGGCAACGACGGGGCCTGAAGCCGCCGGGCGGACGCGGTAGTGGGCACCACGGCCGCGCCCGGCCGTCTGTCCGCTGCCAGCGTCCAGGCCTAGGAGGTGGCGTGATGAGCGCAGTAACACGGACATACCCGGACGGGGCGCTGCGAGTGTCCGACGCCGACCGTGACGCGGCAGTGGCCGAGCTGAGCGAGCACTATGAGGCCGGCCGGCTGACCTCGGAGGAGCTCGAGGACCGGTCAGGCCGCGCCCTGCGGGCGCGGACCGGCGCGGACCTGGCCGGGCTGGTCGCTGACCTGCCCGAGCCGCGCGGCAGTCAGCGCCCGGGCACCGGCCGCCGGCGCCGCCGCCTGGCGCTGGCTGTCCTGCTCGCGGCCGTCGCGGTAGCCACTTCGGCCAGCGTCGCGGTGTCGGCCGGGACGGCGGGGCACATGCGGGTGGACCTCTTCCCGTGCTGGCTGATCGTCGCCTGTTTCCTCCTGTGGCGCCGGCACGCACGATCATGAGCAGCGTCGGCGATCAGCCCAGCCACTCCATCCACTGACCCGAGGGATGCGCCCGCGCCAGCAGCGCGCCATGGTCTGCGGTTCCGTCGAACCTGCGGCTGCCCAGGACGGCGAACACGCCCTTGCGCTGGTACTCCGCGACAATGCGGGCCGGCACGTCCAGGCCCTGGACGCTGGCCCGCCCGGACGGGCCGAGCGGGACCAGCGGATCAAGCGATACCCAGGTCACTGGCCTGGTCTGGCCGGCCTGGCCCAGGATCGCAGTGAGCCGGCGGAGGCGGCCCGGGGTCAGGAAGACGGCCAGGTATGCGTCCGCGACCACTACCGGCAGGTCCGGCGGGAAAGTGGCCAGCACGCCGGGCAGCGCCGCGACTGCGTCGCCCGCGACGATCCTGGCCGGGTGCGCGCGGGCGACGGCGATGGCCGCCGTGAGCCGGGTGCAGGCTCCCGCCTCGGGCGGCGCGCAGGCCTGCAGCCACTCGACTGCGGCCGGATCGGCTAGATCGACCGGGTCGAGCTCGATGCCGGCCCGCGCGGCGACCGGGGGCAGTGCAGCCAGCGGGACCGCCTTGCCGCCGCGTACCTCGCACCGGATCGACACCGGCGCGTCGGGCGGCCCGGCCGACTGGCCGCCGAAATCGTAGCGGTACCGGTCGAGCTGCAGGCCGAGGCCGGCGCCGGTGCCGAGGTCGACGAGCCCGACCGGGCCGCCGGCCGCGGTGGCGGTCACGCCGGCCGCGATCTGCGCGCACCTGGCTACCTCGTTCATCTGATAGCGGTGCGCGCGGCAGACCGCCAGGATCTCATCGAGCCGGCCGGTGATGAACGCCTCGGCCGCGCGGCCGAACCCGGCGTCCAGCGGCGGCTGCGGCCGGCCGGGCGCAGGAAAGTAGCCGACCAGCGGCAGCGGCCGATCGCGGCGCACCAGGAACGTGACGGCCGCGCTGGCGAGCAGCGCGGGAAGCCGGTCCGCGGGCAGCCCGGCCAGCAGGTCCAGCAGCCCGCTGTGCCCGGCGATGACCCGGAAGAGCCCGGCGGTGAGCCGCCACGACGGCGGCGCGTCCGGCCCGGACCAGCCGGCCGCCACCTCGAGCGCCTGCGCGCGGATGTCCTCGGCCCCCGTCAAGGTCACACCCCCCGGCAGGCAACGCTACCGGTGTATCCGGGGGCGCGGCGTTAACGCATTGACTTCAACCGCGCTTGAACTTCTAGGCTCGGACCGTGACCGCACAGACAGCTGCCAGGACGGAAGAGGCCCGGCCGGGGAGCAAGCCCGGGCGCGGCGAGAGCCTGTGGTCGGCCGAGCACCGGGCGCTGACCGTGGGCCTGGTACTGACGATCACCTTCATCGCGTCCGAGGCGCTCGCGGTGGTCACGATCATGCCGCTCGTCGCGCGCGACCTGCACGGTCTCGGTCTTTACGGCTGGGTCTTCAGCGCGTTCATGCTCGGCAACATTATCGGCATCGTCGCGGCGGGCCGGCAGGCCGACCGCTACGGTCCGGCCCGGCCGTTTCTCGGCGGGCTTGTGCTGTTCGGCGCCGGCCTGACCATCGCGGGCCTCGCGCCGAGCATGCTCGTGCTGGTCGGAGGCCGCGCGCTGCAGGGCATCGGCGCGGGAGCAGTGCCCGCCGTCGCGTACGTGGCTATCGGCCGGTGCCTGCCCGAGAGCCTGCGCGCCCGGATGATGGCCGTCCTGTCCACGGCGTGGGTGGTCCCGGGGCTTGTCGGCCCCGCGGTGAGCGCGGCGGTGGCCACGCTGGTCGGCTGGCGCTGGGTGTTCCTCGGGCTGCTGCCACTGGTCGCCGTCACGGGCTCGCTGGCGATGCCGGCCCTGATCCGGATCGGCCGGGACCGTGCCGTGCCGGACAGCATCGAGGCCGAGCACCGGCTCGCGGATGGTCTCGTGGTCGCGACCGGCGCGGGCGTGATCCTGGCCGGCCTGACGATCGCGGCCAGATCCGGCCCGGTCGCGCTCGGCGCCGGGCTCCTGGTCGTCGGCGCGGCCGCGCTCGCCCGGTCGCTGCGGCGGCTCCTGCCGGCCGGTACGTTCACGGCCAGGCCGGGACTGCCCGCAGTTATCCTCTGCCGCGGACTGCTCACCTTCTCGTTCTTCGGCGCGGACGCTTATGTCACGCTCACGATCGCTACCGTCCGTCATCACACCCCGGCGCTGGCCAGCCTCGCGGTGACCGGCGCGACACTGGCGTGGACCGCGGGTGCCTGGCTCCAGTCCAGGCTCAACGGCCAGTGGCCGCCGCGGCGGTTCGTGGGCTGGGGCGTAGTGATCATCGCCACCGGCCTCGCCGCGATGGCATCGGTGCTGCTGCCCGCCGTGCCGGTCGCGGTCGGCGTGGCCGCGTGGACCGTCGCGGGCTTCGGGATCGGCCTGTCCTACGCGCCGATCTCACTGCTGATGCTGCGCGCGGCGCCAGCCGGCCGCGAAGGCTGGGCGTCGGCGTCCCTGAGCCTCGCCGACGTGCTCGGGACCGCACTGGGGATCGGCGCGGGGGGCGCGGCCGTTGCGGCGGCCTCGGCGCACGGGTGGCTCCTGGCGTCGGGCGTGGCCGTGGCGTTCGCCGTGTCGGCTGCGGGCCTTGCCGCGCTCGGCGCGGCGAGCCGCCGCCTGCCGCGGGCGCTGCCGGCCACCGATCCGGGTGCATAAAGCGGGCACGGAGCGCATGCCAGACGGCTGAATCCTGGCATACTCTCGTGCCGTGCGAATGCTGGCGGCGAGGACGGGGATGGCAGCCGCCCAGCGTCGCGCCCTGACGCTGCTCGCGGTGGCAGGCGTGGCCGCTATCGGCCTGGCGGCATGCTCGGCGCGGCCTGCCGCGACGGCGGGAGATCCGCAGGCCGGGCGCCCGGCGGCTCGGCCGAGCAGCAGCGCATCCGGTGCGCCCGCCGGCCCGGCGCCCGGCATCCACGTCGTCACCGCGCCCACCCGGGTGCATGCGAAGGGCGCCGCACTCGCCGACGCGGCCACCAGGCAGCTGCTCTGGAGCCGCGGGATCAACACCGAGCTGCCGATCGGCAGCATCGCCAAGGTCATGACGGCGCTGATCGTCATCCAGTCGGGTGACCTGGACCGGCCGATCCGGATACCGAAGTCCGTGCTGAACTACGTCGCGAAGTACCAGGGCGAGAGCGCGGGCCTGCATCCCGGCGACATCGTGACCGCGCGGGAACTGCTCGAGGCCATGCTGCTGCCTTCGGGCTGCGACGCCGCGTATGTGCTGGCCCTGACGTACGGTCCCGGCATGCCGGCCTTCCTGGCGAAGATGAACGCGACGGCGCAGCGCCTCGGCATGACCCGCACGCACTTCACCAGCCCGGACGGGCTGCCGTACCCGACCGAGTACTCGACGTACTCGACGCCGCATGACCTGATCAGTCTCGGCATGACCGCGATGCAGTCCCCGGTGTTCGCCTCGATCGTCGGCCAGCGGTTCTATCACCTGCCGAGGAGCAGGCATCATCACTCGTACTGGTGGGACAACACCAACGACCTCATCGGCAACTATCCCGGCGCCGACGGCATCAAGACCGGGTACACGGACGCCGCCAAGCACTGCCTGCTGTTCGAGGCGCGCCGGCCCGGCATGATCCTGATCGGGGTGGTGCTCGGCAGCCCCGTCACCGGGCCCGACGCCGGGGCCCAGGCGGCGGCGCGGCTGCTCAGCTGGGGATTCACGCTGCGGGCCCGCCCGGCGGCGCAGGCGGCCGCGGGCTGACGGGCAGGACTGTCACGATGGGCGGCACAGCGCAGGAGTTCGACGTCGTCGTCGTCGGGTTCGGGATCGCCGGCGGGTGCGCCGCGGTCGAGGCAGCGGGCAGCGGCGCGGCCGTGCTGGTGCTGGAGCGGGCCGCGGTGGCCGGCGGCACCAGCGCGATGGCGGGCGGCCATTTCTATCTCGGCGGCGGCACCGTCGTCCAGCGCGCCACCGGCCATCCCGACAGCCCCGACGACATGTACGCGTACCTGATGGCGGTCACGCCAGATCCGGAGCCGGAGAAGATCCGCGCCTATGCCGACGGCAGCGCCGGGCACTGCGACTGGCTGGAGGGCCTGGGGTTCGAGTTCGAGCGCAGCTACTACCCGGAGAAGGCCGTCATCCAGCCGCAGACGCAGGGGCTGATGTACACCGGGAACGAGAAGGTCTGGCCGTACCGGGAGCTCGCCCGGCCCGCGCCGCGCGGTCACAAGGTTCCGGTCCCCGGCGACACGCAGGGCGCGAAGCTCGTGATCGACCTGCTCGTGCGCAGGGCCGCCGGCCTCGGCGTGCAGGTGCGCTACGACACCGCAGTCACCGGGCTGACGACCGAGGGGGACCGGGTCACCGGCGTGCGCTGGCGTTCCTTCAACACCACCGGCAGCGTGCAGGCCGCCAGCGTGGTCCTCGCCGGGGGCGGGTTCGTCATGAACGGCGGGATGGTCGCCGAGCACGTCCCGCAGCTGGCGCGCAAGCCGTTCGTGCTCGGGACCAGCTACGACGACGGCCTGGTCATCAGGCTCGGCCAGGCGGCCGGCGGCGAGCTGCGGCACATGGACCAGGCGTTCATCACCGCGCCGTTCTACCCGCCGGGCAGGCTGGTGACGGGGATCATCGTCAACCGGGACGGCAGGCGCTTCGTGGCCGAGGACAGCTACCACTCGCGCACGTCGGCGTACGTGCTGGAGCAGCCGGGCAGCGCCGCCTTCCTGATCGTGGACAGCGCGCACATGGAGTACCCGGAACTCCCGCTGGTGCCCTTCATCGACGGCTGGGAGACCGTCGAGGAGATGGCGGCCGGCCTCGGCATCTCCGCGGGCAGCCTGGCAGCCACGATGACGGCCTACAACGCCGCCGCAGCGCGGGGCGAGGACCCCGACTTCCGCAAGCACCCGGACTGGCTCGAGCCGCAGGACACCCCGCCGTGGGCGGCGTTCGACCTGACGCTGGGCAAGGCGATGTACGCGGGCTTCACGCTCGGCGGCCTGCGCTGCACGGCCGACGGCCAGGTTCAGCGCGCCGACGGCTCGGTCATACCCGGCCTGTACGCCGCCGGCGCCTGCGCCTCCAACATCGCGCAGGACGGCAAGGGTTACAGCAGCGGCACGCAGCTCGGCGAGGGATCCTTCTTCGGGCGCCGGGCCGGCCGGCACGCGGCGCGCGCGCTAGCCGGCGGTGGTCGCCCAGGCTAGCTGGCGTCGCCCGCGGCGGGCGCGACGAGGCGGAACAGGCGCGCTGCGTTCTCCTTCATGATCAGCGGCCGGGCCTCGGCCCTGATCTGGACGCCCTCGAAGTCGCTGATCCACCGCTCCGGGGTGAGCAGCGGGAAGTCGGTGCCGAACAGCACCTTGTGCCGCAGCAGCGTGCCCGCGTACTGCACCAGCTGAGGGGAGAAGTACTTCGGCGACCAGCCGGACAGGTCGATGTAGACCCGCGGCTTGTGGGTCGCGATGGACAGCGCCTCGTCCTGCCACGGGAACGACGGGTGCGCCAGGATGATGTCCATGTCCGGGAAGTCGGCGGCGACGTCGTCGAGGTACATCGGGCTGGAGTACTTCAGCCGGATGCCGCTGCCGCCCCGGGTGCCCGCGCCCACCCCCGTCTGGCCGGTGTGGAACAGCGCCACCAGCCCGTGCTCGGCGATGACCTCGTACAGCGGGTACGCCGCGCGGTCGTTGGGGTAGAAGGCCTGGGTGCCGGGGTGGAACTTGAACCCGCGCACGCCGTACTCGGTGATCAGCCGCCGCGCCTGCCGCACACCCGCCGCCCCGCGGGCCGGATCGATGCTGGCGAACGGGATGATCACGTCCGCGTGCTGGGCCGCGAGCTCGGCGACCTCGAAGTTGTCGGGCACCGGGTCGTCGCCGGTCTGCGAGACGCTGTCGACGGTGAACGTGACACACGCCATCTTGCGCTGCCGGTAGTAGTCGGCCAGCTCCGGCACGGTGTAGCGGGGCATCGTGCCGATGCCGAAGTACCTGCCCATGTCCTCGCCGCCGCCGGCGACGGGATCGGCGTCGCCGCGGACCGAGCGGTGCACGTGCGTGTGCACGTCGATCGCGGTGATATTCGGCACATCTATCGTGGACACCTGATGCGCACCCCTTTCCGGCAGCCAGCGTATGGCGCCGGCCATGACCTAGCTACCCGGCAGAGGAGAACCGTTCATGACCGCTTCATCGCCGCGCCCGCCGTTCCGCGCTGACCACGTCGGCAGCCTGCTGCGACCGGCGGAGCTGCTGCGGGCCAGGGACGACTTCGCGGCTGGCGGCATCACCGCCGGCCGGCTGCGCGAGGTTGAGGACGCGGCCATCCGCGAGGTGATCCGGATGCAGCGGGAGGTCGGGCTCCGGGACGCGACCGACGGCGAGCTGCGGCGCGAGTCCTGGCACATGGACTTCATCTACCAGCTGGGCGGGATCCAGCAGGTGCAGGACGACACGATCAGGGTGGCCTTCCACAACGACCAGAGGAGCTACGAGTGGGCGCCGCCGTCGGCGCATGTCGTGGCGCCGGTCACGCTCGAGCACACTATCTTCGCCGACGCGTTCTCGTTCCTGCGCGACACCGCCGTCAGCGCGGTGCCCAAGCTCACGATCCCGTCGCTGAGCATGGTGCACTACCGCGGCGGCAGGTCGGCGATCGACGCGTCGGTCTACCCGGACCTGGAGCAGTTCTGGACCGACCTGGTCGCGACGTACGCCGAGGAGATGCGGCGGCTCTACGATCTCGGCTGCCGGTACCTCCAGCTGGACGACACCAGCCTGGCGTACCTGAACGACCCGGCGCAGCGCCAGCATGTCGCCGACATCGGCGGCGATCCGCAGCACCAGCACGAGCGGTACATCGAGAACATCAACCGGGTGCTGGCAGGCAGGCCGGAGGACCTCGCCGTCACCACGCACATGTGCCGCGGGAACAACCAGAGCATGTGGGCGGCGGAAGGGGACTACGAGTTCGTGGCCGACGCGCTGTTCAACGGGCTCGACGTGGACGGGTTCTTCTGCGAGTGGGACGACGAGCGGTCCGGGGGGTTCGAGCCGCTGCGCTTCGTGCCGGCGGGCAAGCGCGTGGTGCTGGGCCTGGTGACCACCAAGCGCGGCGAGCTGGAAAGCAAGGACGTGCTCAAGCGCAGGATCGACGATGCCGCCAGGTTCGCGGACGTCGGCCAGCTGTGCCTGTCGCCGCAGTGCGGCTTCTCCTCGACCAAGGAGGGGAACGACCTGACGCCGCGCCAGCAGTGGGACAAGCTGGCCCTGATCGTCGAGACTGCGCTGGAGGTCTGGGGCGAGCTGTGACCGCGGTCCTGCCCGCCGGGACCCGTGCAGGGACCCCGGCGGGCAGCTGACCAGTGAGATTCAGGACCGCGGACGGCTGTCAGCAGCCGTCGTACGGCGCCCAGTT